>Ga0335079_10006134_pt1 | contig 13739 bp, 10 predicted proteins | sample Lox_Sample_33_FD_206719 | JGI IMG/M metagenome (GOLD analysis project Ga0335079, IMG submission 206719) | Soil microbial communities from Loxahatchee National Wildlife Refuge, Florida, United States - Lox_Sample_3.3 | ecosystem: Environmental > Terrestrial > Soil > Wetlands | place: USA... | reverse complement strand
CGCTCGGGATCTCGCGCAACGACGTCTTCGTGGCCTGCGCCGTGCTCGCCGCCGCGCTCGGCCTCGCCGTGCTGTTCCGCTACACCTCGGCCGGGCTGCGGCTGCGGGCGGCCGCCTTCAACGCCTACGCGGCGCGGCTGCTCGGCGTCCGGGTCGGGCGGGTCCTCACCCTGGGCTGGGCGCTCGCGGGGCTGATCGGCGCGCTGGCCGGGGTGCTGGTCTCGCCCGACACGTTCCTGTACCCCGCCAGCATGGACTCGATCTTCGTGCTCGGTTTCACGGCGGCGGTGATCGGCGGGCTCGACAGCCCGGTCGGCGCGGTCGTGGGCGGCCTGATCCTCGGCGTCGCGCTCAACTACGTCGGCGGCTATCTCGGCTCCAACCTGGTGCCGATCTTCGGGCTCGCCGCGCTGATCGTGATCCTGATGTTCCGCCCCTCGGGCCTGTTCGCCGCCAGCACCAGTCGGCAGGTGTGACGATGACGCTGGCCCGCCACGCCGGGGCCGCGATCATCGCGGCGGTGGTTATCTGGGTGCTGACGGTTCAGCTGAGCTCGTTCCGCGACTACCAGATCGCCGACATCGCCGTCTATCTGGTCGCCATCGCCGGGCTCACCGTGCTGATCGGGCTGAGCGGCCAGATCTCGCTCGGCAACGGCGCGTTCATGGCCATCGGCGCTTACGCCACGGCCCTGCTGCAGATGCACCTGAACTGGCCGCTGTGGGCGCTGTTCCCGGCCAGCGCGGCTATCGCGGCGGTGGCCGGGGTGGCGGTCGGCGCGGCCGCCGCCCGGCTGCACGGACCCTACCTGGCGGGGGCCACGCTGCTGCTCGCGGTCGCGCTGCCCTCGTTCGCGACCCAGTACCCCGGCGTGTTCGGCGGCGACCAGGGGCTGAGCGTCACCGTCACCGCACCGGCCGCGCTCGGCGTTGACTTCCCGCCGACCCGGTGGCTGGCCTGGGTCAACGCCGCCGCCGCGCTCATCGTCCTGGTCCTGCTGGCCAACCTCGCCCGCAGCCGGATCGGCCGCTCCTGGCGGGCCGTCCGGGACGACGAGGCGGCCGCCGCCCTGGCCGGCCTCAACGTGGCCAGGCTGCGGGTCCTGGCCTTCGTGGTGAGCGCGGCCTGCGCGGGCCTGGCCGGCTCCATGCTCGCCGTCTACTCCTCACAGGTCTCCCCCGGCTCGTTCACCGTCACCCTGTCGATCGCGCTGCTGACCGGGGCGGTGATCGGCGGACTCGGCAGCCTGGCCGGGGCGCTATGGGGCAGCCTCGTGATCGTCGTGGTGCCGACCTACGTGATGGACGTGGCCACCAGCCACGGCCTGTCCAGCACGGTCGCCGCCAACATCCCGGTCGCGGCGTACGGGGTGGTCCTCATCGCCGTGATGCTCCTGTTCCCCGCCGGAATCCAGGGGGGGCTGCGCCGGTTCTTCGGGCTCACCCCGCCAACCGACGCGGGCCCGTTTGCCCGCCTCAATTCCTTGCGCCGGCGTCCGCCGGCCAGCGAACACCAGGAAGAAGGCACTACATGAACAAATCACAGCGGGTGCGCCCGCTCGCCATCGCCGCCGCCGCGGTCACCGCCGCGATGATAGCGGCCGGCTGCAGCAGCGGTTCCTCCTCGTCGTCGTCCTCCGGCGCGGCCACCGCCTCCGCCCCGGGTATCACGGCGACCCAGATCCTCATCGGCAGCCACCAGCCGCTCACCGGGCCGGCGGCACCCGGCTACAGCGAGATCGCGCCCGCGGCCAACGCCTACTTCTCCTACGTCAACGCGCACGGCGGCATCTACGGCCGCAAGATCAAGTACACCTACCTCGATGACGCCTACGACCCGTCCAAGACCGTGTCCGACGTCCACCAGCTGATCCTCCAGGACAGCGTGTACGCGATCTTCAACGGCCTGGGCACGCCCACCCACCTGGCCGCGGTCAGCTTCATCAACTCCAGCAAGGTGCCCGACGTGTTCGTCGCCTCCGGCTGCGACTGCTGGAACGACCCGTCCAAGTACCCGGAAACGTTCGGCTGGCAGCTCGACTACATCCGCGAGGGCAAGATCCTCGGTGCTTACATCAAGCAGCACTTCGCCGGCAAGAAGATCGGCTACTTCTACCAGAACGACGAGTTCGGCCAGGACGGCGTGAAGGGCCTGGACGATGAGATCCCCTCCTCGCAGGTCGTGAGCAGGCAGACCTACGTGCCGACCAACGTCAACGTCGGCCCGGCGGTCGCCGCGCTGAAGGCGTCCGGCGCCCAGGTCGTGGTGTCGTTCTCCATCCCGGCGTTCACCGCCCTGCTCAAGCTGACCAGCCTCAAGCTCGGCTTCAACCCGGCCCTGGTGGTCAGCGACGTGGGCTCGGACCCGATCACCCTGGGCGGGCTGCTGGAGGCCTTCGCCAAGCAGGGCGGCGCGACGGTCAACGGCAACCAGCTCACGCAGGGGATCATCAGCGACGGCTACCTGCCGACCCTCGGTGACACCGGCAACAGCTGGATCGCACTGTTCAAGAAGGTCCACGACACCTACGACGCCAAGGCGCCCTTCGACGGCAACGTCCTGTACGGCGAGGCGGTCGGCTATGCGTTCGTGCAGGCGATGATGAAGGCGGGCAAGAACCCGACCAGGCAAGACCTGGTCAAGGCGCTCAACTCCGGGCTGCCGCAGGGACCGGCGGTGGCGCCCTATGCCTACTCCTCCACCGACCACGCTGGCATCACCGGCGCCTACATCGGCGTGATCAAGAATGGCGCGCTCGTCCAGCAGGGCCCCGTCTACACCACCGACACCAGCCCGACCGGTGCGGTCACCACCTACACCGGGGCGGAGCAGGCGGCGCCCGCCAGCGGGATGCCGTAGCCAGGCGCCCTCGCTAGCGGCCATTATCATGCGGCCAGGCCAGCCAACAGGCGGCAGCCGCGCCGGCCCAGGCCGGCGCGGCTGCCCGGGGCGTGTCCGGGACGGGGGTGAGCGGTGTGACGGCCACGGCGAACCGGCGCGCCGCCGCGAGCCCTGAGCTGCCGCCCGCGCAGCGGCTGCTGCAGGCGGCGGAGGAGCTGTTCGGGGAGAGCAGCTACCGGCGGGCGACCGTGGCGGGCATCTGCGCCCGGGCCGGCATCGCCACCGGCAGCTTCTACGCCCATTTCGGCTCCAAGGCGGAGATCTTCGCCGCCGTGGTCCGCCAGATCAACGCCGACCTGCGGCTGGCGATGAGGGAGGCGATCGAGCAGGCCGGGAAGGGCCAGCGGGACCGGGAGCGGGCCGCCTTCCGTGCCTTCTTCGACATGCTCTCGCAGCGGCCGTGGATGGACCGGATCGTGCGCGAGTCGGAGTTCGTCGACCCGGGACTGTTCCGCGAGTACTACGAGCACCTGGCGCGCGGCTACGCCCGCGGGGTACGGGGGGCCCAGCTCGCCCGGGAGGTGGACGCGCGGTACGACCCGGAGGTGATCGCCTACATCTACACCGGGATCGGCAACTTCATCGGCATGCGCTGGGCGGACTGGACCGCTGGCGGCCGCGTCCCCGAGGACGTTCTCGATGACGTGCTGGAGGTGCTGTGCCGTGGCCTGCCGCCAGCGCACGCACCGGACGCCGGCTAGCCATGGCTGACAGATCCGCTTCAGCGGCCAGCGTGGTGCGCCGTCCGCCCGCGGCCGGCTGACGCCACCGCGATCTGCCGCCGGATCGACGGCCGGGGACGGGGCCGTATCGTCGTAGCCATGCCTGACCGGAGCACCCCCTATCGCACCATCCCCGACCTGCTCACCGACGCGGCCCGGCGTGACAGCGACGGCATCTGGATCCGCAGCGATGAGGGCTGCATGAGCTTCGGCGCCGCGCTGGCGCAGACAGCGGCCACCGCCCGGGCCCTGCGTGAGGCCGGTGTGCGTCACGGTGACCTGGTCATGGTCACCCTCCAGACCACCCCGTCCTACCTGCTGTGCTGGCTGGCCCTTGCCTCGATCGGCGCGGTCACCGTGTCCGCTAACCCGCGCAGTTCCCCGGCCGAGCTGGCCGGGCTCGCGCACCAGACCAGCCCTCGTGCCCTCATCACCGATGCCGGCCTCCACCCGCTGATCACCGAGGCGGGCATCACCGGCCTGCCCGGGCCCGGCGTGCTGGACGCCGGTGAGCTGACCGACGGCTGGGCGGGTGCCCGGCCGTCGGATGTGCCGGGCGCGGCGTTTCCCGCGCTGGGCGCCGATGTCAGCCACGAGGACGTGGCGGTGCTCATCCCGACCTCCGGCACCACCGGGAGGTCGAAGCTGGTCATGCAGACCCACCGGGCCTATGCCATGGCAGGTGAGGGCTTCCCGTACTGGATGGAGCTGACCGCCGCCGACCGGCTCATGACCTCGCTGCCGCTGTTCCACATCAACGCGCCCGCCTATTCGGTCATGGGCTCCCTGGCCTGCGGGGCCGGCCTGATCCTGCTGCCCCGCTTCTCCGCCAGCACGTTCCTGGGCTCGGCCCGCAGGCACGGCGCGACCGAGTTCAACGCGATCGGCGCGATGCTGGAGATCCTCATGCGCCAGCCAGCCCGGGCCGGCGACGCGGACACGCCGCTGCGGCTTTGCTACACCGGGCCGGCCCCGGCGCGGGCGAGGCAGGAGGAGATGGAACGCCGGTTCGGCCTGCGCATCGTGGTCGGTTACGCCATGTCAGAGAGCCCGTACGGGCTCATCTGGCCGCACGGTTCCCGTCCCTACGAGACGCTCGGCAGCCTGCGCCAGCATCCACGGCTGGGCGTGATCAACGAGGCGCGGGTGGCCGGCGAGGACGGCGAGGACCTGCCCGCGGGCCAGACCGGCGAGTTGCTGCTGCGCAACCCGGTCATCACCCCGGGCTACTGGGGCATGCCGGAGGAGACGGCCGCGGCGATCACCAGCGACGGCTGGCTGCACACCGGCGACCTGGTCACCGCGGACGAGGCCGGCACGTACACGTTCGTGGCGAGGAAGAAGGAGGTGCTGCGTCGGCGGGGTGAGAACCTCTCCCCCGCCGAGGTGGAGGAGGCGCTCTCCAGCCATCCCACGGTGCTGGAATGCGCTGTGGTCGGGGTCCCCTCGGAGCTGTCCGAGGAGGAGGTGAAGGCGTTCGTGGTCCCCATGCCGGGCGCCCAGCTGGATTTCCCGCAGCTGCGCGCGCACGTGGCGGGGCTGCTCGCGGCCTACAAGGTGCCCCGCTACTGGCAGGCGGTCGACGACCTGCCCCGCACGCCCACCTCCCGGGTGGCCAAGCACCGGCTCCCGTCCGGCCACCCGCCCGGCGAGTACGACGCCGAGGCGGTCTCCTGAGCAGGGCCGTCCGGGACGGCGGCGCCCGGCCCGCCGGGGTTCCTCACCCGGCGGGCCGGTGGCGGCCGCGCTCAGATCCGGTAGAACAGGTTCAGGAAACGCTCGGCCAGCGCCTGATCGCCGCGGGCGTTGCCGCCGTTGATCCGGCCGAACGCGGTGAGCACCATGCCACCGGCGTCGAAATCGATCACGGCCGGCAGGTCGTCGACCTCGCCGGGCTCGTATGCCATGCCCTGGTCGGAGATGCTGACCCGGTAGCTGCCCGCGTTGCGCCCGCTGACGGTGATGCCGATGGTGAACGGGCTGAGGTCGGCGCTGGACCGGATGGTCGACTGCCAGATGATGAACATGAACGGCACCAGCAGGTCAGCCGCGTCGGCGGACAGGGCGTGCGCCCGCCCGATGCCCTCACGGATGTCCCACGAGTGGACCCCGTAGTCCATCAGCTGGCCGCCCGCGTAGACGAAGGCAGGCACCGGCCCCATGTAGGCGTGCGGGACGATGAGGCCGCCCCACTCCTCGGCGGTGAGCGGCTCCAGGATGCCCATGATCTTGTCGAGATCGCCGCGGACGCGGCCCATCATCTCCGCCTGCGGGACGCCACGGAACGCCCGTCCGCCGTCACCGGCCAGCTCGTGCATGACAGGCAGCCCGTGCGCCTCCGCGCTGCCGCCTGCCCGGGCGGTCTCGAAGGACTTGAAGTAACCCTCGGTGGTGTCGACGATGTGCCCGATGATGTCGCGCACCTGCCAGTCCGCGCACGCGGTAGGGGCCTCCCAGGCACCGGGCGCCTCGGCCATCGCGAACATGCGCTCTGCTTCCTCCCTGACGACCCGGAGGATGGTGTCCTTCCCCTCATAGGTCATCGGATTCCACGCGCTCATAGTGGTCCCTCTCCTTGTATGAGCGCCCCGGCCGGCCCGGATGACCAGCGGCGGCGCGCGGGGCCGGTGGCGGTGCCGCCGCAATGGCCATGCACCGCACAGCAGTTCACATCACGAACCTCAGCGCACCACGCGCCCGCATGTCAATGCCTGGGGTCCTTTCGGCGGGGTCAGCGTGCAGATGAGCCAGCTGACGTCAGCTGTTCGAGGTACGGCCAGAATCCGGCTTGGGTGGTCAGGTAGTCGTAGAAGCTGCCTCCGGCTGCGGCGGTTTCGCGTGCTGCCTGGACATAGTCGGCCACCTGGGAGACCGTCGCATCGCTGCCGGCACCGCCGATGACATGCACCGGCAGCAGCGTGAGCTGGCGCGAGAGCAGCACGTTGTCGCGGGTGTACTGGTAGGCGCAGAACTGCGTCTCACCGGCCGCGCAGCGCTGGGCCGGCGTGTACGAGGTCCAGTAGCTCATCGGTGCCACGGCATTCGCGTCCGCGCCGATGGCCGCCCAGGGGAACGTGGCCCACCGGCTCGGGTCGGGCCAGTTCTGCATGAGCACGGGCGGCAGCACGATCGCCATGATCGGGAGCCTGGTCCCCGCCCGGACGCTTGCCAGCTGGGTGGCGACCGCCTGGTTCCATGCGTTCGCATCGGGCACGTTCAGCGGGTATTCGATATCAATGCCGAGCGCGTCGAAGCGTTGCCCGGCCGGGCTGACGTAGGAGGCGATGGCGAGCGTGCGGCGGATGTCACGGTTCAGGTCGGAGTAGTCGGGGACATACCAGCCCACCACCCTGATCCCGGCGGCGTGCGCGGCCGCGAGCCAGGCGGCGACGGCGTCCGGGTAAAGGATGTCGGTGGCGCTGTCGTACCGGGCGGTCCCCAGGTACAGGGTGCGCACGCCGTGGGCCGCCATGTCACTGACCGCGGTCGCCGGGTCCAGCGCCGCATAGTCGTAGGTATCGACCCAGGCGCCGAGGCCACGGAACGCCACCGCGAGGTCGGCGATCCGGTAACCCACCGTGGCGTAGTCCCCGGCGCTGGTGCCAGCGACGAGCACGAGGGCGGCGTTGCGGCTCACGGCCAGGGCGGAAGCCGCGTCTGTGGCGGGGCCTTGCGGGCCGGCGGGGCCGTCGTAGCGGCCGGCCCACAGCCGGGCGCCGGCGGTGCTGTAGGCGACGGTGGCGTAATCGCCGCCCGTGGCGGTCCCGCCGTCGCTGGAGCCGGTGACGAACACGCCATCATCGGCGGGACTGACCGCGACCGCGGTGGCCTGGTCATCGCGGCTGGCTGGGCCGTTGTAGCGGGCCACCCACACCGGGGTCCCGGTGCCGCCCCGGTAGGCGACCGTGGCGTAGTCCAGCGAGCCGGCTGACCCGCCACCGAGGCTGGACCCGGTCACATACACCCGGCCGCTGGGGCTGACGGCCACCGCGCTGGCGGCGTCAGCGCCGTTGCCTGGGCCGTTGTAACGCGCGGCCCACAGCTGCGCGCCGGTGACGGTGTTATAGGCGACCGTGGCGTAGTCGTTGCCGTGACTGATGCTGTAGCTGAACCCGGTCACCACCACCCTGGCGTCATCCGGGCTGACCGCCAGCGAGCTGGCGCGATCGGTGCGGCTGGAGGGCCCGTTGTAGCGGGCCACCCATACCGGGGCGCCGGTGCCGCCCCGGTAGGCGACCGTGGCGTAGTCGGCCAGCCGGCCGCTCCCGCCGTAGCTGGCCCCGGTGACAAACACCCGGCCGGTCGGGCTCACCGTTACCGCACGTGCCTGGTCCGCGCCGTTGCCTGGGCCGTTGTAACGCCTGGCCCACAGCTGCGCGCCGGTGGCGGTGCTATAGGCGACCGTCGCATAGTCATCGCCGGTGGCGGTGCCGTAGCTCGACCCGGTTACGACCACGATGGCGCTGTCAGGCCTGACGGCGATCGAAGCGGCGCTGTCGGTGCGGCTGGAGGGCCCGTTATAGCGGGCCACCCACAGCCGGGCGCCGGTGGCGCCCTGGTAGGCGACCGTGGCGTAGTCCAGCGAGCCGGCTGACCCGCCACCGAGGCTGGACCCGGTGACAAACACCTGGCCGCTGCGGCTCACCGTTACCGAGGTAGCGACGTCGCGGCCGTTGCCCGGGCCGTTGTAACGCGCGGCCCACAGCTGCGCGCCGGTGGCGGTGTCATAAGCCACCGTCGCATAGTCATCACCAGAAGCGGTGCTGTAACTCGACCCGGTTACCACGACCATGGTCCCGTCAGGGCTCACGGCCACCGAGGTGGCACTGTCGCTGGCGCCGTTGTCGTACCGGGCAGCCCACGCCTGCTCGCCGGGGGTGGCCGCCTCGGCGGAGACCGCGGGCGCGGCGGGCGGCCGGACGGGCGCGGCGGCCAGTGCGGTCCCGGCGCTGGAGCTGCCGGCTCCCGCCCACCCCGCCGAGATCACGGTAGTCCCCGCGGCCGCGGCCGCCAGCAGCGCGCGCATGATCGGCCTGCTCATCGAAGAACCCGTCCCTTCCCCTGCCCGGGGCGGCGGACACGGCTGCCAGGCCATCCGCCCGGTGTGCTCACCTTGCGGGGCATGCTGCCGCTCGCCTGACCTGCTTCCGCTCCGCAGGCGGGCGGCCTTCCGCATGACCCCACGCCGCTATGCCCACTGTCCATCGCGCTGTTGCCGCGGGGAAAGGGAAATTGGTCCGCGACCCGATGGCCCAACGTCTGCCAGCCGTCAACTCAGGTGGTGGCCGGCGGCATCGCCTACCGCTGTCGCTGCGATGTGTGCAGAGCCGCAAACGCCGTTGCCAGTGCCAGGAAGCGGCGGTTGTACCGGCAGAGAAGTCGCGCCTCTGCACCAGAAGCCGTATCCTCGACTGCGGCACGATCTGGGGTAGCTCAATCGGCAGAGCATCCGGCTGTTAACCGGGTGGTTGAGAGTTCGAGTCTCTCCCCCAGAGCTCAAAGGGTAGGAGAACAGCGACGCCTGCTTCCTGGCAACCGGTGCGCCTCGGGTGTGACGCGCAGATGACAAGGGCATGGCGTAGGAGTACGCCCACCTATCGCGGGGAAGTCGACCCCCGCAAGTTCACTCGCGGAAGTGGGGTGCCAGATGCGGTACCGAATGGCGTTCATCGCTGGCCTCGGCGTTGGCTTCGTGCTCGGCACCAGGGCCGGCCGGGAGCGTTACGAGCAGATGCGCAAGATAACCCGGAAAGCGGCGGACAGCCCCGCCGTGCAGCAGGCGGCCGGCGCCATCCAGGCACAGGCGGCCGGCCTGGTCAAGACGACCAAGGGCAAGCTGGCCGACCAGGTGCCCAAGATCGCTGATAGCGCTCGCAGCAAGGCAGGATCCGCGCGCAGCAAGGCCGGGTCCGCCCGCAGCAAGGTGGGATCGACCCTGCACGATCATGGCGCCGGGGCCAGGAACACCCACGCGCGGCCAGCGTCCGACGGCAACAGCGGGCGCCGCACACCGGCGCCGGGCTCCCCGGGCGGAACGCCCGGCTGACCTGCCCGCGGCCTGCCGGCCCGGAGACCCGCCGGCTCGCTTGGCAACCTGGCCCATCCAGCCACTGCTGTCATAAGATCACCCCCATGAGTCCGCTCTCCGGGGTACTAACCGAGGCTTGGGCGCTGTACCGCAAGTACGCGACCCACTTCCTGCTGATCTCTTTCGTGGTCTACCTGATCACCGCCATCCTGTTCGCGCTGCTCGCGCTGGCTGGGGTCATCGGCCTGATCTTCGCCGAGATCATCGAAATCGCCGCCGCGTTCCTGCTCCAGGCCGCGCTGGTCAAGGCGGTCCAGGATGTCCGCGACGGCCGGGTCGATCTCGATCTCGGCCAGACCTTCCGGGCCGCCGTCCCCTACATCCTGCCGGTCGCGGGGGCGTCGATCCTGGCCGCCATCGGCATCGGGGTCGGTTTCCTGCTGCTGATCGTGCCCGGCCTCATCCTGCTGACGTTCTGGTCCGTGATCGTGCCTTGCATCGTGATCGGTGAGTCCGGCGCGATGGGCTCGTTCGGCCAGAGCTGGCGGACCGTGCGCGGTCACGCGTGGAACGTGTTCGGCACCCTGATCCTGGTGTTCCTGATCTATCTCGCGTTCAGCATCGTGGTCGGCCTGATCCTGGTGTTCCTGCCGGTGTTCGTGCGCAACTTCGTGAGCACCGTCGTGGTGGGCACGCTGGTCGCGCCGTTCCTGGCGCTGGTGGTCACGCTCATCTACTACCGGCTCACCGCCGCACAAGCTGGCCAGCCGTACGTCGCCACCAGCCCGCAGGGCACCGAGGTCTGGGAACCCCCCTACCCCACCACGGACTCCGGCTCGGCAGGCACTCCCGGCCCGGGACAGGCGGACACCAACATCCCGGGCCCGGCGGCACCGAGCTCGACGGCCCCGTTCCCCCCCGCGCCGGAGCCGACCACGCCCCCGCCGGACGCAGGCCCGCCGCCGCCTCCGCCACCACCGCCGCCGCCGCCTCCGGGCAGCACCCCCTGACCATCTGGATCACCCAGGTAGCGTCGCCGGGCTTCAGCCGGGATCGTCACCGGTGAGCCCGGCGACGCTCTGCGACTGCCGCCCGTGCCAGTCGCGCAGCCACGGCACCGTGCAACGCGGATCGTCGAACGGCTCGCCCGCCGCCAGCAGGTCCAGGTAGCGGGCGTCGGCGTCGAGCCGGCGGCGGTATTCCGCGGCGTCAGCGACGTGCCCGTGCCCGGGAACCAGCCGGCGCACGCCAGGCACCGCCGCGAGCAGGCGCAGGCCGGCCCGGTAATCCCCCAGCGGATCGCCGGCGTCGGTGTCCAGCAGCGGGATCTCGATGTCGGACAGCATGTCGCCCGCCACGAGCACCCCGGCGTCGGGGAGGAACACCGCCCCGTGCCCCGGCGCGTGCCCGTCATGAACGATCACCTGCGCCACCGGCCCGTCCCAGGGGATGGCCCCGGCGCCCCCGGGCAGCGGGACCAGCCGCCCGAACTCCCCCAGATCGTGGCCGGGCGCCGCCTCCCGCACCTGGGCGATCATCTCCTCGCGATGAGCCGCGGCAGCCACCACCGCACCGGGCGCCGCATACCGCGGCACCTCACCCAGCTCGCGACTCCACAGAACGTGATCCCAGTGCGGATGGGTCGCAAAGCCAACCCGCGCCCGCAGCCCCGCGCCCACCAGGTCGGCCGCCAGCGCCGCGACCTCGGCCACCGACACGGCGGGGTCGATAACCAGGCACCCGCCGTCATCGCCCACCACAACCGTGCTGGTCGTCGTGTAAGCATCCGCGGTGGCGACCAGCACCCCCGGGGCGATCTCGCGCAAACGCTGCATCCCGCCTCCTCGCCGTCATCACCCGCGCGGGCCGTCCCGGTTCGGGTGCCCCCGGCCATGAATGTAAAGAAAGTGTCCATAGAAGAGCAGCAAACTTACATCCACGAGCCCCCGGGCCACGGCACCTCTGGCCGGGGCCAGAACCGCTGAGCCCGACCGGTAATCGGCGGTGCGGTTCGGCCGGATCGGCCTTTCTGCTGCCGATCAGGTCGAGCCGGACTGCCGCCCCACCCCAGGGTCGTCTACAGCTACGCGCTCAGCCGAGGTACCCGCGCAGGACCTGAGCCCGGCTGGGGTGACGCAGCTTGGCCAGGGTCTTCGACTCGATCTGGCGGATCCGCTCCCGGGTCACGCCGAACTCCCTGCCCACTTCCTCCAGCGTGCGCGGGTGCCCGTCGGTCAGGCCGAAGCGCAGCTGGATGATCTTCTGCTCCCGCCCGGACAGGCTGTCCAGGATCTGCTCCAGCTGGTCCTGCAACATGATGAACGCGGCGGCCTCCATCGGCACCACCGCGTCCGTGTCCTCGATGAAATCGCCGAGATCGGAGTCTTCCTCGCCGATCGGCGCCTGCAGTGATACCGGCTCCTGGGCGATCCGCTGGATCTCCGCCACCCGGGCGGCGCTCATCCCCATCTCCGCGCCGATCTCGCCGGGCGTCGCCTCCCGCCCGAGGTCCTGGTGGAGCTGGCGCTGGACCCGCGCCATCTTGTTGATCGTCTCCACCATGTGCACCGGGATCCGGATCGTGCGCGCCTGGTCCGCGATCGCCCGGGTGATGGCCTGCCGGATCCACCAGGTCGCGTACGTGGAGAACTTGTAGCCCTTGGTGTAGTCGAACTTCTCCACCGCCCGGATCAGGCCGAGGTTCCCCTCCTGGATCAGGTCGAGGAAACTCAGCCCGCGGCCGATATAGCGCTTGGCGATGGACACCACCAGCCGCAGGTTCGCCTCGATCAGCCGCTGCTTCGCGCGCAGCCCCTCGGCGGCGAGCATGGCGAGCTCAGCCTGCCCGGCGCCGCGGCAGGGCAGCCCCCCCGCCAGCTTCTCGTCCGCGAACAGCCCTGCCTCGATCGCCTTCGCGAGCTCGACCTCGTCCTCGGCGGTGAGCAGCGGCACCCGGCCGATCTCGCGCAGGTAGATCCGCACCAGGTCACTGGTGACCGGGCGCCGGCCTTCGTCGGCCGCCCCGGCTCCCGGCCGGCCTTCAGCCTCCTCCGGTGCGGCGTCAAGGATGTCGACTCCTTCGTCAGAGAGCATCCTGGCCACGCCGTCGATCGCGTGGGCAGGAAGGTCGCTGGCGTCGAGAGCGACGGCGATGTCGGCCAGGGCCACAGCCCCCTGCTCCCTGGCACGGGCGATCAGGTCAGCCATCTGATCCCCGGGCTGCCTTCCGCTGGGGAGTAGCGTGAGGGTCACGATGACAGTGTGCCCGTAGGAGCCCAGGTTAAGCGGGGATTAATTTTGTCACCCTGCCGCCTGTAACGCCGGTGACAGATGCCGCGATGGGCAGCTGCCCACCTGTCAGAGCGTGCCGTTGGCCTTGTCCAGCAGTGCCTTGTGGCGTTGCTCGAGCGCGATCAGGTCGCCGAAGGCCCGGTTGTACTCGGGCTGGTTGTCCAGCGGATTCAGGCGCTGCACCCGCGATTTGAGCCGGACGATGCTCCTGCTGACCAATTGCGCCTCAAGGTGCGCGAGCTGAACGTCGACGTACCGGGCGTCAGCTTCCCCGTCCGCCCGCGACACCCGCAACGGCTCGACCGCCAGCTGGGTCACGAACGCGCGCGCCCGGTCGTCGGGGGCCTTTTCGCGCAACTGGGCCGTCCACGCCTGGGCGTTGCCGGCGCTGCCGGTGCCGCCGCAGTCGGCGATCAGATTCCTGATCACCGCGTGCCGCGGCGCGGTGAAGGCGGCCGGCTCGATGGCGTCGAACGCGGGCCCGCACAGCACCGGCCGCTGGATGGCCAGCTTGAGTGCTTCCCGCTCCACCTGGATCACCGGGTCGCCCGGGTCATAGCGGGGCTCTTCGGGGGCCTGGGCCCCCGCGGGGCCGGGACCGGCGCCGGGGGCCGCCTGCGCCGCGCCCCGCCCGCCGGCCTGCGCGGCCGCGCCCCGCGCCTGGCGCGGGTGGCCGCCGCGCATGTGCTGGCCGATCCGGGCAAGCACGAGCTCCTGGTCGTTCAGGCCCAGCCAGCGGTCAAGGTTGTAGGAATAGACCTTGCGCAGGCCTTCGTCCTTGATGCGCGCGACGAACC
>Ga0335079_10006133_pt1 | contig 13740 bp, 17 predicted proteins | sample Lox_Sample_33_FD_206719 | JGI IMG/M metagenome (GOLD analysis project Ga0335079, IMG submission 206719) | Soil microbial communities from Loxahatchee National Wildlife Refuge, Florida, United States - Lox_Sample_3.3 | ecosystem: Environmental > Terrestrial > Soil > Wetlands | place: USA... | reverse complement strand
GTCGGGAGCCGACGACAGCCAACCGTGAAGGAGATGGCGCAAATCTACCGCGTACTTCGGTTGCGGCTTAAAAGCATTCTGCTGAACTCCGGAGCTCGGGACGCGTTCAATGCAAGAGTGTTCAAGGAACTGTGTGTGCTGGCAAGGACCGCAGCCGACGAACTGGCACGCAGGTTTGTCCCCAGTTAACACCGCATTGAAGGGCACGGCTAAGAGCCGTGCCCTTCATAGCCCGTCGCTTCGCGCCCTACTCCTTCTTCAACACCGCATTCAACTTCACTTCCGAGCCCGACCCCACGGTGATCTCGCGGGACCACTCCTTGTATCCCGCGGCGGTTACGCGGACGGTGTGTTTGCCGGGGGCGAGCTTCAGCGTGCTGGGGGTGTTGCCGAGGAAGGCGCCGTCGCTGTAGGCGTCGGCGCTGTCGGGCGTGATTCCATTTTGGTTCCCTGGCACGACAGGTTCACTCCGATAGCACGAAAGTGGCTAGACATCGTTAGTTAGCGGGAGTAAAAAGGTTACGACTGTGAGGGGGTCACGGCTACGCCGTGGCCCCTTTGTGTTTGGCAATGATGATGTCAGTCACCTCGATGGACAAGGAGTACTTGTGAGGAAAGCTATATGCATCGTACTGTTAGTTTTTTTCGTTCTTGAGCTGCCGCTTTGGGCTGGGCTTGGTGGACATAAGGCTTTGTACGTCGGCGGTACCGTGTCGAGCCTGAAGGAAAAGACGGAAGGTGTCGTCTCGACGGCCGATGAGAAGACGCTTGTCTTTGAGTACAAGGGCGGAAAGTTGCCCATACCGTACGAGCAGATCACCAGCCTGGAATATGGCCAAAAGGCGGGAAGGCGGGTAGGCTTGGCGGTCGCCGTTTCACCGCTGTTTCTGTTTTCCAAGAAGCGGCGTCACTTTCTCACCCTTGGGTACCTCGACGACAGCAAGAAGCAGCAAGGGGCTGTCTTCGAACTGGGAAAGGATGTGATCCAGCCAACCCTCTCAACCTTGGAAACCCGGACGGGCAAGAAGGTGGAATTTGAGGATGATGAGTCCAGAAAGACTGCGGGCAAATAGCGCCCTGGAGGAAAGATGAAGAAGACTGTTGCTGTTCTCCTCGTTTCTTTATTCCTTGCGGAACCTATCCTTTGGGCCGGGCTCGATAGCGACAAGACGATGTACGTGGGTGGAACCGTTAATTCCATAAAGGAGGGTACTGAGGGAAAGTCGAGCGCCAAGGACGAAGCGAACTTTGTGTTCACATTCGAAGGCGGGAAACTCGAGATTCCCTACGAAGAAGTCAACGACCTCGAATATGGACAGAAGGCGGGTCGACGCCTGGGTGTAGCCATCGCGGTAACCTGGATGGCCCTGTTTTCCAAGAAAAGGAAACACTTCTTGACTATCGGCTACAAAGACGCGAACGACAAACAGCAGGCTGCTGTGTTCGAACTGGGTAAGAATGTGGTTCGAGTCACGCTGGCCAGTCTTGAGGCACGCACTGGCCGGAAGATCGAGTTTGAGGACGATGAAGCACGTAAGAGTGGAAGGGGGAACTGATGAGGACACTTTGGACTTCCGTTGTTGTGCTCGCGCTATTGGGAATTCAGGTAAGTGCACAAGCTCAGGCCAGCACGGAAAAGCCGAATCCGCTCAGTGCGCCCCCTCCTAACGCCGCTCCCGTTGCTGCCCAGCCAGTGCCGGATATAGATGCATCGCTAGCGCGTGTGAAGCGGATATTTGTCGATACCTTTGGCGACGATCCCATTTCGAAGCAGGTCCAAGCGATGGTCATAAGCAGTCTGACGGACAGCAAAAGGTTCGTTGTTACAGAGAACAAAGACAAGGCCGATGCCGTGCTCAAAGGTAGCGGGCTTGAGAAAACCTCGCAGGAATTACATTCCACCTCAGAGGCTACTTCCGCAGGCGGCATTGCAGGTGGGCAGAGCGGGTCGGTTTCCGGATCATTTGTGAATGGCACAGGATCGGTTTCCGGCAGCTCCAGCGGTGGCTTTGCTGGGCACTCGGCGGCCATCGAGGATTCCAGCACATCGGTGGAAACTGTCAATGATGCAAGGATCGCAGTTCGGCTGGTTGACAAGGACGGTGACGTCATCTGGGCGACGACCCAAGAGAGCAAGGGCGCAAAATACAAGGGCGCGAGCGCGGATGTTGCTGACAAAGTAGTGAAGGAACTGCTGCGAACCGTCCAAAAACTGGAGAAGAAACCCACAGAAAAAGAAGCACCCAAATAGGCGAACTTTGCGGGAACCCGCGTCCCTCAGCGCGCGCTTTAAGCCACTCTTTCGGCACGGCTGAAAGCCATGCCCCTACAACCGGCCAGCGCGATCATGGTGCCGACACGGCGGTGGGCTTCCTGTCCGTAGCTGAGCCCGGTGACCGACTTCGGCGGCACTTCCACCTTCTGGCCGTCCTTTAACTGGAACGTGATGAGGTCGGAGGTGATGGTGAGGCGGTTGTTCCAATCCTTGGCATCGACCTTGGTGGCGATGGTTCCACCGTTGTAGCGAACCCGGTCGAAGCTGTTGCCCTGGGCGTAGGCGGAAATCGAGCAGGCGAGCACAAACGCAAGAGTGCGTTGGAGCATGAAGTCTCCGAAGCGGCTAGATTAGGGGAAGGAGAGAATTATCTCAGAGGTGTCAAGGGCGGCGCGGTGACGGTACCGGCAAAATCCCCACGTTAGCGCAAAAACCGCGCAAACATGGGGCACCCATGCCGAGGAAGGCGCCGTCGCTGTAGGCGTCGGCGCTGTCGGGCCCATTTGGATGTAGGCCAAACGCGCCTTTATGCGCCTTTCCCATGCTTGCGCAAAGACGGGCAAACTTGGGGCGCCCGGCACGAAAGTGGCTAGACATCGTGCTCACGTAGGTGTACAAAGTTCCCGACTGTGAGCGGGGCACGGCTGCGCCCTGGCCCCTCTTTCTTGACCGCTGTTTGTTGTGAAGGATACCTTTATGCGAAAGCGCCACTTACTTTCTCGAACCTATATTCTCATAGCTGCTCTTTGCTTCATGTGGTTAGTTCCTGCGGCCGCGCAAGCACACTATCGTGTCGTTCGCCTGAATATTCCGGCCGGCTACCGGGTGAGTCCTGCCCTGCAGGATATCAACGACCTTGGTTGGCTTTCTCTGACGGAACGGACTCCCGGCCTGCCGGAACGAGCTCTTCTCCTGCAACAGCGCGGCGGGCTGACAGCCTTACCGGGTTTGGGTGGCAGCTGCAGCTTCGGGAATAGTCTCAATAACCTGCATCATGCTGCCGGCGGGGCCTGTCTGGCCGGTGACCAGGTTCGGCACGCCACTCTTTGGCGAAACGGCAAGGTCCGCGATCTCGATCAGTTTGGAGGGAGTGGCAGCAGCGCGCTCGGTATCAACAACAGTGACCACGTCGTCGGCGACTTCTGGTTCAGCGACGGCAGCGCAAAAGCATTTCTCTGGCAAAACGGTACCTGGACCGACCTCGGCAGCCTGGGCGGTAGCCTTACCTTTCCAACCAACATCAACGATTCTGACGTGGTCACGGGACAATCCGATATCTCGAACAATCCCGACCCGATTTTCGGTATTCCTCCTCATCACGCTTACGCGTGGAGTAGCGGAACTTTGACCGACTTGGGCCAGGTCTTCGGGGGCAAGTTCAGTTGGGGCACCGACGTGGACGCAAACGGCAGAATCCTCGGGGCTGCGGATTATGCGGGAGACGGGGTCGCTCACGGATTCGTCTGGGATCAGGGCTCTATCACCGATCTGGCGCCACTTCCCGGAGACCAGGTCAGTTGGGCGCTGGCCATGAACGGCCAAGGACAAGTAGTCGGCAGTTCTGGCCTATCCGACCCGAACCAATACGCTCCCCCCGACGAGGACATGCTTTGCCCGTGTCGCGGCGTCATCTGGGAAAATGGTCAAGAGTACGATCTCAATACCTTAGTCCCAAAGGGTTGGGTTGTGTGGCTTGGTCGCCGTATCAATGAGAAGGGGCAAATCGTCGCACGAGCCCAATACAACAACGGGCCGTTGCACGACATCTTGCTGCAGCCAATAAAGGGAGCGGATAACGACCGTAGCGCCACGGAAAAGAAGTGGGCGCCTTCAACGCAACCGTTGCGCCAAGCGCGGCCCGCACGCCTGCGGCGCAACGTGGATGGGAAGCTGGCGATCGAACGGACGAGGGGCTGACCCACCCTTCGCTCTCTTTGTGAGTCTCATGACATGCTTTACAAAACGTCCCGGGACATCCTTTACACTCCCGTGCTGGTCCCGCCAGCTGGCTGGAGAAAGCGCCGGGCTTCCGGATGACGCTCGGCGTTTGGGGGGCGGGAGAGCTGGGGGCTCAGAGCAAAACAGTCCCGTCCTCTATCCATTCCTGCACTCGATCCGGAGGAACGATGGGCCGGGCGGGAAATCCGGCGCGCGCGAGCAGCCGGAGCACGTCCACAACCGTGAACGGCTTTCCAATGACGAGATCGTCCGCAAATCCGTAGCTGCGGTACTTCTCATGAAATTCCGGGCGGCCGTAGTTCCCGGTGAAGAAGGCAAATTTGCAGTTGGGGAGAGCTCCCCGAATCCGGAGCGACGCCTCCAAGCCATCCATGGTGGGCATCATGAAATTCAGCAAGGCGCAGTCCGGTTTGAATTCTGCCGCCATGGTCACCGCTTCCGTTCCGTCGCCAGCCGTGGCGATCTCATATCGGAAAGGTCGCACCATCCAGATGAGAATGTCACGTATAACCGACTCATCTTCGACGATCAGGAGTCTTGCCGTGGCAGGAAGAATCATAGCGACCACCATTCACGCCGCAAGCATGTGCGTCACTCGCAAGGGGCTAAGTTAGGGGGAAGGAGTGAATTATCTCAGGCGTGTCAAGAGGGGCAGTGACAGCGGAGGCAAAATCCCCACGCTAGCCCAAACGACGGGCGAACGTGGGGCACCGTGCTTCGCGGCGTTCTGCGAAGGAGGGCGTGGCCGGCAACCGCGCCTTCGGGAATCACGATTTTCCTTTGCTTGGCGACACGCCCCTATGCCGCGGCCGCCCGGCTGCCAGGCTCCCCGGCGATCTTGAGCACTTCGCGCGGCGATGCCGTCAGCATTCTGTTGGCCTTCTTCAAGTCTTTATCTGAAGCCGCTGCTTTGCTAGCTGCCACAGTAAGAGACCTTTTATCGGACTCGTTGGTAAGCCATCTGGCTCCGGATACGGCGACCAGCAGAGCATTGGCAGCTGCCATGATCAATTGTGGGAGCGTCAATTTTGGCCGAAAGATCCCAGCCAGTGCGCAGGATACGGCGCCTGCGATCGCACCAATGACAATGTTGCCCAGGAACCCGAGTTGAAGGATGCGGTGTCCGTTGCGCTCAAACCTAGGCAGAAGGAGACCGTTCTCCGTAAACAGCGCATTGAGAAATCCTCCGATGACACCCGCAATCAGTACTCCTGCAATGGATTCGCCTATCGTCATATAACTGCTCCTTTCAAGAGGTTTTAATTGGGGCCCGACGCCTCAGGGGGGTGCGTTCCCGTCGATGGGTGCTGCTCTACGGAGAGGCGGTACAGCCATTGTCGTGCTGTCTGGAACTTTCGATAGGGTGAAACGCCGGAATTATGTCAGGCGTTCTTCCCGAAATGAAACGGCGCCGGGCGGCCGACCTTGTCCTGCGGGTTCGAGGCGGAAAAAGTTCCAGGAGGCCCCGCATTTGCAAATTGCGCGAAACGTGGGGCCCCGGGCCGTTACTCGCACTTGTTGTAGTCCGGACGATCGGCGGCGCAGAAGTTTTTTCCGGCTTCCAGCGGCTTGCCGTCGAAGGTGGCGGAGACGGCCTTGCTCCTGTTGATGCCGGGACGGTTGTTGTCGCAGGCCTTGAGAGCCTTCTCCGCGCAGTCTTTCTCAGAGTCTGCGGGAACATTCTCATCACAACTGGCGACGCCGTTGCATTTGGCGAAAGATTCTTTCTCCTTGCCGGGACAGGGAGTACGGGTGGTTTTGATCACGCATTCGCCGGCGAGGGCGGGGATGCACAGGCAGCAGAGTACAAGACAGCACCAAAAGGATTTCATTGATAAGAAGCCTCCTAACAGAGCCGATTGTAGGAGGCCCACGACGCGGCAGGCGCGGTTTGGCCGCGCACTACGGGGCATGCCCGTCCCGGAGCGGAACGCTGCCGGCGCGAGTTTCAAAAACGAGCGTTCAGTGGCTGTCACCGTCGTGATCGAGATCGCTGGCTCGGCTCGGCGTATAGGTATCCTTGGGTTGATCGATCGGTGGGGGCGCAGTCTCGGGCGGCCTGGTTTTGGGAGCCGTAACCTGCGATTGCTGATAAACGGCATAGACACTGTTGGCGCCGCTCACGGGGTTGATCATATGGATCGCCTCCTACACAGGAAATCGGCAGAGGCTGGCCGGGCTTTAGCTTTTGGTCACGACCTTTGGTAATTGGGCGAAGGTTACCCGCACAGGATCAAAGCATCCGAAGACTGGGCGGAGCACGGCTCGGGCGGCGCTGGGGAGCGCTCATTCCGATTTGGGAAACGCGCTCCGTCGGCGCCGCACGCGCATTTCTCTCCGGCACAATACTTAAGTTTGCGAAATTGAGTAGTGGGAAATGTGGAGACGGCAGTACAGTGAAGTCATATGCCACGAGGTTGCCGATGAAGGCTGTTCATACTGCGGTGGAAGATGCGATTGGAACCATCATTCTGAATCATGGGAAAGTGAACGCGCTCAGCAAGCAGATGATTGACGACATCTGCTCGGCGCTGGAAGTGATGAAGATGCAGGCGGCGCGGGTGGTCATCATCCGGGCGGCCAAGGGCGCGAAGGTGTTTTCGGCGGGGCACGATGTCAAGGAACTGCCCACCAACGGTCGGGATCCGCTGACCTACAACGATCCTCTGCGGCATGCGGTGCGCATGATCGAGATTCATCCCACGCCGGTGATTGCCATGGTCGAGGGGTCGGTGTGGGGCGGGGCTTGCGAGCTGGTGATGAGCTGCGACCTGATTGTGGCCGCAGAGGATACGACCTTCGCGATTACGCCGGCGAAGATCGGGGTGCCGTATAACTTGTCCGGCACGTTGAACTTCATGAAGGTGGCGGACATGCACTTCGTCAAAGAAATGCTGTTCACCGCGCAGCCAGTGGCGGCGAACCGGCTGGCGGCTTGTGGCGTGGTGAATCACGTGGTCCCACGCGAGAAACTGGAGGAAGTCACGCTGGAGCTGGCGAAGCGGATCACCAAGACATCTCCGCTGGTGCATCGGATTCTGAAGGAAGAACTGCGGGTGCTGGCGGGGGCGCATCCGCTGAATCCTGAGGCCTATGAACGGATTCAGTCTCTGCGGCGTGAGGTCTACGACAGCGCCGACTATCAGGAAGGCATCAAGGCATTCCTGGAGAAGCGTGAGCCGGTGTTTCAGGGAAAGTAGGAGCGGCGGCGGCGATTTCAGCGGTTTACCCGGAATTTCCCGGCAGTACACTTCCGCCGTAACCTTTTGCGGCTTCACGCCGTTTATCTGATTGAGAAGGACCGATGGCCGTCCGGAAACCTGCCAAGACGGGGTCGCGGCGAGAGGCGGACGAACGCCTGCTGGTGGAGGCTGCGCAGAAGGATCCGCGCAGATTTGGCGAGCTTTATGAGCTCAACTTCGAGCGGGTTTATGCCTATGTGGTTCGCCGGGTGCAAAACCGCGACGTGGCCGAAGATCTGACCGCGGACGTTTTCCACAAGGCTCTGGCGAATTTGCCGAACTTCGATTGGCGTGGGATTCCGTTTGTGGCGTGGTTGTTCCGGATTGCGGCCAATGTCATCGCCGATCAGTGGAAACGGTCGGCGAAGGAAGTTGTGGAAGATCCTCCGGAGATAGGCGCTGAAATGCCGCTAGAGGAAATCGATCAACGCGCGCGGTTGTTTCGTATGGTGGAGGAGCTTCCCGACGACCAGCGGCGGGTGGTGCGGGCGCGGTTCGCCGAGGGCAAGAGCATTCGCGAAATCGCACAGGAGCTGCAGCGGACAGAAGGCGCGGTCAAGCAATTGCAGTTCCGTGCGCTCGAGAAACTGCGGGCGGAAATGGAGGGTGCCAATGGGTAAGCGCTCTCTGATCGAACAACTCGACCAGGCCATTGAAGCGATGCTGGTGCGTCCGGAGGCGGAGCGGGCGCCGATAGATTCGAGCCTGCAGCCGTTGCTGCGGGTGGCGGCGCAGCTGCGCGAGCTGCCGCGCGAGGGGTTCAAGGCCAGACTCAAAAATGAATTGGAGGGGAGAGAGACGATGGCGTCGCAAGCTGCAACCGAACCCGCAGAGCCGAAGGTCGATCCCATTCGCAAGGGATTCCGCACGGTGACGCCGTACCTGGTCGCGCCGGATGGCCCGGCGCTGCTCGAATTCGCGAAGAATGTTTTTGGCGCGGAGGAAAGCTTCCGGGCGATCGGTTCGGCGGGCGGAATTCACGGCGAGGTTCGAATCGGCGATGGCATGCTCATGATCGGCGGGGGCATTCCCGGGAAGGAATGGCGTTCCACGCCGAAGCCGGCGGCGCTTCACATTTATGTCCGGGATTGCGACGCAACCTATCAGCGTGCGCTCGATGCCGGAGCCGCTTCGATCGATAAACCGCGAGACCAGTTCTATGGCGAGCGCTCGGCCACGGTCAAGGACTTCGCGGACAATTTCTGGTACATCGCCACCTACAAGGGCGACAACTATAAGTGGGAAGGCGCGCCGGATGTGCAGCCCTGCCTGCATCCTCCGCAATCGGGGCCGGTGATTGAATTCCTGAAGCAGGCCTTTGACGCGGAGGAATTGGGGCGTCATGCCTCGCCGCAGGGCGTGATTCGGCATGCCACGGTGAAGATCGGCACGTCGCTGATGGAGTTGGGAGATGCGCATGGGCCTTATCAGCCGATGAAATCGATGTTCTATCTCTACGTACCAGACGTGGACAAACTTTACCGGCAGGCACTTGGGGCCGGAGCCAAGTCGATCAGTGAGCCGCGAGATCAGGATTATGGCGATCGCAGTGCGGGGATTGAAGATCCATTTGGCAACCAGTGGTTTATCGCGACGCATATTAAGGATGTGGGAGCGTAGGGGACATTGAGAGTGCGGAGCAAGGAGATGCACTTTACGGGTTGCCACCCTCCGCGGAGTGCCTGAAGCCGGCGATTGGGAGAAGGTCCTTAGGGCAGCCGCAAAGGGAACGCTGAAAGGGATCCTTCGACTGCGTGGCCGTTCGCTTCGCTCGCGGCAACTTCGCTCAGGATGGCAGGAGCTGGATTTCACTTGGGATCGAGCACTCGCTGGCTAGTAGCTGGAAGCTGAATCAAAGGAGCTTGGATATGAACGTGAAGAATAATGAAGGAGGAGTAGCCATGGCGGTGAAAGCGGTTCCGGAGGGATATCACACGGCCACGCCCTATTTGATCATTAAAGGGGCGGGGCAGGCGATCGAGTATTACAAGAAGGCGTTTGGCGCCGTCGAAGTCATGCGCTTTCCCATGCCGGATGGTTCGGTTGGCCATGCGGAGATCAGGATCGGCAATTCTCATATCATGCTGGCGGACGAGTTCCCGGACCGGGGCTGCGTGGGGCCGAAGACGCTAGGCGGGACCTCGGTGAGCATTCTCCTGTACGTGGAGGATGCAGATGCCATCTTCAGCCAGGCGGTCGCTGCCGGGGCGAAGTCGGAACAGGCGATGAAGGATCAGTTCTATGGCGATCGGTCGGGCACGGTGCTCGATCCGTTTGGACACCGGTGGACGATTGCCACGCATAAAGAAGATGTGTCATTGCAGGAGATGCAGCGGCGCATGGCGGCCATGCAGTGATTCTGCGGGATGACAAGTTGCGGCGATTTCCGCTGCCAGCGGTGATTTTGATGAATACGATCAATCGTTTCCGCCACGGCTGGCAAGACGCCCGGCGCTACTTTTCCTGGCGTTACTTTATGGGCGGTGGTTCGGGTTCGGCGGAGCCGTCGGCGCGGGCGTCGGAGGCTCCGTAGTTCACTCCTGTTTTTGAGTCATGCATTACTGCCTGACCTCGACCCATCGCGGTCGAGTACTCGCGGTCGACGCGAAATTTGTGACCCATGGCGGTCAGCTTGTCGCGGACTTCGGGCTTCACCCGGGATTCGATGACAATGTTGCAGCCGCGTTCCGGGTGAACCGTGAAGCGTGCCGTCTCCAGGGCTTCCTGAATGTTCATCCCGTAGTCGACTACGTTGGAGACGAATTGCGCATGGGCCAGCGGCTGGTTAGCTCCTCCCATGATTCCGAAACCGAAGTGCTGGTCTCCGTGCTCCATGAATCCAGGGATGATGGTGTGGAAGGGGCGCTTGCGCGGAGCGAGAAGGTTCGGTGAATTGGCGTCGAGCGAGAAAAGAGCGCCGCGATCCTGCAGCACGAAACCCATCCCCCGCACCGTAATGCCTGAGCCGAAGCCCTCGTAATTGCTCTGAATCAAGGAGACGATGTTGCCATCTCGATCCACGGCGGAGAGATATGTGGTGTCGCTGGTGGGTGTGCCATAGCCCACATTGCAGCGGGCCGCGTTCGGGTCGATGAACTTGGCCCGCTCTTTAGCGTAGTTCTTGGAAAGCAGTTCCTTTACCGGGATCTTGGCAAAACGTGGATCGCCGTTGTAGCGTGCCAAGTCGGCGTAGGCCAACTTCATGGCTTCGATCTTCTTATGCAGTTCCGTAACGCTGAGTGGTCCGTCAGGTGACGGCGGGATGGTCTCCATGATGTTCAGCATTTCCAGCGCAGCCATGCCCTGGACGTTGGGCGGAAGTTCGTAGATGGTCCAGCCGCGATAGGTAGTCGAGATCGGATCGACCCATTCGGGCTGGAATTCCGAGAGATCCTCGGCGGACATGGTTCCGCCTAACGCCTGTGACGTGCTCAGGATGGCGTTCGCGATTTCTCCCTTGTAATAGGTCTCCGGACCTTTTTCTGCGAGCAGGCGCAGAGCCTTGCCGAGATCGGGGTTATGGAAAATTTGTCCCAGGGCCGGCGGCTTGCCGTCAGGCAAGTAGACCCTGCGACCCTCAGGTTCGTTGGCGAACACTTCGACAGCGTCTTCCCAGAAATCGTGGATGAGTTCAGGGACGGGATAGCCCTGGTCGGCGTAAAAGATCGCCGACTGGAACAAGTCCCTCCACGGCAATTTTCCAAAACGATGATGCAGCGCGCTCCATCCGGCAACCGCGCCGGGAACAGTGACTGCATCGATCCCCCGGAGCGGCATCGAGTTCGCGCCTTTGGCCTTCATGTGATTGACGGTCAGATTCTTAGGTGCCCAACCGCTGGAATTCAAGCCATACAGTTTGCCAGTTTTCGCATCCCAGTAGATAGCGAAGAGGTCGCCACCTATACCGTTCATCATGGGCTCGGTGACGCCGAGCACGGCGTTGGCGGCGATAGCCGCGTCGATGGCGCTGCCGCCTTGCTTCAGAATCTCAGCCCCAGCCACCGACGCCTGCACGTGGCTGGTGGCTACGACTCCGTAACGGCTCATGACCATGGAGCGGGCGTGGGAGCGATCCTGGGCGTGCAGAAGCGGCAGCAGGGCGACCACTATCACGGCTAGAAGAATGACGACTCGCATAGGAGAATTCCTCTCAGGCGCGAATTGTGCGGCGTGCGCCGGAGGTTGTCAATTGCGGCGTGGCGGCGGAGAGCGCCGTTTAGTTCGAAAGAAGTAGGCCGTTGTTAATATTGAGTAAATCTTGATACAGGCCGTGCCAGTTTGAGTTAGAATGTTCGCCAATTAGCGTTGTGCCGCATGCCCGCAATGGCCCGGGCGAGAGCGGCCGAAAATTTGTGCCTTCCCCCCGGAGGATGTTGCTCATGCCGTACCGGCCCAACAGCAGCTCTGTTCCCAATTCCAGCCTGTTTACCGACGTCGACTCCACTATCCGTGGACTCACCCAGGATTTTTGCATGGCATTCAACACCGGGAACTACGATCAGGCAGCGGCGTTGTTTGCACCCGACGGCCTGTTCATGGCTCCGCATCATGATCCGGTGCAGGGAAATATGGCGGTGGAGCGCGCCCTGCGAAAATTCGGCGGTTATGGATACGAGGATCTGCGGCTGGAAACCAACCGGGTGGAATATTCGGATGATCTAGCCCTGGAATTCGGGCGTTATACGATGGCGATCCGGCAAGCGAACGGAACCACCATGGCGGACCGCGGCAAGTTCCTGCATGCCTGGCGACGGCTCGGGGTTTGGCTCATGATCGCCAACTCCTGGAGCAGCAATTTGCCGTTGATGACAAAGTAGGGAATCAGGTCAGAAGCCCGGAAGGGGCAGGCTGATTCTGTACCCGGGAGCGCCGCCCCGCAACGATTCACTTGTGACTCGCCGGATCGAAGTTCACAATTGCCGCGGACCGGCTTTAACGCTAGTTTGATCAAGATGTCCACCCCGCCCGAGACTACTTCCGCGAAAGACGCACAATTGGAACCAGAGCTCCGACGGAACGATCCTGCCTCAAGCTTCTGTCCGAACTGTTCGGCGCGGCTGAAGGAGCACCGCTGCAAGCTGAGTTGTCCGCAATGCGGCTTCTACCTGAGTTGTTCGGATTTCTATTGATGGTCAACGTCGGAATGACGTCTCGGGTCGCGTTTTCCAATCCGATCATGAAACCGGGTTCTGACAGTCCATCCTAGGTCCGACTACAATAGACTCAGGTATCGATCAAAATCATATTGAGGAGAAAGCGATGCAACGCAAGGCCAGCGCAGTTTGGAAGGGTGGGCTGAAGGACGGGAAGGGAACTGTGTCGTCAACCAGCGGAGTGCTGTCGAATACTCCCTATTCCTTCACCACTCGGTTTGAGAATGCTCCCGGAACCAATCCCGAGGAATTGATCGCGGCCGCGCATGCGGCGTGCTTTTCTATGGCTCTCTCCGCGCAGATGGGCGGCGCTAACCTTATACCCGAGAGCATCGGCACCACGGCCACGCTGACCATGGAAAAACTCGAAGCCGGTTGGACAATTACCGCGGTTCATCTGGATGTGAGCGCCCGCGTCCCGACTGCCGATGCCGCAACTTTCAACAAGCTGGCAGAAAATGCGAAGAGCGGGTGCCCGGTGTCGAAGGTGCTCAATGCGAAAATTACGATGAGTGCGAAGCTGGAATAAGGCGGACGCCGGGCGTCCGGCCACGGATTCGGACCTCGGCTTTCCTGGTTCAGCGGGATTCATTGACCCAGCGTGACGGATATGGATCAACCTGAGGCCACAAGCTGAGATTGTCTGGGATGTCCTACGGCTGAGGTCAGAGGTCCGACGCCCGACGTCGGAATCAAGCGTCCGGCGTCCGATTCAGCTTTGCGTCCTCAGGATGTCGCGGATTTCACGGTTAATGCGGGCGGCGTCCTGGGCAGCCTGATCGAGAAGGCGTACCCACTCCTTGCTCTTGCTATCGAGTTTAATCTGTCCGAGCAGATAGGCAGCCTGCATCATGGTCTCGATGGAATTGCTCAGGTCATGGGCCAGCATGCGGAGCCGGCTAACGGTCTGGGTGGGCAGCTTTCGCGGATTTTCCGTAGTGGCTTCCGACACCGGTTCACCCCTGGCAGCCATAGTAGCCTGTTTTGCGGTGTTCGGGAACAGCCTTGGCTGGGCGGTTGCCCGCGAGTCGGATTGACGCGTGGTCGCCATGCCGCGGGTTTGACAGGCGGCAGTGGCTCTGTAGAATGTAGAGTAGTTCTTTCCTGAGAG
>Ga0335079_10006132_pt1 | contig 13741 bp, 16 predicted proteins | sample Lox_Sample_33_FD_206719 | JGI IMG/M metagenome (GOLD analysis project Ga0335079, IMG submission 206719) | Soil microbial communities from Loxahatchee National Wildlife Refuge, Florida, United States - Lox_Sample_3.3 | ecosystem: Environmental > Terrestrial > Soil > Wetlands | place: USA... | reverse complement strand
TCGCGGCATGTGGTCCTTCCCCTGCCGAGCGCAGGTACCGGCGACTCTAGACCGTCGCGCACCATACGCAGTTGACGCAGTCGAATGCGCGTCGGACCCGAGCGCGGATCTATGACGTGGTTCGCAAATTCGCGCGCCCCGGCGAGCACGCGGGCCCTCGGTCACGGAAGCGGCGGGGCCGCGTCAAGATAGGCAAAATGGCTGAACTCGGGCGCGTGGGCCGCGTCTCAAGCTGTTGGGGAATCACACGAACCGCCGCAACAAAACGTGATGTCCCTGCGGTCGGCGCGTCAGCGAAGTGCCGTTCCGAGCGTTAACCGGTTGTGGCCGTTGTTTCGGAGAGTTCACATGCGTGCATTGTTTCTCGTCCCGCTGCTGGCCGCCGGTGCGTTCCTCGCCGGCTGCGTCGAGGCGCCGCCGCCGCGTCCCTATCGCACGGTGGAGCGCGTGCCGGCACCGCCGCCGGAGCAGGTGACCGAGGTCATCGCCTATCCGTCGAAGGGCCAGACGCCCGAGCAGCTCGACCGCGACCGCTACGAGTGCCATAACTGGGCGGTCAAGCAGACGGGCTTCGACCCGAGCATTCCGGGCGTCCCGCCGCACCAGCGCGTCGTGATCCACGGTCCGCCGCCGCCGCCTCCGGGCTCGGGTGTCGCGGCCGGCGCGATCACCGGTGCGGTGCTCGGCGCGATCATCGCGGGTCCGCGCGACGCCGGCGCCGGTGCCGCGGTGGGCGCGATCGCCGGCGCCGCGGTCGGCGGTGCCGCCGAGGCGTCGCAGACGCAGGCGGCGCACGAGGCCGAGGACCGCGCGATCGAGCGCTCCCGCCCGAGCGGCCAGGAAGAGCGCGCCGGCGCCTACCGCCGCGCCATCACCGCGTGCCTCGAGGGCCGCGGCTACTCGGTGCGCTGAGTGAGGAGAGGGAACATGTTGACGACAACGAAGCGGATCGCGCTCGGCCTCGTGCTCGCGGCGCTGGCGCTCCCCGCGCTCGCGCGCGACGGCGAGCACGGCGGCGGCGGGCACCCGGGGCCGGCCGCGCACCCCGGCTACTCGCACTTCGACGGCCGTTACCAGCACAACCAGTACTACCCGGCCCGCGGCTATGCGGCCCGGGAACTGCCGCGCGGGGCCATCGCGGTCAATCACTACGGCGGCCGCTACTGGTACGGCGGCGGCGTGTGGTGGGCGGCGCGCGGCCCGCGCTGGGTCGTCGTCGGGCCGCCGCTCGGCGTGTTCGTGCCGTTCCTGCCGGAGTTCTACACGACCGTGTGGTTCGGCGGCGTGCCGTACTACTATGCGAATGACGCATACTACGTGTGGCGCGACGCGGATCGGGGTTACGAGGTGGTCGAGCCGCCCGCTGAGGCGGCGGCGACCGAGCCGCCGCCGCCGGAGGACGTGTTCATGTATCCGCGCAGCGGTCAGGGCCCCGAGCAGCAGGCGCGCGATCGCTACGAGTGCCACCGCTGGGCGGCCGACCAGACCGGCTTCGATCCGACGCGTGTCGAAGGCGGCGTCGGCACCGGCGAGGCGCGCGCCAAGCGGGGCGAGTACTTCCGCGCGATGACGGCCTGCCTCGAGGGTCGGGGCTACAGCGTCAAGTGAGACGACGAGGACGCGACGCGATCGGTCGGAACGCCCTGATCGCGTCGGCGCTCCTCGCCGCCGGCTGCGCCTCGACGCACTACGCCCAGGCGCCGCAGCCCGCCGTCGACCTCAGCGGGCACTGGGTGCTCGACCCCGCTGCGAGCGACGATGCAACGGCGCTGATCGCCGCGGCGCTTCCGAAGCGCGCGGCGCGGCCGTCGACGCCGCCGCCGCCCGCGCCGCCGGCGCGCACCGACACCGGCACGCGCCGCCAGCAGCGGCAGCGCAACGAGCAGTCCCAGGCCGCGCAGCAGCCGATCGACTCGGCGCCCTCGTGGGGCCGCGTGCGGCCGGTCGACTTCGTGTCGGCGTTCGCGATGCCGCCCGCGAGGATCGAGCTGCAGCAGCAGAGCACGCGCGTCGCGCTCGGGTCCGACGCCCGGCGCCGCGAGTTCGAGCCCGGCGATGAGGAGCCGCGCAGCGTCACGGACCGCTACGGCTCGCGCAAGGTCCATGCGGGGTGGGTGCGCGACGAGTTCGACGTCGAGAGCGACGACGGCTCGCGCCTGAAGGTCGTCGAGCACTACCGCCGCCACGCCGACGACCGTCTCGACGTCCTCGTCGAGTTCTCGGCGGCCGGCGTCAAGTCGCTGAAGGTGCACTCGCAGTACCGGCGTGCGAGTGCCGCGGAAATCGCGGCCGCGGACGCCGAGGGCCCGCCCGCGCCGACGGCGCGCTGACCTCGTCGCGTCGCGCTTGGGGTAGAATCGCGCCGAGGCGCAGCGACGGATCGCTTGGCGACCGCCGGCGCCGACGCCCCACCTCCCGACGCTTCCCGCGCGCGCCTGACCGAGGCCGAACGATGACCGCACGCTTGCCGATCGAGTACCAGGACGCCTCGCCCGAGGTGCGCGCCGTCTACGACGACATCATGGCGACGCGCCGCACCGACTGGGTCAACAACTTCTGGAAGGTGCTCGCGCACGACCCGCCGACGCTGAGGCGGCTGTGGGGCAACATCAAGGAGGTCATGGGCCCGGGCGCGCTCGACCCGCTCACCAAGGAGCTGCTGTACGTCGCGGTCAGCGCCTCCAACGGCTGCCGCTACTGCATCGCCTCGCACGGCGCCGCGGCGCGCAACAAGGGGATGAGCGAGGCGCAGTACTCGGAGCTGCTCGCGATCGTCGGCCTCGCCAACGAGACCAATCGCCTGGTCACCGCGCTCGACGTGCCGGTCGACGCGCAGTTCCTCTGAGCGGCGGCCATGAGCTACGACACCGCCCCGGGCGTCGCCGCCGCGCTCGCCGCGTTCAAGGTTCCCGAGCGCCTCGGCTTCGGGCTCGTGACGGCGCCCGTGATGTACAGCGTCGAGTGGGCCGAAGGGTCCTGGGGCCGCGGCACGCTGCTGCCGTACGGCCCGATCGAGGTCCTGCCGGGCGCGCGCGTGCTGCAGTACGCCGAGCTCGTGTTCGAGGGGCTGAAGGCCTACCGCGTCGGCCAGGACTGGCCGAACCTGTTCCGCCCGCTCGACAACTGCCGGCGGCTCGCGCGCTCGGCCGAGCGGCTGTCGATGCCGGCGGTGCCGGAGGCGCTGTTCCTCGAGGCGCTCGATGCGGTCGCCGGGACCCTTGCGCCCTTCGTCCCGTCGCGCTCGGGGCAGGCGCTCTACCTGCGGCCGTTCCTGTTCGGCACCGAGAGCGGCTACCTGCTCCGGAACTCGACGACGTTCCGCTTCATGGTGATCGCGAACCCGGTCGAGGCGTATGCGAGCGGCGCGCTGAAGGTCGCGATCGAGCGCCGCGACGTGCGCGCGGCGCCGGGCGGCGTCGGCTACGCGAAGGCCGCCGCGAACTACGCCGCCTCGCTGCGCGCCTCGAGCGCCGCGGTCGCGCGCGGCTACACGATTGCGCTGTGGCTCGACGCGCACGAGCACCGGCTGATCCAGGAGCTCTCGGGCATGAACCTGTTCGCGGTCGTCGGCGGCGAGCTGCACACGCCGCTCCTCGACGGCGCGATCCTGCCCGGCATCACGCGCGACTCGCTGATCCGGCTCGCGCGCGACCGCGGCTACCGGGTCATCGAGCGCGAGATGGCGCTCGACGAGCTGCTCGGGCAGATGGCGAGCGGGGCGTGCAGCGAGCTGTTCGCCTGCGGCACCGCGGCGATCGTCGCGCCGATCGGCGCGCTCGCCGAGCCCGACGGGCGCGAGTACGCGCCGCGCGTCGTCGACGGCGTCGCCGCCGAGCTTCGCGAGGCGCTGCTCGCGATCCAGGAGCGGCGCGCGCCCGACCCCTACGGCTGGACGCGCACGGTCGCCGCCATCCCGAAGTCCGCGCCGTCCGCGCGCGCCGGCTGAACCCGCCGCCGTGAGCGCCGAGCCGCCGCGCGATCGGGCGCGGGACGCATTCCGCAAGGGCCTGCGCGACATGACGCCGGTCGCGCCCGCGGTCGCGACCTGGGGCATCGTGACCGGCGTCGCGATGGCGCAGTCGGGGCTCGCGCTCTCGGACGCGGTCGGGCTCTCGCTGATCGCCTACGCGGGCTCGGCGCAGCTCGCGGCGCTGCCGCTGCTCGTCGCCGGCGCGCCGGTCGCGGTCTCGGTGCTGACGGCGCTGATGGTGAACCTGCGTTTCGTGATCTACAGCGCCGCGGTCGCGCCGGCGTTTCGCGCGTTGCCGCTCAAGGAGCGCCTGAAGATCGGCTACCTGATCGGCGACATCAGCTTCGTCGTCTACATGCGCCACGAGGCGCGCTGGCCCGACACGCAGCTGCGCACGCAGTACTTCATCGGCGTCGGCTTCGCGATGTTCCTCGTCTGGCACGCGGGCTCGCTGATCGGGCTGTTCGCCGCGGCGGCGATCCCGCGCGACTGGGGGCTCGACTTCGCGGGGCTGCTCGCGCTCCTCGCGCTCTGGGTGCCGACGCTCGCCAGCCGGCCGGCGCTCGCCGGGAGCGTCGTCGCCGCCGCGCTCGCGGTCGCGCTCGACGGCTGGCCGTTCCGGCTGGGACTCGTGGCGGCGATCCTCGCCGGGCTCACGGTCGCGGTGCTCGCCGACCGCCGCGCGCCGGAGGCGAAATGAACGCGACGTTGAGGCTCTGGCTCGCGATCGTCGGCATCGGGCTCACCGGCGTCGTGACCCGCTGCAGCTTCCTCGTGCTCGGCGAGCGCCTGAGGCTGCCGCCGGTCGCCGAGCGCGCGCTCAAGCACGCGCCCGCGGTCGCGCTCGCGGCGATCATCGCGCCGGCGCTGCTGCTGGTCGGCGGCCGGCCCGAGCTCGCGCTCGGCAATCAGCGCCTGTGGGCGGCGCTGGTCGCCTCGGTGGTCATGGGGCTGACGCGCAGCATGCTGTGGACGATCGCGGTCGGGCTCGCCGCGTTCACGCTGCTTCGGCTCTACGCATAGCGCCCGGGCGCGACGCGCCCGGGGCCGCGCTCAGTCTTCCATCAGGAAGCTGCGCAGCTGCTCCGAGCGCGAGGGATGGCGCAGCTTGCGGAGCGCCTTGGCCTCGATCTGGCGGATGCGCTCGCGCGTGACGTCGAACTGCTTGCCGACCTCCTCGAGCGTGTGGTCGGTGTTGAGGTCGATGCCGAAGCGCATCCTGAGCACCTTGGCCTCGCGCGGCGTCAGCTGCGCGAGCACGGCGTGGGTCGTCTCCCGCAGGCTCTCCATCGTCGCCGAGTCGAGCGGCGACTGCACCGAGGTGTCCTCGATGAAGTCCCCGAGGTGCGAGTCCTCGTCGTCGCCGATCGGCGTCTCCATCGAGATCGGCTCCTTGGCGATCTTCAGGACCTTGCGCACCTTGTCCTCGGGCATCTCCATGCGCACCGCGAGCTCCTCGGGGGTCGGCTCGCGGCCCATCTCCTGCAGCATCTGCCGCGAGATGCGGTTCAGCTTGTTGATGGTCTCGATCATGTGCACCGGGATGCGGATCGTGCGCGCCTGGTCGGCGATCGAGCGGGTGATCGCCTGGCGGATCCACCAGGTCGCGTAGGTCGAGAACTTGTAGCCGCGGCGGTACTCGAACTTGTCGACCGCCTTCATGAGGCCGATGTTGCCCTCCTGGATCAGGTCCAGGAACTGCAGGCCGCGGTTGGTGTACTTCTTCGCGATCGAGATCACGAGGCGCAGGTTCGCCTCGACCATCTCCTTCTTGGCGCGCCGCGCCTGGGCCTCGCCGACCGCGACCTCGCGGTTGATCTCCTTGATGTCGTGGATCGAGAGGTGCAGCACCTTCTCGAGGTCCTTGATCGACTGCTGGCGCGCGAGGATCTCGGGCTTGAGGCGCGACAGCGACGAGGAGTGCTTGCGCTTGAGCTTGATCTGCTTGTCGATCCAGCCGGGCTTGGTCTCGTTCTTCGGGAAGATCGCGATGAAGTCCTTGCGCGGCATGCCGGCCTGCTTGATGCAGATCTGCATGATCTCCTTCTCGAGGCCGCGGATCGTCGCGACGTGGTCGCGCAGGTTCACGATCAGCGCGTCGAACATCTTCGGCGCGAGCTTGAGCTCCATCATCTGGCCGGCGAGTCGCTTGCGCAGCTTCTGCGTCTTCGGGTCCTTGGTGCCCGGACCGTCGAGCGCCTTGACGACCTGCGCGTGCAGCTTGCCGATCGCGGTGAAGCGGCGCGCCGCCTCCTCGGGGTCGGGGCCGGTCTCGAGCGCCTCCTCCTCCTCCGAGTTGTCGTCGTCGTCGCTCTCGTTCTCGGTCTTCTCGAGCGCCATCAGCTTCGGGTTCTGCGGCTGCGCGATCTCGTCGGGCGCGTTCGGGTCGACGAAGCCGACGATGATGTCGACGAGCCGGCCCTGGCCGCCCTTGACGGGCTCGTAGGCCTTCAGCAGGTACTCGTAGGTCGCGGGGAAGTTCGCGAGCGCCGAGCGCACGGCGTCGAGGCCCTCCTCGATGCGCTTGGCGATGCGGATCTCGCCCTCGCGCGTGAGGAGCTCGACGGTGCCCATCTCGCGCATGTACATGCGCACCGGGTCGGTCGTGCGGCCGAACTCGGCGTCGACCGTCGCGAGCGCCGCGGCCGCTTCCTCGACCGCCTCGTCGTCGGTCGCGACCGGGCCGTCGGCGAGGATCAGCGACTCGGCATCCGGGGCCTTCTCGTAGACCGGGATGCCCATGTCGTTGATCATGTTGACGATGTCTTCGATCTGCTCCGGATCGACGATCTCGCTCGGGAGGTGATCGTTGACTTCGCCGTAGGTCAGGAAGCCCTGTTCCTTGCCCTTGGCAATCAGGCGCTTCAGCTGCGACTGCTGCTCGTCGCGCACGCCGATCGTCAGTGCCGCCGCTTTCTTCTCGCTCAAGATGGATACCCTCGCGCGGGGCATAAAAAAGAGCCGCGCATTTTACACGGACCGCCGGGTCAACCCAAGGTTCAAGGCGCAAATCCCGGCCAAAGTCAAGAATCGTGCCGACCGGGGCCTTGCGGCCCCCGGCAGGGGCTCAGGTGGCCGGTCGAGGTCGGGCCTGGAGCGCCCGAAGCTCCTGTTTCTCGTCCTCGGAGAGGCCCTCGGTGGCGGCCTTCTCGATGAGCTCGTCGAGCCGCCGCTCGGGGCCCGCCTCGGCCGCGAGCTTAGAGACGGCCGCGGCGAGCTCGCGGGCGACCGCCGCCGCCTCGAGCTCGGGCAAGGGCAGCGCCGCAAGCTCGGCCAGCCGCTCGTACTCGGGGCGTTCGCGCCAGCGCTCGACGAGCTGCGCCGGGGAGAGATGAGGCTCGGACTGGCTCATTTCAATGAGCTCGGCGAGCACGTCGAGGCCGCGGTCGCCCGAGAGCCTGAGCGCCTCGGGGTTCTCGATCCCGAGCGCCGCCCGCGGCTGCTGCACGAGGCGGGCGATCGCCTGGCTGACGAGCGAGCCGCGCCCGGTCGAGCGCAGCGGCCGCGCTCGTCGCTCGGGTGGCGCGGGCTCGACCCGGTGCGCATCGTGAAGGCCCAGCAGCTCCGCGAGCCGCGGCGCGGGCATGCGCACCTCGCGGGCGAGCCGCTCGATCAGGAGCTCGCGATAGACGCCCTCGGGCGTGCGCCCGATCAGGGGCTTGGCGAGCTCGGCGAGCCGCGCCCTGCCATCGACGCTCGCCAGGTCGATCTCGGCGGCGAGGTGGCGCACGAGGTACTCGGACAGCGGCAGCGCGCCCTCGAGGCGCGCCTCGAAGGCCTCGCGGCCCTCCTCGGCGACCAGCGTGTCGGGGTCGTGGCCCTCGGGCAGGAACAGGAACTTGAGCTGCCGCCCTTCCTTCGCCGACGGCAGGCACGTCTCGAGCGCCCGCCACGCCGCCTGGCGGCCGGCCTTGTCGCCGTCGAAGCAGAACACGACGTCGCTCGTGACCCGAAACAGCCGGTTCAGGTGCTCCGGCGTCGTCGCGGTTCCGAGCGTCGCGACCGCGTAGTGGATCCCGGCCTGCGCGAGCCGCACGACGTCCATGTAGCCCTCGACGACCATCAGGCGCGGGATCTGCCGCAGCTCCTGGCGCGTCTCGTAGAGGCCGTAGAGCTCGCGGCCCTTGTGGAAGAGCACCGTCTCCGGCGAGTTCAGGTACTTCGGCTCGCCCTGGTCGATGACCCGGCCGCCGAAGCCGACGACGCGGCCGCGCGAGTCCCGGATCGGGAACATGACCCGGTCGCGAAAACGGTCGTAGAAGCCCGGGCCGCTCGACTTCTGCTGGTCCGGGCTCCTCTCGATGATGAGTCCGGCGGCGAGCAGCGCCTGGCGCCCGGCGTCGGTCGCGCCGAACTTCCTGAGCAGCACGTCCCAGCCGGCGGGCGCGTAGCCGAGGTGATAGCGGGCCGCGGTCTCGCCGACGAGCCCGCGGCGCTTGAGGTAGTCCTTGGCGCGCTCGGAGTCCCTGAGCGCCTCGCGAAAGTGCGCATCGACCTGCGCGTTGAGTGCGTAGAGGTCATCGAGCAGCCGGTCGCGCGGGTCCGGGCCCGCGCCGCCCTCGCGCGGCACCTCGAGCCCGGCGCGCCCGGCGAGGTCCTCGACGGCGTCGGGGAACGACAGCCGGTCGTGCTCCATCAGGAACGTGAGCGCGGTGCCGTGCGCGCCGCAGCCGAAGCAGTGGTAGAACTGCTTGGCCTGCGAGACCGTGAACGACGGGGTCTTCTCGCCGTGGAACGGGCAGTTCGCCTTCCACTCGCGGCCGGCCTTCTTGAGCGGCACGCGGCTGCCGATCACCTCGACGATGTCGGTACGGGCGAGCAGCTCGTCGATGAACGCGCGGGGAATCCTGCCGGCCACGCGCGCGCGGGCCTCGTCAGCCGCCGAGCAGCGCCTTGACGCGCGCGCCGACGGCGCTCATGTCGGCGCGGCCGGCGGCCTTGCCCTTGACGATCCCCATGACCTTGCCCATGTCCTTGACGGAGGCGGCGCCGGTGGCGGCGATCGCCTCGCGGATGAGGCCGTCGAGCTCGGCGGGGCTCAACTGCGCCGGGAGGTAGGCGGTGAGCGCCTGGATTTCGGCGGTCTCCTTGGCGACCAGGTCGGCGCGGCCGCCGGCCTCGAACTGCACGACCGACTCCTTGCGCTGCTTGATCATCTTCTCGATGACCGACAGGGTCTGGACGTCGTCGAGCGTGATGCGCTCGTCGACCTCGCGCTGCTTGATGCCGGCCTGCAGCATGCGGATGAGCCCGAGGCGATCCTTGTCGCCCGAGCGCATCGCAGTCTTCATGTCCTCGGTGATGCGTTCGCGAAGGGTCATCGCGGTCGCGGGAGCGCTCAGCGCGGAGCGCGCATGCCTTCGCGCGACAGCCGCTTCAGGTGCCGCTTCACGGCGGCGGCCTTCTTGCGCTTACGCTCCTGGGTCGGCTTCTCGTAGAATTCCCGGCGCCTCAGCTCCGTGAGCACCCCGGCCTTCTCGCAGGCGCGCTTGAAGCGCCGCAGGGCGGCGTCGAAGTACTCGTTCTCGCGGACACGTACGCTCGGCATTGAGATCGACCTTCCTCGGATGGCGGCTCCGGCCAAACGCCGGGCGCAGAGCCGGGTAGTCTACGGATGTCCCCCCCAAAAATCAAAAACCTGAGTGCGTTCATGGCCCGGCCGGCCCCCGCGGGGCGGCCGTGAAGGTGCTCGGCCTCGAGACCTCGTGCGACGAGACGGCGGTTGCCGTCTACGACGGGGCCCGCGGCCTCGCCGCGCACCGGGTCTACACCCAGACGGACCTGCACGAGATCTGGGGGGGCGTCGTCCCCGAGCTCGCCTCGCGGGACCACGTCCGGCGCCTGCTGCCCATGGTCCGCGCGACGCTCGCCGACGCGCACGCGGCGCCGTCCGACGTCGGCGGCATCGCCTATACGGCCGGGCCGGGCCTCATCGGGGCGCTGCTCGTCGGGGCCGCCGTCGGGCGCAGCCTCGCCTACGCCTGGGGGGTCCCCGCCCTCGGCGTCCACCACCTCGAGGGCCACCTGCTGGCGCCGAGGCTCGAGCCCGACCCGCCCGATTTCCCGTACCTCGCGCTCCTCGTCTCCGGGGGCCACACGATGCTGGTCGAGGTCGGAGGCGTCGGCCGCTACCGGGTGCTCGGCGAGTCGCTCGATGATGCGGCCGGGGAGGCCTTCGACAAGACGGCGAAGCTCCTCGGGCTCGCGTATCCGGGCGGCGCCAAGCTCGCCCGGCTCGCCGAGTCCGGCCACCCCGGCGCCTACTCGTTCCCGCGCCCGATGCTGGACCGGCCCGGATTTGACTTCAGTTTCAGCGGCTTGAAGACGGCGGCGCTCCTCGCCCTCAAGGCGGCCGGGGACGCGCCCGGGGCCCGCGCCGACCTCGCGCGCGGCTTCGAGGAGGCGATCGTCGAGACGCTCGCGGTCAAGAGTGGCCGGGCGCTCGCGGCGACCGGCGCGAAGACGCTGGTCGTCGCCGGCGGCGTCGGCGCGAACACCCGGCTGCGCGTGCGCCTCGCCGAGGTCGCGGCGGCCGCCGGTGCGCGCACCGCGTATCCGCGCCCCGAGTTCTGCACCGACAATGCGGCGATGATCGCGCTCGCCGGCCACGCGCGGCTCGTCGCGGGCGAGCACGCCGGGCTCGCGGTCGTCGCGCGCGCCCGCTGGCCGCTCGAGGAGCTCGGCGCGCCCGGCACCTGAGGGTGCAGCGCGGCGGCGCCGCTGGTAGGGTGCGCGCCTGCGCGCGGGCAATGCGCGGCCGGGACCTGATCGATGGCTGACCGAATCTACCTGCGCGACCTCAGAACCGAGACCATCATCGGGATCTACGACTGGGAGCGGAAGATCCGCCAGACGGTCAGCTTCGACTTCGAGTTCCCGATCGACATCCGCCGCGCCGCCAGGTCCGACCGGATCGAGGACACGCTCAACTACAAGTCGGTCGCCAAGCGCGTGCTCGCCTTCGTCGAGCAGAGCGAGTACCACCTCGTCGAGACGCTGGCCGAGGAGGTCGCGCGGCTGATCCTGCGCGAGTTCTCGGTCGAGTGGGTCAAGGTCACGCTCAACAAGCCCGGCGCCGTGCGCGGCAGCCGCGACGTCGGCGTCGTGCTCGAGCGCTCGCGCGCCGACCTCGACCTGCCGTGAATGCGCCTCTCAACGAGCGCGCACCGGACCGTCCGGTGCGGGTCTACGTCGCCGCCGGCTCGAACGTCGAGCCCGTCGCGAGCCTCGTGAAGGCGCTCGCCGCGCTCCGGGCGCGCTTCCCCGACCTCGTCGTCTCGCCCGCCTACCGCAACGCCGCGGTCGGCTTCGAGGGCGAGGACTTCATCAACCTCGTCGTCGGCTTCACGACGCCGCTGCCGCTCGCCGCGCTCCTCGCCGAGCTGCACGCGGTCGAGGCGCTGTGCGGCCGCGGCCGCGACGAGCCGAAGTGGGCCAAGCGGCGCATGGACCTCGACGTGCTCCTGTACGGCGACCTGGTCGGGGAGTTCCCGGGCGCGAAGCTGCCGCGGCCGGACCTGCTGAAGCGCGCCTTCATGCTGGGCCCGCTCGCCGACGTCGCGCCCGGGCTGCGCCACCCGACGCTCGATCTGACGATCGCGGAGCTGTGGGCGCGCTTCGACCGGGCGGCGCACCCGATGCACGAGGTCGAGCTCGGGCGATGAGCGCGGGGCTAGAACCCGCCGACCGTCCGGCCGCCGTCGACCGGCAGCACCTGGCCCGTCACGTAGGGCGCGTCGCGCACGAAGAACAGCGCGACCTTCGCGACCTCCTCCGGCGTCCCCATGCGCTTCAGCGCCGTGCGGTCGAGGATCCGGGTCTTGAGGTCGCCGTCCATCTCGCCGTCGGGCCAGAGGACCGGGCCCGGCGCGATGCCGTTCACGCGCACGTGCGGTCCGAGCTCGCGCGCGAGCGATTGCGTCAGCATCGCAAGTCCCGCCTTCGCCGCGCAGTACACCGGGTGGCGCTTCAGCGGCCGGAACGCGTGGATGTCGACCATGTTGAGCACCAGTCCGCGCCGGAGCCTCAGCTCCGGCGCCGCGGCCTGCGCGAGGAACAAGGGCGCGCGCAGGTTCGTGCCGATCAGGTCGTCGAAGGCCTGCGGCGTGATCTCGCCGAGCGGCGTTGCATAGAAGGTCGAGGCGTTGTTGACGAGCACGTCGAGCCGGCCGAAGGCGGCGAGCGCGGCGGCGACGAGTCCCGGCAGTGCGCCGAGGTCCATCAGGTCCGCGGCGTGCGTGATCGCCGAGTCGGCGCGCACGTCGTTCAGCTCGCGCGCGAGCGCCTCGGCCTCGCCCTGCGAGCTGCGGTGGTGAATCACGAGGCGCGCGCCCTCGGCGTGCAGCGCGCGCGCGATCGCTGCGCCGAGGCGCCTGCCGGCGCCCGTGACGAGCGCGACGTGGCCCGCGAGGGGGAGCGTGGGGCTCATGACGCGAGGATATACGCGGTGCTCCCGAGGCGCACGCGAAGGTGAGCGCGCTCGCGCCGCTCTCGCCCGACGAGGCCGGGCACGAGGCGCGGGTCGTCGCGCACATCGGCGCCGCGATCGACGCGGCCGGCGGCTGGATACCGTTCTCGCGCTACATGCAGCTCGCGCTCTACGCGCCGGGACTCGGCTACTACGCGGCCGGCGCGCACAAGCTCGGGGCGGGCGGGGACTTCGTGACCGCGCCCGAGCTCTCGCCGGTGTTCGGCCGCTGCCTCGCGAGCGAAGTCGGCGGCATCCTCGCGGTGCTCGGCGGCGGTGACGTGCTCGAGGTGGGTGCCGGGAGCGGGGCGCTCGCCGCGGAGCTCCTCGCCGCACTCGAGCGCGCGGGCCGCCTGCCGCGCCGCTACCTGATCCTCGAGACGAGCCCCGACCTCCGGCACCGCCAGCAGGCGGCACTCGCGGCGCTGCCGGCGGCGCTCGGCGCGCGCCTCGCGTGGCTCGAGCGGCCACCCGAGACGCCGTTCGCCGGCGTCGTGATCGCGAACGAGGTCGCCGACGCGCTTCCGGTCGAGCGCTTCCGGGTGGGCGAGGGCGGCGTGCTGCAGCTGGGCGTCGCGCGCGCGCAGGATCGCTTCGCGTGGCAGGCGCGTCCGGCGGATGCCGCGCTCGCGGCGGCGGTCGCGGCGCTGGGCGTCGCGCTCCCCGTGGGCTACGAGAGCGAGCTTTGCCCGCTGCTCGCGCCGTGGCTCGCCACGGTGACCGCCCCGCTCGCGGCGGGCGTCGCGCTCTTCCTGGACTACGGCGCGACGCGCGCCGAGTACTACGGGCCTGAGCGCTGCGGCGGCACGCTCGGCTGCTTCTTCCGGCAGCGGCGCCACGAAGATCCCTTCGTGCGCGTCGGCCTGCAGGACCTGACCGCATGGGTCGACTTCACGGCGCTCGCCGAGGCCGGGCTCGCGGCCGGTCTCGCGGTCGCCGGCTACACGACGCAGGCGCACTTCCTGATCGGCAACGGCTTCGAGCGCCACCTCGCGGAGGTGCGCGCCGGCCTTCGGCCCGAGCGCGAGCCGCTCGCGGCGCGCGCGGCGCTACGGCTCGTGCTGCCGACCGACATGGGCGAGCGCTTCAAGTGCCTCGCGCTCGCGCGCGCCTACGAGGCGCCGCTCGCGGGCTTCGTGCTCAGGGATCTTGCGGCGACGCTGTAGCGGCGCGCGGCGCGATCGCGCGCTTGACCGCCTCGAGCCGCCGCTGCCGCAGCCGCTCGCCGATCGCGGCGCCGTCGAGGCCGGCGCGCTCGGCGGCCTCGAGCGTCGCGCCGAGCGCCGCCGCGTGCGCGGCGCGCA
>Ga0335079_10006131_pt1 | contig 13742 bp, 9 predicted proteins | sample Lox_Sample_33_FD_206719 | JGI IMG/M metagenome (GOLD analysis project Ga0335079, IMG submission 206719) | Soil microbial communities from Loxahatchee National Wildlife Refuge, Florida, United States - Lox_Sample_3.3 | ecosystem: Environmental > Terrestrial > Soil > Wetlands | place: USA: Florida... | reverse complement strand
CGTGCCCGCGGTGGTGGCCACGCACAACGGGCGCGGGCTCATCCGGGAGAACGAACTGCTGATCGTCGACGGCGGACGCAACGTCGTCATCGTCGACCCTGATCAGTCGGTGCTCAGCGAGTACCGCGTCCGGCAGAGCGAACTCGAGCTCGAGCGGCAGAAACTGCGCCGGCTGCGCACCACCCCGGCGCGCACGCTCGACGGCGAGGCGATCGAGCTGCATGCGAACATCGAGCTGCCGGAGGATCTCGAGCAAGCGGTCGAAAACGGCGCCACGGGCGTGGGCCTGTTCCGCAGCGAGTTCCTGTTCCTTAATCGCGCCGGGCTGCCCTCGGAGGACGAGCAGTTCGAGGCCTATCGTGCGGTGGCGGCGGGGATGAAGGGTTCGCCGGTGACGATCCGCACCTTCGATCTTGGCGCCGACAAGAACAAGGAAGGCCTCGACGGACTCACCCGAGTCGCACCGAATCCGGCGCTCGGCCTGCGTGCGGTACGTTTCTCGCTCGCCGAGCCGCGCATCTTTCTCACCCAGCTGCGCGCGATCCTGAGGGCGACCCAGTACGGGAAGGTAAAGATACTGATTCCGATGCTCTGCTCGGTCGGAGAGATCGACCAGACCCTGGCCATGATCACGCAGGCAAAACAGAGCCTGCGCGATCAAGGCGTGGGCTTCGATCCCGGGGTGGAGATCGGCGGCATGATCGAAATCCCGGCTGCGGTGCTCTCGATCGGCGCCTTCACCAACCGGCTAGACTTCCTTTCGATCGGGACCAACGACTTGATCCAGTACACGCTCGCCGTGGATCGCGCGGACGATGCGGTGTCGCAACTCTACGATCCGCTGCACCCCGCCGTGCTCAAGCTGCTCTGGCTCGCCATCGCCAGCGCGAGGAAGGCGCAAGTGCCCGTTGCGGTGTGCGGCGAAATGGCGGGGGACCTGCAGTTCACGCGGATGCTGCTCGGCATGGGGCTCACGAATTTCTCCATGCACCCCGCCCATCTGCTTACCATCAAGCAGCGCGTGCTAGGAAGCGATGCAGTCATGGCCAAACGGATCGTCGACCGGATGCGCCGCAGCGACGAGCCGGAAAAGCTCGCCTCGCTGCTCGAGCGCCTGAACGCCTGAGGCCGTGCTCGGAGTTGGCCGCTTGCAAAGCGCAGCCCAACGGTTAAACTTCACCTTGCGCCGATTTGACGATCAGCTTGCAGGCGCGTTACAAATTTTGCTAAAGCGGCGCGGTTGAGCCTTAGCCATACCGACCCGGTTAGCGCAAGCTGATCGGGTTTTTCTTTTGCGTCCCGGCAGAGGACGGCGGATGGGCGAGGCTTACGGTTCAGTCGGCATTGTCGAGGCGAAGCGCGCGGCGTTCAACGAGCCGCTGGCGCTGTCCTCAGGTGCGAGGCTGCCGGCGTTCGAGCTCATGTACGAGACCTACGGGACGCTCAACGCCGAGCGCTCGAATGCGATCCTCGTATGCCACGCACTCAACGCGTCGCACCATGTCGCGGGCGTGTACGCAGGGCGGCCGGATAGCGAAGGCTGGTGGGACAACATGATCGGCCCGGGCAAGCCGGTGGACACCGAGCGGTTTTTCGTGGTCGGCGTGAACAACCTCGGCAGCTGCTTCGGGTCGACCGGCCCGATGTCGGTCAACCCGGCGACCGGCGAGCCATGGGGGTCCGATTTTCCCATCGTGACGATCGAGGACTGGGTCGACGGGCAGGCGCGCCTCGCCGACCGCTTGGGCATAAAGCGCTTTGCGGCGATCATGGGCGGCAGCCTCGGCGGCATGCAGGCGCTCGCCTGGGCCACGCGCTACCCGGAACGCATCGCCAACGCTCTCGTGATCGCCGCGGCACCCAACCTCTCCGCTCAGAACATCGCATTCAACGAGGTTGCCCGCGCGGCGATCCTGACCGATCCCGACTTCCACAATGGGCACTTCTACGCGCACGGCGTCAAGCCAGTGCGCGGACTGCGCGTGGCGCGCATGATCGGGCATATCACCTACATATCGGACGAGCAGATGGGGGAGAAATTCGGCCGCCAGCTGCGCGAGGGAATCAAGTACTCCTTCGACCCCGAGTTCGAGATCGAGTCCTACCTGCGTTACCAGGGGGAGAAATTCTCTGAGTATTTTGACGCCAATACGTACCTTCGCATCACCAAGGCGCTCGACTACTTCGATCCGGCGCGCGAGACCGGCGGCGACCTGGCCAAGGCCTTGGCGCCGGCGCGCGCCCGCTTTCTCGTGATCTCCTTCACGACCGATTGGCGCTTCTCCCCCGCCCGCTCGCGCGAGATCGTCAAGGCCCTCGTGGAGAATCGCCGCGATGTCTCTTACGCGGAGGTCGTAGCGCCCCACGGGCACGACGCATTTCTCCTCGACACGCCGCAGTATCACGCGGTCGTGCGTGCCTACCTCGCGCGGGCCGCGCAATGACGCTGGTCAACCGCGCCGACTTCTCGACCATCGCCGGCTGGGTGGCGCCCAGCGCGCGAGTGCTCGACCTCGGCTGCGGCGACGGGAGTCTGCTCGCCTACCTGCGCGAATCGCGCGCAGTAAGCGGTTACGGCATCGAGATCGACGACGCCGGCGTGCTCGCCTCGATCGGCAACGGCGTCAACGTGATCCAAGGCGATCTGGAGAGCGGCCTCGCGGGGTTCGACGACGGAAGCTTCGACAGCGTGATCCTCTCGCAAACGCTGCAGGCGATGCACCACATCGAGGAGCTGGTCGCCGAGATGCTCCGCGTCGGACGCGAGGCGATCGTTTCCTTCCCCAACTTCGGGCACTGGTCGCACCGGCTGCAGGTACTGCGTGGACGGATGCCGGTATCGAAGAGCCTGCCCTACGAGTGGTACAACACGCCGAACGTGCACTTGTGCACCGTGGCCGATTTCGACACGTTCTGCGCGCGACTTGGGTTTCACGTCCTCGAGCGCGTCGTCCTGCACGAGGGCCGGTCCGTCGGTGTGCTGCCGAATCTCCGCGGATCGCTCGCGATCTATCGCTTTCGACGGAGCCCGAGTCGCGGCGGTTAGAATGCCGCATGCAGGATCCCGCGCCCGCCTCACGGAAGGCTCCCCTGTGGCGCGAGGCGTTGCTCAACAGGCGGATGCTGATCTGCGTGTTCACGGGGTTCAGCTCCGGCCTGCCGCTTTATCTCCTCATCAACCTGCTGCCGGCGTGGCTGCGCTCGGAGCGCGTCGACCTGAGAGCGATAGGGCTCTTCGCCCTGATTCAGCTCCCGTTCACATGGAAGTTCCTTTGGTCGCCTTTCGTCGACCGCTACGCGCTGCCGCTGCTGGGGAGACGTCGGGGGTGGATGCTCCTGACGCAGGCGCTGCTGCTCGCCTCGATCCCGCTGTTCGGACTCCTGCGGCCGCAGCCCGATCTGTGGGCCATCGCGTATCTGGCACTGGCCGTGGCGTTCTTCGCCGCGACGCAGGACATCGTTCTTGACGCGTACCGCCGCGAGCTGCTCCCCGACGCCGAGCTCGGCCTCGGCAACGCGATCCACGTGCAGACCTACCGCATCTCGAGCCTCGTCCCGGGGGCGTTGGCTCTGATCCTCGCCGATCACCTGCGGTGGCAAGCGGTGTTCGCGATCACCGCGCTGTTCATGCTGCCGGGAATCGCGACCACGCTGCTGGTGAACGAGCCGGCGCTCGCCAGGCCCGCACCGCGCACGCTTGCCGAGGCAGTCGTCGAGCCCTTTCGCGAATTCATCGCACGCTCCGGCCGGAGCCAGGCGCTGCTCGTGCTGGCGTTCATCTTTTTCTACAAGCTGGGCGACTCGATGGCGACCGCGCTCGCCACGCCCTTCTATCTCGACATGGGTTTCTCGCTTTCCGACATCGGCCTGATTGCGAAGAACGCGGGCCTGTGGGCAAGCGTGGCGGGAGGATTGCTCGGCGGTTTGTGGATGCTCAAGATCGGGATCAATCGCGGCCTGTGGTTGTTTGGCATCGTGCAGGTCGTGTCGATACTCGGCTTCGCCTGGCTCGCCTACGTGCATGAGCCGGACCGCCTGCTGCTCGCGCTGGTGATCGCGTTCGAGGCCCTCGGCGTGGGTCTCGGCACGGCGGCGTTCACCGCCTTCATCGCGCGCACGACCGATCCGCGCTATACCGCAACGCAGTTCGCGCTCTTCACGAGCCTCGCCTCGGTTCCTCGCTCGCTGGTTAACGCCACGACCGGGTGGATCGTCGAGCAGACAGGCTGGTTCGCGTTCTTTCTCCTCTGCACTGCGCTGGCGCTGCCCGGCATGGCGCTGCTCTTGCGGGTGGCGCCGTGGGGTGCGCGTGACGACAAGGAATCGGCGCGGCGCCTAGACGCAGGATGAGGCGATGGCCTTGTCCCACGCGCGGCGCACCTCCTTCGCGACGCGCGTGACGGCAAGGCCGTTCATGCACGCGTGTCGCGGCTCGGCGTAGACCTGCCCCGGCGGATTGATGCACGGACCGCGCGGCACCCTCGACACCGCAGGATCTTCGCGAAAGCACGGCTGACAGTAGAGTCCGAGACTGACGTTGGTATTGTGGGGGTAGCCCGCGGCGCTAGCCTGCGTGGATCCCCAGAGAATGACGGCGGGTACACGCGTTCCATCTCCAGCAGCGTCGACCCAGCGGTAGTTCGTGAGGTGATTCGCGAACGAGTCGATCCCGACGTGCAGCGTCGCGTTCGCGACCAGCGCAATCGCCGTTGACAGCGGTGTTCCCATATAGTCGTGGCGCGCACCGGCGATGCGGGGCTCGTTCGCCGTCCCGAGCTGAACGACGGGGATATCCTGGCACGAAGCGAGCAACGCCTCCCAGCGCTCGTGGCGCCAGTGCTTGTACGCCGACCATCCTGACTTCGTCTGCAGCGTGGCGTAACTGTCCGGAAGGTCTGCCGGGCGCGGCGGGCGCGGGAGCTGCAGGGACGGCCACTCGTCGGGCGTGAGCCCCATCTCGGCAGCGAAATACTCGATGAGGTGCCGGCGCATCGGTCGTTCCGGATAGCCCTCCCCGATCGGATAGCCGATGAGATTGAAGCTTCGCTCGTAGGCCTGCGCGCGGGCGTCGAAATCGGCGCAGTCCTCAACGACTTCGACCCCGGCGGCTCGCATCAGGTCGGCCAGCGCGACCCCGATCGCGTGGTCGCAGGCGTAGTGGATCGCGCGCCCCGGATATGCGCGCTTGAGGGGCGGAATCAGGTTGAGGGTCATCACGATATCGCCGATCGCGCCCGGGCGATGGAGTGCGATACGGGGCGGCCCGGACGGCGCTCTCGCGGGCGGACGCCCGGCTTGCAGCCTGCGGATGCGCGCGTCCCACTCCGCGTCGGGCACGCCGATGCGCTCGCGCGCACGATTCGCCCAATCCAGTGCCGCATGCAGGTCGCCTTGGTGCTCGTGGCACCAGGAAATCAGCCGCGCCGGCTGGTCGGTGTACTTGTTGGGCTCGCGCCAGAGAAGCGTCGGCGGTATCGGCGCGTCCGCCGCCTGAAGCGCGTAGCCGATCGTGTGCGCGTAGCGCCTCTGATCGTAGGCAATGTACGCGAGCTCCATCCAGAACTCGGCCCAGCCGCGCTCGCGGCTTGTGGCTTCGAGCAGCGTGCGCTCCGCCACAGCCACGTCCCCCGCCGCGCGCTCGCAGCGCGCCTTGTACAGATAGGCGAAGAGCCACTCGTCGCGGAATCCTTCGCCCATCGCGATGCGCTTGGCATACCACTCGACCGCCTCGCGCCAGCGCCCGCCGTCCTTGAGGGTATTGGCTAGGTAGAAAACGCTACGCGGTGTGGGCATCTGTGCGCATTCTTCGCTGAGAATACGCAGGTTGCGCGCGTTGGCGCTCTCGCCCGCGCCGGGCGCCGCGTCATGGCGGATCACGCTGTCGGTGAGGATGAGCGCCCGATGCCCGCCGAGCGTCGGGTATTCGTGGCAGCGGCCCTCGAAACGGATGCCGCGCCCGGTTTTCCAGAGGCGGTGGTGGACCCAGCGCTGACCGCCGCTGTCGATCTGCACGCCGTAGACGTCGAAGGCGTCCCAGTAGACCGCGCGGCGGAGGTTCGCCGGCGTGACCAACTCGTCATCGGCGTCCATCCACAGCGCCCAGTCGGCACCCCGTCGCTCGATTTCCTCGACGAATACGTTGCGCGCCTTGCCGAAGTCCCACAGCTTCCAGTCGCCGCTCGCATCCTGGCGCGACGCGTCGGTGTAGGTCCGCGCGTATACCGGCTTGTCGATCGTGCTCTGCGCGACCGCGAGTGTCCGATCGGTCGAGCCCGTGTCGACGACTACGACGCCGTCGACCGTCGACTCGATCGAAACGAGGCAGCGCGGCAAGTCGCGTTCCTCGTTCTTCACGATGAGCCCGGCCAGGATGACCGGCTTGCGCGCGAGCGGCCGCAACACGACGTCGCGTTGCCCTGCGCCGTCCAGCGTCGAAGTGGATTCGACTGCGAAAAGATCGCGGCCCTGAACGAGCAGCTCCAGCACGCTCGGCAGCGCGTGAAAGTACGGGTGGATCGTGTAGTGACCGGCAGTGAGATCGCGCTCGAAGCCGGTTACGCCGTGGTCAGGCAGCCGGATGAACACGTGACCGTCATCGGCGACGAGCCGGCGCAGCTTCGCGAGCGCGGCGAGAGGATCGTACATGTGCTCGAACACGTGGACGAGGGTAATGAGCGCGAAGCGCTCGGTCGCTGTCCACTCGCGAATCTGGGCCTCGGTGATCGCCTCGAAGTCCGCCATCAGCATCGGCACTTCCAGAGCACGCGCGTACTCGGGAACGATCTCGATGTTGTCCATGCCGAACGCTTCGCAGCCGAGATCGCGCAGGCAGTGCGCCAGGTATGGATACTTCGACCCGACGTCGAGCGTGCGGGCGGGGATGCTTCGCAGGCAGGTCGCGAACAATTGCTCGGCGAGAGCGCGATTCACCGCCTTGTCGTGGTCCGACATGAGATGCCCGGCGGAGCCACCGTGGGCATCCTTCTCGTGCGCTGCCTCGTAGACCTTGGACGGGAGCGGCGACTGGAACCAGCAGTCGCAAGCGGGACAGGTCCAGTAGGGACTGTCGCGAAAGCGCGCACCGGCGGTGACCCTGCAAATCGGGCAGGCAGGCATGCGCGAGAGATTAGCAAATCCCGCGCGGCCCTCTCCCCGCTCGGGGCGAGGGCCGTTGTCCTAGTAGCGGAACGTTACACGGAAGTCGTGCGTGTTGGAACTGCTGCCCGTGTTCGTCATCCGCACCTGCAAGTAGTCTCCCGCGGTTACGGACACGGAACCTGTGTTGATGCAGAACACGTTCGTGCCGGCGATCGGACACGAGAGCAACACAGCGCCCGTCGTGTTGTCCATGACGTCGATCGTGTGGCCGTTACCTACGCCGGGCGCTGTGTCGACCACGGCCTGCAGGTAAGTGACCGTCCCACCGCCCGAAGGCACCGGCCCTTCCACGAAAGCATTGACGCTGTAAGTGTTGACCGGTATCGCCGCCGAACAGGCTCCGCTGCCCGTTCCGAAAATTGCGTTGTGGAGACATTGGCCCGAGCTCACGGACGTGCCAATGAAAGTCACGACGTGGCCACTGCCGGTTGGTCCGGTGGCACCCGTGGCGCCCGTCGCTCCCGCGCCCGTTGCGCCCGTCGCACCTATGGCCCCGGTCGCGCCCGTCGCGCCGGCGGGACCAGCGCTGCCGACGCCTGTCGCGCCTGTCGCACCGGTTGCACCAGCCGAGCCTGTCGCCCCGGTGGCGCCCGCCGAACCGGTCTCGCCGGTGGCGCCCGCTACCCCCGCCCCAGTCGCGCCCGTCGCGCCCGTGATACCCGCGCTCCCTGTCGCTCCGGTTGCTCCTGTGGCACCAACGCCCGTTGCACCGGTCCCGCCGGTGGAACCCTGTGCGCCGGTGGCCCCGGCCGATCCGGTGGAGCCGGTAGAGCCCTGGGCTCCGGTGGAGCCGGTAGCCCCTTGCACGCCGGTGGTGCCGGTGGAACCCGTCACGCCTTGCGCGCCTGTGGCACCTGTTATGCCCTGAGCTCCCGTCGCACCGGCAATACCTTGGGCGCCCGTGGCTCCCGTCACGCCTTGCGTGCCTGTTGCACCGGTCGAGCCAGTCGTGCCTTGTGCCCCGGTGGAACCAGTTGCCCCTTGAGTGCCGGTGGCGCCCGTCGCGCCTTGAGTGCCAGTGGCGCCTTGGGCACCCGTGGCGCCTTGAGCTCCGGTCGCTCCAGTTGCGCCGAGAAGCGCAGTCGGTGAGCCCCACGCGCCGCCGGTCTTCGGCCCGTAGATCTGGTCGGTACTCGTATCGATGTAGAAGTCGCCGTCGACGCCGATGCCGCCCGACGGAGCGGTCGCGCCGCTGAGAACGGCGTTGCCGCTCGAGCCGGTGGCGCCGGTATTGCCGGCGATACCGGGGATGCCCTGCGGACCGGCGGAACCGGTCGTACCCTGCGCGCCGGTGGCACCCGTGAATCCTTGCGCTCCTGTCGAACCGGCCGCGCCGATCGAGCCGGTGGCACCTGCAATTCCCGTCGGGCCCTGGGCGCCTGTTGCGCCTGCCGCTCCAGTGGCACCGGTTACGCCGACACCGGTGGCTCCGGTCGGACCCGTTGCGCCTGTCGAACCTCCGCCCGCCGGACCTGTTGCGCCGGTCGCACCGGTGGCGCCTGTGGCACCGGCGGCGCCGGTTGCCCCTGTCGCGCCAGCGACGGAAGCGCATTGCCCGAGCAGCCCGGTGGCCGTCTGGAAGCAGACGAAGCTTGGTTGCGTCGGAGCAGTGGTGAGGAACGGAATGGTCACCTGCCCCGAGGTTCCGTCGACGAACAGACGGAGGTTCGCTCCCCCGTTGTCCTTGACGGCGAACCCGCCGCCTGGAGGCGTTCGGATCTCGACGTCGGCGGCGAGCACGCGCTGGCTCCCGAAGGCCAAGGTCGCCGCGAGAGCGATAGCAAGCGGACGTTGTCTGAAGCGTCTTGCGCTCATGCCCGGCGCCCTCTTCCTCAGTCAACGCGACGGCGAAAGAAATTCAACAGGGTCGTGTTGGTTAGATTGAATGTCGCCGGCGTCAGCACCCCCACCACACTCGCCATAACGCTATAGCTGCCTGCCGTGGCGTTTGCTGTCGCCGTCACGCTCGCCACGCCGCTACCGTTGGTGACGGCGCTTCCCGCCGACAGCGTCGCGCTCGCCCCGCTGCCGGGCGCCGCAAAGGTGACCGTCACCCCAGCCATCGGGTTGTTCAACTGGTCCCTCACCGTCACTTGCAGCGGGTTCGCAAACCCCGTATTGATCAGGGTCGACTGCGGCGTGCCGCCGGACGCCGCCACGCTCGTCGGCGCGGGAATGTAGAATTCGACAGCAAAATTCTGCGGGGGAAGTGCTCCAAGGTTAGGGATGGCATAGTCGCCGGCATTCGGGTCCGCCTGCCAGCCGATTTCTGCGGACGGCACCGACGTATTCTGGCCGTACTGGTAGATGAAGGTCCCGTCTTGCCGCACGATCGCCTGCAACTGGAAGTTGCCCTGCGGCGTATTCCCCTGCGTCCATGCAGGCACGTTGTTGTAAGTCACAACGAACTGCAGGTTTGGCGAGCTGCCAATCGTCGCAAAGCTGACATAGCAGGAAAGGGAGCCGAAGGTGCCAGTACCGGCGCCGGTAAGGCTGCACCTGGTTGCATACGTGGGAGCGTCTTCGATGTTGGTCGGATCAACGTCCGCACCATACAGCTTCATGGTGTAAGGAATGCTCGCGTTCGGAAGCGGAAACTGATCGGGCGTGCCGAACCCGCAAGCGACGTTGTCAAAGACAGCGCCATTTGCCGGGTTTTGATTGAGGAACTGAAGCCGACCGTTGCTCATTACGCGCACGCTGTCGACAAGGATACCGGCGAACTGAAAGTTGAACCCCAGCGGTATCGGATCACTAATCGTGTCATCAATAATCGGTACGGCCGTCCCACAGCCAGCGAGGCTGCGGAACGCAATAGGCGCGCTCGAGGCCCTCACTACGGTATGACTGCTCGGATCGATCCACGCGAACGTAACTGGGCCAAAGGCGTACGTCACCGCATGCGCGACGGCGGGAATCAACAAGCCCGCCAGGAACAGCACGACCGTTCCGAATGGCGAACGCAGTTTTTCTGCTGCTCGATCGTATTTCAATGCAGCCCTGTCTTCGCCTGTTCTTGGCGCCGATGTGTCCCCAGTTGTGCGTTGTGCGCCAGAGGCGATCAAGTCTGTTCGTAGTTTGCGTTGGGGATGCTCGGAAAGGTCGCGACGCAACGATTATCGAGTCCGGCGACGGTACGCGTTTTTCCACTCTCCACAGTGAACGAAACAGCGCCAATGGTGACGCTCACTCTCTTGTTGCTCAGGTTCGTTACTTCGTAACACCCGTTATTGAAAGAGAAGACAACCTCCTTGCACGCAGTCCCTAAGCATCCCATCGCATTCGCGACGGTCGAGCCAAACATCGCAACGACGATGCCTGTGCGCACGAAAGTAATAAGGCGCATCGTATTCCTCCATACGCTAAGCCCACATCGGATCAGATATCTCACGTGCTTCCATTTCGAGACGGAGTTTTCTATGGACGCAAGATGATTTGCAACGTATCAGCGTTGAAGCTGGACGCGCTGCCTGCGGTCCAAGACAGCTTCAGGTGCATATAGGTCCCCGCTGCGCAGCCTGCGGGGTAAACAATGGAGGCTCCCGAAGTGGTCTGAAGGCGGTTCGCAACGGCTGGCGATGTGTCCTGAGCGGGTGACCAAAATGGCACGTAGGCGGGATCGTCCGTCGTCGTGCCATTCGCGATCGTGCATACGGCTGTCAACGTCCACGTTCCCGTTGCCGAGGTCTGCGGACTGGACCAGACCAAGCTCACGTCCGCGCTTCCCGTCAACGTCGGCGGAAGCAAGAACGACATTTGCGCCGATGAACCACTGGTGAAGTTCAGAACGCCTTTTTGAACGTTCGAGCCAGTGACACACGTGGGCGTCGCCGGATTGCTTACCGGAAGGTCCCAAACCGGTCCGGCTGTCGCGCTGTAGCACCCTGCCATCGGAAAGTTCTTCACATAAGTACTCACCGCGCCCGTCGCGCCTGTCGCACCCGTTGCGCCGGCCACGCCTGCGCCCGTCGCGCCTGTCGCACCCGTTGCGCCGGCCACGCCTGCGCCCGTCGCGCCTGTCGCACCCGTTGCGCCCGCCACGCCTGCGCCCGTCGCTCCGGTTGCGCCCGTGACTCCGGCGCCCGTCGCGCCCGTGACACCCGCGCTTCCTGTCGCTCCGGTTGCTCCTGTGGCGCCGGTCGACCCTTGGGCGCCCGTTGAACCCGTTGTGCCCTGTGCACCTGTGGGGCCTTGGGCGCCCGTGACACCGGTCGATCCCGTGGTGCCTTGCGCGCCTGTCGTGCCGGTTGCGCCTTGGGCACCGGTGGATCCCGTCACACCCTGCGCGCCTGTAACGCCGGTCGAGCCTTGGGCGCCTGTCGTGCCCTGTGCACCGGTCGATCCCGTTGTGCCTTGCGCGCCCGTAGAACCGGTCGCGCCCTGAGTGCCGGTAGCTCCGGTCGAACCGGTCGCGCCTTGAGTGCCGGTGGCGCCCTGAGTTCCGGTCGCTCCGGTTGCGCCGAGAAGCGCTGTGGGTGAGCCCCACGCACCCCCGGTCTTTGGGCCGTAGATCTGGTCGGTGCTCGTATCGATGTAGAAGTCACCATCGACGCCGATGCCGCCCGACGGAGCAGTCGCGCCGCTGAGGACCGTGTTGCCGCTCGAGCCTGTGGCGCCGGTGCTTCCCGGGACACCGGGGATGCCCTGCGGACCGGCGGAACCTGTCGTACCTTGTGCACCGGTGGTGCCCGTGGTCCCTTGCGTCCCTGTCGCACCCGCCGTGCCGGTCGAGCCGGTAGCACCCGCAATTCCCGTCGGGCCCTGGGCGCCTGTTGCGCCCGTTACGCCGGCGCCGGTGGCTCCCGTGGGGCCGGTAGCGCCCGCGGCGCCGGTCGACCCTGCACCCGTGGCGCCGGTCGCACCGGTCGCGCCCGTGGCGCCGGTCGCACCGGTCGCGCCAGCGCCGGAAGCGCATTGCCCGAGCAACCCAGTGGCGGTCTGGAAGCAGACGAAGCTTGGTTGCGTCGGCGCGCTGGTAAGGAACGGAATCGTCACTTGCCCGGACGTTCCGTCGACGAATAGACGCAGGTTGGTTCCCCCGTTGTCCCTAACGGCGAACCCGCCACCCGGAGGTGTTCTTACCTCGACGTCGGCAGCAAGCACGCGCTGGCTCCCGAGGGCCAACGTCGCCGCGAGAGCGATGGCAAGCGGGCGTTGTCTGAAGCGTCTTGTGCTCATGATGCGTCCTTCTCCTGCGCGCCGCGCGAGCGCGCGTCGAGTGCTCGGGTCCTTCTGGGGCTAAGCCGGGTGCGTCGCCTGGCGAGCCATGCGCCCGCCAAGGCGAGCGATGCCGCCAGCACTGCCAGCGCCCCGTAATCGAGCGTTGGGATCGCAGCTGTCGTTCCCGCGCCGCCACCGTTCGGAGTTCCGAACCAGCGGTGCGCGTTGCCGCCGCCGCCCTCGTTGTGCTCGAAGGGCGCGAGCCACTGACCCGTGGCCCAGACATCGGTCACGCCGACGTGCTGGATCTGCTGCGTTCCGCCGGTAAGCAGGTTGATGAAAGCGACCTGCCCGGACGACGAGCTCCTGAACTGGATGGGATTCGCCTGCGTGCCCGCGATCTGGAGCACCGACGTGATCGTTTGCGTCGAGCCGACGGTGAAGATGTAGGTCCTGCCGATCGCGGACACGAAGCTCACGGCGGAGAACGTCGTATTTCCGCTGATCGTCGCCGGGCCCGCCCCGCAGAGCTCGCGGAAATTCACGGTGTTCGTCCCGGCGACGAAGCTCCCGCTGTTGCTCCAGTCGCCGCCGACCTCGATCACTCCCGAGCCGCCGTTGACGACGCCGCCCGGCTGGATAGTGAAGTTGCGCACGTTCTTCAGCGCGCCGGCATCCACGTTGAGCGTCCCGGCGACCACGACGTCGGTGCAGGAGAGGTCCGCAATCCCGCTGTTGAGGTTTGTCTGCGAGTTTGCGGGGACGATGAGATCTGCTCGCGCAACCACGGCCAGCAGACAGGTCCAAGCGACGAGCAGCAGCCGCGCAGCCACACGCGGCCTGGCGCTCCCTGGGGCCATCAACCTCTTCGCCAACCTTATCGTTATCCTTTCGCGCGGGCCCCGCAGCCGACAACCGTCCCCGCGCCGGCGAGTTTCATCGCGATCTTAGGACAAAGCGTTGAGGCGCCACTAGAAAACGCCGCCCGGCGGCGATGCGCCGTTCAGCTTTTGTTGCGCGGATGCATCAGGGAAAGCCGATAGTCGTAGTCGACAATGAGCGGAGCGTGATCCGAGAAACGCCGATTCTTGTAGATCGAGACTGCTTTCGCCGTGGCGGCGATGCCCGGTGTCGCGATCTGGTAGTCGATGCGCCAACCGACGTTCTTCTTCCACGCCTGACCGCGATTCGACCACCACGTGTACTGTTCGGGCTCCTTGTTGAGCGTGCGAAACACGTCGACGAAACCGATCTCCTCGAAGACCTTCGTCAGCCACGCGCGCTCTTCCGGCAGGAACCCCGAATGCTTCTGGTTGCTGCGCCAGTTCTTGAGGTCGATCGGCTGGTGCGCGATGTTCCAGTCGCCGCAGAGGATGATTTCGCGTTTGGCGCGGCGCAGCTTCAGCAGGTGCGGCAGAAACGCC
>Ga0335079_10006130_pt1 | contig 13744 bp, 12 predicted proteins | sample Lox_Sample_33_FD_206719 | JGI IMG/M metagenome (GOLD analysis project Ga0335079, IMG submission 206719) | Soil microbial communities from Loxahatchee National Wildlife Refuge, Florida, United States - Lox_Sample_3.3 | ecosystem: Environmental > Terrestrial > Soil > Wetlands | place: USA... | reverse complement strand
TTTGAAGGGTCTGCATCAGGCGACCGTCTTCTGAAGCACCGCCCCCAACCAAGACGACTTTTTCGTTGGCATTTCCTAGCCCTTGAAAAAATGGTTTGGGTTGAAAATTATAAGTGTCGGGAAAAATAACAACGATGGAAGCATGAGCGGGGTCTTTTGGGATCTTGAGACTCATCTCTCCGATCGTTCGGCCGATCCGTTCATCCCGACCTTGAAGCGGGTGCAAAAAAAAGGGCGTCGCCGTGATCGTGTTGGAAGCCAGGACCATGACCCCGACAGCGGGCTGATGTTCCCACTCGCCGTCGGTTGTGATAATCCCGAGGCTGCTGCATCCGACGAGATGAGTGGTATTGATTTCTGTCCGGATGGCCTTGATAAGCATGGGGTAATGAGGATGGTACGAAACGGAGGCAAATACCAGTGTCAAATCGGCTTTTTCTAAACCGGCACGACTCATGGCCATCCGGGCCGCCTCACACGCTGCTTTATGGGGGGACGGATGGGTGGACTGTCCAATACCGATCTGGGTCATGTGTTATATTATACAAAGCTTTGAGCCGGGATTCCATCTGTAGTTTATGATTTATGCCTTAAATAAGGTGTGGATACCGTAAATGCGGCACAACGATGAATGTGTAATTAAAAAACTCTTTTAATTACAGCATATTAAAATTGGCATCGGAATTGCTCTATCATATGTGGTTGAGTAATTAATTCAATTAATACGGATGGGATCAGCAATCTTTTAGTAATATATCGTAATGAGGGGAGGTGAGTAAATATGAAGCGGATTTTATCCAGTCTTGTAATGGCCGTGGTTGTCCTGTCCTTTGTCGGCATGAGCTGGGCCGGGATGATTTCGGGCGAAGTAACCAAGATTGATGACAAGGGCTCATTCTACTTTGTGAAAGATAAAAAGGGGAAGGAGCACAAAATCCATTTTGACAACACCACGCAGAAAACCGGTGATGTGAAAGTGGGGGATATGGTCGAAGTGGACGTGGCGAAGGGCCATGCCAAATCCATAAAAGCGGCGGAAATGAAGATGGACAAGAAGTAAGCTGTCATTGTTTTAGAAGAGGCACGGTGTCCTACGGCACCGTGCCTCTTTTTTTATGCGAAAAATCAAACGGACTTCCATGACCCGCCGAAGGGACCTTATCGTTGCAGATGATTGACAGATGGAGCCAAAGAGAGTAAATACTAGTTTTTGGAGAAAGAAGATGAAATCAAGGTCCTATTCACGTATTTCCCCATATAAACAACTCCGTGTCCAGGTTTCGACAGACACCGCCTGTTTTACAGGGATGACGAGAGATATATCCTGCGCCGGTTCCTGTATCGGTCTGCGAACGGCGGAAGAATTGCCGATTTATATCGATAACCGTCTCGTGATCCGTTGCCAGTTGGGGGACATAAACGAGTCTTGGGCGGATGAAGTTCTGATCGGAAGAGTGCGATGGATTCGGAAACATGAAGGTGAAATCTTTTTGGGCGTCGAATTTCTGGACACAGGTGAATACTATCATCCCCGAATCTTTTCCCTCCGGAACCGTGAGCAAGGATAGGCGGGGACCATGACGCGTCCCGTTCCCCGCCGTTCATCAACGGCTTTTTGGACGTCGACGACCTATTTTGCCGAAGGATTACCCTACTCCGTCGTTCATCAAATTTCCGCTCAATTTTTTACTGCATCCGGAGCCAGTCTCCAGGCGATCGGATTGACGTCCCTGTATGGATTGGCGTGGAACCTTAAGTTTTTATGGAGCCCGTTGATCGATATCATCGGTAATAAAAAGCGTTGGGTCGTGGTTCTTGAATTATTGATCTCCTTCGTAGTGGCGGTTCTAACATGGCCGGTTTTGAACCTCGATTTGGAATCCGCGGCAAAAATGTTCGTGATAATCGCCTTCCTCGCTGCGACTCATGATATTGCCGTGGACGGGTATTATATCCATTCCTTAAACGAGCCGGATCAGGCCGCATTTTCGGGCCTACGCGTTGCGGCTTATCGAATCGCGTTATTGATGGGCAACGGAGCGCTTGTTGTGGTGGCGGGAATGGTTTCCTGGGCCACTTGTTTTCTAACGGCGGCGGGAATCATGGCCTTCTTGGCGTTTTTCCATCAATTGTTTCTTCCGAAGCCCCAAGCGGCCGGAACTCATTTAAAATTTTCGGTCATGGGTGAGGCCTTCATCACATATTTACAGCAGCCTCATATTGCAATAATCCTGGCCTTCATCCTTCTCTATCGGGCGGGTGATTCCATGATGTTTGCCATGGCCACCCCATTGTTAAGGGATTTGGGTTTTAATACAGCGACGCGGGGATTTTTATCCGGTACACTTGGCACATTGTCCGGTATCGGCGGGGCCTTAATTGGCGGCGCGACGATCAGTCGTTATAAATTGCGGCGATGCCTTTTTCCCTTTACACTGATACAAAGCTTGTCAATCCCGGCCTATGCGTGGATGGCTTATGTCAAACCTGGTTTGTTTGGGGTAGGACTTGTCATCGCGTTTGAACAACTGGCGGCCGGTCTAGGAACGGCGGCGCTTCTTGTATTCCTGATGCAACGATGCAACCGCAATTTTCAGGCCACGCACTTTGCCATAGGATCGGCGTTGATGTCCGTATCGGCTACGATTGCGGGGAGCGCCAGCGGATTTCTGGCTTCGGGCGTTGGTTATACTTTATTTTTCTGTATTGCCTTTTTCATATCCTGGCCTGGTGTGATAATCGCATGGCGAATGCCCGCTCGGGTTCATCCTTGTTAGATTTGCATGGATCGGATTGTTTTTAGTTAATAATAAACATTAAATATATAGCTTAAACATTTAATATATTAATATAATACTATATTAAATCGTATATAAAAAAGCTAGACTCGGCCGAAATCCAGAGTCAGACCGGAAGATAGTTAGAGGAGAAAACGTAGACCGGCACGATAAGAGCGTTTGTCCGATTCTTTCTTCACCCATCGGACTTCCGCAAGGGTAGGAGTTCTCATTTTGACATGGGGCAGAGGAAGGCTGATCTTGACAATCTGTGCGTTCTCCAAGCGTTCTCTTGTGATCAGGCAGATGCCGCCTTCACTGATATTTTTAATTTGTGAATTGATTAACGTGGTAGATTTATTTCCCGGGGCTCTGTGCAGGAGCAGGTGGCTGCTGACTTCACATGTGGCCCTTTCCGATAGAAACGACCGCCTTGACTGGCGTCTCTCATCTTTGTCCTCTTCCGTGATCATTTCATCTTCTAATATGAATGAAATCCATAAACCCTGGGTCATTTTATGCACATAATACAGAATTGTTATATACATAACATTTATATGTGTCATTGTCAAGAAAAATCAATGCGGTGTCTGTGTTTTTGTTGTACCCGTCTCGTGTTTTGAAGCGAATGGCGGTCGTCAACATCCGAATGGCGGCCTATTTTATTTGGAAGCACCGGTCTTTTGTATACGAGTAATTGACGATATCGAATCGAAAATTGTCTTGGATTTAATTGTCTTACAGATACTATATCAACAAGTTTATTGGAGTGCAAAAAGTATTGACAAGCGACTTAAGTTACTGTATCTTTTAGTCACAAGTACCTTGTAGGTCCCTTCCTTCACACCACATATGAGGGGTACATGGATCTGCTTGAGGTTGCGAACAAGCGCTCAGTGCCTGGAATTTTAATTTTCAACCATCGTCAAGAACCCATCTTTTTTAACCCGGTTGCATTAGGCATTTTTTCAAAAATAAACGGGGTCCACTCCGATTCTAACGGGACTCATCCCGATCCCTGTGAACTGTTGACGGGTGTGACGATCCCAAAAGAAATCTTGAACCTGTATGACAATCTCAAAAAGAGTTATCTTGCTTCTCTCGATGATCACCAGACTCAAGTTGCTCCTCAGACCTCGTTGTTTTCTACCCAGGATGCGATCTATTGTTGCAGGGGGTTCCCCCTCAACGCGGATGACGCACACTCCAGTCAAGCTTTTCACATTATGATGCTGATTGAGAAAGTATCACAACATCGGCAGATTGATCTGGAAAAGTTAAGGAATCGCTTTCAGTTAACGAATCGCCAGATGGAGATCGTAAAGCATCTCTTTTCTGGATTGACAAACAAACGGATTGCGGATGCTCTTTGTGTCTCCGAAGACACGATTAAAGGGCATTTGAAGCACATCATGCGACGCTTGCATGTCAATTCGCGGACCGAAATCCTTTCAATCATCCTTCAACTCTGATCCCCGTTGCCTCTATAATTTCCCATTTAGGTATCCGGACCTACGATGAACCATCCTCAACTGATGCAAAGTTTTTGAACTCTCCCCGGTCGATTCAATGTCTCCGCGGCGGATTTGAAAGCTTACCCTAACCTTTCCAAGCAGGTTTGAAAAGGCGGTTTGTCTCTTTTCTTGACAGTTTCACCGCGTCCTATGCTAAGATCGACACGACGATTTGCTCCGTGGAGATAAAATGATTCGGCCCGGTTTTTTGCCAACTGTATTGTGTATTTTTATTACATTTGGGTCTGGTTGCGTTGCTCATCCTCCGCCTCTTTCCAAGGAGGCTTTCTCGGAATCGCCTTATCGGGAACTGGATAGTCTAAAAAAGGGCGCGATATTACATGTACCCACAGGTATCGAGGTTACCCAAGAGCAAATGTTTCATATCTTATCCGGCGCGCGAATCGTCTATGTGGGAGAGACCCATACCAATCTGAAAGATCATCAAGTGGAATTGGACGTCTTGCAGGGATTATGGGAGCGTTTTCCGGGAAAATTGGCCGTAGGGATGGAGATGTTTCAACGACCTTCGCAGGATCAACTGAACGGATGGAGTCGAGGCAAGCTGGATGAAAAGGACTTTGTAAAAATCTGGTATGCCAACTGGGATCAATCCTACAATTATTATCGTCCGATTCTTCGATACGTTCGGGACCATAACATTCCTTTGATTGCCTTGAATGCGTCCGACGAACTGGTTCATTCCGCTATGGAAAAGGGAACGGAAGCGTTGCCGGAAAATTTGAAGAAGGAACTCCCCGAAATGGATCGCACGGATCCATACCATCGAAATGCGCTCCAGGCGGTTTTCGGCGCCCACGCGCACGGGAAGGAAGGCTTTGAGCGATTTTATGAAACGATGCTGATCTGGGATGAAACCATGGCCCAAACGATCGCGACCTATCTTTCCGGTCCCGAAGGGACGGGAAAAAAGATGGTGGTCTTTACGGGCGGTTTTCACGTCAACTACGGGTTCGGTGTTCCGCGGAGGGTGTTTAGGAGGCTGCCGGAGCCCTACGGTATCGTGCTGCCGTATACGGCAGAGGTGCCGGAAAGTCGGAAAGACCTTCTGATGGATGTACAACCGGTTTCCACTCCGCTCTACCTGGCCGATTTTATCTGGGCCGTGGGTTATGAAGATTTGGAGGATCAAAACGTCCACTTGGGCATCCAGATCGCAAAAACGGAGAAAGGGATTGCGGTCCGAAGGGTGATGCCCAATTCAACCGCGCTGAAGATCGGTATTCGGGAAGGGGATGTCATCGTTTCACTGGATGGTCAATCCATTCTTGAACCCTCCGATCTGATCCATCTCCTAAGCTTTAAACAACCGGGGGATCACGCAAGCCTTAAGATCCTGCGGGGGGATCAGACGCTAGATTTTGAAGCTCGATTTGAATCGGGAAAGAGTTCCCGGTCCCCTTGAAAACCAACTCCAAAAACAGGAGGGCAAATACCATGGAGATGTCTCAATCCAAGACGGATGGCCTTGGAATAGCGGCGGATGACCCGATCGCCCGTGATCTTCTTCGCCGGGCTTTCGAGAAGACCTTCCGTTGGCCGCAGGGCTTCAAAGGGTTCACGGCCGATTTAACATGCGAAGAGGGTGGACGAATCTCGGAAGGAACGGTCACGGTCCGATCGGTGCGCGATGTCACGGTCCGTCTCGGACATGAGGATTTAAAAAAATGGGCCGAGGGCCAGATCGGCATGATGGCCGTTCACCGCGGCCCGCGTTCGTTTGAAGAATCGGATGGAAAATATTCGCTCACGCTCGGCGAGGAAGACCACCATCCTATGGGCCGTCTGCTGATTATCAACGGGGATGGAATGAATTCGCGCTACAGGATCCATGACGATCGGATCGCTCAGATTAATCGAAGCATGGAACGAGTCAGGTTCACGATCAATGTCGAAGACAGCCTCGCGACCGGCGACGGTAAGAACCTGACCACCCGATATGCAGTCTTTTATTTTTCTCCGATGGACGGCGCCCTGCGCCAGGTGGAAACCTATTGGGACGGCCATGCCGTTGTAAACGGTGTCTATCTTCCGGGGATTCGACGTGTCAGTTTCAATGAAAACGGTGCGGTCATCACGCGTTTGCTGCGTTTTGAGCACCACCGACTTTTATAACCCTGTCGATCGGCCGACAGGGTTGTCTGCCGAAGATTTAATGAGTCTTTTTCTAAAGCAGTAGGTTGTGCCGCTGGAAACGATTGTACTTGTATTGCGGTTCGTCAATACTTCGGATATACTATTTATAGAGCCCGAGGATATCGATCAGTTTGAATAAGCCCTCATTCAAATCATCTTGTTTTAATTCGATTCCACGACCAAGGTCATTTCATTCTCCTATCCGATGGGAATAAGGTAAGGCCATGATTCATGAGCGCGCCATAGCCTATTTTTCGATGGAAATCGCACTTCACAACGGGATTCCTACGTACAGCGGCGGCCTGGGTATTCTGGCCGGTGATATGCTTAAATCCGCGGCGGATTTGAATGTTCCTGTTGTTGCGGTCACACTGCTTCATGAAAAGGGGTACTTTCACCAGCAATTGGACGAGCACGGCAATCAACTGGAACAGGCCGTTGTATGGGACCCCAAGAAGTTCCTTGAACCCCTTTCGGCGATGGTCAATGTCCAAATCGAGGGCCGGCCGGTAAAAATCCAGGCCTGGAAGTACGAACTGCACGGTAGTCGGGGTTTTACGATCCCCGTGTATTTCCTGGATACCAATGTGGGTGATAATCATCCGCAAGACCGCATCCTAACCGGTCAGTTGTACGGGGGAGACGCGCGGTATCGCCTTTGTCAGGAGATCATTTTGGGAATCGGGGGCGTCCGGATGCTTCGGGAAGTGGGCCATCACGCGATCAAAAAATACCATATGAATGAGGGCCATGCCGGACTGGCGGTCCTAGAACTTCTGGATGAAGCCCGTCTTCAACTGAATAAAGCGGAAACGGACCCCGAAACGATCGAGTCGGTCCGACGGCGATGTGTCTTTACAACCCATACCCCGGTCGCCGCCGGCCATGACCGATTTTCTCCGGACCTCGTCAAAAATATTTTAGGTGATCGGGAAATCTTTCGCTTGAACGGTTTCCACGCCGGACAGGATCTGGACATCACCCGACTTGCGTTGAATCTTAGCGGATACGTTAACGGGGTTTCCAGAAAACACGGCCACGTTGCCCGAAGCATGTTTCCCGAACATCCCGTTCAATCCATTACAAACGGAGTCCATTCGGTGACTTGGACTTCCGACTCCTTTCAAAAACTTTACGACCGCTATCTTCCGGGCTGGAGGCAGGACAGTTTTGCGCTTCGCCATGCCCTGAACATTCCGAAAGAAGAAATTTGGGCGGCTCATCTGGAAGCCAAGCAGGCGCTCTTCGATCTGGTCAACCGGAACGAGAAAGCCGGCATGGATATTCCGGTCTTCACGATCGGGTTTGCGCGTCGCGCGGCGCTCTACAAACGGGCCGACCTTCTTTTTCACGATATCGGCCGTCTCAAGAAAATCGCGACCGAAGTAGGACCGTTGCAGGTCATCTACGCCGGAAAGGCCCACCCTCAGGATCGTGAAGCCAAGGGGATTATTACGAAGATCTTCCATGCCCAGCGTGCGCTCAAGAATCACATCAAAGTGATCTATCTTCCCAATTACGACATGGAAATGGGAAGGTTGATCACAGCCGGTGTGGATCTCTGGCTCAACAACCCGGTCAGCCCGTTGGAAGCCTCGGGGACGAGCGGGATGAAGGCCTGCCACAACGGTGTTCCCCAACTAAGCATTTTGGACGGTTGGTGGGCCGAGGGACACATGGAAGGCGTGACCGGATGGGCCATTGCCCCGGACGGTCAGCCACCCATCGATGGAGACGATCGAAATCGGGATGCGGCTTTTCTCTACCATAAGCTTGAGAGCGTGATCATACCGATGTTCTACCGCGATCGTGAAAAATACATCAATATTATGAAACACTGTATCGCGTTGAATGCGTCATTCTTCAACACCCAGCGCATGGTTCAGGAATACGTCACCAACGCTTATTTTTCGCTCTGATAAAACCCTCTTCCATGCTTTGCAAGGTGGGTGATCATTGGAGAGGGGGAAAAACGGGGACCGGCCGACCGGGAATATCGATCGAGCGTTTCATTGATTTTTTGAATTCCAATCCTGTCACAATACTTTAATAGTCCTCCCCTAAATGGCGGGAACCCGGCACCCATAATCAATCCCAGATCGACGTCGCCAGGGCTCTGAACCACCGCCTTTTCGAGACACCAAGCGGCGGTATTGACCATGATCATCACGATGCGGTCGCTTATCTCTTGATCGGAAATGTTGGAACGGGGTTTTAAACCGCGTTCATTACGGAGAGCCGTCAGCATCGGACCCAAGTCGGGATTGCCGCGCTTCTGTCCGCCTTCATACCGATACAGACCTTGTCCTGTTTTTTTGCCATACTTTCCGGCCTCGAATAACCGGTCAAAAATGAGGGATTGTTCGGCCGGATCAAGACGAAGGGCCGTTCGGATCGACTCGGCCGTGTGATGGGCGATGTCCATCCCCACGACGTCCGTCATCGTGAATGGCCCCATCGGCATCCCGAACCTCTCCAATACGTGATCCACACGATCAACCGCGGCCCCTTCTTCCAGAAGCCGTCCGGCTTCATTTCCGTAGGCCGTCAGGATGCGGTTGACGAGAAAACCGGGACTGTCCGAAACGATCAGGGGCGTTTTCCCGATCCTTTTGACGAAAGCTATTGCGGCGGCCAGTGTTTCCTCGGAGGTTAGTTTTCCTTTCACCACTTCGACGAGCGGCATCCGGTCGACCGGATTGAAGAAATGAAGCCCCACCAGCCGATCCGGGCTCTTCGCCGCTTCGGCCATCGCGGTGACCGAGAGCGAAGAGGTGTTTGTGGCGAAGATGGCACGGTCTCCGACAGCCTCCTGAAATTCGCGGATCACTTGCCGCTTGATCTCCATTTTTTCGGCCACCGCTTCGATCACCGCGTCGCATGTTGAAAAGCCGGAATAGCCGGTGGTGGCCGAGAGAAACCGCATCCGGTCGTCTTTTTCCTCCCGGCGCATCCTCCGTCGTGCGACCAGTTTATCAAAGGCCCCGCTAATGTCCTGCATCCCCTTTGCAATCGCCTCCTCATTGAGGTCTCGAAGGCGCACCGGGATCTCCTGTTGGAGCAGCCATTGGGCGATGCCGGCACCCATGACTCCGGCCCCCAGGATGCCGACTTTCCGGATCGAAGGGACGGATTCGGCGGACGGGGTGTTCCTCGACTGCTTCCCGGCATGCATGCGTAATGAAAATACGTGCAACAAGTTCCGTGTCGTCTCTTCGCCCGCCAGGCTCACGAGTCCTTCCTGTTCGAGTTCAAAGGATCGTTCCGGAGGTCCGCCGATCCCTTTTTGAACCACGTCCAGGATCTTCAACGGCGCCGGGTAATGTCCACGGGTGAGTCTCATGACGTTTTTTCGCGCCTGACGAAAAACAATGGCTCGGCCGAGAGCGGTCCGGTCGAGAAACCGTTTCAGCATCTTGTTTCGGGATCGCATTCGAGCGGACAGAATCTTCCGATGGAGTGAATCGCCGCGGGCCAGGATCTCGGAAAGAAAAGAATCGGCCTGAATCGGGATCTGCTCGGATGTGACGACACGATCCACCAGTCCAATGCGCTCGGCCCGTTTTGCATCCAGCTGTTTGCCCGTCAGGAGCAGGTCCAGCGCCGCCGTGAGGCCGATCAAACGGGGGAGCCGTGTTGTTCCGCCCCAGCATGGAAAGATCCCTAGCAGGACTTCCGGCAGCCCGAGACGTGTTTTTCGGTGGTCGCTTGCCAGGCGGTAACGGCATGCCAGACTCAGCTCCAGTCCGCCGCCAAGGCAGGCCCCGTGGATGGCCGCCACGGTCGGGATGGAAAGCCCGGCGATCTTTTGATAAACATCACGGCCTTGCTTTATGAAAGCCGAAGTCGCATCCAGATTGCCCAGGAATCTCCAAGGGTCGATCTCGGCTCCACCGATAAAGTGGTCCGGTTTGCGGCTCAAAAAGACGATGCCTTTAATTTTAGGATCGGCCCGCATGGAATCGACGGCATCCGAAAGCTCGGTGAGAAGCCGGTTCGAGATCAAGTTCACCGTTTTACCGGGGACGTCGATTTCGACGCGGCCGTGACCGCGGTCGTCAACGGATACGTAAATATTCTTCTCCGTAGTCATGTCCGCCTAATTCCTCTCAACGACATACGCCGCCCCCTGTCCTCCGCCGACGCAAAGCGTGACCAGTCCTATGGATTGGCTTCTCCGCCGGAGCTCGTACAACATCGTCAACATCAGGCGCGCGCCGGATGCTCCGAGCGGATGCCCGAGCGCGATCGCTCCGCCGTTCACATTAAAGCGGGTCCGATCAATCTCCCCGATGGGTTCATGACGTCCCAGCTGTTCTTGAGCGAACTTCTTGGAGGCAAATGCCTTTTCATTGGCGAGGACCTGCGCCGCAAAGGCTTCGTTCATCTCGATCAGTTCGATATCCGAGAACTTCATCCCGGCCCGATCCAAAGCCAGCGGGGTCGCAAAGGAGGGTCCCAACCCCATCCGCGCCGGATCCAGGCCGGCATAGGCATAGGCCCGTATGCGACCCAGCGGTTTGTATCCTATTTCGCGCGCTCTTTGTTCATTCATGATCAAAAGAGCCCCTGCGCCGTCCGTTAGGGGAGAGGAATTGCCGGCCGTGACCGATCCGTTCCGACGATCGAAAACCGGTTTCAAACGCGTCAGATCCTCGATCTTTTGATTTTCGCGTGGCCCGGCGTCGTTTTTGACAACGGTTTCGTAATGGGGATAAGGATAGACGGGGGCGATCTCTTCCAGAAGGCGGGACCGGGCCGAGACGGCCCGTTGGTGGCTCATCAACGCGAAGGCGTCCTGTTCCTCTCTTGTAATTCCGAATTCTTTTGCCAGGACCTCCGCCGTGTCGCCCATACGCATCCCGTTCAAGGGGTCGGTCTGGCCGATGACGCTCGGTTTTAGATCGCGCGGACGAATCGACGCAAACTTCGCCATCTTCTGTCCGAAGGTTTTGGCTTTCGAGACGTCGATGAGAATTTCGGTCAGGCGTTTTCCGTAATAGAAGATCGGGATATTACTCATGGACTCGACCCCGCCGGCGATGACGACGTCGGCCAGTCCGGCCCGGATCTTTTCCATCGCGCTTCCGATGGCTTCCAGGCCCGAGGCGCAGTTCCGGTTCACGGTGTACGCCGGGACACGGGGAGGGAGGCCGGCGCGCTGAGCGATGACCCGCGAGACATTGGCCGTATCGACCATCTGACTGACTGTCCCGATGATCACTTCGTCCACGAGCCTCGGGTCCAGCGCGGTCTTCTCCAATAATTCATGCACGGCGATCCGGCCCAATTCTTCGGCCGGGAGGTTTTTTAAGACCGTCCCGGATCTCGCAAACGGCGTCCGGATACCGTCAATGACGACCGCCTCGGCCATGCCACACCTCCTGTCAATAGTAACATTATACTCCAGGCCGGCTCCGAGCGACAAGGGTGCAACCGTTACGGCATCGTCGGACTCTCCCGATCATTTTAATTTATTCCGAGTTAAAACAAGGGCTTGACAGAATAAATATTTCTGTTACAATTTTTACTGACGGTACAAATTGATAATATATTGGTAGATCTTACGCCTTTGCTCAGAGCAAACCCGTCGAAAGATGGGGACGCAGTGCAACGGGGCTAAATCCCGATACGGGGACATGCTCGCCGAGCCGCCAAAGGAAATTCTTTGGCGGCTTTTTTTGTGTAAAATTCAAAAAAACGATATGAGATCAAAACCCATTTCAAGACCGGACAGAGCGGCCCTGGTTGCGATCGCCGTCATTATCGTTGTGACCGTTTTTCTTTCATATAAAATAGCCACTTCAGAAACGACGAACGGGGCTTCAAACTATTTGGCACAAAACGATATTCCAGCCAATTTCAATCACGATGCAACCTCTTTTCAACTTCTCGGCGCGCATCGAAGTCTGAAATGTTCTCAGTGCCATTTGGGAGGACAGTATAGAGGCACCCCAAGGACATGCGAAAATTGTCATAACGGTCAAATTACCTATGGAAAACCTCAGAACCATATTATGACGACCCAGGGATGCAATCTTTGTCACACCGTCGACGCCTGGTCCCCGGCGAATTTTGATCATAATCTGGCGATGGTAGCCGGCCAATGTTCAAACTGTCACAATGGCCAAATGGCCACGGGCAAGCCTCCGAGCCATATTGCGACCACGGCTCAATGCGATACCTGTCATAAGACGACGGGCTGGATCCCCGCAGGTTTTGTTCACGATGCCAGCACCGCAGGTCAATGCACGAACTGTCACAATGGGCAAATCGCGACCGGGAAGCCGCAGAACCATCTTCCGACCACGGCGCAATGCGACACCTGTCATAAGACGACGGGCTGGACGCCGGCAGGATTTGTTCACGATGCATCCGTTGCGGGGCAATGCGCCACCTGTCACAAAGTCGGTGGCTCCGGACTGCCGCCGAAAAATGATGTGGTTCACAACAACTTGGCCGGGCAGGACTGCAGCAGCTGCCATTCCAGCACGACATCTTTTACCACGGTGACGATGAACCACGCGGGAATTATCGCCCCCTGTTCGACCTGCCACTATGCGGGGAATACCGTGGGAGCGGTTTCCAAACCGGCCAATCATGTAGCAACGACGCAGGAGTGCAATGTTTGTCATGCCGGCACGACGACCTTCGCCAACGGCATCTTTAATCATTCGGGATTAAGCGGTCAGCTCTGTTCCTCCTGCCATAAGGTGGGCGGACCGGGGATGGCGCCGAAAAATGATGTGGTTCACAACAACTTGGCCGGGCAGGACTGCAGCAGCTGCCATTCCAGCACGACATCTTTTACCGTCGTAAAAATGAATCATTTCGGAATAGTGGTCCCCTGTTCGACCTGCCACTATGCGGGGAATACCGTGGGGGCCGTCTCAAAACCACGAGATCACCCCCAAACCACCCAGGACTGCGGTGCCTGTCATAACACAAGCACTTTTAACAAATAGAAAAAAGGACTAAATCATCATTTGGAGCCGCCGCTCATTTCAACTGAGAATGGGATTGACTCGGCATGTTGACTATCGTCAATCTAATTAATCCGCATTCATGGTGGGTATGCATTCTTCTGCGATTCGCGACCTCTTTGATCATGCTATCCTTCTTAATGGTATCGGCCGGTTGTACGTTGAGCAAGAGCAAGTCCAGTCTCAAGCCGGACAGGGGCAATTCGACCGTACTCACCGAAGGGATAGAGGCCTTCCGGAATGGGGATCTGGAAAAGTCCAAATCGGCATTCAATAAAATTATCGACACCCAAAGGGGATCCGACGAACTCGA
>Ga0335079_10006128_pt1 | contig 13749 bp, 10 predicted proteins | sample Lox_Sample_33_FD_206719 | JGI IMG/M metagenome (GOLD analysis project Ga0335079, IMG submission 206719) | Soil microbial communities from Loxahatchee National Wildlife Refuge, Florida, United States - Lox_Sample_3.3 | ecosystem: Environmental > Terrestrial > Soil > Wetlands | place: USA... | reverse complement strand
TCAGCGTGGTGGATGGCGGCGCGTTCGCGGGTGAGGGATTGGTCGCGTCCATCCAGCCGGGCGAGCGGCGATTGGTGAGCTATGCCTCGGATCTGGGTATGCAGGTGGTGACGAAGGGCGAATCGGCGCCGCAGAAGTTGACGCGAATCGTGGTGAGGAGAGGTGTGATGTTCCGCACCGTGCTTTCGCGGCAGACCACGACGTACACGATCCGCAACGAAGAGACAACGGCGCGAACAGTGATCCTCGAACATCCCGTGCGCAACGGCTGGAAACTTGCCGAGGATGTGAAGCCCGAGGAGCAGTCGGCCGCGGCGTACCGCTTCCGCGTGGAAGTGCCGGCGAAAGGGACGAAGACTTTTGCCGTTGAGGAAACTTCACCGAGCGTGGCGCAAGTCGAGTTGAACAATCTCAATGACGTCATGTTGCAAGTGTATGTGAACCAAAAGGAGTTGACGCCGGAGCTCGAACAGGCGCTGCGGCAAATTCTGGCGCAGAAAGATGCCATCGCGAAGCTGGACGGCGGCATCAGGCAGCGGCAGGATGACGTGCAAAAGGTGTTTCAGGATCAGGAGAGGTTGCGCGAAAACATGAAGGCGCTGAAGGGCTCCGTGGAAGAAAAAGCATTGCTGCAGCGCTACACGGGCGAGCTGAACGATGAAGAGACACAGCTCGCAACTGCGCGAAAGGAGATTGCTGATTTGCAGGCGAAGAGGAAGCAGGCGCAAGAAGATTTGGATTCGACTCTGGAAAAGATGACGTTTGATGTGAAAATGTGAAACGAGCCAATGTCGGCTATTCTGATCGCTGACAAGATAGGGCAATCGTAAATTGGTAACCTTGCGAGGGCGGGCACGTCTCCGCCCCCGCACGGTTGAATCTCTGAGGGAGGAATATGAAGACACGCGCGGTTCTGGTTGCTGGAGTGGCGATTCTGATCACCGCCGCCTTTGTGATTGCACGTCCGAAAATTTCCGTTGCAGCGGCACGCTCGGTGGAATCGCTGGGCGGGAAGGCCAGTGATGCGTCGCTTCAAGAAATAATTGTCGCCAAGGAGCGGGAAGGGCTGGACGCGCTGAAGGCGGGCAACGTGGATGGTTTTGCAAACCTCACCGCGGAGGAAGCGGTATTCGTGGATGGGGCGGGGCCCGCGGACAAAGCGCAGGTCGTGAAAAACGTAAACGGATTCACGCTTACCACCTACTCGATAGAGGACGTGAAATTTGTGCGCCTCGGCGAAAAGACCGGCCTTATCTCCTACCGGATCACGGAGACCGGAAATTCTCACGGGAAGGAATTTGCGGCTCATCCTTACATCTCGTCGATTTGGACGGAGCGGGGAAGCAAGTGGGTTTGCTTGTTCAGCCAGGAAACACTGGCGAGATAAATCACAGAGAATTCCGGCACGAGAGGCAATTCGGTGGAGATGAAACAGCTGGCTGACTTTCGCGTGCTCACATTCGATTGTTACGGCACGCTCGTGGATTGGGAAACGGGGATCCTCTGCGTGCTGCGTCCGTGGGCGGCGCGAGCCGGGGTTGTGGCAAATGACTCGAAGCTCCTCGCCGCGTTCGCATCCGCGGAAAGCGAAGCCGAACATGCGCAGCCCGGCGCGGCTTATCCGGAAATTCTGCGCGTGGCACACGCGGGAATTGCGCGGCGGCTCGGCGCGAGCCCGGATCCGGTTGTTGCGGATGCGTTGGGGCGATCTGTAGGAGATTGGCCCGTGTTTCCGGATACGCTGGATGCGCTAAAGCGATTGCAGCGGCGGCACAAGCTGATCATTGTGTCGAACGTGGATCGCGCGTCATTTGCAAAAACTCATCCGAAGCTGGGCGTGCATATGGACGCGGTGGTGACCGCCGAAGACGTGGGCGCGTACAAGCCGGACCTGCGGATGTTTGTGCGGGCGCTCGAAGTTGCGGGCCAGTGGGGCGCGTCGATGAATCAAGTGCTGCACGTGGGGCAGAGCCTGTATCACGATCACGTGCCGGCGAAAAAACTCGGTCTTGCAACCGTGTGGGTAAAGCGCGAAAGCGCGGCGGGCGAGCTTGGCGCGACCCGCGATCCGGGCGAGACGGTGAAGCCGGATTTAATCGTAAGCACGCTCGCGGAGCTTGCGGACTTGGATGACCGGGAAGCATCCACGTCCGCAGGGAGTTAACTCGCCGGAAACGCGAAGCACGCGGGAATCCAAGCACATCCCAGCGATCTTCTAGAATAGAAGAAGCCCTCAAGAGGCAGTTCCTATTCCAAATCAGAGGTGCCACCATGACGCGCCGCGCTTTTTTCGCTTTTATGACTCTTGCATTGCTGGCCGCCGGAAATTCATTCGCGCAGGAAAACCAGACCCAGGAGAAGCAGACCACGGAAAAACAAACAATGATTTCGGGCGTCGTGCAGGGCGCTGATGCGAAGCCACTCGCGAAGGCGCGAGTCTATTTGCAGCCAAGCGACGGCCGCGCGCCTCACACCATGCTCACGGACGCGGACGGACGATATCAATTCACGAAATTGAAGCCGGGACTTTACGATTTGCGCGCGCAGTCAAATGGCAAGTGGACGGATTTGCAAAGGAACGTGAATGTCCACGCGAATGAAGAGGTAACGGTGAATTTGAGTTTCAGTCCGCCTGCAAAACCGTAAGGGTAAATCGACCACACAGAGATTCCATATTCGTACAAAAAACATTGGGCTCCGTGAAAACGGAGCCCAATCTAATTTTGCGGTCGGCTGAACCAGTTACCGCTGGCCCGGCGGATTGCCCGCAGGTGCGGGCGCGGCCGGCTTCATAAATTTCGAGTCGTCAATCGGCACATTCTGTTGGGCGCTATCAATTTGAATTGAGAAGCGTCCTCCCGGGCGCGAAAGCGTCCAATGGAAGGGAATCTTCACCCCATCCACTGCGCGATAGTCGGAATAGTCCACCTGAACCGGCATGAAGCCGAGGCCTGCATCATTCAAACGGACCACGCGCACGAGCAAGCCGGTTTGTTCATCGAAGTAGAGACGCGTGAGCGGCGCGCCGGGGCCGCGGCCGGTGAGCACATAAACATCTTTGTCGCCGATTTTATCCGGCCGGCCGGCTCGCATTTGCGGGAAGACAGTTTTGAGGCTCGCGGGAAACGCGACGGCAGCATCCACCATCGCGCTCATCGAATCCGTTGCTTGCATGTCCCTTGGTCCGCCGCGGCCTCCGCCCATCCATCCAGCGGTGCCATCGAAAGCAGTAATGCTATCGCCATTCGGGCCATGCGAAAAGGAAACACGCTTGTTTGGAGCTTTCATGTAGACATCGTAGGGAGTTGAACTTGTACCCACCAGGACGTTTCCCTTTTCCACGCGGGTTGTGATTTTTGCGACCGCGTCCGCTCCGCCGAGGGCATCGAGATAATTGGCGAGGATCTTATCCGCGTTTGGCGGCGCCGCAGGCGGCGCGGCGTTCGCGGGCGGCTGCGGGCGCTCGCCTTCCGCTTCGAGAACGGCAGGGACGCTAACGGGACTTGAAGAGCCGCGATGGCAGGTGTCGCAGGTAATCTGGCGATTGCCGTTGAAGGAATTCTTGTTCAGGTCCATGGTCATCTGCATCATCTTGCGCGCTGTGCCCTTTTCGCGTTTGTCATCTTTTTCATAGACCGTGCGGGGACGGCCGTCGGGGCCATTTTCCTGCACATGGCAGAAGTTGCATTCGACGCCGAGCGATGCCGCGATGAATTGCATGGCAGGCTGAAGTTTATCGGCGTCCAGGTCCTTCAATACCTGGATATTCTTGAATTGTTCGGGCGCTTTCTTCACCGCGGCCGCCGGCGCGGCCTGCGTTCCGCCAGTCTGGCCCTGCGCGGGGGCGGGATTGGATTGCGCCCGCCCTGCGACAACGGCCAATACTAGGGCTGCTCCAAGCAGCGCAAGGCTCCAAACATTGATTTTAGACTTCCTGTTCATTGCTCCCCCTCCGAATTTAAACGCGAAGCGCAGAATTCTATCAGACGCGGCGGGAGTTCCGCTTGTTATCTTCAATTTGCGGGAAATTTTGCGAATTTACGCGAAAAAAGACTGTGAGGAGGACGCGAAGCGAAGGAGTACTAAAACCCGGGTACTGGAAAAAATGGGGCCACTGGCTCATTGAGGCGAATAAACCGCGGGCGCAGCATACATAGAACGGGTTGGGGGCGCGCTGCGGGGACGGCGCACCGAGAGATCGGTAGCGCAGGCGAGCTACCCAACCCGCCAGACCCATTCTGCTGGTAACCCCACGCTCCTCTTCCTACTGGTGGAGTGGGTTTTTTCAGGGCCTTCTGTCGCACCTTCCTGCCAATAACCCAATTCAGGGTCGGAAAACGCAGATAAAAGCAAAAATATTATCGGACATTGTTTCGGTACGATTTATCACAACAATTGGAGACCGGCATGCGACAATTAGAGTTGCGCGCGCCGACGGGACCGCCTAAGTAATTGAAAATAAAGGCCTCTTTGAATGCGCCGGTCTGATGGGATGTCGGCCGGCAGTGACAATTTGGAGAGAACTGCCGGACGCAGCGGACAGCATGGAATCATTGACCAAGATTGTGCGGAGACCGGCACTGGGTGCTGCCCTGGCTGGATGGGCGCTGGCCGCGTGCGCGCTGGCTGCAGGGCCGGCGTTGGCAGGGTCGCCGCCGGCAGCACCGACAGTCTTCCATGCGGAAGCATCGCAGGCGTTTAACCGATACATTCAGTTGACCGAGGAGCGAATCGCGCAAGAGATTCGGCCGGGAGGCGCGTTTCTGACGATGGACCGGCTGCCCGCCGATGCGCGCATCGCGGCATATACCGCGTTGCGGGGCGGCGAATTGCGGATGGAGCGAGTGGAAACGAAGGACAACGGGCAAGCGATTGATTGCCCCGGCGGGATCATCCATCACTGGGTGGGGGTTGTATTCATTCCGGGCGCGACGATGGAAATGACGATGCGCATGATCCAGGACTACGATCACCAGGCCGATGTGTACGCGCCGCAAGTGGTGAGATCGAAAACGATTTCCCACGCTGGCGATGATTTCCACATTTACATGCGGCTGCGGGAGAAAGAAGTCATTACGGTGGTGCTGGATACGGAGCATGACGCGCATTTTGACCGGCTCGATCCTCAACGAATCGCGAGCAGCAGCGTTTCCACGCGCGTGCAGCAAGTGGAAGACGCGGGCGAGCCCAACGAACATGACCTGCCCGCAGGGCAAGACAGCGGGTATCTCTGGCGGATCAATTCGTACTGGAGATTTTTGGAACGCGATGGCGGCGTTTACATGCAATGCGAGTCCGTAAGTCTCACGCGAAATATCCCGACGGGCCTTGGATGGATTATCAGGCCGCTTATTGAGAGCATTCCGCGGGATCTGCTTCGCGCGACGCTGGACCACACTCGACGCGGATTGGCGCGAGCGCGCGCAGTGACAGGCGCGAACGCAACAAATGTTGCGAGCGGTGGTTGATGGCTTCCCTGCGATATACTTTTATTTAAGTGACCCGGAATAACGTGCAGCCTCGAGAGTGCGAAGAGGCATCCAACTTCATTCAATGAGATGGTCAATCCTTACACTCGGCGCGGGAATCATGTTCGGTGGGGCCCTGTGTATTGCCGGGACCGGCACGAGCGCCGGTAATCCAGCGGTTCCCAACAGCCAGATGGACGCGGGATTTCACCGCCTTTACGAATTGCGATTCGCGGACGCGCGCTCCGAGTTCATCACCTTTGAAAAAGCGCAACCGGATGATGCGATGGGCCCCATGGCTGAAGCCGCCAGTTATCTCTTTGAAGAGTTCAACGCCCAGGGCGTCCTTACCTCGGATTATTTTTTGGATGACGACCGGCTTCTCGGGGGAAAACCGATGAAGCCGAACCCGGAACGGCGCGCGGCTTTTGGGGACGCGCTCGACCGCGCGCAAAAACTCGCGCTCGCGCGGCTTCATGACCATCGGAACGATACGGATGCGCTTCTTGCGTTGGAGCTATCCACGGGCATGCGGGCCGACTACGCGAGCATCATTGAACGAAAGCAGTATGAATGCCTGGGGCTCATCAAAGACTCGGACGCAATCGGCGCAAGATTGCTCTCGATTGACCCCAGCCGCGCGGACGCAAACGTTTGCATCGGAAAAGCTCAATACATCATCGGTTGCCTTCCAACGTACAAGAGGTTTTTCCTGTGGTTCGACGGGATTCAAGGGGATCGCGCGGCGGGAATGGAGCGATTGCGTTTGACAGCGGAAAAAGGCCAATACCTGCGGCCATACGGGATGATGCTGCTGGCGCTCGCAGCGATGCGCGAAAAACAGACGGATCTAGCGCGGACCGAATTCCAAAAGTTAGCGGCGGAATTTCCCGACAACCCACTATATGCAAAGGAGCTGGCGAAGGTTAATCAGAAGAACGTTTTCAACTCACCTCACTAAGCCCTTTCAGAAAAACCGCATTCCAGCCCATCATCAGCGGACCGCTGAGTCCCAGTTTTCCGTGCTAATCTCCCGAAGACTTCTGATTGGGGGCGTGCAATGTTCCAAAAAAACTTGCTTTCAGGCCGGACTATTTTTCTGACAGGAGGCGGCACCGGGCTCGGACGCTCAATGGCGCTTCGAATGGCAGAGCTTGGCGCGAAAATGTTTTTGGTGGGTCGGCGGGAAGAGCCATTGCGCGAAACTACGGACGCCATCCGCAAGGCGGGCGGCGCATGCGCATTCGCAACGGCAGATGTGCGCGACTTTGCCGCGGTGGAAGCGGCCATCGCAGCGGCCGAAAAAGAATTCGGGCGCGTGGACACGCTGATCAACAACGCCGCCGGGAATTTTATCGCGCGCACGGAAAAACTCTCGGCAAACGCCTTTGCGGCGGTCGTCGGGATCGTGCTGAACGGGTCATTTCACTGCACGCTCGCCCTGGGCCGCAAGTGGATCGCGGAGCGGCAACCGGGCACTGTGCTCAGCATCGTGACAACATATGCCGCGGCCGATTGCGGCTCCGGCTATGTAGTGCCGTCGGCGTGCGCGAAAGCCGGTGTGCTGGCGATGACTCGATCGCTTGCCGTGGAATGGGCGCGGCACAACATCCGGCTGAACGCGATTGCACCCGGGCCATTTCCGACGGAAGGGGCATGGTCGCGCCTGATGCCGACGAAGGAATTTGAGGAGCACGCGCGCGAAAAGCACCCCATGAAACGATTCGGGCGCCACGATGAGCTGGCAAACCTCGCTGTGTATCTGCTTTCGGAGGGCTCGGGTTACGTGAACGGCGAATGCGTTGTAATTGACGGCGGCCAATGGCTTCGCGGCGCGGGCGAGTTCAACGATTTGGCCGACCTTCCGGATGCGGTGTGGGAAATGCTTGAATCAGCAAGGAAACCGGGGCCCTCGAAATAGCGGATCTTTGACGCGGGAGTGGCGTTCCTACGCGGCGAAGCCTCACTAGTACCTAACGACACTTAAATGTTAACGGAGTACTATGTCCCGCTTGACATTTCGGGTGCTATGTTTCAAGTGGAAACAGCGGACGAACCTCGCGCTTGTGGGGGGCGAGGAGCGAATTCTATGCGACGCACACGCAAAAACATACAGGCGCGACGAAAAGAGAGCGGATTCTCGCTTATCGAATTGCTAATCGTTGTTGCGGTGATTCTGGTCGTTGCGGCAATCGCGATTCCCTCGATGACCCACGCAAAAATGTCGGCAAATGAGGCGGCTGCGGCATCGGCGCTTCGCACACTGGCGACGGAGGAAGTGAATTACGACGCTGCGTGGTCATCGGGATTTTCACCGACACTGGGCGCGCTCGGGCCGCCGCCTCCAGGTAACGCCCCATCTCCCGCGAACGCGGACATGGTGGATGCGGTGTTGGCCAGTGGCATCCGCGGCGGATATCAATTTATTTACATGCCCGTAATCCCCTCAGGCGGCACAGGCGTAGCGACCGGGTACCAGGTGAACGCCAACCCAATCAGCCCCGGCATCACCGGTGAGTGGTTTTATTTCATGGATCAGACCAACTGCATTCGCCATAACTATGGTTCGCCCGCGGACCAGAACTCCCCGCCCATCCCCAAGTAAGCCTCCGACGTAAAACCAAATTATTTGTCAAAGCGGATGCGCGATTTTTCGTGACCAATTGACATAGGGCGCGTCTATATATAGCGTAGCCGTATATGGAGGCTCCCCGCCCATGCAGCCCGAACTGAAAAAAGGCACCGCTGAAGTCTTGATCCTTTCCTTGCTGGAAAACCGCGCGAGACACGGCTACGAAATCGCGAAACTCATCGAGCAGCGCTCGGAAGGCGTGCTCGAGTTTCATGTGGCGTCACTCTACCCGATGCTTTACCGGCTTGAGCGCCGCGGATGGATCGAGGGCCGATGGCTTGAAAAGGCCGGGCAGCGGCGGCGGCGGTATTACAAATTGACGGCCGCCGGACGGCGCGCGCTTCCCGCGCAACGCAAGACGTGGCGCGAGTTCATACGTGCGATCCAGCGCGTCGCGCAGGTGGAGGGATAAAGGCGTCGCCATGCGGGATTGGAAGCAATTCGTTCGCGAACATCTGCCTCCGCTCGAGCTGAGCGGAGCGCGGGAAGCGGAGATCATCGAAGAGCTGGCGCAGCAGCTCGAGCAAAGTTGCGGCGAGGCAATCGCCCGCGGGGCATCACGTGAGGAAGCGGAAGCGCGTGCGGCGGCGCAAGTGGGCGATTGGAAGGCGCTTGCGGCGGGAATCCGGCGCGCGGAGACGCCGGTGATGCGGCAAGCAGCAATGCGAGCTGCGGCAAGCATGCCAGAACCGTGGCGCGAGGCATTCCACGAAGACGAGTTTCGCAAACGCCGGGGAGGGAACATGTTCGCCGATCTCTTGCAGGACATTCGGTACGCACTTCGCATGCTGGGTAAAGCGCCGGGATTCACAGCGATCATGATCCTGACTCTCTCGTTGGGAATAGGCGCGAACTCGGCGATCTTCACCGTAGTGAACGCCGTGCTGCTGCGCCCCCTGCCATACCCCGATTCCGGGAGCCTTGTCTATGTGGAAGAAAACAATTTGTCGAAGGGATGGCCACATTTCTCGGTCTCCGTGCCGGATTTCGTCGATTGGCAAGCACAGGTACAGTCTTTTGAAGAGATCGTCGCGCTCAATCGCAAATCTTTCAGGACTTCCAATGGCGAGACCGCTGAACAATGGTTCGGAATAAAGGCCACGAAGGGTTTCTTGGAAATGGTTCGCGTGCAGCCTGCGCGCGGGCGCGGGTTTGCCGATGCCGAATTTGAGCAGGGAAGCGACCACGTCACGCTAATTAGCGACGGATTGTGGAAACGCGCTTTCGGCAGCGACCCTGCCGCGATTGGCCGCCGCATTCTTCTTGATGGCGAGAGCTATGAAATTATCGGCATCATGCCGCCAGGGTTCCAATTCGGGGGGACGACCCGGGAACTCTGGATGCCGCTCACATTCACGCCTGAGCAGATGACGCAGACGCGCGGTTCACATTACATGAGTGTGATGGCGCGGCTGCGAAAAGGCGTAAGCGTGGAGCAAGCGCGACAAGAGATGAATGGCGTGGCAGCGCGGCTTGAGGAGCAATATCCAGACAGCAATAAGGGTTGGGGAGCGGGAGTTCAAGGCGTCCAAGAGGCCACAGTTGAGGACGTACGCCCGGCTCTATTGATTCTGCTCGGCGCGGTTGGATTTGTTTTGCTGATTGCCTGCGCAAATGCGGCAAACATGTTGCTCGCGCGGGCGACAGTGCGCCGGCGCGAAATCGCCATCCGCACGGCTCTTGGGGCGGGGCGGATGCGTCTGGTGCGCCAACTGCTTGCGGAAAGTTTGCTGCTGGCGTTGCTTGGAGGCTTGCTGGGAATTCTGATTGCATTCGGGAGCACGAAGGCGCTGCTATCACTGAAGCCGGATTTTATTCCCCGCGTGCAAACAATCCATCTGGACGGCAGAGTGTTGCTTTTCACTTTCGCACTAGCCGTGGTCACAGGCAGTCTATTTGGATTGACTCCGGCCTTCGGGATTCTTCGCGAAAGCTCGGCCAGTACTCTGAAGGAGAGCGGCCGCACTGGAGGAGGTGGCCGGGCCAAATTGCGAAGCATGTTTGTAGTGGCTGAGGTCGCACTGGCATTCATCCTGCTTGTTGGCGCCGGATTGCTGGTGCGCAGTTTCGGCCAGCTCACAGCTGTGAAGCCGGGATTCAACACGAGCAACGGGTTGGCTTTCGATGTGCCACTGCCGCCGGCTCGTTACGCTAGTGCGACTCAGCAAACCGCGTTTTACGATCAGGTGGACGCGCGACTTGCCGCGATACCCGGAGTGGAAGGGGTCGCGCTGACTTCGATGGTTCCATTGGGTGGGGACGACGAACTCTACGATGTGGGAGTCGCAGGAAGACCGGAAGCAGCAGATCAACCGTCCGCGCTTTATTACCTGGTTGGCGCGGGATATTTCAAGACAATGGGAATTCCTCTCCTGGCCGGGCGCGAGTTCACTCCTCAGGACAATTCGTCAGGGCCGCGCGTTGTGATTGTGAATGACGCGTTTGTAAAAACACTTTTCCCCGGGCAAAACCCCATCGGCCAGCGTGTTCAATTTGGGCGGAATTATTCCGTCGTGCGCGAGATTGTTGGAGTTGCCGCGTCCGTGAAGCACTATGGGCTCGCCGAACCGACACTACTTGAGGTTTACGAACCATTCGCGCAAGCGCCCCGCTCGGGAATGACAATTGTTCTTCGGACGAACGGGGACCCGAACCGACTTCTGCCTACCGCGCGCCAAGCGGTTCAGCAAGTGGATCCGGAACAACCCATCGCTTACCCGGGCACGTTAGAGGAGTATCTAAATAATTCCGTGGCCCTTCCGCGTTTCAGGACACTGCTGCTGGGAGTGTTTGCGGCTCTGGCGGTAATCCTTGCGCTGATTGGCCTCTATGGGGTGATGTCCTACAGCGTGACGCAGCAGACGCGAGAGGTGGGAATCCGGATGGCACTGGGCGCGCAGAATGGACAAATCTACCGGCTATTTGTGGGCCGAGGCATGGGACTTGTCACACTGGGCGTGGCGTTAGGCGCGGCGGGCGCCCTTGCTCTGACGAAACTAATGGCTTCGTTCGCCTCATTCTTGTTCCTTGTGAAGCCAAACGATCCGGCGACTTTTTGTGGCGTGACGGTGTTGTTCGCGGCTGTGGCGGCGCTCGCGTGCTGGATTCCAGCGCGGCGAGCGAGCCGTGTGGATCCGCTGGTGGCGCTGCGTTACGAGTGAAGCGCGGGAGCCAAAGGACGATGCGGGACTGGAAGCAATTCGTTCGCGAACATCTGCCTCCACTCGAGCTGAGCGGAGCGCGGGAAGCGGAGATCATCGAAGAGCTGGCGCAGCAACTCGAGCAGAGTTGCAGCGATGCGATTGCACACGGCGCGTCCCGCGACGAAGCGGAAGCGCGTGCGGCCGCGCAGATTCGAGATTGGAACGCGCTGGTGGCGGAGATTCGACGCGCGGAGACGCCCATCGTTGCCGCAGCTACAGAACGCGTGCCGGAGAGATTCCATTTCGAGGCGCAGGAAGCACGCTTGCGCAAGACGAGGGGAGGGGATGTGGTGGCGGATTTCCTGCAGGATTTGCGATACGCGCTGCGGATTTTTCAGAAGACGCCGGGGCTGACGGGGGTGATTATTCTTACGCTGGCGCTGGGCATCGGGGTGAACTCCGCAATTTTTAGTCTCGTCAATGGAGTGCTGTTGCGGCCATTGCCCTACGCGCAGCCCGACCAGCTCGTGAGCGCCACGGACTCTTATCCCGAGGGGGCTGTGGCAGCCTTGCAGGCGAACCTGAAAACGATGGAGGTTGCAGGCTACCAGGATGGGACGGAATTCAATCTGACGGGCCGGGGCGAGGCAATTCGGCTTTATGGCGCTTCTGTTTCAGCAAATATTTTTTCGATCTTGGGCGAGACACCGGCTGCGGGAAGGGTTTTCGCGACAGGCGAAGATCAGCCCGGCGCGGACAATCTGGTAATCCTGAGCCACGCGTTGTGGCAGAAAGAATTTGGAAGCGATCCGAAAGTGATCGGACAGTCCATCACTCTCGAGGGCGTTGACAGGTGGATCGCCGGCGTGATGCCCGCGGATTTTCAATTTCCATCGCCAAAGACGCAACTTTGGGTTCCGCTGCGTATGGACCAGCGCGCCGTGGGATCTTACTGGGGGTCCGGCTTCATGCCCGTGATCGGCAGGTTGCACGAAGGGTCGACGATTACGGAGGCGCAGGCCGAACTTCGCGCCGCGCTGCCGCAAATTCGCGGAATGTTTCCGTGGAAGATGCCGGACCTTCTATGGGCGGGGTCGAGCGTGATTTCACTGCAGGAGAAAACAACAGGAGATGCGCAGACGAAGTTATATATCCTGCTCGGCGCGGTTGGGCTCGTGCTTGTGATTGCGTGCGTCAACGTGGCGAATCTGCTGCTTGCACGCGGGGCGGCACGCCAACGCGAAATCGCGGTGAGGGCCGGGTTGGGAGCGGGACGATGGAGGATTTGCCGGCAATTGTTGACCGAGAGTTGTTTGCTGGCGGTTTGCGGCGGGACATTGGGGATGATATTTGCGGTGAACGTGCTCAGATGGCTGAAAGCGACCTTGCCGGCGGACACGCCACGGCTCGGGACCGTGACGATTGACTGGCGGGTTCTCGCTTTCACGGCAGCGACCGCGCTGCTGACGGGCCTGATTTTCGGGTTGGCTCCGGCGCTAACCGCTTTGAAGATAGATCTGACCGAGTCGCTGAAAATGGGCGGGCAGCATTCCGCGGCGATCGGCGGAAGCCACCGGCTGCGAAACACTCTCGCTATTGGTGAGATCGCACTGGCGTTCGTGCTGGTGATTGGCGCCGGGCTGATGGTGAAGACGCTGTGGGAACTGGGGCGCGTGAATCCGGGATTCCAGACCGAATCCGTGTTGACCGCGCGGATCACACCGAATGCATCATTTTGCACGCAATTCGCACGGTGCCAAAACTTTTACAATGAGCTGGCCGATCACGTTCGCGCGTTGCCTGGCGTGAAAGACGCAGCGTTCGTAAACGTTCTTCCGCTTGGGGGACGAATGAACGCATTTGCTGCCGATGTGGAAGATCATCCACGGGATCCGAAAGATCCGGCGCCGGTGATTTTTGACACCGTGATCACTCCGGGCTACATGGAAGCGATGGGAATTCCGCTGTTGCGCGGGCGGATGCTGACAGCTGCGGACTCGGCGCCAGGCGCGGCTCCGGATGGTTTGGTGACGGAATCAACAGCAAAGAAATTCTGGCCAAATCAGGATCCGATTGGGAAACAAGTGAAGCCGGTATATGCAAAAGGTTGGATCACAATTGTCGGCGTGGTGGGCGACGTACATGAAAACAACCTTGCGCTAAGCCTTCCGGATTATGTCGATGGCGCGATCTACGATCCTTACGGCACTGAGGCGAGCACCGGACGGGCGCGACCGACGGAGATGACTCTGGTGGTGCGGGTGTTCGGCAACCAGATGAATTTCGGGGAATCTCTCCAGCGCGTGGTGGCAAGTTTGAATCCGGAAGCTCCGGTAAGCGAAGTGGAAACGTTGCGAAGCATCGTCACAAGGTCCGCTTCCGGGGCGCGCTCGACAATGGCGCTTTTCGTGGTTTTCGCGGCGCTGGCACTGGCGCTCGGGGCGGTTGGAATTTATGGCGTCATCTCTTATTCGGTGACGCAGCGCAGGCCGGAAATCGGAATGCG
>Ga0335079_10006127_pt1 | contig 13751 bp, 8 predicted proteins | sample Lox_Sample_33_FD_206719 | JGI IMG/M metagenome (GOLD analysis project Ga0335079, IMG submission 206719) | Soil microbial communities from Loxahatchee National Wildlife Refuge, Florida, United States - Lox_Sample_3.3 | ecosystem: Environmental > Terrestrial > Soil > Wetlands | place: USA: Florida... | reverse complement strand
CTTCTCCACGCCGGCATTGTTCACGAGGATATCCAGGCCGCCGAGTTGCGTTACCGTTTCCGAAATGTAGCGCGGACTTTCGTTGAGCTTGGAAACGTCCGCCTGGATCGCCACCGCTTTTCCGCCACCGGACCGCAGGTCCGCCGCGACCTTATCGGCGTCCTCTTTCTTCGCGCGATAGCAGATGGAAACCGCCGCGCCTTCCTGAATAAATCGCTGCGCGATGCCCAGTCCGATTCCTTGATTCCCGCCGGTGATGGCCGCCACCTTTCCTGCTAGACGATTCGCCACAAAGGCCTCCATGAACGCAATGCAGTGTGCGAGCACCAGTTGGATGCGGCGAATCAAGCCAAGGTGCGGCCCTGGGTGAGGCGCTAGAAAGAAACGGAGGCCGGACTGCCGTCGAAGCGGACAGAACGTTTTTCGGTGGCCAGCTGGACTTCAAAAGTTCGCGGTGAAGGTGCCAGCATGCGCGAGCCCTCCGCCAAGCGGAGCGTCAATTTGCGGGATGCATCCTGCCAGTGCATATGCACGCCCATCCATTCGCCCTTGCGATGATTAAACGAGATGCCGTCATCCTCATACAGCAGAAATTCGGCGTCGGCTCCGGGATAAATCGAAATGAGCGTCGGGCTGTCCACTTTTTCGTTCACGTACTGCTTCACCGGTCCCATCGGGACGAGCGAGCCGGCGCGCACGTACAACGGCATCGTTTCCAAGTCGATGGCGCGGTTCACTTCCTGTCCGCCGGTGGCCGTTTCACCGGTCCAAAAATCGAACCAATCGCCTTTCGGCAAATAAACTTGCCGGCTCGTTGCGCCTTTCTCCACCACCGGCGCGACCAGCATGCTTCGGCCCCACAAATACTGATCGCCGCAGGCGACTGCTTTGGGATCTTCGGGATAGTGTAGCCAGAGAGCGCGGACGATGGGCAGGCCGGTTGTCGCGCATTCATGCACCGCGCTGTACAGATACGGCAGCATCCGATAACGCAATTCCAGGTACCTTCGACAAATTGGTTCTACACGCTCGTCGTGGAGTTGGCTCGTGTCTGGCGTGGCACCGTCATTGTAATTCCGAATTTCTACCGGCCCCGGATCGCCAGTGTTCCAGCCCCACGGCAGGCGCAGCTTCCAGGTTCGGCCATGGCACCGAAACAGTGGGCAGAACGCGCCGAACTGAAACCAGCGCAGGTAGAGTTCGGCGGTAAATTCTTTCGTCGGGACGAAGCCGCCGATGTCGGTGCCCCAATAGGGAATTCCCGTCAGCGCCGTATTGATCGCGACGGGCAGGTGCGTCTTCAAAGTCTCCCAAGTCGAGGAAACATCTCCCGACCATAAGAACGAGCCATAGCGTTGCATTCCCGCGTAACCGTTGCGATGCAGCGAAAACGGGCGTTCGTTGGGGCGATCGATTTGCGGGCCTTCCCAGTACATACGATTGCGCGTGAGCCGCGAGGCGAGGTCCAGCGGATCGCCTTCGTCGGGCCACCAGCCGTCCACGCCTTGCGCGAAATCGCGGCGATGATTGTCCCAGTGGCAACTGGCTTTGGCTTCGTCGAAGCGCGCGATGTCGCAACTGTCGTGCACCGTTCCGCTGAGGCGGTCGGACAGAATGACCACATGTACGACGGCGCGGAAATTTTCTTGGTGCAGTGTGTCGAGTGCTTTTTGCGGATCGGGGAAAACGCGGGAGTTCCAGACGAACGAGCCATTCTCGGTGTTCCAGCCATTTGGACAAAATCCCGTGCCGAGATAGATCATGGTGTCGCACGGCAGGCGTTTTTCGCGGAACGTTTTGGCTTCTTGCAAAACTTCTTCCGGCGTGCCGAGCGTGCGATGCGATTGCTGGTAACCCAAACTCCACAGCGGCGGCATTTCGGGATGTCCGGTGAGCCGCGCATATTCCGCCATGAGCGTGGCGGGATCTTTCGACGCGACGAGGAAGATGTCCGTCGCGAAAGGAGCGCTCAATTTGGGAGCGGCGGTTTTGTTTTCATTGGCCGGCTGAAATTTACTCACGGGGCCAGTGAAATCAAACGTTCCGTAGGGCTGATGAAAATACATGGCCCAACCAGAAGTGCTGATGAGCCACGGAATCGGAACGCGGCCGCCGTGCGTGCCGAGGTGATAGCCGCCCTGGCCGCTGATCATCGCGTCGGTGGAACCGCGCCGGTCGAACTGCGGCCCACCTTCGCCGAGGCCGAGCAGCGGCGAATCCCCGGTCAAGAAGGAAACCACACCGGCTTCGCGATCGACGGTGAGTTTTTGCACTTCGCCCTGCGCGTTGGCGATGGAAAACGTGAGCGGGTCAGGCGAAATACTGATACTGAAGTCGCCGCACTTCGCCGTTTGAGAGTGTAGCTCGCCGCGCAGGTGTGCCACCGGACCCGCCAAGGGTATGTGCACCAGCGATCCGTTGCTCGGAATTGTCGCCGGCTCGCCATTGACAATGGGCAAGAGACTCAAACGCAAGGTGTGCGCGCTTACTGGAGCGATCTGAATCTCGTATTCTTGCGGCACCGGCGATGTTTCCGAGCCAGACGAGGCGGAAGCGGCCAAAACTTTGCCTGTCGGCATAAGCGCTGCGCCGGAGACGGCAGCGAGTTGCTGTAAGACCTGGCGGCGATTCCAACGGTTGTTCATGTGCGCGGGCCGAGGAACAATACTACATCGGAAGTAATAAGCAAGAAATCGTTTACAGGCGCTCTGGAAGCTAGTTTTGGGGGCACTCGTGTGATGGCGCGGAGCCGCAGAACGTGGAGACACTCGGCGCCTCGCCCGGGCTGCCGGCCGCGCTGTTCCTTTCGGCAATTTCGGAGTACAACGTAGCGACAAACTTCATTGGGCGAGCGAGGCGGCGAACTGCCGCGCGGGGAGGAGCGTTGAGATTTGAGCGAATGATAGCGGCGGTGGACGCACATGCGTGCGGCGAGCCGGGGCGCGTGATCGTGGGCGGCGTACTGGACGTGCCGGGCAAAAGCATGTTCGAGAAGATGAAGTATCTGGAGACGCAGGCCGACGGCTTGCGCAAGCTGATGCTGCGCGAGCCGCGCGGGTATCCGGCGGCCAATTGCAATTTGATTTTGCCGCCCACGCGGCCGGATGCGGATGCCGGCTTCGTGATCATGGAACAGATGGAATATGCGGCGATGTCCGGATCGAACACGATCTGCGTGGCGACGGTGCTGCTGGAAACGGGCATGGTGAAGCCGCGCGGCGAAGTTACGCGATTGCGGCTGGAGGCGCCGGCTGGCCTGATCGAAGTCGATGCGGAGATGCGCGCCGGAAAAGTGACGCGCGTGACGTTTGAAAATGTGCCGGCATTTGCGGTGCATCTCGATCGCGAGATTGCAGTGCCGAAGCTGGGCAAGGTGAAAGTAGATGTGGCGTGGGGCGGAATGTTTTACGTCATCTCGGACGCGGCGCAGTTTGGTTTGGAGTTGCGGCCGGAAGATGCGCGCGAGATTGTGCGCGTAGGCGAAATGGTGAAGGCTGCGGCGCAGGAGCAGTTGCCGGTGGTGCATCCGGAGAATCCGGGGATTGCGGGAATCACAATTGGACAGTTGTCCGCGCCGTCGAATAAGGCTGGCGTAGACAGAAAAAATACGGTGATCGTGTCGACCGGAAAATTGGATTGGAACCGGCCCGCGACGTGGACGGGAGCGCTGGACCGTTCGCCATGCGGAACCGGCACGTGCGCAAAAATGGCGACGCTGTACGCGCGAGGCGAGTTGGAGTTGCATCAGGATTTTGTGCACGAGGGAATTTTGGGAACCACGTTCACGGGACGGCTGCTGCGCGAGACGCGAGTCGGCGAGTTTAAGGCAGTGGTGCCAACGCTGAGCGGACAGGCGTGGATCACGGGATTCGCGAACTACGTGGTGGATCCGGAGGATCCGTTCCCGGAGGGGTTTACGGTGGGAGACATTTGGTGAGAAAGGGCCGGGTTTGTGGGGAGAGGGCGCGTCGGTGAGCGGCAGGCGGCGGCGCCGTGGTGTGGGCATACCCCCTACCCGTGGTGACGGAAACTGTGCGCAGGCGGTTGAAAATGAAGGGCTTGGGGACGGAGTTAAGTGGCAGAAATGAGCGAGATGTTTGGCGGGCGTGGAAAAAGAGGGAAGGGATTGGGCGTAGGCAAGGGCGCTAAGAAGTGGAGTGAAGGGTGAGGCCGAGGGCGCAGTTCCAAAATGGGAAAAACTGAAGGGTAACTCTGGCCCAGAGACGCGAGCAGCGGAGTGGTAACAAAAGTTCACGGTGGCTTATAGCATGAATCAGTACTGTTGTCAAGAAGATTATAACTGCTTTGAAATGGAAGAGTTACAGTGGGTGCTATACTGAGCATGATAGGAGACGAGGATGAGCGCTCGGGACAGCGTCGTGGTCAGGAATCAAAACATTCTGGGCGGAACACCGGTGTTTCGCGGGACGCGGGTACCGCTGCAACTGCTGTTTGACTCATTGGAGCGCGGCCACACGCTGGAAGAGTTTTTAAAAGGGTATCCTACAGTTTCCCGCGAAGTGGCTGTGGCCGCGCTGGAACAAGCGCAACAACTGTTAGCCGACAGGGCCTAATCATAGATGCGCATCGTTCTGGACGAATGCGTGCACGAAGATCTACGCAAACACTTGCCCAATCACGAATGTCAGACTGCGCGATATGCCGGACTGACCGGGCTGGAAAACGGTGAACTGCTGCGAGCGGCGGAGGCGGCAGGGTTCGACGTTCTGATCACTGTGGATCGCGGATTTGGGTATCAGCAAAATCTCGAAGGGCGGAGGATCTCCGTGGTCGTCTTCTGCGGCCGATCCATTTTGCTTGAGGACTTAGTCCTGTTGATACCGATCTGCCTGAAGCGCTTAACCTCCATCCGGCCTGGCGAGATGGTCAGAATCGGCCAGACCTAATCCTGGCCAGTAATTAGCACGCTGTCGGCAGTTCCACGCAAAGGTTGTCTGGCCCTCGGGCAAACAGTTCTTAGGAGTCAGACTCAATGTCGTTCGGAGCTGAAGTCAGCGGACCCGATGCGGACGCTAGTGTCGCGAGAGGATTTGTTTTCGGGTTTTTCGGTCCAGACGCCGTAGACACGGCCGTTGAGAGCGGCGAGGCCGGTGTAGTCACCGATAAAGACGTCGCGAGCGTCAAAGGGCGTGTCGGTCCAGGCGAAGTTCTGAAATTTTTCGCCGCCGTTGGTGGAGCGGGCGAGAGTGATGGTGGACTGGCGATTTTTTGTGTCGCCGCGGCGGTCGTAGAAGAGGACGTACGCAGAACCGTCGGAGGGATCGACGGCCATCCACTGAAAGAACTGGTCGGCGCCGTCGTGGAGCAGATCGTCGTTGACGCGGACAGCTTTGCTCCATGTCTTTCCCTGATCGCTGGAGGTGGCGCAGAAGACGTCCACATCGCCGTTGCGATAGTCACTCCAGGTAACGAACAGGCGGCCACCTTTCGCGCCGCCGCGCGGGTCAATAGCGATTTGCGGAAAGCCGTTGGAGCGCGCGACCGCCTCCACCTGAAACATAATCGGCGCGGTGTCGAGAATGTTGCGGGTGTGCGAGAAGGTTTTGCCGCCGTCGCTTGAGGTGGTGAGGATGAGGTGATTGCCGTCGCCCCAAACGGCGTAGATGGTGCCATCGGGTCCAACGGTCGCGTCGAAACCCTCAAGCGCGCCATTGTCATCACGGGGTAAGCCGGGGCCATTGTCAATTTCAATGGGCTTGGACCAGGTTTTGCCGTGATCGGTGGAGCGGACGAACATCAGTTCGGAGTCTTTGACGGTCCAGCGCGTCCAGCCGATATATAGATTGCCCGCGAAGAGGCTGTGCGGATTGTTGTCCGCGACAATGTAAGGCTTATCTTCCCACGGCGTGTTGATCGCGGTAGGTTGCTGCGAGGCAGCAATGTCGTTGGCTTCCCAGTGGGCGCCGCCGTCGAGCGAACGGCGGATAAAAATGCCGTTGCGCGAGGAGTCGCCGTTGTGACCCCAGTAGTTGAAGGAGCCCAGCTTGTCGAAGGCGATGTAGCAGATGAAAGCAATGCCCTGGTTGTCGTAGGTCACGGAGACGTCGCCGGAGACCCGGTAGTTGGTGGACTCGATGCCGGTGGCGAGTTGCCAATGATGGCCGGCGTCGGTGGAGAACGCGATTTTGGCGTTGTCCTGATAGGCGGCGATGACTTGCTGCGGATTGTTGGGATTGACGGCGATGGATGGTTCGGTGAAAAAGCCGGGCTTGGGCGTGACCGTGGTGACTTCGGCGTTGGGGGCTTTGGGGAGGGATTGGGCGCGTGACGCTGCAGTGATGCAGAGCACGCAGTAGAAAGCGAAGAAAAAGCAGATCCCTCGCGCAAAAAACGCTCTCGGGATGACAATGTTTTTTTCTTTTGTGGCGCGCGACGGGTTGAGGCGCGACGCGGAGTCCACAGGGTGAAGCCTATGCCACGTCGTCATTGCGGTCTCGCGCTGGGCATAGGGGCGTCGTGAATCTCGAAGCCCGGCGGCGGGGTCACGCCGAGGAGATTTTTGACGAAGTAGTCCCAGCGGCGGCGGACTAAATACAGGTTGCCGCCTTCCCCGTGATACATGTTGGGGACGATAAGCATGTCGAAGTCTTTGTTGGCCTTCATGAGCGCGTCGGCGAAACGCATAGTTTCGACGACGTGCACATTGTCATCGATATCGCCGTGGACAAGCAGCAGGTGGCCCTTGAGATTGCCGGCGAGCGTGACGTTGGATTGCTCTTCGTAGTCTTTGCCGACGGGAAAGCCCTGATAAAGCTCGTTCCACCACGCTTTGTCGAGACGGGCATCGTGGTCTCCGGAGATGGAGACGCAAACCTTGTAGAAATCCGGGAACATGAGCATGGCGTGAGCGGAGCCATACCCGCCGGCGGAAGTGCCGAAGATGCCGACGCGATCGGCGTCCATGTAGGGAAATTTCGCGGCCATTTGCTTGATCATGTTGACGTGATCTTCGAACGCGCCGCCGAGATTGTGATACGAAAATTCATGGAAGGCGCGCGAACGGCCAGTTGTGCCGCGGCCATCGACCATGACCACGATGAAGCCGAGTTCGGCGACGGATTGCAGGCCGCGTAGCGCGGCGCCGAACGTCTTGGGAACAAAGAAGCCCTGTGGACCGGTATAAACCGATTCGATGATCGGATATTTTTTGCTGGCGTCGAAATTGGAAGGCCTCCAGATCAGGGCGTAAAGATCGTATTTGCCATCAGAGGATTTGCCTTGGAAGGGTTCGGGAAATTTCCAGCCGCTGCCCTGCAGTTCGGAGGCGTCCGTCTGTTCCAGGACGCGGACCTGGGTGCCGCCTTTGGTGCTGCGAAGCGTGGAGTTGCCGGGAAGATCGGGGCGGGAAGCGTTATCCACGAAATAGAGATGATCGGGCGAGACGCTGATGGAGTGATTGGCATTTTCGGGAGTAAGGAGCGTTAGATTTTTGCCGTCGAGGTCGACGCTGTACAGATGGGTCTGATAGGGATCCTCGTTTTTCTCGCGGCCGCCGGCAGTGAAGTAGACGCGGCGAGCCTTTTCATCGACATCGAGAAGCTGGCGAACGACCCAGGGGCCTTGGGTTAGCTGAGCCTTTTGCGTGCCCGTCTTGGCGTCGTAAAGATAGAGGTGATTCCAGCCATCGCGTTCGGAAGTCCACAAGACTTCGTTGGTGTCCTTCAGGATGTGCGAGAACGTTTCGCCAGGGTCGACGTATTTCTCGTTTTGTTCGCGCATGACCACTTTTTGTTCGCCGGTTTCGGCGTCGACGACACGAAGTTCTATGGATTTTATGCCGCGGCCATCGACCTGATATTGGAAGGTCTTATTGTCCGGGAACCATTCAAACCCGGGACCACCCTGGAATTGCATTTCGATGGGATCGGCTTTGACGTCGGTGCGCTTGCCGGTGTGCACGTCGAAGATGATGGGAGCGGCGGTGGGCAGAACTTCGCCGGGGAGGGAATAGACAACGGAGAACGCTTTGGGGCGAATCTGGCCGGGTGGCACGAATTGAATGTTGGTGAAGCGACCGGCGTTGCGCGTATCCATACGGTAGGTAACCAGCTTGGAGGAATTTTCGGACCAGAACACGGCGGGACGCTGCCGGATGTCGTCGGTGCCCTGCGCGACCATCGGGCGAAGTCCGGGAATGGGAGTGGCGTAGCTCCAGTTGCGCTCGCCGTCGCGGGTGAGTTGAACAACGGTGCCGAGCGGAACGTAGCGGAGATAGAGATTGTAGTTCTCGATGTACGCGATCCAGTTTTTGTCGGGAGAAAGGTTTTCGTAAGGGCCGGCTTCGGGTTCGTGATCGGCCTTGCATTTGTAGGAATCGAGCTCGCAGCGATACGACGCGCCTTCGACCTGGAAGTGAATGGATTTGAGGTCGTCGGCGAAGTCGAAATTCTCGAACGGAAGTTCGGTGGCTTTGATTTCGCGTTTCAGTGCTTCGGAAAGCGATTTGGCGAGGCGCTCGTGATCGAAGGCGGGATTGACGGAATTTTGCGCGGGATCAACGAGCAGGAACTGTGTTTCTTTCGTGCCAGCCTTGCGGTACCAAAAGCGATTGGTTTTGTTAATCCAATGCGGGGCGACTTCGGCGATATAAGCGCGGTGGCGGAGATTGCCCGGAAGAAACTGGGAGGCGCGCTGGTAATCGTCACGCGTGCCCTGCGCGAGAGCGGCGGGGCTGCAGAGTAGAAACAAAGCGAACGCGTAAACGATGCGCTTACCGGTCATGGCTGGATTCTCCTTGGGCGAAGTCTGCTACCGAAAGAAAATTCTGAAAAGAAAAAAAAGAGGAGAGGCGCTCGAAACGCCCCTCCTCCGTCGTGCCTGCCCTCAAGTTGGAAATGAAGTGAACGTTGCGATGCCCTCGCTAAAACTGCAATTGCAGCCGGAACTGGATGCTGCGAGCGCCATTGGCACCGTTGCCCGGGTTGGCGATGCTGGCGGCAGTATAAGTGCCGACGTTGGAGACGTTAACGTACTGCGCCGGGTTGTTGGTGCCGAAGGAGGAGCTGTCCGTGACGTTCCAATTGGGATGGTTGAAGGCGTTGATCATCTCGGCGTAGAAGTTGAGGCTGAGATGCTCGTAGATGGGAATGGATTTGATGATGGAAATGTCGGCGTTGAAGAAACGTGGCCCGGTGAGATAGATGAAGTCGCCGAGCTGGCCGGGGGTGGTTTCCGGGAGAATGGGCTGCGCGCCGTTAGCGAAAAGGTTGGGATTCAAGAACACGACGGGTTCACCGGGAGTAGGACCGGAGAAAACGCCGACGTTGTTCTGGAGCTGCTGCCGGGTGACGCCGTTGAGGACGACGCCGGAATCGGAGGCGTCGGGAGCGCCGAGCTGCCCGCTGTAAAAATTGAAGGTGTTGAAGCCGCCCTGCAGCTTAAAATTGCGGCCCGACTGCGCAGTGACGATGGTGCCGGCAGTCCAGCCCCCGATGATTTTGTTCACGACGGAGCTGCTGCTCTTGAATTGCTTGCCGTAACCAAACGGCAGATCATACGTGGCGTAGACGCGGAAGGTGTGGCGCAGATCGTAAGGAGAAGGACCACGGTTGAGGCCAGGGTCCCGCAAGGTAGTGAAATTTTCGATGGCTTCATCGGCGGTGAAGTAGTCGCCGATGTAGCGGTTGGTGAGCGCGTGGCTGTAGGCGTAATTGGCCATGAGCATGACGCCGTGTCCGACGGGGTGCTTCACCTGGATTTGCAAGCCGTTGTAAGACTCGCTGCCGGGATTGGTGAGCAGTAGTGCAGGTACGCCAGCGGCGAAGGGATTCACCTGGAAGAAGTTGATGGGATATTGGCCCGCCGGGAAGCCAGCGCACGGAGCAAAGTTGGTGCCGCCGACCATGTTGCAAAGGAAGGTCGGTGAGGACGCCAACTGATAGGCCAGCGCACCGGCCTGACCCTGCTGCAACAACTGGATGAAATTGGTGTTTCCAAAGTTCACGTTGCCCGCGCCGCCGAAGGCCGCGTCGAAGATGGGCAGGTGAACCAGTCCCGGAGCGCCGGTGTTGTCCGCGAAAGAAGCCCCGCCGTTGATGGCCAGGTTGGTCTGGGCGTTCTTGAATTCCTGCAGGAAGCCATTTTCGAAAATGTTGACTTCGTTGAGGTCTTCGTTCTGCCAGAGATGGACAGAATGATTGCCGACGTAATTGATTTCGAGCACGGTGTTCGAAGGCAGTTTGCGCTGGATGCCGAAGTTCCAGCTTTCCACATAGGGCGGCCGAATGTGCGGATCCACAGAAGCCATGGTCTGCCCCTGAAACGTGAAGAGTGATTCAGGGAATGGAGGACTGAAGGTCGCCGGGTTGGCCCCGGGAACGATCGTGGAATCAAGACTGAGCGAGCCCGCGGTGAACTGTCCCGGGCCGGGAGGCACACCGGGAGCAACGGGAACCAGGGCGACGGTTTGTTGAGCGCCAGGATTGCCGAAGAGGGTCGCCTCTTCGAAGGTCGTCCAGCCTTCATCGAAGCGGCTGATGCGGATGCCGCCGCGAATGACGAGATTGCCGTTGCCGGCGAGTTTGCCAAGAACTCCGCTCTGCCACGTGGGATTCCAGGCGAAACCGAGGTTCGGAGAAGGCTGTTTGTAGGCGGCGGTATACGGTGCGGGACGCAGCGCAATCTGCGGGTTGAGGTCGCCTGTGAGAGTGCCGGGCTGGAAGAGACCGGAAGAGGGCCCGAGCAGATCTGCGAACGTGGGGCTGGTGGTGAAATTGTTGGTGTTGTGAATGGCACCGGTGAATTGCCAGCGGAAGCCGTAGTTCAGTGCGAGGTGCGGAGTGATGCGGTAAGCATCCTGGAAGTAGATGCCGCCGACCCGTTGCGCTTCTTTATAGTTGAGCGCGCCCGCGACCTGGTATTGCTTGGAGATGCCGTCGACATAGTTGGCGCCCGAAACGTTATTGAGGCGGCCGACGATAGCCGCGTAGACGGCTTCGGCGTTGAAAAGATCGGTAGCGGTGTCGATGTTGGGGAAGTTGGTGGTGCTGAACATGTTGCTGGTCAGGATCGGATCCACGCTGCTGATGCCGAGGTTGTAGGTTGGCGGAGAGTCGGACTCGAGTTCGCGCATGGTGGAGATGCGGACGTCGCCGCCGAAGGTGAGGGTGTGATTGCCGCGCGTCCAGGACAGGTTATCGGTGAAAGTCCAAAGAGGATTGTTGCGCGGCAAGGGAAAAATGAATCCTGGAACGACCGGATTGAAGAGTATGCCTTGCTGGCCGACGCCGGTGAGGGCGGGTGAACCGATTTGCACGTTGCCCTGGCTCTGGAAGGCGTTGAAACTGTTGCCAGGGTTGAATTCCTCGACGGTGCTCAGGATGCCGAATTGAATTGGTTGATCAGGCGCGGGTTGATGGTCCAGTCGGCGCCGATCATGGCGGTGTAATAGGTGGATTTGAAACCGTTGTTTACGTTCTTGTCGCCAGGATACGGCTCGGTGTTGGCGATGTTGCGCCAGTAGAGATCCCACGAAGCGTGAAGCGCGACCTTCGACGTAGCTTGAAAGTCGAGGCGAGCAGTGGGGTAACGATTGGTGTTGCTTTGGCGCTGGAAGAAGCTGAACTGTTCGAGGAATGGTTCGCCGGAAACGGGAGTGAGCGTCTGATTCTGGGCGAAGCCATTGATCTGACTAAAAATATTTGAAGTAATCGTGTTGGGCACAGAAGGAAAACCATTCGCCTGCGCGAGGGTCAAAAGATTGACGGTATGCTGCGCATTGTCCGTGCCGGTGTACGTGAAGACGCCGGATTCGGCTTGCGGCGTGGGCACGAGGACCGAGCTAGTGATCGAAAAGGGATTGTCTTCCTCTTCGTAATTGATGAAGAAGAACAGCTTGTTCTTCCAGAAGGGCCCGCCGAAGCTGCCTCCATAGTCATTGAGATGGAAGGGCGAGATCGGGAGACCGAGAGCATTGTTGGTGTAGCTGTTGGCATTGAGCGCGCTGTTTTGGGTTTGCCAGAAGGCGGAGCCGTGAAACTGGTTGGTGCCGCGCTTGGTGACGAAGCGGAGTTGGACGGAACCCTCAGCGCCCGCATCGGCAGTGAGGCTGTCGGTAGAAACGGTGACTTCGTCGAAAGCACCAAGGCGCAGGGGAGCGGCGGTGTAAAACCCGGTGGTAGAGGTGCGATAGCGCTGGAAGTTGTCGTTCACGCCGTCCACGGTGATGTTGATGGCCGCATTGGGCAGCGCATTGTAGGTGGTGAAGCGCTGGTCGCCGCCGCTCTGGGCTCCGGGAACGAGTTGCGCGAACGGAAGCACGTCACGGCCGGCGAGCGGAAGATTCTGCAGGTCTTCGGGGCTGATCGTGGAGGAGAGCGTATTGCTCGTGGTCTCCAAAACTTCGCCCTGCGTGGAAACCTGGACGGTTTCGTTGGCCTGGCCGACCTTCAACTCCACGCGGAGATCGGTCGTGCGCCCCGCGCCAATCACGACGTCGCTGAGCAGAGCCTCGGTGAAACCCTTGGCACTTACTTTCAGCTGGTAAGTTCCGGGCTGCAGAGCTGGAAATAAGTAGAGGCCGGATTCGTTGGTGACAGCCGTCTGCGAAAAACCGGTGGTGGGCTGAGAAATGGTAACGGTAGCCGAAGCAACGACGCCACCGCTGGCGTCGACGACGGTTCCGGAAAGCTGGCCAGTGGTGCGGACCTGACCGGACAAAACCAGGGCTGGGCCGAGAAGCAGAAGAAAACAGACGACAACAAACTTGCACAGCGGGCGATTTGCCATCGAACACCCTCCCAAAGAGATGCAACGCGCCTCGACGAGCGGCCCAACGCCCCACCACAGAAAAGCGAGAAGGCCAGAGTGGTGACTGTATACAAGATACGATATACGATGTCAAGAAGTTGGCACGAACGAAAGAAAGGGCGACGAAGGGGCTGGGAGGAGGTGAGCAGGGATGGACTTGCCGGGAGAGCGCAACATGTATATTGTATGCAGGACCGGGAAGCGCAAAATGCAAGCGCTTGCTTTTTTTCCCGGTCTTTTGATAGTAAGGCCCTGCTTTGACAGAAATAAACACGGGCGCAATTTGTACCGGCGTAATCGCAGTAAAGATGAGTGTTCGGCAGCAGTGAAATGTGCGGAAAGTGCAGCAAGTCGTAAGATGAGCGCGTAGCAGCGAGACTTGCTGTGCCAGGTTTCGAGAGCGCAACCACCAGGTGGATCCGGAAGAATGTCCGACAAACTGAAGCGCACCCGAGTCGTGGATTCGCACACCGGAGGCGAACCGACACGAATTATTGTCGATGGAGGCCCCCAGCTGAATGGCGCAAGCATGAGTTTGCGGCTGGAAGAGTTTCGCCGCGACCACGATTACTTGCGGCGCGCACTAGTGAACGAACCGCGCGGCTCGGAAGTGATCGTCGGAGCGATGCTGACGGAGCCGGTAAATTCGGACAGCACGGCCGGAGTAATTTTCTTCAATAACGTCGGCTATTTGGGAATGTGCGTGCACGGGACGATCGGCCTGATGGTTACGCTGTCGTATCTGGGACGCATCGGACTCGGCGAACACGGGATTGATACGCCGGTAGGAACTGTGAGAGCAACGCTGCACGAGGGCGGCCAGGTCACGGTGGCGAACGTGCCGAGCCGGCGGACGGCGAGCGGCGTGAGCGTGCATGTTCCGGGTTACGGAACGGTCCGCGGGGACATTGCGTGGGGCGGCAATTGGTTTTTCCTGGTGAATGAACACGCGTTCGAACTGGACTTGAAGTGCATCGATGAGC
>Ga0335079_10006126_pt1 | contig 13752 bp, 11 predicted proteins | sample Lox_Sample_33_FD_206719 | JGI IMG/M metagenome (GOLD analysis project Ga0335079, IMG submission 206719) | Soil microbial communities from Loxahatchee National Wildlife Refuge, Florida, United States - Lox_Sample_3.3 | ecosystem: Environmental > Terrestrial > Soil > Wetlands | place: USA... | reverse complement strand
AGCTTTCCAACCCAGTTCGCATCGGCGAACACGACCAGAGTGCGTTCGGCTTCGGCCTGATGCTCGATTACGCCCGTTCCGTGGGTAATGAAAAATTTGCTGCCTTGATCCGATCGAAAGCGAAGCAGTTCTACCTGAACGACAAGAATTGCCCATTAAATTACGAGCCCTCCGGCGAGGACTTCTTATCTCCATGCCTCGGCGAGGCAGACCTGATGCGCCGTGTCCTGCCAGGTTCTGACTTTGCCATTTGGCTCGGAACGTTCCTCCCGCAGATTTCGAAGTCCGCCAAGCTTTCCTGGTTGAAACCTGTTGTTTCTCCCGATCCAAGCGATCCGAAGCTCGCGCACCTGGATGGCCTCAATCTCAGTCGTGCATGGATGTTAGGGGGAATCGCTTCGGCGCTACCGAGAACCGACAAGCGTCTGCCCTCCATTCGAGCAACAGCGGAAGCGCACAGGCAAGCCGGCTTGGCCGCCGTTACAGGCGAACACTACGAAGGTGGTCACTGGCTGGGGAGCTTCGCCGTATACCTTGTCACAAACCGAGGCATTTCATCGGCAAGATAAAAAGCGCTTCCGACAGCCCCGCCACGCGGGCGGCTCGAAGCATCTCCTCGCGCAGGTCCACCCGAACGCATCTATAGAATGATTCGTTCCTGATTTGCCTGTGCAAGACCGACAGATGCCCGCTTCCAACTCCAACCCGCCACTCCGATCAAACTCGGGATCCTCGAACGACGCACAAGACATCGGTGTGCAGATCGACAAGTGGATGCGATGGATGATTGCGTTCGCCGTCATGTCGAGCGCCGTCATGGAACTCGTCGATACGTCGGCGGTGAATGTCAGTCTGCCCTACATTGCCGGCAATCTTTCAGCTTCGGTGGACGAAGCGACTTGGGTGCTGACCTCATATCTCGTCGCTAATGCCATCATTCTTCCTCTTTCCGGATGGCTCGCGAATTATTTCGGGCGTCGCCGATTGCTGATCATCAGCGTCATTGGTTTCAGCGCGGCGAGCATTCTGTGCGGACTCGCACCGTCGTTGCCAATGTTAGTTTTCTTTCGAGTGCTGCAGGGCGCCGCCGGCGGCTCACTGCAACCGACCTCCCGCGCGATTCTGCTCGAAACTTTCCCCCGCGAAGAGCGCGGACATGCTATGGCGTTCTGGGGCGTCGGCATCGTGATCGCACCCATCGTCGCGCCTATGCTCGGCGGTTGGCTCACCACCGATTATTCCTGGCGGTGGATTTTCTTCATCAACGTTCCCATCAGCATCCTCGGGATATTCCTCGTCTCGACTTACATCTTCGATCCTCCGTACATCCGCCGTCCTTCCACGCGCGTCGATTACTGGGGAATGGGATTTCTCGCCATCGGAATCGCCTCACTGCAGGTTGTCTTTGATAAGGGACAGGAAGATGACTGGTTCGGCTCGCACTTTATCGTCATCATGTCAATCATCGCTGTGGTCGGCCTGGTTTGCTTCGTGATCTGGGAGATGCGCAGCCCAAACGCCGTCGTCCATTTTCGATTGCTCCGCTATCGAACCCTCTCCACCGGCGTCAGCCTTTCCATGATTCTGTTCTTCGCGCTCTACGGCAGCATTGTGCTCCTTCCTCTCTTCATGCAGGAGTTGTTGGGTTTTCCCGCCGTCACCGCTGGCATCTGGAACTCACCCCGTGGAATCGCGACTATGATCATGATGCCCATCGCCGGCTATCTGATTGGCCGCCGCTGGGACATGCGCGGCCTCTTGAGTGGCGGGCTCATCGTGACCGCGATCGGCGCGTACATGTTTTCGTTTCTGAATATAAAGGCCGGGCCCTGGAATTTCTTCTGGCCGCAAATGGTTATGGGCGCAGGCCTCTCGTTCATGTTCGTTCCCCTCGCCACTTTGACGGTCGATCCGATCCCGCAACAAGAAATGGGATACGCAACCAGCCTGATCGCTCTCGCGAGAAATCTCGGTGCAGGCATCGGCATCTCCGTATTCACCGCGTTTGTCGCTCGCCGCGAGCAGTTCCATCAGGTTCGGCTGGCGGCTTCCACCGGTCATGAGGGGCTCCTTTCTTCTAAAATGCTCCCGGCATTGGAAGCGTTTCTCAGGCGTGGCGGAGAGGTACAGGGATCAGCCAAGCCCGCCTGGGACTTGCTCTATCAACAATTGCTTCGGTCGTCGGCTGCACTGAGCTATCTCGACGGATTTCGCGTGATGGCTGTGCTCATGCTCGTTGCAGTGCCGATCGTCTGGATCATGAAGAAACCAACTTTCAAATCGAATTAGGGGAGCAATCCTCATGTCGAAAATTACGCGACGAAAGTTGTTGGGACAGTCGGCCATTTTGGCCGGAAGCGTTGGCTTCGTCCGACCCATGCGCGGTTTGGAATCCAGCCTTCCCACCGGTGCAAGGCAGTTCAAAGTAGTCATTGCCGGAGGACATCCCGATGACCCGGAATCCGGTTGTGGTGGAACCATCGCCCGCTACTCCGACCTCGGCCACGATGTCACGATCCTCTATCTCACCCGCGGCGAAGCCGGCATTGAAGGCAAGTCTATGCCAGAGGCCGCGGCGATTCGCACCGCCGAAGCAGAAAAGGCTTGCGCAATCCTGAAGGCGAAGCCTCTTTTCGCCGGGCAAATCGACGGCAACACCGAATTGAATCGCTCACGCTACGACGAATTCAGAAAGATTCTCGACGCCGAGCATCCCGACGTCGTATTTACGCATTGGCCAATCGACACCCATCGCGACCATCGCGCAGCCTCGCTCCTCGTCTACGATGCCTGGCTTCAGAACGGTAGGAAATTTGATCTTTATTATTACGAGGTCGATCAGGGCGAGCAGACCCAGGTCTTCCATCCCACGAATTACGTCGACATCTCTGACACAGAAAGCCGCAAACGAGCCGCATGTTTCGCTCACGCCAGCCAACAGCCTGAGACCACTTTCTATCCACTGCACGACATGATGAACCGCTTCCGCGGGATGGAATACGGCGTCAAATTCGCTGAAGGATTCGTGGGCCACTGCCAGAATCCAGGGTCCGGTATTCCAGATTTGTGATTTGTACATCCGAGAATGTCATTGGCTCCAATATCCAAAACCGTACTCACCATTCAACGTCGCATTGGAATTGGCACCCCACGGCTTGCATCCGCGTAGCTAGCATGGGCCGCTGGGGCGCGTTGGGCTGCCGGATTCCTGCGTGGGCTGTTGCTGAGTGGTCGGCACAGTGAATGGAGTTTCGCCGGCCAGATTATTCACGCATTCCTGAATCATCTGCGGATCGGCCTGCAGAGTGGACGGCAAGTTGGGAATCGACTGATCGGGACTCTTGAAGTTGAAGGCACTGGTCAAATCTCCGACGGTGGCGCGTCTCCATGCACTTAGATTAGGTACTTCGGCTCCAAACCGCGTTTCGAGAAATCGCAAAACCGAAGTGTGGTCGAACAGGTCCGAGGAGACGAATCCGCCGCGCGTGAACGGCGAGATGATCAACATTGGGACACGAAATCCCAGTCCTATGGGCCCGTTGATCGGAGGATTCCCGACCACGGTTGGATCGGGAACTGCGGGAGCAGTTACATATTCTCCGGGCGTTCCAGCCGGGGCGATGACGGGAGGAACGTGATCGAAGAATCCGCCGTTTTCATCGAAGTTCACAAATAAAACGGTCTTTGCCCAGATTGCGGGATTGGCGGCGAGAGCCAGGATGATCAGCGAAAGCATATTTTCCCCGAAGATTGAAGGAGCGGGCGGATGATCAGAGGTGACGACCGATCCGATCAGCCAGGAGACCTGCGGCAAGTTGCCGGTCGCAATGTCGGAGAGGAAATCGATGGGGAACTGCGGGCCGAACGCATTCTGATGCAGTACGGACGAAGGATCCTGATAGTTTGCAAAATAGGATAGAACGTTGTCGGAGAGAATCCCCCCGAGAATGTTTTCGTCAGGAGATGAATAGACCTTCCATGAAATTCCGCGCGCTTGAAGTTGCTCGGGCATGGTCGTGTACGAAAGGCGTCCATACATCGAGGAACGGTTCGTCACGATGGTTTGAAGGATCGGTCCGCCATTTTTGCCATCGGGGTCGAGCGAGGCAGCCATGGTGTACAGGCGGTTGGGATCGGTCGGTCCGATGACGGAGCAGAAGTAGTTGTCGCAGAGCGTGAATGCATCGGCCAGCGCGTAGTAGTAAGGAATGTCGGCGCGCGTGTAATAGCCCATGGTCAGGACGGCATCGTTGGAGTTGATGGCGAGCCGCGAATTCACGAAGCCGTCCATCTTTCCGTTGTCCCAACTCTGATGCTGTGGCACCCAGTCGTGGCTGATGTCGTGCGTGCAGGCGGCGTTCACTTGCGACGTATCGAGGTGAAACGGGAGGAGCGTTCCTACCGGTGCGATGGTTGTGTTGGCGGAGTCCGGCTGCTGGAAGGCGGCGCTCTGATCGGAATATCCGCGCACGCCGCGATAGCTGCCGAAATAGTGGTCGAACGAGCGATTCTCCTGGGTGAGGATCACAACGTGTTCGATGTCGCTGAGTTGTGCGCACGAGCCGGAAGAACCCGAGGGGGCGGATTTGGCGAGGCCGCATCCGTGCAGGCCCAGGGATGCCAGTTCTGCCATCGCGGCAGCGGTTCCGAGTTTAATCGCCTCGCGGCGCGTGAATCGGGGCATAGGTGTTTTTGGATGCTGTTGCGGTGACAAAGGTAGGACGCCGGAACAGCTCAAAGCGGAGGATGCAGAGGAACTGAGGAACCGAAGAATCTGCGAAAGGTTTCTGGTGCGCCCGGAGAGATTCGAACTCCCGACCTGTTGCTCCGGAGGCAACCGCTCTATCCAGCTGAGCTACGGGCGCACGAGTGTTTCTAGTCTACATGCCGGGGCAAAGAGCGGCAACGGAGCGCAAGCAGGGGTTAGGAGATAGAGATTGGCGGCCACAGTTCAGCGTCAGTGGTTCTCGGTAAGTCAGCCCACTAACTACTCATCACTAGCCACTTTCTTACCAGCGGTCGCGCCGTCCGCCTCCACCGCGATTGCCGCGGTCTCCGCGATCGCGGAAGCCTCCGCCACCACCGCCGCCGCTGCGCTCCGCCTTGGGCCGGGCTTCGTTCACATTGATCGTGCGTCCGCCGACTTGCGATCCGTTGAGTGCGGCGATGGCTTTCTCGCCATCTTCGTTGCTGTTCATCTCGACGAATCCAAAGCCGCGCGAGCGTCCAGTATCGCGATCGGTCATGATGCTGACGCGATCGACCTGTCCATAGCCTTCAAAAAGTTGCCGCAGTTCGTCTTCGTTGGTGTTGAAGCTGAGGTTTCCCACGAATATGTTCTTCACGTGTCTGCCCCTGCATTGAGCTGTCGGAAGTGCGAGCAAATCGGCGGACTATCAGGTCGGGAGGGCCGTTCCTGGAAATCGAAACCGGAGCTGGCAACAGTCAAGTGCGCGGGAAGTATAGCAGGGTTCCGCGAGCTGGGTGTCAAAAGTTTTAAACGGGCGGCATTGCGAGGGATAGCCGAAAGCTGTCGCGACACCAACCTAGCAGTCGTCGACTTTCCAATATCCCTCAGCCTGGAATCCCATCTGCAAAAGCCGGTTCTTGGGATCGTGATGCTTGCCGCATCCGGGGCAGACCATGTAGCGGCTCCAGGCGGTGCCTTGCCGGTCGTAATTTTCGGCGACGGCAAAGGTGGTTCCGCAACTGCAAGGGACGAGGAACATGCAGAAGGAGCGGGCCGAATTTTTGGAACTTGTCGCCGGACGATTCGCCTTCGAGGATCGCGGGCGAGCCGTGCCGCTTCGCCGTGAGTTCTGCGCGGTTTTCACGATTCTTCGACCACTGCCATCGTACTCTTCTTGCGCTTGTTCGCTTGCAGGATTTTCTTGCGCAGGCGAAGCGATTTAGGCGTGACTTCCACAAACTCGTCATCGGTGATGAACTCGATGGCTTGTTCGAGATTCAGAGGTTTGAAGGGGACGAGTCGAATGGCCTCGTCCGCGGTCGAGGCTCGCATGTTCGTGAGCTTTTTCTCGCGGACGGCGTTCACGTCGAGATCGGTATCTTTCGCGTTCTCGCCAATGATCATGCCCTCGTAGAGATCGATGCCCGGGCCGACGAAAAGCTCGCCGCGCTCCTGCAGGCCCCAGAGAGCGTACGCTGTGGAAGTTCCTGGACGATCGGCGATCAGTGCTCCGGTCAGCCGATGTGGAATCTCGCCTTGCCACCCGGTGTATCCATCGAAAAGAGAATTCATGACGATGGTGCCGCGCGTGTCCGTGAGGAGCTGGCTGCGCAGCCCGATGAGGCCGCGGCTGGGGACTCGGAATTCGATGCGTACGCGCCCGTAGCCGTGATTGTGCATGTTGGTGACTTCACCTTTGCGCGAGCCGAGTTGCTCCATGACGACGCCCACGAAGTCTTCGGGGACGTCGATGGTCAGATGTTCGACCGGTTCCATTAGCTTGCCGTCGATCCGTTTTGTGACGATTTCAGGCTTGCCGACCATGAGTTCGTAGCCTTCGCGGCGCATCATCTCGATCAAGATCGAGAGCTGGAGTTCGCCGCGGCCTAGAACTTTGAAAGAGTCAGTTGTGCCGGTCTCTTCAACGCGGAGAGAAACATTCGTCAGCAATTCCTTTTCGAGACGCTCGCGAAGATTGCGGCTTGTCACGTAGGTGCCATCTTTTCCGGCGAAGGGAGACGTGTTCACGGTGAAGAGCATCGCGATCGTGGGTTCGTCGATCGCGATCGGCGGCAGCGGTGCCGGATTCTCCACGTCGGTAATGGTTTCGCCGATCGTGATGCCTTCGACACCTGCAACCGCGACGATGTCTCCGAGTTCGGTTTCAGTGATGTCGGTACGCTTGAGGCCGGAGAACGAAAACAGTTTCGTGATCTTTGTCTTCTGCATCGCGCCGTCGAGCTTGGCGATGGCGACTTCTTCTCCGGTGAACATCTTGCCGTTGAAGACGCGGGCAATGGCGAGCCGGCCAAGGTAGTCGCTGTAATCGAGATTGGCGACGAGAATCTGCAGCGGGCCAGCGAGGTCTCCTTTGGGCAGGGGGATTGTTTTCAAGATCGCGTCGAAGAGCGGGCGCAGGTTCTCGCCAGGAACGTTGATGTCGGTCGATGCCGTGCCTGTCTTCGCGTTTGTGTAGAGGACCGGGAAATCGAGCTGCTCTTCTTTCGCATCGAGATCGATGAAGAGATCGTAAATCTCGTTCAGAACTTCCTGCGGCCGGGCGTCAGAGCGGTCGATCTTGTTGATGACAACGATGGGTGGCAGCTTGGCTTCGAGCGCCTTGCCAAGAACGTAGCGTGTTTGCGGCAGCGGTCCCTCGCTGGCATCGACGAGCAGCATGACGCCATCGACCATTTTGAGGGCGCGCTCGACTTCTCCACCGAAATCGCTGTGGCCGGGCGTGTCGACAATGTTGATTTTGACCTCGTGATAAAAAATCGCCGTGTTCTTCGCGAGAATCGTGATGCCGCGCTCGCGCTCCAGTTCGTTGGAGTCCATGACGCGGTCGACGTGATGTTCGTTGGCGCGGAAAGTACCGCTCTGTTGCAGCATGGCGTCGACCAGCGTCGTCTTGCCGTGGTCGACGTGCGCGATGATGGCAATATTGCGAATGCTGGAACTCAAAAGGTGACCTTTCTAAATTTTGCGGATACTACCACTTTACTATGAGGGAACGATTCCAAGAAGGACGCCGCGATATTCACAGAGAGCAACGCAATCAACCACCAAGGGCACGAAGTTTCACGAAGGCGAAACTCAAGTTCGCAGTGTTATTGCTGCGTACTTTCTATTAACTCGGCTCCAACTTCCGCGCTGCCTTCCGCCCTCACTCGCAGTCTGTACCAGACCACGATCGTCACGAGCGAAAACAGAAAGATGATCGTCGAAATCGCGTTGATCTCGGGGGTGATGCCGCGGCGGAGGCGTCCCCAGATTTCGAGCGGAAGCGTGTTGTCGCGGCCGATCAGGAAGAAGCTGACGGCGATCTCGTCCATCGAGAGCGTGAAGATCAGGAGCGCGGCGCCGATGATCGGCAGTTTCAAGTTCGGCACTGTGACGCGCCAGAACGTCTGCCAGTAATTCGCTCCGAGATCCAGCGAGGCTTCCTCCTGCGCGGGGTCGAGCTTTTGCAATCCGGCGAAAACTTCGGTTGTGGCGACCGAGATGAGCGCGGTTCCGTGTCCGAGGATGATGGTCAGCAGGCTCAACCGGGTATTCGTCAGATCGAACAGCATGAGCAGTGAGAGTCCCGTGATGATGCCGGGCAGGATCAGCGGCAGCAGAACCAGTCGGCGAAACAGCGCTTTGCCGGGGAATTGCGCGCGATCGAGGGCCAGCGCGGCGGGAATTCCCAAGGCGAGCGAGATGGCCATCGCCGCGAACGCGACTTGCAGGCTGTTGACCACCGAATCCCAGATCGCGCCATCGGAAAAGAGGATGCGGTACCAGTCGAGGGTCAGGTGATGCGGAGGAAAACCGCCGACGCCGTCGCGGTTGAACGAATAAAGAATAAGGACCGCGATTGGCAGATACAGAAACGCGAACACAGCGGTCGTGTGCCCCTGCAGCCATCGTGAGCGGGATTCGTGATTCGCGCGGCCGCTCATGAGAAGCTCCATTTCTTTTCCAGCCTCTCGGACAGAAACAGCAGGCTGACGACGATCACGAGCATTCCGAGAGAAATAGCCGCCCCGAGAGGCCAGTTGTAAGCTGCGCCGAACAAACTCACGACGATGTTGGAAATCATGATCCCGCTCGGGCCGCCCAGGAGCAGAGGCGCGAGAAAGTCTCCGAGACTTAACACGAAGGCAAAGGTCGCTCCGGCCACGACACCGGGAATCGAGAGCGGGAAAATCACTTTCCAGAACGTTTGCGCCGGGGTGGCTCCCAGATCGTGCGAGGCCTCTACCAGATTGCGCGGGATGTGCTCGAGCGCGGCATAGATCGGCAGAATCGTGAACGGCGTATAGATGTGTGTCAATGTGAGAACAACGGCGAATGGGCTGTAGAGAAGGAATTCGAGCGGGTGTTTGGTGATGTGTACGTATTGCAGCAGCGTATTCAGGACGCCGTCGGAACCGAGGATCGTTTTCCAAGCATACGCCCGCACGAGATAACTCACCCACAGTGGAATAATGACCAGCTGATAAAAGAGGTCCTTTTTGTTGCCTGCGCCAAACGACAAGAAATACGCCAGCGGATATCCGAGTAATAAAGAGAAGAGCATGACACGCGCGGCGATCCACATCGAACGCAACAGCGTTTCGTAATAGACGGATTTCTGCAGCTCCTTATAGTTGTCTAGATTCCACGAGTGGACGATCGTTTGTGACGGCGAAACCGTCCAGAAGCTGTAACAGAACATCAGGAAATAAGGCAGAAGCAGGAAAACCGCGACCCACACGAGCGGTGGCACAGTGACAGCGGCTTTGTAGGCGCGGGAGAACATTAGATTCGCTCGGGAGATTCGCAGACCGGAATTGCATCGGTTGGAGAGAATTCGAGTTCGATTTCGCCCTCCCCGACAATCTCGCCCGCTGTACGTACGGATAGAACCAAATCGCCATCGCACTGCACACGCAGCAACTCGGTCGCGCCATGAAAGGCGCGTTGCAGCACCCGTCCGCGAACCGGAATGCTTTCGGGAGAACCGGAGACGATTCGAATTTGTTCCGGCCGCAGCGAGAACATTGCTGGGCCGTCGGGCAGCGAACACCCCCAGGAGAGCGTACCGCAGCGCGCGCTGCCGCCTTGCACTTCGGCTTTGAGCAGATTTGTGAGCCCGATGAACTGCGCGACGTAAGCGGTCGCCGGACGGTTGTAGATTTCGCGTGGCGTTGCTACCTGCTCGAGTTCTCCCGAGCGCAGGAGCGCGATGCGGTCCGACATGACCATCGCTTCTTCCTGATCGTGCGTGACGAAGACGAATGCGATCCCGACCTCGCGCTGTAGAGACTTGAGCTCGATTTGCATTTGCCGCCTCAGGTTCGCGTCGAGAGCCGACAATGGCTCATCGAGCAACAACAGCTTTGGACGATTCACCAGCGCCCGAGCCAGCGCCACTCGCTGCTGCTGGCCGCCGCTGATCTTCGACGGCTTCGCGTTGGCGAAGGCGGACATCTTCACTTTGTCGAGCGCCTCCGCCACTCTGGCCGTGATCTCCGACCGCGGCCGTTTGGCAACGCGCAATCCGTAGGCCACATTCTGCTCCACGGTCAAATGCGGAAACAGCGCATAATTTTGGAACACAGTGTTGACGCGGCGACGATACGGAGGTTGCTGATCGAGTCGCTCGCCGGCCATCCAGAGTTCGCCGGAACTGGCGCTTTCGAACCCGGCGATGATGCGAAGAAGCGTGGTTTTGCCCGATCCGCTCTCGCCCAGAATCGTCAGGAACTCGCCTTCAGCAATGTCGAGAGAAATATTCCGCAGCACGACATTGCGCCCGAAGGATTTGGCGACACCTCGAATTCTGAGAAGAGCAGGGTTGCCAGTCCTTTCTGCGTTCGCGATTTCGATGGCAGCGAAAGTGGTTGCGGAACTCATAATGAGTTGATCGAGAGCGACTACTGCGCGGCCTTCACGTCGTTCCAGATTTCGGTGTACTTCGCGCGGCGCGGGACATTCTGCCAAAAATAGAGCCGCTTCTGATAATTGTCGACATCGTCCAGATGCAGCATCTTCACTTCGTCCGGCTGCATAAACCGCGCGGCCTGCGGATTCGCGGGAACGTAGTGCGTCTTGTCGCTCACCAGCTTCTGTGTTTTTGCCTCGATCATGTACTCGAGAAACTTGTAGGCGAGGTCTTTATTGTCGCTTCCCGCTGTAATCATGAGGTGATCGATCCAGCCCGTCGTATTTTCTTTCGGGATGGTTTCGCCGACCGGGAAGCCGGCTTTTTTCAGATCAGCCGTATTGAGAGGCCAGCCCATCGCGATCACGATCTCATGGCTTTCGAATAAATTCGTGAGCTCTCCGCCAGTCGACCACATCTTCCGAACGTTGGGCTTTAACTCAAGCAGTTTCTTTTTCACCGCGTCGAGTTCCTGATCACTGAGGTTATAGAGATGAGAAGGATCGGGCTTGTCGTAGCCGAGGACTTGCGCTGCCATGTACACGGTTGAGAGATCGTCCCAGACAGAGACTTTCCCTTTGTACTTCGGGTCCCAGAAAACACTCCACGAATCCGGCGGCTGCCTGAAAACTGTCGTGTCGTAGATGATCGGATCGGGGCCCCACATGAACGGCGCTCCATAGACTTGTCCGTTCGTGCGCACCAGCGGCAGCGACGTAAGCTGAGGAGACAGTTGGCTGTAGCTCGGAATTTTGCTCAAATCGAGCGGGGCTGCGAGTCCTGAGGTTGCAAGCGAGGTCGCGACATCGCTCGATGGCGAGATCACATCGTAATTCCCGGCGCTGCCTCCGCGCAATTTCGCGACGAGTTCATCGCTCGATCCCATATAGGATGCGGATACTTTGCAGTGATTTGCCTCCTCGAACGCATTCACGAAAGAAGGATCGGCGTAACCTTCCCACACGAGCAGGCTGAGGGTCGGGGTCTTCTGCGAGCAGGAATTGGCCAACAAAACCGCCGCAAACAGAGGCAAAAAATAAGGCACACGCCGCCAATTCATAATCCCTCCGAGCCGCTTGTTGGCCGCGACTAGAATGTCGGCGGCGTATTCACCCACAGGAGCCACGTTTCTTTGCGTCCGGGATTCTTCCAGCGATGCGGCGTCGCGCTCTCAAAATAAAAACTATCCCCGGGTTTCAAACAATAGTTTTCGCCATCGACCGAGATTTCCAGGTCGCCGCGCAAGACATAAATGAATTCCTCACCTTCATGCGCATAAGAGTCGCCACTGCCGGCCGCGGGCGCGATGCGGAACAGGTGCGGTTCCATGACAGCATTGCCCCAGGCGAGCAATTCCATGCGCACGCCGGCGCCTGCTTCCAGAACCTTGCGCTCGGCCGGGCGCACATGGCGGCTGTTGGTTCCATTGGCGTCAAAAAAATCCAGGATGTTGGTTTTGTAGAAACGGGCAAGTTTGCGCAAAGTGCCGACCGACCCGCTCATCTGCGAGCGTTCCATGGCACTGAGGAAACCGACGGAGACGCCGACGGCGTCGGCAACCTGTGCGAGAGAAAGGCGGCGCTTCGAACGCAGTCGCCGCAAGTGTCCACCAATCGCGCTCGCATTGCCGTCGGCAGCAGGACGAACTTTGCCTTCTCGTTTGAGCAATTGCACGATGGCGGCTGCGTTGAGTCCGCGCACTTTACGCAGAAAACGCGCGCGCTTCAGCAATTTCACGTCTTCCGAGGTGTAGAGCCGATATTTGCTCTGTGTGCGCCGCGGCCGCGTTAGTCCGAGACTCTCCCATGAGCGAATGACCGATGGCGAGACGCCAACCTTGCGCGCCACGTCTCCGATTTTCAAGTAAGGTTCTGCCATCGACTTCGGTTCGCCTTCGGGGGATTACATGGATAAGAAAATTCTATCGGCCGGACGATATTTTTATTCTTGACAGCATCCACACCCGTTCTCTAACCTTGCGGGATTATAGCAAGGTTGTGGGTAGATACAAGCAGTCGCTTTTCCATAAGAAATCCTAAAACTCTCCCGGATATCTGGAGGCACCATGCCGTCACTGCGAGCTCGCTGCTCGGTAGTTTGCCTTATGGTTTTGTCGCTGCTTGTTCCTGCCAGCTTGTTTGGCCAGGGCACAACGGGACGCATTCTTGGCCGGGTAGCCGATCCCTCCGGAGCCGTCCTGGGACAGGTGAAGGTCACAGCCACGAACGATGCGACGGGCGTGAGCCGCGATACGGTCAGCAACGAGAGCGGCGACTACGTCTTCCCCGACCTTCCAGTAGGCACCTATTCACTGACCTTTGACCTGACGGGATTCAAGAAGGCCGTCCGCCATGCCGTCAGCCTCGACGTCAACCAGGTAATCACGCTCAACATGTCGATGCAGTTGGGCGGAGCGCAGGAGATCGTGGACGTAACATCTGAGGCGCCGCTGGTCGAGACAACAAGTACGCAATTGGGCGCGGTCATGACGGACCAGCAAGTTTCGAATCTGCCGCTGAATTCAAGGGATACTTACCAACTTTTGCAATTGCAACCAGGCGTCATGTCTACCGTCGGCTCCAGCAATACTCTTGTTTATGGCAGCGATTCGCCGGGTGCGGTGTCGGTGAACGGCGGCCGAGGCCGCGCCAACAACTTTAGCGTTAATGGCGGCGATGCGAACGACCAGTTCGTGAATCTTCCCACCGTGCAGCCGACGCCAGACAGCATTCAGGAATTTCGAGTCCTGACGAATACCTTCGACGCCGAGTACGGCCGCAATTCCGGTTCTATCGTCAACGTCATTACCAAGTCGGGCACGAACGATATGCACGGTAACCTGTATGAGTTCTTCCGAAACATCGTCCTGAATGCCGACGAATATTGCTTGACGACCGCATCTGGTTTGCCCTGTACAAAGCCGCAGTCGAATCAGAATCAGTTTGGCGGCACATTCGGCGGCCCAATCGTCAAGAACAGCACGTTCTTTTTTGTCAGCTATGAAGGGCGACGCGTACGGCAAGGAATCCGGTCGCAAGCGGTGACGGTCCCTACGTTGGCCCAGCGCCCGAGCGCGACGCAGGCGTATGCAGACTTTTCGGACCCTAAAACCGGTGACGCTTTCACCGGTGCGATATCGAATCCTGGA
>Ga0335079_10006125_pt1 | contig 13752 bp, 9 predicted proteins | sample Lox_Sample_33_FD_206719 | JGI IMG/M metagenome (GOLD analysis project Ga0335079, IMG submission 206719) | Soil microbial communities from Loxahatchee National Wildlife Refuge, Florida, United States - Lox_Sample_3.3 | ecosystem: Environmental > Terrestrial > Soil > Wetlands | place: USA: Florida... | reverse complement strand
TCTCGCCGGGGCTCTCATCGGTGCCCGCCAGCAGGCTTCCGATCATCACGCTGTCCGCGCCCGCCGCAATCGCTTTGCTGATGTCGCCCGAATACTTGATGCCCCCGTCCGCTATTAGCGGAACGCCCGCCTCCCGCGTGGCGCGCGAGCACTCCATGATCGCCGTAATCTGCGGAACGCCGGCGCCCGAAACCACGCGTGTGGTGCAGATCGACCCGGGTCCGATCCCCACCTTAATACCGTCCACCCCGAGCGAAATCAACTCCCGCGCCCCCTCGTAAGTGGCCACATTGCCGGTAATGAGCTGCACTTCGGGCAAACGGCTCTTGATCGTTTTGACCGCGGCCATCACGCGAGCGCTGTGGCCATGGGCGGTGTCGATGGCCAACACGTCCACCTTGCGCGCCACCAGTTCCTGGGCACGCTCGAAGAAATCGCCCGTTGCCCCGATCGCCGCGCCTACCCGCAGACGCCCCTGCCGGTCCTTCGCCGAGTTCGGGTACTTGAGCTTCTTCTGGATATCCTTGACCGTGATCAGGCCCTTCAGATTGTACTGGTCATCCACCACCAGCAGTTTTTCCACGCGATGCTTGTGAAGAATCGCCTCCGCCTGTTCGAGCGTCGTCCCCACCGCGACCGTAACGAGATTCTCCTTAGTCATGACCTCGGAGATCGGCAGGTCGAAGCGATTCTCGAACCGCAGGTCGCGATTGGTGAGGATCCCTACCAGTTTGCCGTCCTTGGTCACCGGCACGCCGGAGATGCGGTAGCGGGTCATCAGGGCCTGGGCATCGGAAATCGGCGCGTCCGGACCGATGGTGATCGGATCCACAATCATGCCGCTCTCGCTGCGTTTTACGCGGTCAACTTCTTCGGCCTGCCGCGCGACTGACAGGTTGCGGTGAATGATTCCGATTCCGCCCTGCTGCGCCAGCGCGATGGCCAGGTGCGACTCCGTTACCGTGTCCATGGCGGCGGAGACAATCGGAATGTTCAGGCCGATCTGGCGGGTAAGGCAGGTCCGGGTATCGACTTCAGCCGGCAAGACATCGCTGAAGGCTGGTTCGAGCAAAACGTCATCGAAAGTGAGACCTTCGGTGAGCACGTCTTGGTTCATGGGGTTCCTTCCATGATAGCGTAGCTGGCTCGCGCCCCTGGCTCTTACGTGGCGGTGCGGCGGGCGGCGATTTTTCTATTGACTCGGCGGCCTATTTTCTCTAGTATGTAGAAATCATGCCGAAGGGCGAGTCGCTGGGCGAGTTCGAACACCTGGTGCTTCTGGCCATTCTGCGCCTCGGCCAGGAGGCCTACGGCATGCGAGTGCGCCGCGAGATCGCGGTCCGTACGGGACGCGATGTCAGCATTGGCGCGGTGTACGCGACTCTCGACCGTTTAGAGACCAAGGCGCTGGTCACTTCGACGTTAAACGGTCCGACCCCCGAGCGTGGCGGGCGCGCCAAGCGGTCGTTTCAACTCACCGGGGCGGGAGCCGATGCCGTGAATCGCGCCCGGAAGGATCTGGCGAGCATGCAGGATGGCCTCGTCTTTCCTCAGCCTGGAGAGTTGGGATGAGCCCGCCGTCATTCGCTCGCGCATTGCTTTTCGTAGTGGCCGGAGAGTCTTGGGCGGAGTGTGTCGCGGGCGACCTGGAAGAAGAATTTGGGTTGATCTGCCAGTCCCGCAACCATTTCGCGGGCGCGCGCTGGTATGTGTGGCAGGTGGTGCGGAGTGTCGTGCCGCTGATCTGGATTCGTATGCGCTCCGGCGAATTCCGGCAGGCGGCGTTGGCGGCACTTCTGGGAGCGGCGGTTCCGCTGGTGATGCTCGACCGGCTGTGGAGTTTCGTGTACTCGCAGGTTCCGCTGAAGGACGGCATCGGACGCGCGCCTTCGTTGCTCGCAGTGAATGTGGCGGCGGTATGCGTCGGCTCGGCGATTACCGGCACGGCGCAATCGTCCGGGAAGGCAGCTTGGACGACGGCACTGGCGCTGGCCGCGGCAGCCGGTATCGCAGTATGGGCTTCGGCTGGCGGAGCGCCGGTGCTTTATGCGGTCTGGGTCGTGGCCGCGGCGCCGGCGAGTTCCCTGATCGCATTTCGATGGAGGAGGAACCGATGAAGTGGGTTGTGCGGATCGTAGGCGGCTTGCTGCTGCTGAACCTGCTCGGCGTTGGGGTGCTGTTCCTCATGGGGCACCGGGCGGGCGCCGGCCGGATTCACGCGTCGGCGGAAATGACGGGCTCGCCGGAGCAGGTCTGGCCTTGGCTGAACGAGGGCGAGAAGCTCAAGCAGTGGATTAGCTGGCTGGTGGAGGTGCGGGGTTTCGATTCGAAGGCGGGCCTGGGCAAGAAAGGCGTCTGGGTGATGAAGGACGAGAACAACGGTGGAACCTTGATGGAGATCGAGGGAACGTGCATCGACTATGCCCCGCCTTCGCTGCTGACGCTGCAGCTTTCGTCGGGGGGCGAGTTCGATGGAAAACAGTCGTACCGGCTGACGAATCTGGGCAGCGGGCGGACTCGCCTGGACGCGGATTCCTCGTACCACTTTGCCTCGGCGTTTGCGCGCCTGATGGAACCGGTGATCAGTGCCGCGGCCGAGAAGAAACTTGCCGGCGACGTGGCGCGGCTGAAGAGCCTCGTGGAAAGCAAGGCTACGGCCGCGGTGCGGTAGCGATGTTCGGAAGCTTCAGAATCTGGATGCCGCCCATGCCGACCCGCAGACGCACGCGTGTGCCGGAATCGGAAGCCTGTTCGGTGAACTTCTCGCCCACCAGGTCCTCGGTGTGGTGGCGGCCGGCGAAATCCGAATAGACGCCGCAGACCCGGCATTTCGCATCGATGGCGTAGTGGCCTGATTCCGGAAGCAGCACCACCATGTCGCCCATGTGCGAATCGGCGTCGATCCCGGCGGTCAGATTCTCCAGGCGCACATCGCCCGAACCGTGGCGAATTACCAGGTGGGCGTCTCGCGGGACTTTGATGTGGTATTCCAGGTCGATGCTGGTCATACCGCGCAGCGGACGCGTGATGGAGCGGCCGGGGAGAGAGGTGCGGATTAGCACCTCCGTCGGGCTTTTGCGGTCCGTCGAGACGTTGAGGCGATTCAGGTCCCTGGTGCCGTCCTGTTTCTCTTTGGAAGACGTGCCCCGGTAGGTGGATTTGATGACCGTCACCTCGACTTCCGGCTGGTCCCAGCCTTCGACGTCGAGTTGGCCCGTGGAACCGATTATGCGGACGGTGCCGCCCGAGGACAACTCGGCCTTGCTGGTACTGACAATTTGAACTGGCTCGAGCGGCACCTTCGCCGCAAGCGGCACGCAGAGAAAAAGAGCAGTCAGGCAGCAGCACACACGCATGGTCTTATGATGACACGAAGCATGCGGCGGCATCCCGCGCGTACGCTCCCCCGTCAGAACGTGAAGCGCAGACTCAGCTGCAGGCGGCGATTGTTCGCGGCGCCACCGAAGCCGCCGGGGCCGCCGCCACCAGGGCCGCCGCCGCCGAAGCCGGTGTTCACCGCGGTTGCCTGCAGGAAGTACGGGCTGGTAATGACTCCCTGGTAGCCGCCTGGGTTGTAGTGGTTGAACACGTTCTCCACGTTGAGCGCCAGCGTCACGTTGTAGGGGTGCTCGGTGGAGCCTCCACCCATCATTCCCATCGGGCCGCCCGGACCACCACCGGGACCGCCGAAGCCGCCCCCACCACCCGGTCCGCCGGGACCGCGGCCGCCGCCGCCCACCCCCATCATTCCGCCAGGCGGCATTCCGAACTGCGGCTGGTCCGGACCCTTGGCGCTCTTAGGCTTGCCGCCGAAGCCGAAGGTGCGGTAGATTCGCATGTTCACGGAAACCAGCCCCGGCATGGTCAACAGGTTGCGCGCCGCCAGGTTCCCGGGGTTGGTCACGCTATAGCTGGAACTGAAGGTGCCAAATGGCGAGCAGACCGTGTCGCCGGTGCGGATGACCGATGCGCACGAACTGGTGGAAACGAGCGCCGCACGAGCATTGGTCAAGGTATCGCCGTAAAGATCGACGCCCGAGAGCACATCGTACGGCTGGCCCGAACGCAGGGTGATGAACGGCGCCAGGCGGATTCCCATCGGCGCCTGTATGTTGCCCGCCAGAATGAAGTTGTGCCGGCGGTCGAGTGTCGAGCGGCCCCAGTCCTGCGCGAAATCGTATGGATTGGTCGGAGACCCGGGGAGGTCCTTGGCGTAGTTCAGAGAATAGTTGCCAAACAGGGAGACCTTGCTGCTGAACCGCGTATTGAAATTCAGTTGGAGCAACTGCTGCCGCAGGAATCCGCCGGACTCGTTCTCGAAGATGGTGCCCGCCGAATAGCCGTAGGGGAAGACGCCGTTGGTCGCACTCAAGGGCAGCGCGGGGTTGAAGGTGCCCGGCAGCGGGGCATTGATGGGAACCGTCTGTGCCAGGTGCGCCGAGCGATTGAACGAATATGTCAACGCCAAAGTAGTGTTGCGAGGCAACTGCCGCTCCACGCCGAGCGCAGCCTGCATGCTGTAATCCGCGCGCAGGTTCGGGTCCACCTTGTAGATCGTGTTCTGGCCTGCATTCAGGGTCGAAAGCGCCGGAATGTTGGGGTAGAACAGCGGATTGTAGACGGTATACTGCAGTTGGTTGACGCCGTTGTTCAGAGCCGCGGTCTCAAACAGGCCGAGCCCGATGCGGTCGTAGAAGATGCCGAATCCGCCGCGGACGACGGTCTTCTGCCGGCCACCGGCGGTCGCCCTGCCAGGAGCCCAAGCAAAACCCAACCGCGGCGCCCAGTCCCGGTGGTCGTTGACCAGGGTCTGCGTTTCGAATCGGAGCCCAAGGCTGATCGTCAGGTTGGGGCGCAGGCGCCAGTCGTCCTGCACGAACGGGCCGGCGTCCCAGCGGTACTCGCTGATGTATGACTGGCCTGCCTGGATGTTGAAGCGTGACGGGCCGCCGCCGAGTGTTTGAATCTGCGACTCGTTCAGTCCGGCCTGCGCCAGGAGGACATTGCGCTCATACTGCTGCAAGGAGGTAAGGGTCACAGTCACCGGATTGCCGCTCGCATCGGTCACGATCTGGTTCGCGGCGTTGAGCATGGGCTCCACGCCGCCGAGGAAGGTGAAGGTGCCGTTGAAACCGCCGGGCTGATTGCTTTGATCACTGTCGCGGCGTACGCGGACGCCGAAGCGGATGGTGTGGGTGCCGTGGGAAACGGAGGTGTTGTTGGTTAATTCCAGGTGCCGGGTCAAATCGTGGGTGTCGCCCAAGCCGTTGCCGCCGGTCACGAATGAGCCCGCCACATTAATCTGAGGGATCGTGTTGCCGGGAGTCTGGCTGGAGCTGCGGAAGAACTGAAAACGCGTCTCGTTGACGACCCGGGGATTGAGAATGGAGGTCTCGGTGACCATCACATTCTGGCCGTTGCCGGTGGAGTTGTACGCCAGGTTCGAGTATGGCGCGGGCAACCGGGTCCCGCCCAAACCTGCATTCTGAGCGTCGTTGAATCGCTCTTCGGCGCGCACGGTCAGGGTGTTGTTGGCGGTGATCGCGTAGTCGAACCGCGGCGCGATGATGGTGAAGGCGGAGGGCGTGACCACCGCGGTATTGATGCTCGATTCCGTCAGGAGTTTGGGATCGAAATAGGTGGCCACGATGATCGCGTTGTTCTGAATGTCCCGCCGGTTGAAGTCTACGAAGAAGGAGACTTTCTTGTTGAGCGATCCGCCCAGGTTGGCGCTCCACATGCGCTGCGAAAAATCCGGCTTGATCGTGGAAAACGGGTTGCGCGAGTTGAAGACGGCATCGCTGTCGGTGAACATGAACGAGCCGCGGAGCTTGTCGGTGCCCGGCTTGGTGAGAATCTCAATGCGGCCGAAGCCCAGCCGGTCGTACTCGGCGGAGAACGGGTTTTGATTGATGCGGATTTCGCGGATCGATTCCTTGGGCGGCAACTGGCCGCCGCTGAATCCATCGATGAAGATCTGGCCGCCGTTGGGGCCCGCGCCGGTGCCGGCCAGCGCCTGCAAGGCGTCCGACAGATCGTCGGGATCGTCGGGAAGGGCTTCCAGGTCGGAGCCTTTGATGACCATCGCGGTGGCATTGTTGTCGGGCTCGACGCTCAGTGCGGGGCCCGCATCGGCCTGAACGGTGACTTCCTGCTTCTCGGAGCGGATGGAGAGCTGGATGGGCACCTGGACCGCGTTACCGGCATTGACGGTGACGATTTGGGAAAACGGTGCGAATCCAGCGACCGTGACGGAGATCGTGTACTGCCCGGGCGCCAGTCCCGCAAAGGTATACGACCCGTCGGCTTGCGTCTGGCCGGCTTTGGCGGCGCCATTTCCGGTGATCGTTACAGGTACCGCGGGGATGACCGCCCCGGAATCGTCCGCGAGCGTTCCCTTCAGTGTGCCAGTAGACGGCTGGGCCCAGCCACTGATCGCGCATACCACTGAAAACAGAAGCAGAGTTGCAATCGATTTCATCTGAGTATTAATGACGATTGAGTCCCTCGAAAAGTGTCTTCATGGTGTCTTAAGTTTTGTAAAGACAGAAAGGAGAAGGGTTTCCGGCTTTCCGTGGGTCCAGAGCCGCAGGCCAACTGACAGCTTTTGACTCACTGCGGAGAAAGGCGTAGCGGTCCGTGTGGGTCCGCGGCCCACGAGAATTCCGCAGTAGAATGGCGGGCATGGTGGACCCGCTTCTCCAGGATGTGCGCTATGGACTCCGCACGCTCGCCAAGAGTCCCACGTTTACATGCGTTGCGGTGCTCTCCCTGGCGCTGGGCATCGGCGTGAACATCTCGATCTTCAGCTTTATCGATGCCGCGCTTTTCAAGCCGCTCGCGGTGGAACGGCCCGGCGAACTGGTGTCTCTCTATCACCGCGGCGAAAAAGGCGTGGAGGACATGAACTCCACTTCTTATCCGGAATTCGAGTTCTACCGCGCGCAGAACAGCGTGTTTTCGGGCATGCTGGCGTACCTGCGACTCCCGCTGATTGCGGGAAGCGGCGCGGGCGCCGCACAGATTCCGGGCGAACTGGTAAGCCCGGGTTACTTCACGACTCTGGGCGTCCACCCGGCGGCAGGGCGATTCTTCAGCGAAGGCGAGCATGAGGCGGTGGCAGTGATCAGTTGGGCGCTTTGGGACGACCGCTATCACGATGACCCGGGCGCCATCGGGTCGGAGCTACAGATCGGCGCCGGGAAGTTTACGGTAATCGGAGTGGCTCCGCCTACGTTTCGCGGGATCGTACTGGACTGGGGCGAGCCTCCCTCGATCTGGGTGCCGGTGGATCATTATAGGGAAGCGGCACCGCTGTTCCCCTTCGACATCGTGCATACCTGGGGGATGGAATCTTACCTGGTGACGGCGAGGTTGCGCCCCGGCGTGACGATGGAACAGGCCGGCGCGCAAGTAGCGGCGTTGACCGCGCGCCTGCGCGAGGTCCAGGGGCGCCGGCAAGGGCAGCGAGCGGTACTGCTCCCCTTACAAGAAGCTCGCTTCTGGCCGACGTACCGGGGCGCGATTCTGACCTTCCTGAGCACGATGATGACGATCGTAGGCGCCATCCTGCTGATCGCCTGTTTCAACCTTGCGAATCTGCTGCTCGCGCGCGCCACCAATCGGCGCCGCGAAATCGCCATGCGGCTGGCATTGGGCGCGGGGCGCCTCCGCATCGCGCGTCAATTATGGGTGGAAAGCCTGTTGCTCGCGACAATGGGCGGCATGGTCGCGCTGCTGGTGGCTGCCTGGGCGACCCGCTTCCTGGCGCAATTCCATCGCGCGTTTCGGATTCCTCTGGCCATCGACACCGCTTGGGACCCGCGGGTTTTCGGATTCGCTATCGGCACTTCTCTGCTGACCGGGATGCTGTTCGGACTGGCGCCCGTGCTCGAAACCTGGCGAACGGACCTCTCGCACGCGCTGAAGTCCGGCGCCGCGCGGAGCGGCCATCCGCACTCCCGATTGCGGAGCCCATTGCTGGTGGCTCAGGTGGCGCTTTCCACCATTCTGCTGGCAGGAGCCGGGTTGTTCGTGCGTACGTTGAATAACGCCCGCGCGGAGGACCGTTCTGTTGACAGTGGGAGCCTGCTTCTGGTGAATCTCTCGCCCGTTCTCAATGGCTATCCGGAAGCTCGCGGGCGGCGTTACTACGACGAGGTGCTGCAGCGCGTGCAGGGGATTCCCGGGGTGAAAAGCGCCGCGCTGGTGAGCGTCGTGCCCTTTGGGGGAATGCGCGGGGGCACCGACGTGGTGGGACCCGACCTCTCCCGGAGACAGGTGGACTTCAACGTCGTTTCGACCGGCTATTTCGAGACGGCGGCGTTTGCGCTGGTACGCGGCCGCGAATTCGCCGCGGGCGATGACGCCGGGGCGCCGCCGGTGGCGATCGTCAACAGCCTGTTGGCCGCACAATTCTGGGGAGGAGAGGATCCCATCGGAAGACAATTCCGCATGGTCAATCCGCCGCGCACGGTGACGGTGGTAGGAGTTGCCCGGGATGGAAAATTCCGCGGATACCGGGACGCGCTCCGGCCCGGATTCTACGTGCCCGCGGCACAATTCTATCGCGGAGAGATGACTCTGGAAGCGCGTACCGAAGGAGACGCCGCACACTTCAGCGCCGCGCTGCGGCGTGAAATCCAAGCCCTTGACACGTCCTTACCGCTCACCCAAATCGTGACTATGAAGGCGCGGCTGGACGATATGCTTTCGCAGGAGAGGCTGGTCGCCAGCTTCGCCACCGGCTTGGGGCTGCTGGCACTGGCGCTCACGGCGATTGGCATCTATGGCGTTCTCTCGTTTGCGGTTTCGCGCCGCACCCGCGAGATCGGCATCCGCATGGCGCTGGGCGCCCGTCCGATCGCAGTCTCCCGTATGGTTCTCCAGGAATCCATAGTCTTGTCGGGTTGCGGCTTTGCCATTGGCGGCGCGGGTGCAGTGCTGTTGGCGCGCCTGGCCACGTCGCTGCTTTACGGCGTCACGCCCACCGATCCGCTGGTTCTCGGCGCGGCGTTCGCGTTGCTGGCGGGCGTGGCTCTCGGGTCGGGATTGATTCCTGCCTGGCGGGCTTCGCGGCTGGATCCGGCGGCGACACTCCGCAGCGAATGAGGTTGTAGCTTCAGCATGCGGAAAAGGGCCCTCCGTTGCGTGGCCGCTTTCGGAACGGCAACCGCGCTTTTGACGGAGCTGTTGAGCCCGTTCCATCTTCTGCGACGCGTTCCGCTGGCGGCCGCCTGGCTTCTTGTCGTGGCCTTCGCAGCCGCTTACCTGTTTACCCGGCCGCCAGTGTGGCGGGGGACAGGAATGTCAATCGGTCTCTTCGAGAGCACGGTGTCCGCCGTGATCCTGGCGATTGCAGTCCTGGTGGGACTGACCGCGATTCTGAGTCCGCCCAACAGCGCCGATGCCATGGGATATCACGTGGTGCGCGTGGTCTATTGGGCCCAGGCAGGCAGCGTGGCGTTCTTTCCGACCTCTTACTTCAATCAAATCTCGCTGCAGCCGTTGGCCGAGTATCTGATGCTGCACACCTACGTGCTGACCGGCGGCGATCACCTGGTCAACCTGGTGGCGTTTCTGGGATTCCTCGGCAGCACCGTGGGGGTCTCCGCCATCGCGGCCGAAATGGGTCTCGGCTCGCGCGCCCAGGCGTTCGCGGCGCTGTTCTGCGCCACTCTTCCCAACGCCATCTTGCAAGCCTCGGGCGCCAAGAACGACTCGCTCCTGGCGATGTGGCTGGTTGCGATGGTGTACTTCGCGTTGCGGCGCGATGCCCCGTTCGCCGGATTGTCGCTGGGGTTGGCTTTAGCCACTAAAGCTACAGCCTACCTCTTCGCTCCGCCCCTGCTCGTTGCCGCCTTCCTCTTAGCACCAGGAGAATCGGGCCGCGCGTGGTGGCGGCGCATGGGAGTGTGGCTGGTTGGCGCCGTGCTCCTGATTAATGGCCCGCAATATGTCCGGAATCTTCGTCTAAGCGGATCGCCTCTGGGACCCGACTCGGCCCATGGCGACGGCTTCTTCCGCTGGCGCAACGAGCATCCCGGTTGGCGGCCGATGGTCTCCAACGCGCTGCGCAACGTCTCCGAGCAACTGGGAGCGCGGAGCCCCTCCTGGAACGAGGGCGTATTTCGCGCGGTGGTGGACCTTCACAAGGCGCTGGGGCTGAATCCTCAGGACTCCGACACGACGTGGCCATGGGCGCGGTTCGGGCCTCCTCTGAATGCCAATCACGAGGCCAACGCCAACAATCGCTGGCACCTGTTGTTGTTGGGAATTGCCGTGACGATCGCGCTGATTCGCTCGCAGTGGCGCTGGGCGGGGTACGGCGCCGCGTTGTTCGCCGCGTTCCTGTTGTTCTGCTTTTATCTGAAGTGGCAGCCGTATCTGGCGCGGCTGGAGCTGCCGCTGTTTGCCGCAGCGGCGCCGCTCGCGGCATCTTTACTGGATTGGGACCCGCGCTGGCCGCGCACGTGGCGGACATGCGGCACGATTCTGTTGGTGCTGGTATGCGTGTTTTTGGCCGATACCGCGCGGCGGCCGGCACTCGAGAACTGGACCCGTCCTCTGAAAGGGCCGCACAGCCTGCTGGTCACGAGGCGCGACGACAACTACTTCTCCGACATGAGCCAGTGGGACAATCAGGCGTCCTATGTGGATGCGGTCGACCTGACGGTTCGCTCGGGGTGCCGGCTGGTGGGAATCGACATCAGCCGCAACCAGCTCGAATATCCGTTTCAGGCGCTGCTGCGGAAGCGGAACCGCGAGGTGCGGTTCGTGCACGTGGGCGTGGAGAACGGGTCGGCGCGCTATGCGGCGACAGATGCGCCACGGCCCTGCGCGGTGTTCTGCCCGGACTGTGCCGGGGTGGCGGGGAAGGTGGAGATGTACCAGCCGGTCGGGCCGCCGATCGTCATCGGACACTTCCTTCTGTTTCTGGCGAGATGATGCGGCCGCGAACCCACTGGCTAACGGCGCGCTCCCACTCACCCGCTCTTTGATGCCGGCTCTGTTCGACAAAGATGGTGGCCTGCGTAGCGGTCAACGGTGGGAGAACGATACTCCGCTCGATCACCCTGTACGCGCCCTCTTGAAGGCGGTGAAATCGCACCACATGCCCGTCGTAGCGCCAGACCTCCTCTATGCCGACCGCGGCATAAAGCGGAAAGTGGTCCAGGGAAACAGCTCGTAATGTCCACCTCGATCATGAGTTCGGGTGGAGGATCTGTAGGGAGGTTGGTCACGTCCCGGCCCCGAAACTCGCTGGCGTGCCGGAAGTAAAGCTGGAATCGGGCTCGAACCCCTTCTCCAGATCTTCCCGCTTACAAGTGGTAGAACCGGCAGCGACAAAATCCCCTATCGTCTCTATGGCCGTGATCTCGGCAATTCTTGCGAGTGTGTGGTTGGGCGTTTCGTGGCCGATGTGGGCCACCATGATCTCGAGATTCCCTTGGTTGTAGAAGAAGCGCGTCCCAGCCCCGTTGACGTTTTCCGCCAGCAGGCGCTCGTAGGTTTCCCAACTGACGTTATGTAACAGTACGCGCTTTTCAGCGCGGCTAGCGGTAGCAAGCATATCCGTCCTCTCATTCTGACATGCTCAGCCCATCACCAACCCACCGGCTTCCCGCGATTCTGCTCGTCGAGCCACTTCTGCAGCGGAGCGAAGTAGTCGCGGATTGCCGAGGCGTCCATCTGGCGGGCGCCGGCGATTTTCTCCAGCGCCTCCTGCCAAGGCCTGCTCTGTCCCATCTCCAGCATGGAATTCAACCGCGCACCCGCGGCCTTGTTTCCGTAAATCGAGCACCGATTCAGAGGACCGCTGCACCCGGCGGCCTGAGCCAGGGCGCGGTGAAACTGGAACTGCAAAATATCCGCCAGGAAGTAGCGCATGTAGGGCACGTTCGCAGCGACGTGGTATTTCGCCGCCGGGTCGAAGTCGGCTTCACTGCGATCCACAGGAGGCGCGATTCCCTGGTACTGCTGTCGTAGCTGCCACCAGGCTTCGTTGTATTTGGCCGGCGGGATCTCGCCGGAGAAGACCTTCCAACGCCACTGGTCGATGACCAGCCCGAACGGCAGGAACGCAATCTTGTCGAGCGCGCGGTGGAGCAGCAAGCCGATGTCTTTGGAGGGGTCGGGTGCGCGGTCGAGGAGCCCCAGCTTCACGAGGTATTCGGGCGTGATGGATAGCGCGATGGTGTCGCCGACCGCTTCGTGGAAGCCATCGTTGGCGCTGTCGCGGAAGGACGGCGGGAGCTTGGAGTAGGCGCGCTGGTAGAAGTTGTGGCCGAGTTCGTGGTGGATGGTCAGGAAGTCTTCACCCAGAATCTGAATGCACATCTTGAGACGCAGATCTTTCACGGCGTCCACATCCCAGGCGCTGGCATGGCACACCACGTCGCGATCGCGAGGCTTCAGAAACAGGGAACGTTCCCAGAAGGTCTGCGGGAGGGGATCGAAGCCCAGAGAGACGAAGAAATTCTCACCGTACTTCACCATTCCCTTCCAGTCGGTGTTGCGCTTCTTGAGCAGCTCGGTAAGGTCGTAGCCCGGATCTGCGTCAGGCGGCGCCACCAGAGGGTAGATGTTGTCCCACTCCTGGGCCCACATGTTGCCCAGCAGGTGTGCGGGTATCGCGCCATTGGCGGGCACCGCATCGCCGTATTTCTCGCGCAGGCGGTTGCGGACGTACGCGTGGAGCGAAACATAAAGCGGGCGTACTTGTTCCCAGAGGCGGTCGAGTTCGCGGGCGAACGCGTCGGGCTCCATATCGTACTTCGAGCGCCACATCGCGCCGTTGTCCTGAAAGCCGAGTTCCCGCGCTCCCTGGTTGGCGAGTTCGACATAGCGAATGAAATCCTTGCGTATCGGGCGGGAGATGGCGTGCCATCCAGTCCAGGCGTCCAGCAACTGCTTGGGATCGCGCGTCTCGGCGATGATTTTGCTCAACTCCTCCAGGTCTTTGCAGTTCTGCGGGCCGCTGGGGCAATACTTGCCCTTGCCATAGGCGCCCTCCATCTCCGAGACGATTTGCGTGAGTTCGGCGCTCTCCTGCGGGTTGGCGGGGGTCGCGATGGTGAGCGAAAGTTTCAGGAGCTTGATTTTGCGCGCGGTCACGGGGTCGAGCTTGAGGCCGTCGAAGCGTGTGGACTGCTTGGCATACTTCACGGTGGCGGCGATCGACGCCTCGTCGAGCTTCGCGGCGAGGGTTTCGGTGTCGTCGGTAATGAAGGTGGATTTGACCCAATCGGCCCTTCCGGCATCGACGCCCAAGACAAGCAGTTTTTGTTCCGCGTCATCGATGAACTTACGAGCTTCCTCCGGGGTGGCTCTGGAGTCGGCGCCGGCGGCTGCAATCGACAGAATGCCAACGAGAAACGCAAGAGAGCGGATCTGCATGCTTACACCTTAGCAGCAAGCAGGCTTTCCGGACTGCCTTCTCCGAAACGAAAGCGCTGGCGGTTTGCGGGTGCTGTCAGGCCGTGTTAGCATCAGATTATCTGCGTGACATCGCGGGGACGTAGTTCAGTTGGTTAGAACGCCGGCCTGTCACGTCGGAGGTCGCGGGTTCGAGCCCCGTCGTCCCCGCCATTCCTTTTCAACGTTTTCCCAACCTTTTCAGATATTTGCCGTGATCTGCGGTGAGGCCGTTCGCGACTCCACGCGACATTAACCGCCACGAAATGCCCCCAATACTCGGAGGGAACTGTAGCAGCTACTGTAGCAGTTGAAGGGTGGTGCCCTGGGCCGAGA
>Ga0335079_10006123_pt1 | contig 13755 bp, 11 predicted proteins | sample Lox_Sample_33_FD_206719 | JGI IMG/M metagenome (GOLD analysis project Ga0335079, IMG submission 206719) | Soil microbial communities from Loxahatchee National Wildlife Refuge, Florida, United States - Lox_Sample_3.3 | ecosystem: Environmental > Terrestrial > Soil > Wetlands | place: USA... | reverse complement strand
CCAACTCGATTTGCGATGCGATTACACCCGGCATGGCTAAAGAAAAAGTAGGAGCCCTGGTTGACGCTCGCAAGCTCCGGCTCGAGGAGGCGCAGCGCCAAAGCGACGCGTGGACATTCGAAGAGGAAGGCTCAAGCTGCACGATTTTCTTCGATCCCAACACCCACGCTGTCGCGAGAAAAAGGAAGACGATAGTTACGGAATAAGGGCAGGGAGCTTGGGCACGGGCAGAATTCCGGCAGGGTCTTTGCCCGCCTGCCGACTACAGGAAGCTGCCGGTCGCTAGAATGAGATCGCGGCAATCGACGTGGCCGCTGCCTTCGGCGTGAGCGGCAGGGTTGCAAGCAGCTTGAGCGCCCCATTCGGCGATGCTCGCAGTACGCCCATGGACGGTGCACCTTGGGTGTTGAAATCGCCGGTGAACACGAGCGAGTGAGTAGTGTTCGCGGCCAGCTGCGAAGGTTCGTCCACGAAGGCGTCGCCGTCGTTTGCCAGGCTGAGGAACGACAGCCCACCAGTCTGCGAGTCCACGCTGAGCGAGATGACCTGGGCCGTGACCTGGTCGCTGAACAACAACAGTTTTCCGTTCGGGCTGAACAGCAGGCAATTGCTGCCCCCGGGAATGCCTGCGGGATTATTGATGCCGTTGAAGACCACGTTGGCAACGTAGCGTAAGCTCCCGCCCGCACCGATCTCGATTACCTGCACCGCCGCTGACCCGCCTTCTCCGCCGTCGCCGACGTAGACAAATTTGCTATGGGGATCAATCGCGATGCCGTCTGCCGCCGCCACCGTGGTCACCGCCGAAGCGAACGCCACTTTGCCGCTGGAAGGATCAACCGTGTACGACTCCACCTGGTTCCGTGCCGTCGGCTGCGTAATGATCAGCACCTTGCCGTTGGGAGCAATGGCCAGGCTCGACGGGTTCGCAGGCAGGCTCACGGTTTGCACCGCGCTGCCCAAACTGCCGTCGGAATTGATCGGGAACACCACCAGGGTGGACTGCCGGTCGGCATTGCTCGCGTACAGAAATCTTCCGTCCCGCGAGATGGTGATTCCCACGCCGAATAGGGTGGTACCTCCGGAAGGGAAAGTGGACACCAGGGTAAGCGCGCACGTTGCGGAATCTATGTCGAACAGGGCAATGTCGCTGCTTCCGTTGTCGCTCGCATACAGATGGGTCGTGCCGGGAGCAATCGCGATCAACGGCGTCCCGAAGAATGTAGGATCGTTGGTCGGCGAACCGTTTCCGCCGGTCGCAACCGCCGCCACGGGCGTGGCGCCGCCGCTGATCCGGTATCCTTCCACGGTGTTCGCGGCGGGCAGATTGTCGTTTACGAATGCGCAGGTCACCTGCCCTTGCGCCACGGCCGCGACGCTGATGAAACCAAGAAGAGCCGCGATGAAGAATAGTGCCTGCCTCAGAATCGCGCCAACTGCCTTGCGCACCTCGATGTGCTTTGCCACGGCATTCTCCCAGGATACCCGGCGCAGCACCTGGCTGCCCGGCTTTTAGTCTCGCTGGAAGCGTATGACGGATCGCCAGTGGTGGCTGTCACGAAATTGTAAAAAGTAAGTTGAATTTTTGGGGCTTCGCGTCACTTGAATCTGGCGCGCGCAGACGGTCGATTAATCTCCGTGCAGTTTTGCCGGCGAAAACAGCGCCGCAGCCATCAGCACGAGGGTTCCGGCCTCGACCAGCAAGGCATACGATGCCAGCCGTTTGGCGCGCGGAAATCGGACCATCAACCGGCTGAGCGCCATGCCCACCAGCACCGCCGGCGTACCCAGCACCCGGTACAGGCAGAAGATGCCCGGCATCCACCCCTGGGCTACTGCCGGGATGAAGAACAGGCCCACGCTCAGGGGCGCGGTCAGGCTGAAGGCAAGCAGTATTTTCGAGTAGAGAATCGATGCCGGCTCAGACTTGGCGATCACCAGCAGCAGGAAGAAAGTCGGAACCAGGAAGAGCCCGAGGATGAAGATCTCCAGCATCCAGTCGCCGAAGCCCCACATGGTGCTGTAAGCCGCAGCGTCGTCGGCGTGAAGCTTGTATTGCAGGTAGCGGGCGAAAACCAGTCCCCCGCCGATCAGCGCGACCAGGCCGTAGCCGGCGCCAACCAGCCTCAGCTGTGTCTGCCAGGAGAGCGATTTCACAGCCGGATTGTACGTGGGCAAAGCGCGAGGCGGGCCTGCTTGTCCGGCACTTTTAGACCGAAAGTAACCAGCCCACTGTGGATGCTCGCAAAATCCATGGTGGCTGCCGCCCTGCGCTATACTTTAGCCAGGATGGCGGGGAGCCCCGAAAAGACGTTTTATCTGGAGACCTTTGGCTGCCAGATGAATGCCCATGACTCGGAAAAGGTCGTGGGGACGCTCATTTCCCAGGGGTACCGCCAGGTTCCGACGGTCGAAGAAGCCGGGCTCGTCCTCTATAACACCTGCTCCATCCGCGACAAAGCCGAGCAGAAAGTGTTCCACCGGCTGGCCGATTACAAGAAGCTGCAGGCGCAGGGCAAGAAGTTTGGCGTACTGGGGTGCGTCGCCCAGCAGGAAGGCGAAAAGATCTTTGAGCGCGCGCCGCACGTTTCCATGGTCTGCGGCTCGGCCTCGTACCGCAATCTGCCGGAAATGCTGGTGCAGATCGAGGCAGGGAAGCGCACGACAGGTCTCGACGACCGCGAGACGGATGAGTGCTTTGAGACGGAGTTCACCGCCCGCAGCAATCCGTATCGCGGCTACATCACTATCATTGAGGGCTGCGACAAGTTCTGCGCCTACTGCGTAGTTCCCTTTACCCGCGGCAAGGAACGCAGCCGGACTTCGGAGTCCGTGCTGGCGGAAGCCCGCCAGATGGCCGATCTAGGCTATACAGAGATTCAATTGCTCGGCCAGAACGTGAACTCGTACAAGGATCCGGCAGGGAAGCGGTCGTTCGCCGAACTGCTCGCCGCGGTCGGCGAGGTGCCGGGCATCCGCCGCGTGCGCTTCACAACTTCTCATCCCCGCGATTTTGGCCGGGATATCGTTCAGGCGATTGATGCCGTGCCTTCGCTCTGCGATCACGTTCATCTGCCCGTGCAAAGCGGCTCGGACCGCGTGCTCGACGCCATGCAGCGGCTTTATACGCGTGAGCAGTATCTGGAGCGCATCTCCTGGATAAAAGCCGCGAAGCGGGACATCAGCATTACGAGCGACATCATCGTGGGGTTCCCGGGGGAGACTGAGGCGGAATTCGCCGAGACGCTGTCGCTGCTCGATGAAGTACTGTATGACGGAATCTTCGGGTTCAAATATTCGCCGCGGCCAAACACGCCGGCGCTGAAGCTGGACGACGCGATTCCCGATGAGGAGAAATCGCGACGCCTGGCCGTTCTAAACGAAAAGCAGCGGGAGATGCAGAAGACCCATAATCAGAGATACCTAGGGTTAACTATTGAGGTAATGGTTGAAGGAAGGAACGACGCCCGGGCGCAGTGCGCGGGGCGGAGTTCCCAAAATAAGGTCGTCAATTTCAAGACTCCAAACGGATTAATCCCGAATTTGGGCTCATACATTTCCGTAGTTACCACCGGTTGTTTTCCCAACAGTCTTCTGGGGGAAATGGTGGTATAACAACGGGGTTGCTGGTCGAAAAGGCTTGGGAGTAGCGATGGAAGTAGAGATGAAAATCCGCGGTCTCATGATGGACCCCGTTACCAATATGCCGATCGTCATATTGAAGGATTCGGGCAGCGATACCGTGCTGCCCATCTGGGTGGGGATCTATGAGGCCAACGCCATCGCCCTGGAGATCGAGAAAGTCAGCACCCCCCGGCCTATGACTCACGATCTCATCAAGAATGTCCTGGTTGGGCTGGACGCCCACGTTCACAAGGTCGTGGTGACCGAACTGCGCGAAGACACCTTCTATGCGGTCATCTGGATGGAGCGCCAGGGCCAGGTGATCAGCATCGATTCGCGGCCGTCCGACGCCCTCGCCTTGGCCCTGCGAGTCGATTGCCCAATCTACGTCGAAGATGACGTCCTGAAGAACTCCAAGCTGGCTTCCAACATGTCAGACCGGGTCAGCAGTGAAGAACTGAGAAAGTGGCTTGAAGGCCTCAACGACGAGGACCTGGGCCGCTATAAGATGTAGCCTTCCCAGAACGAAAAAAGCCCGAACAAAGCCGCCACACAGCCCAATATCTCATCAGAGGAATGCCGACGGCCCAATAGGCGCGCGCGGTAACTTCGTGGTTTACATAATACCTGTTATCGGACACCACGCATCGCCGCGCTCTCCAAATCCCATGCGGCTTAGGCCCGGTTTGCGGCTTGGTGAGCCGGAGATGGAGCCAGGACTATGGCGGGATGAAACAACGTTCCTGCCAGCCGCGTAGCAATGGCGATCAATTCCCTTTGCCCGACGAACACCTTGACCCGGCGGGCGGAGGACATTTCCGGCAGGTTCACCGGGCGGCCATATCGGATCATTGCGGCCATGGCTTCATTGGCTGTGACGGCGGGAAACTCAGGCAGCAGTTCCCGCGGATGAACCATAATGGCCTCGGTCTGTCCGTTCGCCACGACATCGGCGACTGCTTCTAGCGTGTGGGCATTGGCCAGCCCAAATTCGCCGACGGCGGTACGTCTTAGGGACTCCAGGTGCGCGCCACAGCCGAGGATCTTTCCCATATCATGGGCGACCGAGCGCATGTAAGTCCCCGAGGCCACGCGGGCATGGAACTCCGCCCTATCGCCTGTGGTTCTCACAATCTCGAATTCCCTTATCTCGACTTCCACCGGGGTAAGCGGCACGTCCTGACGTTTGCGGGCGAGTTTGTAGGCTGGCACACCCTGGATCTTCTTGGCCGAAAACGGCGGCGGCATTTGCCGAATCTTGCCCTGGAACTGGGCGGCGATTTCCCTGACTCGTTCCTCCGATAGCTCCACCGCCTGAGACGGACTCGTGGGTTCGCCCTGCGCGTCGTACGTTTCGGTGGCAAAGCCGAAGCGGATCACTCCCTGATAACTCTTCTCCGAATTGGTATAGAACTGGGCCAGCCGGGTCAGATTCCCGATCAACAGGGGCAAAACACCGGTAGCGAGAGGATCCAGGGTGCCGAGGTGGCCTACGGAGCGCTCCCCGAGAATGCGGCGCAAGCGATTCACCACGTCGTGCGATGTCAGCCCGGACGGTTTGTCGATGATTAGAACGCCATTCATGGAGTCGCACAATTTCGCGGCCGGGTAATCTGGTACCTTAGGTCAGTCAGCCGGAAGACTGCGGTCGGTTCACTGGATTATTTAACTACCGGCTACCAAATTTACCAGATTCGATAGGCTGGCATGATTCCCATCCGAGACGATCAACCCCGGTTCAGCACCCCCTACCTCACGTATTTTCTGATCGCGTTTAATATTCTGATCTTCCTTTTCGAGTCCACGATGGATCCCGCCAGTCTCAATGCGCTGGCTTACCAGTTCGGAATGATCCCCGCGCACGTCACGGCTCTGGTGCAGGGGTCATCACATGCGAATCCCGCGTCCGTTTTGGTTCCGATTCTCACTTCCATGTTTCTCCACGGGTCATGGATGCACGTGATCGGCAATATGTGGTTCTTGTGGATCTTCGGCGACAACATCGAGGACTACCTGGGCCATTTCGCTTACCTGCTGTTTTATCTGGCGAGCGGAGTCGCCGCTGCTGTTGCCCAATGGGCGCTTGAACCGCATCTGCGCGTGCCCACGCTTGGCGCCAGCGGCGCAATTGCCGGTGTCCTGGGAGCATATTTCATCCTTTACCCGAAAGCCCGAGTCTCCACCTGGTTTCCGCCGATCTTCTTCTTTTACCTGCCCGCCTGGGTGATGCTGGGATACTGGTTCGTGGTGCAGTTTCTGAGCGGCGCGGCCACTTCGATCACGCAGGCAAGCCAGACGACCGGCGGGATCGCATTCTGGGCCCACGTAGGGGGTTTTGTGACCGGCCTCGTGCTGATCAAGCTGTTGCCCGAAAGACCCCGGCGTTATCGCTACGGGAGCTGGTAGCGAGGCTCAGCAACTAACCCCGTCCGCCCGCGGCCTTTATAATGCTGTTGTGGCCCACGAATCCGTTCGCCAAATTGCCTCAGCCGACTTCCCTACCCGCTGGGGCCAGTTCCGCATTTCCGGGTTCCGGGGCCGATTCGGCGACCGTACGGAAGAAGCCGTCGCCCTGGTGATGGGCGACGTGCAGTCGTCGCCGCCACTCGTCCGTATCCACTCGCAATGCCTCACGGGCGACGTCTTCGGCTCCTTGCGATGCGACTGCCGCCAGCAGCTGGAACTGTCGCTGAAAATGATCGCCGCGGCCGGCGCCGGGATTCTGATCTACGAGCAACAGGAAGGTCGCGGCATCGGGCTAATGGCAAAGCTGCAGGCGTACGAGCTCCAGGATGCCGGGCTGGATACGGTTGAAGCTAACGAACGCCTTGGGTTCAAGGCCGACCACCGGGAATTCGCCTTGCCGTCTGGCATCCTGAAGGCGCTTGGAGTGACCGAGGTTCGGCTGCTCTCGAACAATCCTGACAAAGTCGCGGCGCTCGAGCGGGGAGGTATTCGTGTAGTCGAGCGGGTACCCTGCGAGGTCGAACCGAGCAGCTACGCCGAAGACTACCTGAAGACCAAGAAGGAAAAACTGGGCCATCTCTTCTCGGAGCGGTAGGGAGTTCCCTTCTAAGATTCACGCTCGGTTAGCGTTCGTCGAGCGGCGTCCAATGCTGCGGATAGGCGGGGCCAATGTAGTCGGCCCGCGGCCGGATCAGCCGGTTATCGGCAAGCTGTTCCATCACGTGCGCCGTCCAGCCACTCACCCGCGAAACCGCGAAGATCGGCGTGAACAGGTCCACGTCGATGCCCAGCGTGTGATACGTCGAAGCCGAATAGAAATCCACGTTCGCGTTCAGCTTCTTCTCCGACTTCACAAACTGCTCGATGGCGTGGGAGAAGTCGAACCACTTGGTCTGGCCGCTGGACTGGCCGAGGTCGCGCGACATCTGCCGCAGGTGGGTAGCGCGGGGATCTTCGGTGTGATACACGCGATGGCCGAAACCAGGAATCTTCTTTTTCTGGGCCAGCATGCCCTTGACGTAGTCGACGGCATCGGCGCCCGAATGGTCAATCGCTTCCAGGATGTGGAAGACCGCCTCGTTGGCGCCGCCATGCAGCGGTCCCTTGAGGCAGCCGATCGCCGAAGTGACGGCGGAATGCATATCCGACAATGTCGCGGCAGTCACGCGCGCGGCAAAGGTGGAGGCGTTCAGCTCATGGTCAGCATGCAGGATCAATGCGATATCGAGGGCCCGCTCCGCGGTGGAGGAAGGATGCGTGCCGTTCAGCATGAGCAGGAAGTTGGCCGCGTGAGAAAGCGAGCGGTCCGGTTCGACCACCGGCTTCCCTTTCCGAATGCGATCATAGGCCGCAACGATCATCGCGATCTGCGAGGTCAGACGGATAGCTTTGTGCAGGTTGGCTTCCCGATCGTTGCTTTTTTCTTCCGGATCAAAGAACGACAACGTCGAAACCATGGTGCGCAGCACATCCATAGGCAAGGCATGCTTCGGCACCAGGTGCAGGCGATGGAAAATCGAGGCATCCAGTTTTCGCTCTTCCGCGAAGCGGTCCCGCAGTTCGCTCAGCTCGGAGCGTGAGGGCAGCCGGCCAAACCACAGCAGGTAGCAGGTCTCCTCGAAACTGGAGTTGTCGGCCAGTTCGTGAATATCGATGCCGCGATAGGCCAAAACACCTTGTTCGCCATCGATATAGCAGATACTGGAAGTGGTGGCGACCACTCCTTCCAGCCCTTTCGGGGCGTGCGTCGTCAGACTGGACATGGTACCTCGCTCAAGCCGCTGGATTCCGTTGTGGACGCACGGGGAGAGCAAACACGCGTAGTCGTCCCAACTAACTTTTATACGCCAAAAACTGGAACTTTCCAACCGGTCCGAGAGTGACGGAAGTACGCCGTGGCCGCCGTTTCTCAGTTTGGGCTCAGGGATTCTCGGGGGCGTGTGGCTCGTCGGAAAAGTCGCACCCCGAGGGCCAGGCTTTGATTGTCATCCATTGTGCGGCGTATATTGAAGAGTTTTCTCTTCTGCGCCGACTCTACTGGTAACGGCGCTCGAATTCATCTTGTTTTTCATAGGAGTTCCGAATGAAACGCCCATGGTTGATTTCTGCAATCCTCACGGTTCTTTTTGCCTCCTGCCTCGCGCCAGCCGATGAGGGCATGTGGCTTTACAACGCCTTTCCCAAGAATAAAGTGAAAGCCAAATATGGCTTCGACGTGAGCCAGAGCTGGCTGGATCACGTACGTCTGTCCTCGGTCCGCTTTAACAATGGCGGTTCCGGTTCCTTTGTCTCTGCTGACGGCCTTACGTTCACGAATCATCATGTCGGTGCAGAATGCGTCCAGGAGCTTTCGACCGGGGGTAAGGACTACATGAAAACCGGCTTCTATGCCCCCACTCAGGCTGACGAGGCCAAGTGCCCGAACCTGGAACTGAACCAGTTGGTAGGCATTGAAGACATCACCGCCAAGGTGAATGCGGGCGTGAAGCCCACGATGTCCACGGCCGAGGCGGGACAGGCGCAGCGTGCCGCCATGTCAACCATCGAGCAGGATTGCGCGACCGCAAGCGGCCTGCGCTGTGACGTTGTCACCTTCTATTCCGGGCAGGTCTTCCATCTCTACAAGTACAAGAAATACACGGATGTGCGGCTGGTGTTCGCGCCGGAATTTGATATCGCGTTCTTCGGCGGTGATCCTGACAATTTCATGTATCCGCGCTACGACCTCGATATCACCTTCTTTCGTGTCTACGAGAACGGCAAACCCGCTCACCTCGACAACTATCTCCGCTGGTCCGACCGGGGAGTGAAAGAGGGCGACTTGGTCTTCGTCTCGGGTCATCCTGGCACCACCGGCCGCTTGCGGACCATAGCGCAGCTTGGATTCCTGCGCGACGTGGATTATCCGTCGCGCATCGAGCGCTACGCGCGCCGTATCGCGCTATTGGGAGGCTTCAGCACGCAGTCGCAGGAGAACGCCCGCATCGCCAAGGAGGAAATTTTCAGTTATTCCAACTCTCTCAAGGCCTACAAGGGGTTCGAAGCCGGACTCAAGGATCGCCCGCTGATGATGCGCAAGGCCGGAGCGGAACTTAAGCTCCGCACTTCCGTTGCCATGAGTACGAAAGAGAAGGCGGAAATCGGCGATCCCTGGACAGCCATTGCAAAGGCGATGGAAGTGCAGAAAGAGATCTACTTGCCCCTGATCTTTTTGGAGCGCAGGCGTGGCGCATTCAACGCTGACCTGGCCAATATCGCCCGCGATCTGGTGCGCGTGACTGAAGAAAAGACCAAGCCCAACGAGCAAAGGCTACGCGAATACCGCGATTCTGCCCGGGCTTCTCTGGAGCAGCAGCTCTTCTCAACCGCCCCGATTTACAAGTCCATGGAGATCGTCACCCTGGCGGAATCGCTCGAGGAAATGCAGCAAGCCATGGGCAATGAGAATCCGGCAGTGCAGAAGGTATTGCAAGGCAGGCGTCCTGGCGAAGTGGCGGCGGACTTGATCAACGGCACCAAACTCGAAGACGTGGCGGTACGCCGTCAGCTCTACGAAGGCGGAGTTGCGGCAATTCAGGCTTCTACCGACCCGCTGATCGTCCTCATGCGGACGATCGATCCCGACGCGCGGGCTGTCCGCAAACGCTACGAGGATGAAGTGGAATCGGTCGAGCGTCGCGAAGGCGCCAAGATTGCCAAGGCTCAGTTCTCGGAAAGCGGGTTCACTCAGCCTCCGGATGCAACTTTCACCCTGCGCCTTAGCTACGGACAAGTGAAGGGATACACCGAGCACGGCAAGCCTGTTCCCTACTTCACCACGATGGCAGGGGCGTTCCGGCACGCCGAGGATCATGAGAACGAACCGCCCTATCGCCTGCCGGAGAACTGGTCGAACAACCAGCAGAAGCTGAACCTCTCGACGCCTCTCAACTTCGTTTCTACCGCGGACATCATCGGCGGAAGTTCCGGCAGTCCGACGGTCAACAAGGCCGGAGACGTGGTCGGAATCATCTTCGACGGCAATATCGAGTCTCTGCCCTGGAATTTTGCTTACGATGACACCGTGGGGCGGGCGGTGAGCGTGGATTCGCGCGGCATCCTTGAAGCACTGCGCAAGATCTATGGCGCGTCAAGCCTGGCGGATGAGCTTTCCCCGGCCACCAAATCCAGTTCCCTGCCAAAGGAAAACCAGAAGTTGAAGGACGGGAAGAAGATGCCGGCGAAAACTGTTTCTTCACAGTAAGGACTTCGAGAGGCCCGGACTCTACCGCCGGGCCTCGGTTCTTTTTTCGCAAGGAATTCGCCATAGCTCGTTCCCTCCAAGGTACAGGTCCCTTCGGAAAGTAGCTCGCGACGGCTCATGGCCGGGTACAATCAAGCATGCGTATGCGTTGGGGATGGTCTGGGGTCGCGGTGGCGGTCGTTGCGGTTGCCGCACTCGCTGCTGACCAGCCTCAAAGCGTGCTCGTCCTGCCTTGTACGCAGTCCGCTGCTGGAATCGCCACCTGCAATCCGTCCAAGAACGAGTTGAAGCAGGCCAGGACAGACTTCAGCAAAGGAGTCCGGTTCCGGAAAGCTGGCCACATCGACCGTGCATTTGAGTTCTTCGACAGTGCCGCTCGCCTCGATCCCCACAACATCGACTACGTAACTGCGCTTGAGATGTCGCGGCAGCAATTGGTCTTCGATCACGTGCAGCGGGGCAACGCAGACTTGCTGCAGGAAAAGAAAGTCGAGGCGCAGGCCGAATTCCGCGCCGCTCTGGACCTTGATCCTCAGAACCAATTTGCGCAGCAGCGGTTGCAGGATTCGCTGGCAGAGTGGCAGCCGAAGATAACTGGGGGAGTGCAGCTTTTGCAGGATTCCGGAATCTTGCGCGTGATTCCGAATTCCATGAAGCACGGCTTTCACTTTCGCGGGGACGGGCGTGATCTGCTTACCCAGATTGCGGCGGCGTTTGGCGTGACCGTGGAGTTTGACGAGAAAGTGGTTACACACCGGGTGCATTTCGACATCGAGCCCGTAGATTTCTTCACCGCGATGCGGGCAGCTTGCAATGTCACGCACACGTTCTGGACACCTCTGGCCGAGAAGCAGATCCTGCTGGCGGCGGAATCGCTGGATAACCACCGCCTGTTCGACCGCATGGCCTTGCGTACCTTCCGCATTCCTGGCGCAACTACCCAATCGGAGCAGGCAGAAGTTCTCAATATGCTGCGCACGATTTTCGAAATCCGCTTCGTCGTTTCGCAGCCGCTCGAAGGAACCATCACCATACGGGCTCCGGTGAATGTATTGGACGCGGCGACCAAAGTGCTGGACGGTCTCGGAGAAGGGCGGCCGCAGGTATTGCTGGACATTCGCGTTTACCAGATCAGCCACAATCTCACCCGCAACATGGGAGTCCACATTCCCAATCAGTTCAACCTGTTCAACATTCCGGCGGGTGCGTTGGCGGCACTGGGTGGACAAAACATTGGGGATCTGATCAACCAGTTGATTTCCGGCGGCGGCATCAACCAGGCTAGCTCCCAGGGGATCGCGGGTCTGCTGGCGCAGCTACAGGGCCAGCAGAACTCCATTTTCAGCCAGCCCCTGGCTACTTTTGGCAACGGCCTGACGCTCATGGGCCTCAGCCTGGACTCGCTCAGCGCGCAATTGTCGATGAACGAAAGCTGGGTCAAGGACCTGCAGCACGCGACGCTTCGCGCCGGCCACAATAGCGAGGCCACCTACCTCATCGGCGAGCGCTATCCCATCCTGAATGCCAGCTTCGCCCCGGTGTTCAATTCAGCGGCTATTTCGCAGGTGCTGCAGAACAATAGCTTTCAGGCGCCGTTCCCTTCTTTCAACTATGAGGATCTGGGATTGAGTCTCAAAGCCAAGCCGATCATAAGCGGGAATGGCGATGTGAATCTGACGCTGGAAATGCAACTCCGCACTTTGGCGGGCCCCAGCATCAACGGCGTACCGGTGATTTCCAACCGCGAATACAAGGGCAGCATCACGCTGACCGATGGGGAGCCAGCGGTTGTCGCCGGCGCCATCTCGCGAAACGAGCAGCTCAGCTTGGGTGGAATCCCGGGCTTGGGCGCTGTCCCTGGCTTAAACAAGGTCATGGTCACCAACACCAAGACCGAAGATGACGATGAACTCCTGGTGGTGGTGACTCCGCACGTGGTGCGGCACGATCTCCACGAACAAAGCTCGGAAGTGTGGATGCCGCGCTAGCTGGCACCGCCCTACTTTGGTTGGAACTCGACCAGTTTCTTCAGCAGGTCATAAGGCAGCCCGCCGATGCCGACCTTGCGTCCGTTGATGAAGATAGTCGGAGTGCTGTTAACCTCAAGGTCCTTCCCCAGCGCTACCGATTGCTCCACCCGCGTGGTGGTTTCCGGCTTGGTGGAGCAAGCGGCGATATCTGCTCCCTTCACACCCGCACCGTCGGCAATCGCGGTTAGCTTCTCGTCGGCATTCGCCGCTGTGATATCCGTTTGTGCGTCGTAGGTGGCCTGCATGAATTTCCAGAAGGCATCATTCGATGTGCGCCCCACGCAGTCCGCATAGGCGGCGGCTTTGTTCGCCCAGTCATGCGCAGGCAGCGGAAAGCTCTGCAGCACGAACCGGACATTTTTCTCGTCGGACAACAATTCATCGATCTTCGGCGCTGCTTCCTTGCAGTGCGGGCATTGCAGATCGCTGAATTCCACAATTGTGATGGGCGCATCTTTCGGTCCCCGCGACGGCCCGTTCATCCTGCTCTCCAGTTCCTTGCGCGCCGCTTCGAAGGGGCGCGCGCCGAAAGGGATGATCTCTCCTGTCACGGCATGTTGCCCGTCGGCGGTCACGAAGAACTTGTTCGGCTGCGGACCCTGCGGACCGCTGATCACCACCGTCACTTCCGCAAGGCCCTCGGCACTCGCAGGCCGGATATCCACGACCTTGAAGCTCAAAGAGCTGTCATAACCGAACATTGCCTGCATAAAGGCATTGACAGTTTCTTCGGACGGAAGATTGGTGCCAGCTGTACTCCTGGCAGGCTGGTGGGGTGCGGAAGTCTTCTGTTGCGCGCCGGCCAGTGCAGCTAGCAGAGGGAAAAGCAGCAAGCAGTTCCAGTAACGAGACATTGGTTCCTTTCAGGTGACGGACAAACGGTCTCTCAGTTATACATCGGGTTTGGCGGCAATGGGAAAGCGCCGTCCGTGGCCGAAGGCCTTGGCGGTAATTTTCAGTCCTGGCGCCGCCTGCTGGCGCTTGTACTCGCTGCGGTCCACCATGCCGATGACACGTTGCACCAGACTAACATCGAAGCCGCGGTTCGCCGCAATCTGGTCGGCGGTTTGTAAGTCCTCCACGTAATCTTCCAGAACCGCGTCGAGAATCTCGTAAGGTGGCAGCGTGTCACTGTCTACCTGGCCTTGCCGCAACTCCGCGGAAGGCGCTTTCTCCAGGCTGGCCTCGGGAATCACAGGCCGCCGGTGGTTCACATATCGGCTGATGCCGTAAACCAGTGTCTTGGGAACATCGGAAATCACAGCGAGGCCTCCGGCCATATCGCCGTACAGAGTGCAATAGCCTACGCCGAGCTCACTCTTGTTGCCCGTGCTGAGAACCAGCGCGCCGAACTTGTTCGAGAGCGCCATCAGCAGCATGCCTCGGGCCCGC
>Ga0335079_10006122_pt1 | contig 13755 bp, 10 predicted proteins | sample Lox_Sample_33_FD_206719 | JGI IMG/M metagenome (GOLD analysis project Ga0335079, IMG submission 206719) | Soil microbial communities from Loxahatchee National Wildlife Refuge, Florida, United States - Lox_Sample_3.3 | ecosystem: Environmental > Terrestrial > Soil > Wetlands | place: USA... | reverse complement strand
AGGAGTACTAAGCTAGGCCCGCGTGACCGTCGATTCCTTCGCCGCTCGCAGCCGTGCGGGCTGGATCACCCGGTTCCACCACATGGTCACGCCCGTGATCAGCAGCAGCACCGGCACGAGCCCGAGGATCACCCACAGCGTTTCCACGCCCCACCCCCAGCGGTTGCCGAAATGCAGCCACGCCGGCCAGCGCAGGATCTGGTCCCCGATCGCCATCGGTCCGCCGCGGCGGAACGGCTGATTGATGGGCGTGAAGCGGCCCACGAGGTCTTGATACGGCTGTGGAAAGACCAGCAGCATGCCCGTGACTCCCCACATGAACACGAACAGCAGGCTCCAGATTCCGGCGGCGCTGTGCAGATCCCAGTTGAAGCGCTTCCAGCTTGACGCCCAACGAACGCCCAGACTGCGCCGCCAGGTTTCTTTGCCCGGCCACCAGATCACGGCGCCCGTCAATGAAAGCAGCGTGACGAAACCGGCGCCGGCTCCGTTGATAGCTCGCCCCTTTTTGCCAGCCAGCAGATTGATGTGGAGATCGGCCAGCCACGCCAGCACCTTGATGCCCGCCGGCACGGCCGGTCCGACATCCTCGCCCGTGTACGGATTGAACTGCCGCTGCTTCTTGCTTCCGCCGCGACTCATCCAGATCTCGACCGATTGGTTCGGTTTGCGCCCATCGAAAATGTACGTCACCACGTAGCCGGGGTAGGTGCGCCGCGCCGCAGCCTTCAATTGATCGCGTGTGAACGGTTGACCGGTTACGGCAACCAGCTTCGGTCCTGACGACAGCTTGTTATAGAGCGTATTGCGGAACACGATGGCGCTGCCGGTCACGCTGATCGCCAGCACATAAAGACCGAGGCCGATGCCGGTCCACAGGTGAATCTGGAACAGCGCTCTGCGGAACCTGACGGTTTGCGGCCGCTGCGTCCATCGCTCCCAAAGGCTCACAGAAACCTGTCCTACTCGTAGAACTCCGGCGCCTTCTTCTGCTTATTGAAGGTCGGCATGTCGTGCTCGATCCACAACTGCGCGCCCGTCTTCTTTAGAAACGCCTCGACTGTGGCGCGGCTGGCGATCGACTGATCGTGGTTAAATTCGAACGTCGGAGTCTTATCGGTGAAGCGTTCTTCGGGGTAGTGATAGAGATCGCCTGCCAGGAGCACTGGCCCGGTCTTCGCCAATTTCACGAACAGCACCTGGCTGCCTTGCGTGTGCCCCGGCGTGTATTTGATCACCACCGTGCCATCGCCAAACACATCGTAATCGCTCTCCGGCAGAATTTTGGTCTTGGCGGTCTTGAGCGCGCTGAAACTGGCCGTCTGAATCACGCCCTTGGGCGCGTCCGAAAACATAAAGTCGCGCTCGGTCTGATGGACCAGCCACGTCGAACCCGCAAAAGAGTTGGCATTGGCGGTGTGGTCCGAATGATAATGCGACAGGCCCAAATAGGTGATGTCGGCTGGCGTGTAGCCAATCGCCGCCAGTTGCGGCAACAGCGGCTTAGTGGCCGTCATAATCCCCTGCGTCACCGGCGTGCCATCCCCCTTGAAGGCGCTGTCGGGGACAGTTCCGGTGTCCCACATGAGCGTCCCCTTGGGGTGGACGATCAGATAACTCACCGCCACGAAATCGACCTCGGCCAGCTCTTCTTTCTTGAAGTGAAACATGTCCGGGTTGAGGCCCTTCAGACTGCCGCAATCGAAAACATAAATCCGCACCGATTTCGGGGGTTTCGGCGCCTTTTGGGCCTCGGCGGACGGGGTTACAAATGCGGCAGCGAGCGCCACAAGAGCGAGCACCAGGCGCTTGGGGATGTTCATAACGTTGAATCCTTTCGAGGGATTTATTCTCTCACGCCAGGTTCATCTGGCGCAGCAGGCCGGGGTAGCGCGGGTCGGAACGGAGCCCGTCATAGGGGGCGTACAACGGGAGAAGGACGACGAATGGATCGCGTTGGTGGATCGATTTTTGGAGCCACTCGATCGCCGCGTCGTTTTCTCCCAGTTGGGCATGGAGCGCGGCGATCGCGTTGGCGCTCACATAGGTCCGCTGGGCAAAGGCTTTTAGCTCCTCCAGGACCCTGAGCGCGTCTTCCTTGCGGCCTGCCATTGCGTAAACGTCGCCCAGGGTTTCGAGCACGACCGGCCAGCGTCCATAGACCTGACCCATCCTTTCGGCCGTTGCGAGCGCCCCCTCAAAACGCCCATCGGCGGCCAATGCGTGTGCGAGCACGATCAGACCGACCAAGTAGTTGGGCTCGATTTCGAGCGCCCGCCGAACGCAGTCGGCGGCTGCGGGATAGCGTCGTTGGAGCATCAACACGGCCGCTTTTCCGTAATGCACATTGGCAGCCAAGGGGTCCTGCTCCAACATACGATCCATCTCCTGTTCGGCCTCTTCTAAGCGGCCGGCGGCACGTAAGTACCAAAATACATATGGAAAACGGACGTGGCGGGAAGCGGGGGCGAGTACCAGCGCCTTCCGGAATCGTCTCTCGCACTCGCTCCAATTGTATTCGTAAAGCAAGTGGAAGACCGCCAGCATAGAATGTGCCTCCGCGCAGTTTTCGTCCAGCTCCAGCGCCCGGCGGGCTTCCTCCGCTACTTTGGGGAGAACGTTGCGCGGTTGCTCTCCGCCGAGAGATGCAATCAAAAAGAAGCAGTCTGCAAGTCCAACGTGGGCGGGTGCGAAGCCGGGGTCGATGGATACCGCCTTCTCGAAGAACTCCCGCGCCTTGATCGTGCTGGACGGCGTCAAGCGATACCAGTGATGGCGGCCCTCCAAAAACGCCTCGTAGGCCGCCGGATTGGTGATGGCGCGTTTCACCATCGGCTGAGCTCTGGCGCCGGTAAGGTTCAGCTTGAGTTGCTCGACGATCGCCGCGGAGATCTCGTCCTGAATCGCAAAGACATCGGTCAGCTCGCGATCGTAGCGCTCCGACCAAAGGTGAAACCCGTCCGCCGCTTTGATGAGCTGCGCCGTGACGCGTATGCGGTTTCCCGCTTTGCGAACGCTGCCTTCGAGTACGTGCGCCACACCCAACTCGCGCGCGATATCGGCGATCTTCACGTCCTTGCCGCGGAAAGAAAATGCCGACGTGCGCGCCGTAACCTTCAGCCCCGGAACCTGCGTGAGCGCGTTGATGATCTCCTCGGCGAGCCCGTCACTGAAATATTCGTTTTCCTTGTCGGCGCTCATGTTGGCGAACGGCAGCACGGCTATCGACGGCGCAGGCTCGCTGCCTTTCGCTGAGCCGGCCTCTTCCAGCGCTGCGATCACTTCGGTCATCGTCTGAAAACGCTCGCCGGGGGACTTGCGCAAACAACGTTCGACCACGCGAGCCAGTTGCGGCGCCGCCTCCAACGGCCGCGGCTCCTGGTGGAGAATCGCCACCATCGTCGACAGCGCCGTCTCGCCCGAGAAGGCCTTGTGCCCGCTCAGCATCTCGTAGAGCACCAGCCCAAAGGAGAAGATATCGGATCGCGGGTCCACAGGCTTGCCTTCCGCCTGCTCCGGCGACATATAAGCTACTGTTCCCACCACGGTTCCGACTTCCGTGAGGGAAGCCGTGGCCTCTGCCGCCGCAGTCTGCGCTTGCTGCTTCGCCAAACCGAAGTCCAGCAACTTGATGCCGGCCGTCGTGACCAAAATGTTGCTGGGCTTTAAATCGCGGTGGACGATTCCTTTGCGATGAGCCTCCTCCAGCGCCTGGGCCATCTGCAAGGCGAGCGGCAGTCCCTGGTCTGCAGGCAGCGGTCCCTTAAGCGGCGTGCCTTCGATGTACTCCATCACCAGGTAATCCGGCCCGATGTCGTAAAGCGCGCAGATGTGCGGATGGCTCAGCGCGGCGATGGCCCGCGCCTCGCGCTCGAAGCGGGAGACATACTGTGGACTACCGACTTTGATGGCGACGGTTCGGTCGAGGCGCGTATCCCGCGCCTTGTAGACTTCACCCATCCCGCCCGCGCCGATGGGGGCGACTATCTCGTACGGTCCGAGACGGTTTCCGGGCGCTAGCGGCATGGCTCTTGAGCGACGCTATCCTGTTGTGGCACAGACCATCGTAGTGTGTGGTCTGTCCCGCGCGCAAACCAACATGGCAGACGACGAAAGGCGATCGTCTGCCCCACGAGAGTCTACGCTCCGTCTGCCTGGCGGCCGCGCACGATCTTGATGATCTTGGAGACGTCCGTACCCTTATCCACCACCACGCTGAAGAACGGGAACATCATTTCTTCCCAAGTCATGTCGCCGTAATACACCGTCGCATTGGGGTCGGGGTTGAACTTGTTGTTGACCGAATTGTCGTAGTGCGCCGTCACTTCCAGCCGCGTGCCCTTGGGCACGCTGATCGGCGTGGCCAGATCGTATGCCAACTGCCAGTTGAAGTCGTAACGCGGCACGCTGAGAATCGTTTCGGTCCGGCCATCGGGATACACCAGCCGATAGGTCATCTCTTTGCCGCGCACGTGCATGTGCGGGAACATGTAGACCAGTTGAACGTCTTCGCCGAAGGTCGCGACCGCCGGCGGGCTGGCCCAGTTGGGATCGTTGGGTGGAATGGCGAAGCTCTTGGCGTCGCTCGGCGAGGACATCCCAAGAGAGACGTAGATGCGCTCGGGCGCCGCCTTGGCGACGGTGAAGCCGATCCGCGGCGTGTCGGTCACGTCCTTCCCATTCGGAGTGTAGTGCACCTGGAAAACGATGTCGGTCCCCGCCTTGATCAGCTTCGCGGCGCCGTGGATCCGGTAATCCTGCGTGCGCTGGCCCGGCACGTAGCAGCCCTCGATGCCGTTGCTCCCCGCGGTAACCGACCGCGGAATGCCACGCCCGTTTACACCCGCCGCCTCCGGCAGCGCTTTTCCCTGATCGTCGCGCGGCCGAGGAGCCCATACCGGCTCGTTGTACTTCACTTCATCCGTGTGCGGCTTGAAGTATACGCAGATGTGATGGGTCACGGAAGGCTCGCTGGGACGGATTTCCATGGAGGTGATCCAGGTATCCTGCGTAATGCCGCTCGGAACCGTGATGTAAGACCACTCAATCACGTTGTTCTTGGGATGAGCGGGAACGGCCGTAGCGGGGCCATTGACAATCAAATCGGGTTTGACGTCCCAGCCGTCCGCGGGCCATTGAACCGGCGCGGGAGCATCTTTCGGATTGCCTTCCACAGCGCCCCCGTCGGCCCATTTGGCGATGGTGTCGATGTCGCTCTGCTTCAAGGAACGATCGTTGGCGAAGTGGCTGAACTGCGGATCGGCAAACCATGGCGGCATCTTCTTGGTAGCCACTGCAACTTTCATTGCTTTGGCCCAGGGCCGCGCGCTGTCATACGTGAGGAAAGACATCGGCGCGATTTGCCCCGGCCGGTGACAGCTTTGGCAGTTCTTCTCGAGAATCGGCAGCACGTCTTTGTTGAATGTGACAGGCGAAGGTTTGTCCGCGGCGGCGGCAACGCCCGCAATCAAGAGCCCCATCACCCAGAGGCGCTTAGTCATAACGATCCCCTCCTATTCCTGCTCTGAGACATGATAGCTCACCCGCGAGTACCATTGCGCGTGCCCAAGCCTGGCGCGTATTTACTAAGTAAAGAGGCAAGAAAGATGCAAATGAAACGGATTAGTGGCGTATAACGTAAGAATAACGTTCCTTGGTGCCACTGATTCTTATTAGTGCCGACACCGCCGATATGAGTAGTTGGGCGTCGCTCATCGCATTGAGCTTCGAGGTCGGTTCCGGCCTGCTGTTAGCGTCCGGCCTGCTCCTCGAGCCCGAAGCACTTCGGGAGAGTGCGTGCGGTGAATGTCGCGGAACTAATTCGAGAACTATACCAACAAAAAGAAAAACTGGTGCGCGCCATTGCGGTGCTCGAGGAGCTGGCGGCTGATCGGCAGGGTATTAAGCCGCTGACCGAACGGGCCGAACGGCGCGGGCGCAAATCGATGGGCACTGAGGAACGCCGCGAGGTGTCGCAGCGCATGAAGAAGTATTGGGCTGCGCGGCGCAAACAGGCACCTAAGGGTCCGAAAGAAGAGGCATAGGAAGAGCTTCGGCCGAAGTCCCACTGCGTTGAGCTACCTTATTGGAGAAGGAGAGCGCAGTGAAATACCTGGTCGCGGCCCTCGCCTTGTGCTGGACAGCCTGGGCACAGGATGCCGATACGGTTCTGCTCAATGGGAAGGTCCTGACGGTGGATGGCCGCGTCTCCGTGCGCCAGGCAGCTGCGGTACGCGACGGCAAGATTCTGGCAATCGGAGATACCGCCGCCATCCGCAAGTTAGCCGGCCCCGAAACGCGCGTGATCGACCTACAGGGCCGCACCGTCATCCCCGGATTGATCGATTCCCATCTCCACGCCATTCGTGCCGCGCTGAGCTTCAGCACCGAGGTGAACTGGATCGGCGCTCGCTCGCTCACCGAAGCGCTGGGACGTATTCGCGAAGCGGCGCACACCATGAAGCCAGGCGCGTGGCTCATCGTGGCCGGTGGCTGGAATGTGCAACAGTTCCAGGAGAATCGCCGCCCGACTCAGGCCGAGTTGGTGGCAGCCGCGCCTGATAACCCCGTCTACGTGCAGTTGGCCTATGGCTGGGTGATGATGACGCCCCTCGCATTCCAGGCCTTGCATATCACCGGCGAGGCCGATCTGGCGCGGGGCGGCCGCTTGGAGCGCGATGCCGATGGCAGACTCACCGGAGGAATCAGCGGGCCGCAGCGCGTGATCACATCGCTGTTCGACCGGCTGCCCAAGCCGACGTTAGCGGAACAAGTGCAGGGTACCAGGAAATTCTTTCGCGAGCTCAACCGCCTGGCATTGACCGGAGTCATCGATCCACAGGGCAATAACATGACCCCGGGCGATTATGCCGCGCTCTTCCAAGTGTGGCGCGCGGGGCAATTGACCGTTCGCGTAGCTTACAGCATCGGAACGCAAACACCCGGCATGGAGCTCGAAGAGTTTCAGACTCTGACTCGCCTGCTGCCCATGGGGTTTGGTGACGATATGCTGCGCTTCAACGGCATCGGCGAAAGCGTCACCGCGGCCATGTACAACAACGACAAGCCGACGCAGGCGGACAAAGACCAATACTTCGAAGTGGCCAAATGGGCCGCTGAGCGGGGCATGACGCTGACACAGCATTGGGGCCGCGACGCCTCGGTTGGCGAGTTGCTTTCCGTCTTCGAACGGGTGAATCGGGAGGTACCCATTGCGCCGCTGCACTGGTCGATCGCGCATTTGAACGACGCGTCACCCGAGACGCTGCGGCGCATGAAGGCGCTCGGCGTTGGCTGGACCGCGCAGGATGCGATGTATTTCGGCGGCGACCAGTTTCTGCAGCAAAACGGCGCGGCGGCTGCGCGGCGGGCGCCTCCGGTCGAAACAGCCAAGGAGATCGGCGTGGCCGTCGGCGCCGGAACCGATGCGCACCGCGTGGCATCCTATAATCCGTTTACCGCGCTCCAATGGTTCCTCGACGGCAAGACCGTCGCCGGTACGGCTCTGCGCGGGCCGGAAGAGACGCCCAGCCGCGAGGACGCACTTCGCTTCTACACGCTGGGCAGCGCGTGGTTCTCACACGATGAAGCCAGGCGCGGCTCACTCGAACCGGGGAAGCTGGCCGATCTGGCAGTCCTGTCGGCGGATTACATGACGGTGCCAGTCGATCAAGTTGGCCGCCTGGAATCCGTGCTCACAATGGTCGGCGGCAAGGTCGTCTACGCGGCCGGGCCGTTCGAGAAGCTCGCGCAAAGCACCGCTCCCTAAGGGTCGCGGCTCGGTAAGACGGTGCTCTGCCTTTCCTACCGGAACTCTTCCATCAACGCATCGAGCGCCGCCGAGCCGGGACACAGCTTCTCGTACGGCACCTTGGTCAACGCGTGATCCGGCGTATGGCTCAGCTCGTGTAAATCCGCCACGCTCTCATCGATGTACAGCAGCCCCGTCACCACCCCGCCCTTGGCCTGCTGCTCCTGCATATACGAAAATACTTTCTCGCGATCGGTCGGATCGTAATCCGGCGGCACGCCTTTGAAAGAGACCGTGCTGCCGTCGTGCATCGTCACATTGACCGCGCCATTCTGGCCGATCGTCGCCAGGATTTCCGATGCGGGCGCGACGAAATCCGCCTCGGTGGCCTTGAGCTGCTGGCTGCGCACATGCATGTAGCTCTTGGTCGAGCCTTCGTGATCGTTGAAGGTGACGCACGGCGAGATCACATCCACCAGCGCGAAGCCGCGGTGTTTCATGGCGGCTTTCAAAATCGGCACCAGCTGATCTTTGTCGCCGGAGAAGCTGCGCGCAATGAAGGTTGCGCCCAAACTCAACCCCAGCGAGACCGGATCGATCGGCGCCATCCGGTTCGCCTCTTTGCGTTTGCTCTTGGAACCGACGTCGGCCGAAGCGGAGAATTGGCCCTTGGTCAAGCCGTACACGCCGTTGTTTTCGATGACGTACACCATCTTCACGTTGCGGCGGATCGCGTGGCACAGGTGGCCGAGGCCGATCGAGAGCGAATCGCCATCGCCCGAAATGCCGATGTAGGTAATTTCGCGGTTGGCGGCATTAGCGCCGGTCGCGATGGGAGGCATGCGTCCGTGCGCCGCGTTGAAACCATGCGCGCCGCTCACGAAATAGGCGGGCGTCTTCGAGGAACATCCGATGCCGCTGATCTTGCCGATCATGTGCGGCGGCAGCGCCAGCTCCCAGATCGCGCGCACCAGCGCGGCGGTCACCGAATCGTGCCCGCATCCGGCGCACAGAGTCGACATGGAACCTTCGTAATCGCGCACGGTCAACCCCAGCTCATTGCGCTTCAGGCTTGGATGGACGGCGATGGGCTTACTGATGGACGGCAACGGTGGATACCCCCATTTGACTGGTAATGCCTTCGATGACGTGCTGCGCGCTCAGCGGAAAACCGCCGTAAACCAGCACCGAGCGGAGCTTCTCCTTTTTGACCGGCGTCTCGAGCAGCAGCAGCGAGCGCAACTGCGCGTCGCGGTTCTGCTCCACCACGAAGCAGACTTCGTGCTCTTCGAGGAACGTCTCGGCAATGGTGTCGAAGGGGAAACCGCGCACGCGGAGGAAATCGGCGCGGATGCCGAATTCCGGCAACCGGTCGATGGCCTCGCGCACGGCCATGTCGCAGCCGCCCAGCGTGATGATTCCGATCTGCGCCCCCGGCGTCTTGATCTCGATCGAGGCGGGCACGAAACCCGCCGCGGACTTGTGCTTCCGCAACAGCCGGTCGACGACTTCCTGATATTCGTCCGGAATTTCGGTGTAGGCGCCGTCCTTGGTGTGACCCGAACCGCGCGTGAAGTAGGCGGCCTTGGGATCCACGCCCGGCAGGGTGCGCGCCGCAACATTGTTTTCATCTTCGTTGGTGTAGCGGAGGAAGCGCGAGAGCTCGCGCACCTCTGCGGCCTCGAGCACGCGGCCCCGCTCCGGCCGGTAGGAGTTGTCCCATTCCAGGCGCGGCACCACCCAATCGTTCATACCAATATCGAGATCGGAGAGCATGAACACCGGTGTTTGGAAGCGCTCGGCCAAATCGAACGCCTTCGGCGCGAATTCAAAGCATTCTTTGGGATTTGCCGGGAACAACAGGATGTGCTTGGTATCGCCGTGCGACGCATACGCGCATTCCAGGAGGTCGCCCTGCTGCGTGCGGGTGGGCATCCCGGTGGAAGGACCCACCCGTTGGATGTCCATGATCACCGCGGGGATCTCCGCGTAATAGGCGAGGCCGAGGAGTTCGTTCATCAGCGAAATGCCAGGGCCCGAAGTGGAAGTGAAGGAACGCGCCCCTGCCCACGACGCGCCGATCACCATACCAATCGCCGCCAGCTCGTCCTCAGCCTGCAGGATGGCGTAGTTGTTCCGGCCCGTCTCCGGATCGCGCCGGTACTTCTCGCAGAATTCCTTGAACGCATCCATCACCGAAGTGGACGGCGTGATCGGATACCACGCGGCCACCGTCGCGCCGGCGTACACGCAGCCGAGCGCCGTAGCGGTGTTGCCGTCGATGAGGATCTTGTCACCGTTGGCATCCATTCGTTCCAGCCGGAACGGCAGCGGGTCGAAATTTTCCGTGGCGTAGTCGAGCCCGAGCCGAAGGGCTTTTCGATTGGATTCGCGCAGCGCCTTCTTGCCCGCGAACTTTTCATCGAGCAGCTCTTCGACCACACTCATGTCGATGTTCAGCACCGCGCACAGCGAGCCGGCGTATGCGATGTTCTTCATGAGGACCCGTTCGCGCGGATCGCGAAACTGCTCATTGCACATGCTGGCAAGGGGCACGCCCAGGAAGGTGATGTCGTCCCGATCGAGCGCGGCATCGAGCGGCCAGGTGGAATCGTACATCAGGTAGCCGCCCTGGCGGACCTCGCGCACATCGCGCTCATAGGTCTGCCCGTTCATGGCCACGGTCAGATCGTAGTCCAGAGCGCGGGCCGTGTAGCCGTCTTTATTGACACGGATCTCGTACCAGGTCGGCAGCCCCTGTATGTTGGATGGAAACAGATTCTTTCCCGAAACCGGGATGCCCATGCGGAAGATGGCCTGCATCAGCAAACCGTTGGCGCTGGCCGAACCGGTGCCGTTCACGTTGGCCAGCTTCATTGCAAAATCGTTGACGCGCGTCGTGGCGCTCTTACCGTTACTAGTGGTCCGTTGCTTGTGCAAGTGCCAGCCTTCCTGCGTATGGAATTTCGAGTTCGAACTTCTGCATGTCCCACGCCGCCGTGGGGCAGCGCTCGGCGCACAGGCCGCAGTGGACGCAGAGGTCTTCGTCTTTGAGCATGAGCCGTTTGGTTTGGGGTAGCGGGGCGGAGGCGTAGAGCGCCTGATCGAGGTTGTTGGCGGGCGCCGATAGACGATGCCGCACCTGTTCCTCTTCGCCATCCGGGGCGATGGTGAGGCACAGCAGCGGACAGACGTCGATACAGGCGTCGCATTCAATGCAACGCGCCCCGTAGAACACCGTCTGCACGTCGCAATTCAAGCAGCGCTGCACCTCGCGCGCGGTCTGCGCGGCGTTGAAGCCCAGCTCCACTTCGATGTTCATCTTCTGGAAGCGCTCTTCCAGATCGACGTGCTGCATTTTCTGGCGCGCCGCCGGATTGTAATCGTTGTGATAGCTCCACTGGCCCAGCCCCATCTTCTGGCTGACGAGGTTCTGGCCCTGCGGCGGGCGCTCGGAAACCGGAATGCCCTGGCAGTAATTGTGGATCGAGATGGCCGCTTGATGCCCGTGCTCCGCCGCCCAAATGATGTTCTTCGGTCCGAATGCCGCATCGCCGCCGAAGAAGATACCGGGCCGCGTGGACTCCATCGTGGCCTTGTCGACGATCGGCTCTTCCCACTTATTGAACTCGACACCGAGGTCGCGCTCAAACCATGGGAAAGCGTTCTCCTGACCGATCGCCAGGATCACATCGTCGGCGGGCAGGAAAACCGTATCGATGAGCTTGGAGTTTTTAGCCACTTTGTCCCACTCCAGGCGCTCGAACTCCATGCCGATCAGCTTGCCGTTCTCGATTACGAAGCGCTTGGGTGCGTGATTCACGATGATCTCGACGCCCTCTTCTTCGGCATCGTCCAACTCCCACGGGGAAGCTTTGAAGAAGCCGCGCGGGCGGCGAGCCATCACGCGCACCGATTTGGCGCCCAGCCGGCGTGACGAGCGGCAGCAATCCATAGCGGTGTTGCCGACCCCGATGATCAGCACGTGCTCGCCGATCGAATCGACGTGCCCGAAGGCGATCGATTCCAGCCAGTCGATACCGATATAAATATGATCGGTGTCGTGGCGGCCCGGGATATCCAATTCTTTGCCGCGCGGCGCGCCGGCGCCCACGAAGATGGCGTCGTACCCTTCCTCGAGCAGCGCCTTCATGCTGCTGATGGGCGAGTTATACCGGATATCCACGCCCATGTCGAGGATGTAATCGATTTCCTCGGTGAGCACCGGCTCGGGCAAGCGGAACGCCGGGATGTTGGTGCGCATCAGGCCGCCGGGCTTGTCGTACTTTTCGTAGATCACCACTTCGTAGCCGAGCGGCATGAGGTCGTTGGCCACGGTGAGCGACGCCGGCCCCGAGCCGATGCACGCGATGCGCTTGCCGTTTTTCTCTTTCGGAATCTGCGGCAACAAATGCTTGATTTCGCCGCGGTGATCGGCCGCGACGCGCTTGAGGCGGCAGATCGCCACCGGTTTCCCGTCAATGCGTCCGCGGCGGCAGGCCGGCTCGCAAGGCCGGTCGCACGTTCTGCCCAGAATCGCCGGAAAAACGTTGGATTCCCGGTTGAGCATGTAGGCTTCGGTAAATTTTCCCTGGGCGATCAACCGTATGTATTCGGGAACGTTGGTGTGGGCGGGACAAGCCCACTGGCAATCGACTACTTTGTGGAAATATGCCGGATCATCTGTATCGGTGCGTTGCAACCAGACCCTCCGAAATCCGCGCCCGAAATCGGGCGACGGCACAACCATTTTACATCCGCCGCGGTTTATTGGCGTTTCGAGAGTACACTGTTAACCACTATGGCTAACATCAGGCCGCTGGCGCTCGTAACAGGCGCATCGGCCGGCATCGGGGAAACCTTCGCGCGGCGGCTCGCCAGGGATGGTTACGATCTGATTCTCGTGGCTCGAAGGCGGGACCGTCTGGAGTCGCTCGCGGCCGAGTTAGGCGGCGCGGAGATCTTAGTTGCGGACTTGACCGACACCAAAGAACTCCGGCTGGTGGAAGAGCGGATCGCTTCCGCCGATCTGGATTTGTTGGTGAACAACGCCGGTATCGGCATTCCCGGCATATTCTTCGAGGCGCCGATCGATAGCATCGACCGCATGAACCGCCTGCACGTGGTGGTAACGGCGCGGCTGGCACACGCCGCGCTGAAGCGAATGACGGCGCGTGGGCGCGGAGCCGTGATCAATGTTTCCTCGGTCGCCGGTTTCGGACAGAGCCCCGGCAGCGTCAGTTATTACGCCACTAAGGCCTGGATGAACAACTTCACGAAAGGTCTGTATCTGGAATTGAAGATGCTCCGCTCACCGGTCAAAGTGCAGGCGCTGTGCCCGGGGTTCACCATCTCGGAGTTTCATGACGTCGCGGGGGAGGGCCGTGAGGGTGTCCCTGCGTGGATATGGATGCGCCCGGAAGACGTTGTGGATGCGTCTCTCCGTGGTCTCGCTAGTGGCAAGCTGTTCGTAATCCCCGGCGCCATCTATAAGGTGGGAGCGAGAGTCCTGCCATGGCTTGGCTGGCTGCAGGTTCAATTAGCAAGGCGAGAGAGCGCGCGCAAACCAGTTTGAAATCCGGCATGTCCGACAATTCTTATTCCGAAAGCGCCGGCCGGAATCCAACCGGCGCTCCCGGGTTGTTACGTTACTGCTTCTTGGCGCCGGCGGCCCCCAGCGTGCACGAGGCGCACACGCCGAAGCCCGAACCATTCGCTTCAATGTAGCCGCAACTGGTGGTCAGCTTGGCAAGCTCTGAGTTGCTGAGAGACACCGTCGAATACGGAAACTCGGTAACGGCGAATGACCCGCCCGGCACCGCGTGAAGCGTGGTGCCCCAGGCACGTAAACCGGATACCGGCTGCAGCACGGTTGACGCATCGCAGTTCCCGGTGGATGCCACGAGCATGGTGCTGATGGCGGTTGGCACGCCGGCCGTCAGCGTGTTGCTGATCAGATCGGCCTGCGTGGAAAGCGTCATCAGATGGTTAGGAGTCAACTGACA
>Ga0335079_10006121_pt1 | contig 13757 bp, 12 predicted proteins | sample Lox_Sample_33_FD_206719 | JGI IMG/M metagenome (GOLD analysis project Ga0335079, IMG submission 206719) | Soil microbial communities from Loxahatchee National Wildlife Refuge, Florida, United States - Lox_Sample_3.3 | ecosystem: Environmental > Terrestrial > Soil > Wetlands | place: USA... | reverse complement strand
ACCAGATTTCCCATCTGGTCCTTCCCTTCCCACGCACCGCTGAGCGATTTCATCAGGTCAAACGATTTCTGCGCCGGCGACTGCGCCAGCAGGTTGAGTGTGGTCAGCAGAATAATCGACAATCCAGCAACGCGCACCGTCTTCATAATTCCTCCTCGTCATCGTGTTTCGGATTTTCTTTGGTTTTGGTTCCGCTGGCTTTCGCCTGCGCCAGCTCTTTTTCGTACTCGCCTTCGACAAATGCCTTCAGGTTTTCGAGACTCGCCGTCCAGAAGCGCCGGTACTCGTCGAGCCAGGAATCGACAGCCTTGAGCGGCTCCGGGTTCAGCTGATACAGCCGATGCCGCCCTTCCCTGCGCTCCTCCACCAGGTGGGCCCGGCGCAGAATTCGCAAGTGCTTCGAAATCGCCGGCCGCGAAACGGGAAAGGCACGCGCAATCTCTCCCGCCGGCCGCGTTCCCGCTCGCAACAGATCGAGCACCGCCCGCCGCGTGGGGTCGGCGAGCGCGTTGAACGCCGCATCGCGATTGGCGAATCCGGCATCAGCCGTAGCCGCCGCCCGCGAAGCGCCTCGCCCGCCGCCCCGCCCTGAATATGTAACCGATCGGTGACGCATAATGCGTAACCATACAGTTACACAAAGAAGTTGTCAAGAGGAAAATATGCGAAAAAGCGGGAGAAGTTGGTGAGAAGTTGGTGAGCTGTTTACTTGGAGAGTCCTATCATTTGGCGAATCGCTCTTGCCGCATTCGTACCGGCGGCCTTTCCCTTTCCGCCACGAATTACGCCTTTAATTCCCCACCGGGGTGCCTTTATTCCAATTTTGTTCATGAGGCTGGGATTGACCGATTTCGCCTCGCGGATCAAATACCGCTCGAGCTGAGCAATCTTCGATTTATTCGGCTTTCCCTTGTTGGTGGGCGCGATAATGAAAAAGAGAGTCGGCGTGCCTTTCTTATAATTTGCGAGGACCGAGTTGTACCGCTGCAGTTTTCCGTCTGTGAAGACCTCTCCTTCGAATCGTGCGTCCGCCTTGCCGACGTAGCCAGGAACGTAGGATCTGGGAGTCCTCACTGCAAAGATGTAGCAGCCGCGCGACGATCTATACTTTCCTGCACTGGATCTCCAAAAATTTCCTCGGCAACTGCTCTCAACCCGTTTTGCACCGGTTTTTGTCGTGGAAAACGGAATCTCGAATGGCCCGCGAGCCTTGAAGTAGATCATCATCTACTCACCTCCGTCTTGTCGAAAAACACCCGGCGGTTAGCCCCTACCTCATCGCCCGCTGCTCGCCCTTCTCTTCCGGGACGAAATGCTGCATCACTGCGTCGCGCATCAGGTCTGGAGGCAGCAGGCCTTGCGCCAGAATGAAATCGTGAAAGCGCTTCTGGTTGAACTTCGGCCCCAGCGCGGCTTCGGTGTCTTTGCGCAGCTTCTCGAGTTTGGTGAAGCCGTAAAAATAGCTGGTTGCCTGCCCCGGCATGCGATAGGTATATCGCTCCACTTCCTCCTGCGCGAACGCGTGCGACTGCACCACATCCTGCTCCAGAACGCGATACGCATCCGCCGGCTGAATCTTCCCCGCCTGCAACTCGGGATCGAGAAAAGCCCGCGCCGCCCGCAGCAGCCGATAATCGAGAGAAACCAGCTGCCCGTCCGGCGGCATGTACGGTTCGATAATCGCCTCCGAATACAATCCCCAGCCTTCGACATTCGTGCTGTTGAAGGCATAGAGCACGCGTGCCAGCGATACTCCGTGCTCGACCATCGAATCAAACTGCAGCTCGTGCCCCGGCCGCGCCTCGTGCGCGGTCAACGTCCACGCAGCCGCGTCAAAAGTGAAGTCGTCGTACTTCTCCGATTTCTGGCCCGGCCCTGCCGGTATATTCAGCGGCAAAACGAATTCGCCCTTTTCGCCGGTGTTGTGCAGAAACGGCGGGGGCACCATGTGCGGCGCCGGTTGCTGCACCGTTTCCGCAGCGGTCGCGAGCCGAATGCGCGCCGGCCGGTCCGGCAGGCTCACGATCTGGTGCTCGCGAATAATATCTTCAATCTGCTGCAAGCGGTTTCGATAAAGCGGCATGATCGCGTCACCGACGATCTGCTGTTTCTTCAACTCCCGCATCACATCGCGGTAATCGCTCGAAGGGTAGTGCTTTTCCTTCGCGACCTGCGCGGCAATCGGCTTCATCTCGGCCTGAATTTCGTCGAAGGCCTGGTGCGCCATAGTGGCCAGCTGGTCCGGCGGAATATCAATTCCGAAGGTTTGCAAATTCAGCGCATACTCCTCAGGCGGAAGCCGAAAATCCGTGCGCGCCTTCGGCAGAATATCCGTTTTTACCCATGCGTCATAATCGGCGAGCTGCGTCTTCAATTTTGCATACGAATCTTCCCAACCCTGTAGGTTGTACTTCTTGAACAGCGCAGCGATTCCCGTAACGTAATTTGAATCGCGTCCGAGCTCAGTTTCAATTTCGTTCCGCCACGGATAAATCACTCCGGGCTTTGCCATCTGTTCCTGCACTCGCTCTTTCAGGATTTCGGTGACCGGCTTATAACCCGGCTCGACGCCGGCATACTTCTTAAGCCGCTCCACTGCCGCCGCACGCCTGTCCGCGGGCGTTTGCTCATCCAGCAGAAATTGCACCCCCTGGAACACTTCCTGGCTGGCATTGATGAACGGCACCTCGTGCGCCCGTTCAAAATCCTCTTCTTTGAAGTTGAGCTGGACCCTACGGATCATAATCTGCAAATCCTGCTCAACTTCTTCTTGCTGATGCTCGCCGGCCGCAGCCTTCAGTTTCTCAACCACTGCTTCGGTTTCCTTCCGCTGCTCGTCTTCGTCGGCCCATGTTGGCTGGGAGATCTTGGTGTCGTATTCCGCCAAACCCTGTCGCGACGCGAACTCCGGATGATGCTTGAACGCCACTTCCAGCAACATCTGCGTGTAGTGGTTACTATTCTCGATCCAGCTACGATCGCCATTCGCGGCGGGCGATTGCGACATAGACTGCGCATGAGATTGGAGCGGCATGTTAATTAGAACTCCGAGCGTCAATATTGAGATGATTAGAATCGCGTGGCGAATCACAATTCCTCCGCAGGAAGAAATAGTAAATCGGAAGAACAAGTAGAGCACGCTTATGACCGAAGAGCAACGCAGGGAGCGAGCTTCTAAGTCGGCCATCGGCCTCGCAGGATGCAAATATGTGAGATATATGCGGGCGAGTATTACCCGTTCGCGCTGGTCACGCCGACCACGTCTCTCACCAGTTCGCGCCGCGTCTTCGCATCGTTATCGAGCGTACGCACGCGACGCGCTGCGATGTTCACAGGGTCGAGCTTCATAATTTCGCCGTGGCTGACTTGAATTTGAAAGCGGAACCAGTCGGTCCGGTACAGCCGGCCAGATGCGTAGAAAGTAACCGCGGTCGCGATTTGGCCGTCGTAGTCATCGCCAGTGCAGGCAAACAAATTCTTCCCCAGATCGTTTGACCAGGTGCATCCGCCGACCAGTGGCTCGTTCAGGAAAGTCCGCAATGAAGGCACCGCCATCGACAATCGCCGCAACTGCACCAACTGCATCAGCACTGAGATTTTTGCCAGGTTCGTAACTACGATCCTCGCCTGCCGCGGGCTGACCTTTTCCAGCTTGATGTGCAACTCCGGCGACCATTGCCGCTCGAACTCTTCCCGCGCCAGCGCCAGGCTCTTATCGCTGGCCTCGGCATAACGCAATGTGGCGCGCGCCAGCACGATGCTCAGAATGGTCGTGGTCACCGTCGCGATCAGCGGAATGTATTCGAGAACCACCGTGAACGGAATCGGGTGCCGGCTCATTAGTTGCATATGCATTCCAGGCTGGTCCTCGTTCGTGGTCGGGGAGGATTGCACCAGTCTAGCGAGGGCTGCCGAAGTAGCACAGTTGCCTAAAGGTCTACGCGTAAGGCCAAGCTGCGGCCTAGACCTATGGTCACCTTGGAATGGACTTTCGACTCAATTGCGTCAAACCGCTTAAAGCGGCCGGGAACGGAAAACGGCTTGCGCAGTTTAAGAGAGGCCGTCCAATACTTCGATCTCACGCTGAAATTCCGACTGCTCTTCGGCGTCTACAAACTCGACTCCGTACAGGTATAGAGCCCGGTGGCGCACCGTCCCCAAGATGCGAACTCGCTCCGTGTATCCAGGCGGGAGTAACTCCACTTGGATTTGCGAATCCACCGGGAGGTGTGCGACCGTGAACAAGCACATTCCGACGTCGCTGATATTAATGCCGAGCGCATCAATGCGTCCGGATTCAGTGAAGACGTGCACTGAAGTACTTAGCAGTTGGCGCTTGCGGCGGCGCCTGTCGTGGGCGAACGGTCGTTTGAAAAACATTGCCGGCTAACGACAAAGTAGCGCAGAGTCCCTTGCCAACTAAGATTACGAAGGTTCAGGTTGGCGTCGGCTTTGTGGGATAAAGAATTGCCGCGCAAAGAACTGTGGCTATTCCTTGCTGCCGTTTTGCACCAAGTCCAGAAAGAAGCGGTGCACGCGGGGATCGTCGGTTAACTCGGGATGGAATGTCGCGGCCAGGGCCTTGCCTTGTCGCACCACGACGGGGTCCTTTCCTTCTGTGGCAACTACTTCGACTTGGGAACCCACGCGCTCGATTTTCGGCGCACGAATAAAAACCATTTCAATGGGTGATCCGCGGAAAAGGCCTTCGCGGATGGAGCTATCGATTTGACGCCCATAAGCATTGCGGCGAACGCCAATATCGATCGCGCCTAACCCCGTCTGCGGAGGATTCTCGACTTCCTTCGCGAGCAATATCGCTCCCGCACACGTACCGAAGCTGGGCTTCACCCGGACGAACTGCTTCAACTTCTCAAAGCCTTCCTCGCCCAGGAGCTTCAGAAAGGTACCGGATTCCCCGCCGGGAATCACGAGTCCATCGATCTGTTCCAGTTGCTCGGGCTTTTTAACCAGCACAACTTCAGCGCCCAGCTCTTCCAGCCGTTTGCGGTGTGCATCGAAATCACCCTGCAGGGCAAGAACCCCAATTTTCATAGACGAGCTGTTAGCCGCCAGTATCAGCTCTCGGCCATTTAGCAATTCTTATTGTAAGCGGAGGGTCCGGTCCTGATGTGGGGGAACGTCTCGCCCGTTCTAGCGCGCGCTCTTGATCTCCTCATACAACTCAGGCAAGTGCGACGCGTCCTCCGCCGAGTTGCCAAACCGCGCGCGCTCGTAATGCTCGGTGAAACCAATCACGCGTTTCTTTATCGCCGGATCAGCGATGATAGAGGCAAATTCTTCCGGCGTCTGCGCCGGAGCCTTTTTCCACCCACGCTTCGCAGCCTGCCGCAACATTCGTTCGTACCAGATGCTCGCCGCCAATTGCGGTGACCGTTGCGGTCGCCGTGCCAAGCGAATCTTCTGAACCAACACCAGCAAGCGAGGAATGCTGATGATCACCAGAAGGACAATAACGGCAATTACAACCCGAGTTCCCCATTTCACCGTCGAATCGCCAATTTGCTCCTGCTGGCGGCGCGCCCACTCGAGGATCTTCTGATATCTCTTTCGACCCCAGAATTGCGCTCGGCTCACCATGGCGCGGCTGCCGTGGCTGGCATCTTGGGTCAGGCGCAATTGATGCGCGAGATCGTAGTTAATGACCCATTCGCGCCAGAACGAAGAAAGCGCGTCCATATACATCATCACGCGGTCCCACGGCGAGCGCACCTGTGCATCGCCCGCGGGCGTTGGGTCGAACGTGACCCAACCTGCGCCGGGAATATAAGCCTCCACCCACGAATGCGCGTCGCTTGCGCGAATCACATATTGCGAATCGATGTCATTAAACTCGCCGCCGGAGAATCCATTCACGATTCGTGAAGGCACGCCGATTGTGCGCAGCATGATCGCCATCGCCGAAGCGAAGTATTCGCAGTGCCCCTCTTTCCGGCGAAACAAAAAATTCGCGACCGGATCAGCCGGCGTAGTGCTGGGAAGCTGGAGCGTGTATCGGTAATGGGTTCGCAAATAGGTCTCAATCGCAGTCGCGCGTGCGTACGGTGTTTCCAAATTCGCCGTGATTTTTTCAGCTAATTCTTTAATTCGCGGATCAAGCTCCGGCAGCTGTAAATAGAACTGTCGAATTTGAGATGGGTAATCCGCTGCTGGAGACGCATGAATCGCGACCAGCGTGCGAACCTGGGATTCGGCTTCGTAACGCGTGACCGGATGTTCGACATCCATATCGAATACGTCTCCGTCACCATCTTCAGCGACCGAGCGATAATTCCCTTCCAGTCCTTCCGGCGTTGCCAGTAAGAAGAAAACTTCGGTTACGAACGGCTCCATGGTTACGCGGTAATGAACGCTGCGGCCAAAACTCGGCAGGAATTGCCGGCTGTGCAGGTCAAGATCAAATCGGCCGTAGCTTTCGCGCACCAGCTCTCGCTTGGGACTGACATTCGACCAGGTATGACCGTCAAAAATATTGAGCGCCACGCCGCGCAATTTGGGCGCCAAATCGCCCAGGTTGTCGCCGTCGATCTTCAGGTGCATCACCACAGTTTTCGATTGCTGAATTTCCCCGATCCTGCCGAGGTCCACATGATCCGAAAATCCGGTGCTGATTTCGTTCGAACCCGTTTGCGAGTTCATGAAGCCGGCTGAAATTCGCGGCAGAAAAAAGAAAATTCCCGCTCCACCGGCAAAAATCAGCAAAAGCAGGACCGGAGCAATTACGGCGATGGCTAGCGAAAGCTTGCGGTGCGGATTTTGCATGTGCGAATCGCGCGCAAGCACCGGTGCTTTGCCGAGCGAATGCATCATTTCCATCAGAATGAATGCCGCAACCGCAACCAAAACGAATCCGGCTAGAGCAAAGAGAAACGTGCTGTCGACCGTAAGTACCGCCGCGGCCAGCACCATCAGAAACGAAAGCACCGCCAGAAAATAATGATCGCGATCGCGTTGCGCCGAGAACAGGCGCACCAGCATGACGAACAGCACGAGGTGAACGGTTGCGCCGAGAAATGTTCGCGAGATGAAGGAATCGTCCGCGATGTAGAAGCCGACGCAGCCGATGGTCAGGATATTCGTCCAATATTCCGAGAGCAGCACCTGCCGTCGCCGCGCAAGTGCATATCCGCGATAAAGCAGGGCTGAGGTCACCAGCAGCACAGTTGGAAGATCAAGACGGCCGGTGGAAGCCAGAGTCCCGAATCCGGTGAAGATCAGCAAATAAAGCACCACGTCGAAGTATCGGCGAATGGCGGCTGCGAGCGAGATTTCTCCGGTGTACGGCATCAAGCGAGTGGATCGATTCATTCTTGCGGAAATTGCGGGGAAAATAAAGGGTACGGAAGAATCACCACCCGGTTTAGTCTTCAAATGTCCGTGTCGGTGCGTCATCCCGCTGGCCCGCGTTTTCACCAGCGGGGCGAGGGACCTGGCGCGGAGCTCTGGTCGTCACACGCGAGATCCTTCTCTCCGCCTGAAAAACGGCTGCGCTCAGGACGACGCCACCTGTGAATATCAAATTGAGCCGCCGGCGAAGTGATAGAGTCCCGATGCTAGAATTTACAGGTCAGGCATCGGTCCCGCGCGATGCATTCCCGCCAACCCCGCCAGGTCCGGAAGGAAGCAACGGTAACGGGCTCTTGCGTGTGCAGTGGGTTGCCGGTGCCTGGCTAAAAGCTTCGCATTCGCAAGCCGCCTACGATCCGGCCAACTTTGCGCCAATGGATTTTTTGCCCGCACTCTGCGCCAGAGCTCCAAGTTCAGGATAGGAATGCGGAGCTAACAGCGTTAGTTCTGGCGGAACCGTTCCACTTTGCAGAGCGTGGACCAGCATTTCCATCGCCTTCCCCGCAATTGGAGGAAGAGTCACAGTTGCGGTCAGTACTCCGCTTCGCACCCACGCTTGCCCGGTTTTTGGAACTCCATCCACGCCTGTGAAAGGGATTGAAGCCCAACGCTCGCGACCGGCAGCTTCCGCCACGAATTCTTGAAGTGCTTTTTTGGCGCCCGCCGCCATGGCATCATTTTGTGCGGCAATTAAATCAATGTGGGATTGCTGTGAAGTGGAAAGTCGAATCCACGACGTCACCGCTTTGAAGGCGCTCGCCTCCGTCCAGTTCCCCTTCATGGTCTTCACTTGGATGGACTCGGGCTTGGTCTCATACATTCCGGCTGTTCGCAATTTGCTGGCATCAGTTTCAGTGGGACCTTGAATGTAGAGCACCGAACCGCCATTCGGAAGAAGCACCGCCAATTGACGTCCCTGAATACGCCCGGTTTCAAGATGGTCCGAACCCAGGCTGAAGCATGGGACCTTGTAGCTTTGTCGGAGTTGTTTCACGTATTCCAGGTCGCGATTCATCACCACCCAGGCGATATCCTCGGCCACCGCAGCCCGCGCAACTTGCGGCAGAGCCGGTCCGCCAACCGGCTCGAAGATGATTCCATCCGGACGCCTGCCTGTCTCTGCCTGCACAAACTTTAGAATCTGTTGGCTCTGCTGAATGCTGTCGTTATCCGCGAACAGGATTTCAACATCAACGCCCAGCTTGGCAGCTGCACTCTCGGCGGCTGCAGCTTGCTCGATCTGAAAGTCGTTGTCCTGCGTAATCAATGAGACTACGACGCGGAGCTTCTTCATACGGCAAATCATATCCCCAATTTGGGAAAACGTTATCATGACCAAAGTTATTGTGCTTTCAATGAGCTACAGGAACTACTGCAGGTTCCTCACCCTGCATTGGAGATTCCTGTGCGGGTGCGTACAATAACGATTTCCATGTAGCAATGGAGGCCTGACAGATTGAGCCAGACTGTACGCGCCAAAATAACCGCTCTCGGCACTTACGTTCCGCCCCGGGTTATGACCAACCACGATTTCGAGAAGATTGTAGAAACCTCAGATGAGTGGATTCAGACGCGCACGGGAATTCGCGAACGCCACATCGTGGATAAAGGAGTCGCTACCAGCGATCTGGCGGTTGAAGCGGCGAAAAATGCCCTGGCTGAGCGCGGAATCGACGCTGGCGAGATCGAGGCGATTATCGTCGCTACGGTTACCCCTGACATGTTTTTTCCCTCAACCGCCTGCCTGGTTCAGCACAAGCTGGGGTTCAAAGGGCTCTGGGGCTTTGATTTATCCGGCGCCTGTTCAGCCTTCATTTACGCCTTGCAGACTGGGGCGCAGTTCATTCAGACCGGCGCGCACAAAAAGGTGTTGGTAATAGGGTCGGACGTGATGTCCTCAATCCTCGACTACACCGACCGCGCCACCTGCATTCTTTTTGGCGACGGTGCCGGAGCTGTGATTCTGGAACCTTCAACCGATGGTTTAGGCTTGATCGATTTTCTGCATGAAGTAGATGGCTCTGGCGCATGCGCGCTGTATATGCCAGGCGGCGGCAGCTTGCACCCCTCAACCCACGAGACCATAGAAAAGAAGATGCACGTCGTGCATCAGGATGGGCAGGCGGTATTCAAGTTCGCAGTGAAGAAGATGGCGGAAGTCTGCGATAATTTGCTGGCAAGGAATGGAGTGAAGGCCAGTGATATTGACTGTTTCATTCCTCATCAGGCCAATCAGCGGATCATCAAAGCTACAGCGGAACGGTTGGGCCTGAAACCGGAGAGCGTCATTATTAATATCGATCGCTACGGCAACACCACAGCCGCCACGATTCCGCTTGCCATGCAAACTGCGCGCGAAGAAGGCAGGCTGAAAAAAGGCGATCTCGTGCTGCTTGCCTCGGTGGGCGCGGGTTTCACCGTCGGCGCAACCCTGCTGCGTTGGACCATCTAGTTTTCACGTCTCCGACCACCAATTACCCCACCCGTCAATCGATGTCATCCCGAAGTCGTACGCTGATGTCATCCCGAAGTCGTCCGCTGATGTCATCCCGAAGTCGTCCGCCAGCGGCGGACGACAGAGGGACCTTACGTCAGCATGCATTACGTGTGGCGTGAACAGGATTAATCCGAAAGCGTCCTGCACCTCGATATTTGCCCGCGGCAAGCCTCATCGCCTTTACTCACGCGCCTTCGGAATCACACCTCGTTTGCTTCGTTTCGCGATTCCACCTCATCCAACTTGCTGATGGATTTGAACGATCATATTCGCGTCACCGGCGGCGCGCTTAAGAATTGGGCGATCGCGCAGCTCCAAGATTCGATCGCGGTGGGTATTCTGTGGTTAATTGGCCTCCGCATTCTGCACGTTCCGTTCTACGCACTGTGGGCCGCGTTGGCCGCGCTGCTGCAGATCATCCCCCATCTCGGTCCAGTACTGAGCCTGCTTGGACCTGAAATTACGGCGGCAATCGCATGGCGAGACTGGCAACATCCGCTCGGGGTTCTCATTCTTTACGCAATCATCGTGGTCATCGATGGCCTTCTGCTCCAGCCATACATCATGCGCCGAACAGCCAAAGTACCAATCTGGGCATCGATTCTGGCTCCCATCGTGCTCGGTATCATTTGGCCTTTCTGGGGAGTATTCGTAGCCGCGCCGCTGCTGGCCGTGGTGTATGCCTATAAGGCGCGAGTGCAGAAAGGGACTTAGATCGTTGGCCATTCCTTTGCACCCTTGTCGATTTTGGCAAACTTTGAGGTTGAAGGGTTTAACAACAAAATAAAGGCGCAACGACGATCGCAGAAAGCCTCTGTGTTGTTCCTCTGTGAGACTCCGTGTGCTCTGTGGTAAAGCTTTTAAAACCAAACCACAGAAGACGCCGAGTTCCACAGAGAATCCACGGAGTGGTGCAAACAGCGCGCGGGCCCGGCTGGGGCCCAGTATTTCGCAGACTGTTTAGAATAGTAAAGAATGGCTTCCCACCAGGAAGAAGAAGTACTCGGTAAAGCGTATGACAGCCGCCTGATGAAGCGGCTGCTGCGCTATTTGCGCGCGTATCGCTGGCAGGTCGCGATCGCCCTGGTCGCGATCGTGCTCAAGGCCATCGCCGATGTGCTCGGGCCGTTCCTCACCATGGTGGCCATCGACCGCTATCTCGCACCGGTTCACGAAAGACCGGCATGGCTCACCAGTTGGCTCAGCCCGCAGCCGCTTACGGGCATCGCCGAAATTGCCGGAATCTATGTCGGCCTGACCATCTTCAGCTTCCTGCTCGAGTACCTGCAGACCTACTTCATGCAGTGGGCCGGGCAGATGGTGATGTTCGACCTGCGCAGCGAAATCTTCCGCCACCTGCAGCGCATGCATATTGGGTTTTACGACAAGAACCCGGTCGGCCGCCTGGTCACGCGTGTGACGACAGACGTTGATGCCCTCAACGAAATGTTCACCTCGGGCGTGGTCTCTATCTTCGAAGACATTTTTGTTCTCGTTGGCATTCTCGCCATCATGCTTTCGGTGAACTGGAAGCTGGCGCTGATCACGTTTTCTGTTCTGCCGTTCATTTTCTATGCGACGAAACTTTTCCGCGACCGCGTGCGCGATTCCTATCGGCGAATTCGCGTCGCCATTGCCCGAATCAATGCGCACTTGCAGGAAAACGTGAGCGGCATGGTTGTGCTGCAGCTGTTCAATCGCGAGAAGAAAGCCTTCAAAACTTTCTCCGACGTGAACGAGCAGCACATGGACGCGTACAAAGACGCGATCATGGCGCACGCAGTTTATTACCCGGTGGTTGAAATTCTGTCGTCGATTGCCATCGCGCTGGTGATCTGGTTCGGCGGTGGCGACGTAATTCGCGGATGGAAAGTGAACGGACTGGAGATCAGCTTCAGCTGGAAGACGTTGCTGAGCGTCCAAGTGGTCCAAAACGTCACCACCATCGGCGTGTTAGCGGCATTCATACAATATGCGCAGCGATTCTTCCGTCCCATTCAGGACCTGAGCGAAAAATACAACATTCTGCAATCGGCCATGGCCGCTTCCGAACGCGTGTTCAAGCTGCTCGATACTCCTGCGGAAATCACGCAAGCTGAGGTCACCAAAATTCCGCAGGGGCCCGGTAGGATCGAATTCGACCACGTCTGGTTCGCATACCGTACAGTGCCGGCTGATGGTAGTGATGGAGAACCGTCGAGCACATCTCGACCGGACGGGCGAGGACGCCCGTCCCCACACGAGCATCTTGTCAGCGAGCCAGACTGGGTCCTCAAAGACGTGAACTTCACCATCGAACCCGGCGAGACGGTTGCCATCGTGGGCCACACCGGCGCGGGAAAAACCACAATTATTTCCCTGCTGCTGCGCTTTTATGATGTGCAGCGCGGGGCGATCCGCATTGACGGCATCGATATCAAAGAAATGCCAATTGCCGACCTGCGGCGTCGTTTCGGCGTAGTGCTACAAGACCCGTTTTTGTTTACGGGCACCGTCGAAGGAAACATTCGCCTAGGAACCGAGTGGATCAGTGACGAGCAGATCCGCCAGGCCGCAGAAGACGTGAATCTTGCCGACTTCATTCACATGTTGCCCAACACCTATAAAGAAGAAGTCCGCGAGCGCGGCGCGACGCTTTCGACCGGGCAGAAGCAGCTGATTTCTTTCGCGCGGGCTCTGGCCCATTCGCCGAAAATTCTGATTCTGGATGAAGCCACATCCAGCGTCGATACCGAAACGGAATTCAAAGTTCGGGATGCGCTGAACAAAATGGTCGAAGGGCGAACTTCGATCATCATCGCGCACCGGCTTTCGACCGTGCAGCGCGCCGACAAAATCATCGTGATGCACAAAGCCCAACTGCGCGAAATGGGCACGCATCAGCAGTTGCTCGCCAACCGCGGAATTTACTACAAGCTGTATCAGTTGCAATACAAGGACCAGGAAATTCCGGTGTCTTCAGGGCGGCCTGAGATAACGGCGAACGCGGATGACTGATAACGGCGTTCATCTCCGAGGCAACGTTCAGAATGCAAATCTGATCTCTGAAGGACAAAAACTTGGAAGATCGGTGCTACTGCACGCCAGATCCCTCGTCCCGCTGGTTACTGCGCGGGACATCGGGATGACGCCCGCGCATTCGTTATCAGGATGCGTCATCCCGAAGCTCGGCGCTTTCTCCAGCCGGGCGAGGGATCTCGCGTGGGTCGGCTGTGCTCTGGAACTGTAAACCTGCCCTCCCACAGAGAAAATGTTAGCAACATGATGACTGACGCCGAGATGCTCGCGGTCGCAATCGCCGAAGCCAAGAAAGGCCTGGCCGAAGGCGGGCTGCCCATTGGCGCTGCGATATTCGATTCGACCGGTCAGCTTCTTGGCTCCGGCCACAACCGACGAATCCAGAACGGCGATCCATCGCTGCACGGCGAAACCGACGCTTTCCGCAACGCCGGCCGCCAGCGCACATATCGCGACAAGATTATGGTCACCACGCTCGCTCCGTGCTGGTATTGCAGCGGACTAATTCGCCAATTCGGGTTCCGAACCGTCATCGTCGGCGAAAGGCGGAATTTCCAGGGCGGAATCGACTGGCTGCGGGAACTCGGGATCAAAATCATCGATCTCGATTCCGAACAATGCGTGCGCATCATGGCCGACTACATCCGCGCTCATCCTGACATTTGGAACGAGGACATTGGCCGGAACTGAAATTTGTAGAACTCGCGTCTGTTCAAGCACGCTTGATTTGTTGCCGTAACGTCAAGTTCCTAGACGAGTGGTTGCGAGCGAACGCACGGTCCTTTGTTTAGGCCGCGCTGTGCTACGATCAATCTTTCTTGATGCCCTCCGGAAAGCTCCATTTAGTGCCGCTTGGCGGACTCGGCGAGTTCGG
>Ga0335079_10006120_pt1 | contig 13761 bp, 9 predicted proteins | sample Lox_Sample_33_FD_206719 | JGI IMG/M metagenome (GOLD analysis project Ga0335079, IMG submission 206719) | Soil microbial communities from Loxahatchee National Wildlife Refuge, Florida, United States - Lox_Sample_3.3 | ecosystem: Environmental > Terrestrial > Soil > Wetlands | place: USA: Florida... | reverse complement strand
GCCACATCGAGCTGTCGCCAGGAAACGCCGGTGGCAATCACGATGGCGCGCGTGCGGAATTCGTCGCCGTCCTCGAGGCGAACCGCGTAGGCCGCGCCGCCGCAGCGCGTGGCGATGCCCTCGACGTTGCGGCCCACCAGGATCTCCACGCCGAAGCGCTTGGCCTGCTGCAGAGCGCGGGAGCCCAGATCGTCGCCGCTCACGCCAGTCGGAAAGCCCAGATAGTTTTCGATTCGCGACGAGGTCGAGGCTTGTCCGCCGGGCGCCTGGCGCTCGACCAGAATGGTGCGCAGGCCCTCGGAGGCGCCGTACACTGCGGCGGCAAGCCCGGCGGGTCCTGCGCCGACGATCGCCACGTCGTAGACCTCCGGCGAGGGCGTCGTCTGCAAGCCGAGGGCCTGCGCGACCTCGCGGAAAGTCGGTGTGACGAGCCGGGTACCGTCGGCGAGGATGACTAGCGGATAGGCTTCGCCCGGTTGCGGGGCGGCAGTAAGGCCGACGCGGGCCTCAGGGTCGCGCAGGTCGTGCCAGCGAAACGCGATGTGATTGCGAGTGAGAAAGTCGCGCAGATCGTGGCAGGCGATGTCGTAGCGATGCCCGATCAACGTGACGGAGGGCGCCGCCACCGTCGAGGCGTGAACCTCCTGCACGTGGCTGATCCGTGCAGCCATGGTGCGCATGACCTCCCCGTTGAGCCGCGGGCAGGAGGCGATCAGCTCGTGGAAATCGGACGCTTCGAGACGCGCGACACGCGTCGCCTCGGTCGCGCGCAGCCCCGCGATCGCGGGCGAGCGGAGCACCAGGGGAACTTCTCCACCGTACTCCCCAGGTCCATAGTGGTTGATGACGCGCTCCGTCCCACCCACCGTTTTCAGCACGTCGATCGCTCCGTCGAGCACGATGAAGAAGGCGGGCAATTCGCCTTCGTGAATCAGCCAGTCGCCCGGACGCACGCGCACATCCGCCGTGCGCCGGGCAATCACTTGCAACTCGGAGTCGGGAACCTCGGCGAACAGCGGCACAGCGCGGAGGAGCTCAGCGGTAATCATGGAGAATCGGCAGACGAATCGGCAGGAGGAAGCATTCTACGCACAAAGCCCTGTTCTTGTTGCCGGCCACCACCGGAGCGTGCAACATACCCACATCGCCAGCGGGGCCGCATGTCCCGCTAGCCCGCCACGATGCCGCGTTTCTCAGCGAATCTTTCGTTCCTGTTTACCGAGATGCCGTTCCTCGATCGCTTCGGAGCGGCGGCGCGCGCAGGATTCACGGCCGTCGAGTTCGCTTTCGCCTACGAGTATCCGCCGCGCGAGCTCGCGGCGCGGCTGGACGAGCATTCGCTCGCGCTCGTGCTGATCAACGCGCCGGCGGGCGATGCCGCCGCCGGCGATCGCGGGCTCGCGGCGCAGCCGGGCCGCGAGCACGAATTCGCCGCGAGCATCGCCACGGCGCTCAACTACGCACACGCGCTCGCCTGTCCACGGATCCATGTCATGGCCGGGCTGATAGCGCCTGGCGCGAATGGCGAGCAGCGCGGGCGACAGCGCGCTGCGTTCGTGCGCAACCTTCGCTTCGCGGCGCGGGAGGCGGAAGAGCGGGGTGTGGAGCTCACCATCGAGCCGATCAACACGCGCGACATTCCCGGCTATTTCCTGAACACGCAGGCCGAAGCACATGCCGTGCGCGAGGAGGTCGGCGCCGACAACCTGGAGGTGCAGATGGACCTCTACCACGCGCAGATCGTGGAGGGCGACCTGTCGGAGAAGCTTAGGCGCTGGCTGCCACACATCGGGCATATTCAAATCGCCGGCGTTCCCGGCCGCCACGAGCCGGACGTGGGCGAGATCAACTACGCGCACCTCTTCGCTCTGCTTGACGAGCTCGGCTACGGCGGCTGGGTCGGCTGCGAGTACCGGCCGCTCGCCGGCACCGTGGAGGGCCTGGGCTGGATGAAGGGGCTTGCTCCGCGACCCTTTACTTGACCGAGCCCATCATCAGACCGCGGACGATGAAGCGCTGACCCAGAAGCATCAACAGCACGGCTGGAATCGTCGAGATGATAGAGGCAGCCGCCATTTGCGCATGCTGTGTTTCGTATTGCTGCGCAAAGCGTGCGACCGCCACGGGCACCGTCGCCGTCTGTCGCGAGGTGAGCGTGAGCGCGATCGGGAACTCGTTCCAGGAGAAGATGAAGGCGAGGATGCCCGCGGCGATCAGCCCCGGGACGGCGAGCGGCAGAACGACGCGCAGGAAAGCCTGCAGCGGCGTACAGCCGTCGACCCGCGCCGCCTCCTCGACCTCGGGCGGAATCTCGCGCAGGAACGCGCTCATCAGCCACACGGTCATCGGCAGGTTGACGGTGACGTGAGTGAGCACGAGCGCGGCGCGCGTGTCGTAGAGTCCGAGCTCGCGGAAGGCGATGTACCAGGGCCCGAGGAGCGTCAGCACCGGCACCATGTGAAAGGCGAGCGTCCAGCCGAGGAAGCCGGCGCTCACCCAGACCGGCCAGCGGAAGCGGTGCAGCGAGTACGCGGCCAGCGAGCCCACGACCAACACGGCGAGCGTGCTGATCGACGCGACCGCGAGGCTGTTGCCGATGTTGCCGACGAAATCGGAACGGCGACCGAAGAGCACTTCGGCGTAGTTAGCGAGCGTCGGGGCGAAGGGAAACTGGCCGGCGTAGATGGCGATCTGCTGCTTGAACGAGGCCGTCAGGATCCACAGAAAGGGGCCGATGACGGCGAAGAGCGCGAGCGCGACGAGCGTGCGGCCCATCCAGCCACCGCGCGCCGCGCGAGGGACCCTCGCGCTGTCTGGCACGCCGGCGTGGCGCAGCTTCATTGCGCTCGCACCGCGACGGATACGTGTCGCGCCGTAACGAGGAAGGCGACGATCGCCGCGATAACGGCGAGGGAGAGGAGAGCGCCGTAGCCGAGTTGATTCTGCTCGAAGAAGACCTTGTACAGATGCAGGTTGACGAGCTCGGTTGCCGTGCCGGGCCCGCCCGACGTGAGCAGGTAGACCTCGTCGAAGACCTTGAAGGCGAGGATCGTGCGGAACAGGAACGCGACGATGATTGCGGGGCGCAGCAGCGGGATCATGATCCGCCAGACGACCTGCCAGCGCGTGGCACCGTCGACGCGCGCGGCCTCCAGCAGGTCCGTCGGGAGTCCCTCGACCGCCGCGAAGAGGATGAGGAACACGAAAGGTACCCAGTGCCAGATGTCGACCACGATGACCGACGTGAGCGCGAGGCTCGTGGAGCCGAGCCAGTTCACCGGTGCCAGGCCGAGCGCCGTCAGAGTCTGATTGAAGATGCCGAAGTCGTAGTTGTACATGAGCTTCCACATGCTGCCGATCGCTACCGGCGGCACCAGGATGGGCAGGATCATCGCCGTGCGTACCCATTGCTTGCCGCGGACGAGGCCCGCTACCGCGATCGCCAACGCCAGGCCGATGATCATTTCGGCGGCGACCGAGACCACCACGAAGACCAGTGTATTGACGAGGGCCGGACGTAGCACGTCGTCGGCAAGGAGCTGCGCGAGGTTGGCGCGCGGAGTGAACCTCCAGATCTCACTGCCCTCGGCGAATTCGATCGTCGAGACGCTCATCCGCACGAGGTTGGCGAGCGGATAGAGGGTCAGCGCGGCGAGCAACAGCACCCCCGGGAGCAGGCTCCAGTGCTTGAAGCTGCGGCTGACGAATGAGCTGCGCGTCACGGCTCCGCGCGAGGACTATTCGGGAAGCGGCGGCAATGCACCGGTCTTGCGGCCGTTTTTCCCGAACAGCTCTTCGATTTCCTTCGCGGCGGTGTTGAGCGCCTTACCCGAGCTCATCTCGCCGATCGCGGCCTGGTTCAAGCGCAGGCCGAGAATCTGTTCGACCTGCGCGCCCTCGGCGTAGCCAAGCTCCTGTTTGGCGAACTTCTGCGTCTCGAGATAGGCGGGCATCCAGCGCAACCTGGGCTCCTTCGCGAGGTCGGACGTGTATACGTCGCTGCGATTCGGGATACCGCCCGCCTGCGCAAACGCGCGCTGCGCAGCGGAGGTGAGGAACCAGCGCGAGAACGCGAGCGCAGCCTTCTTCTGTGCCTCGGGCGCGTCCTTCGGAATGACGGCGTTCCAGTTGCCGATCACCGCGCCGAAGACGCCGCCGCGGCCCGCAGGCAGCGCGACAGTCTCGAGCTTGCCCACCACCAGCGACTTGGCCGGATCCTCGAAGCTCGCGAAGGCCGCAGTGACGACATCGCCCATGGCGGCCTTGCCGGTGGCAAGCAGCTGGATCACGTCGCCCTGTCCGAGCGTGCCGTAGTTCGGCGGCCCGCAGCGCTTGAGCAAATCGATATAGAGGTCGAGTGCGGCCTTCGCTTGTGGACTGTTGATGGTCACCGTGTAGTCGCCGCCGGCCGGGTCCTTCACGACGGAAGCGCCTTCGGCGAGCATTACGCTCTGCCAGTCGTACCGGATGCCGTTTCCTTTCTCCCCGCGCACGACGAAACCGTACATCTTCGGCGGGTCGGTGAGCCTGGCGCAGGCGGCGGCGACCTCGGCCCAGGTCTTCGGCGGCGCGATGCCGGCCTGCTTGAGCAGATCGGGTCGGTAGTAGAGGAGCTGCACGTTGCCGAGCACCGTATACGCCATCAGCTTGCCGCCGTCGGCGGTTCGCCAGCGCTTCTGCGCATTCCAGTAGCCGGAATCGCCGTAGGTCAGCACCTCCTTGGGCATGTCGAACGTGGGATCGATCTCCTTGAGCGGCGCGAGGAATCCGCCTTCGTAGAACTCGATGGTCCACTGGGTATCGATGAACATCAGGTCGTACGGGCTCTTGCCGGTGCGCACCGCGTTGCGTGCCTTCTCCAGCATGCCGCCGAACGGCGTCGTGTCGAGCTTGACCTGATTGCCCGTCTGTTGCTCGTAGAGGCCGACGACCTTTTCGAACGCCGGATACCACGGCGTCGACGCAACGAGGATCGTGATCGGCGGCTGCTTGCCTACGTCTGCGAAAGGCTGCTGTGCAGCGGCGCCAAGGGAAAGCCCAGCCGTGGTTGCGAACACGGCGATGATGCGCAGGAACTGTCTCATCTTCTCCTCCGGGTGCTGTTGTCTTCGTTCATGCCGCGTCGGCAAGCCGGCTTACCCCATAGCGCTCGTAGAATTCGACGGGCGCATCGTGCGCCGCCAGCGCCTCCGCGATGCCGCGCAGGAAGCGCCGTTCGATGTTCGCATCGCGGAACGGCCGCATCTGCTGCGGATCGGTCGCCAGATCGTACAGGGTCGTCCCCACGCCGGGGTCGAACTTCTTGCCGTCGTGCATCGGGATGCGTCGCGCGTCCTTGAGCGCATCGATGCGCAGCACCGGCATGTTCTTGGTGAAGTCGAACGGCCCGGCGAGCTTCGCGGTTCGCATCTCGGCACCGCTGAAAAGCGTATGTAGATGCATCGGCATCAGCGTGTATTCGTGAAGGCCGGGTGCGTAGAGGTCTACGGGATAGAGGTAGTACGTATAGCGGCCGTCGGTGGCGCCGATCGGGCCGCCGAACATGCCGAAGATGCCGATGTCACGGATCGGCTGGTCCACTCCGAGGAGGGGCAGCAGCGAGCGCGCGCGCACCTCCGGCGGCACCGTGAGGCCGTGAATGTCGAGGAAGGTCGGCATCAGGTCCATCGTCTGCGTCAGCGCACGTCGTCGCTCGCCTCCGTGGCCGGCGAACTGCGGGTGGTAGCCGATGCAGGGAATGTACGAGATCTCGGTGTAGTAGGGCTGCAGGTTCTTGCCCCACCAGTCGTGTTCGGCGAGCAGGAAGCCGTGGTCGGTGGACAGGAACAGGGCGGTGTCGCGCCACAGGTCGTGCTGGTCGAAGTAGTCGAGGAGCTTGCCGAAATAGTGGTCGCAGGCGGCGACCAGCGCTGCGTAATTGGCGCGGATCTCGGCGATCTCTTCCGGCGAGTCGGCGACCTTCTCGTACATCGGCCAGTCGAGCACGCCGCCCCTCCAACCCGTTGCGTAGGCCTTCTTGAAGCGCGAGGGTGCGTGAAACGGCTCGTGAGGGTCGAAGCACTCGAGCATCAGGAACCAGTTGTCGGCGCGGCGGTTGAGATCGAGAAACTCGAAGCCGCTGGCGAAGCAACGCGGCAGGCAGAAATCCTTCTCGTCCTCCATGAACTCGCAATTGATCGCGTGCTGCAGCCGCTTCCAGCCTTCGTCCAGAGGATAGTGCCTGGGCGAGAACTTCTCACGCAGGCGCTTCAAGGGCGGCTCGACCATCGCCTTCCACGGGTCGTACTCCTGGCCCCGGATGAAATCCCAGGTGCGGAAACGGCCATGATACGTCGCGCCTCCGTCCTCGAAGTAGTGCATGTGGTCGGTGACGAGGTGCGTGTGGATGCCCGCGTCGCGCATCATCTCCGGGAAGGAGTTGTCGAAGGGCTCGAGCGGGCCCCAGCTACGGTGCATGAAGTTGAGCCGGCCGGTGTGCAGGTCGCGGCGCGCAGGCATGCAGGGCAAGCTGCCGACGAAGTGCGTATCGAAGGTGACCGCACGGCGCGCGAAGCGGTCGAAGTTCGGCGTACGGATCGAGCCGCCGCCGTAGCAGCCGAGCCCGCTGCGGATCAGCGAATCGAAGAGAACGAAGATCGTGCGCATGGCAGAACCGTGATCAAGGGACGAAGCTTGAGAGGATGCCAGCGGGCTGCCATAATGAAAAATATATATTTGTATTTAAGGCATAACCAATGGAAATGGCACTGCTGCGCGAGGCGGGCCTCCTCCGGCATTTCCTGGCCGTGGTGACGGAAGGCAGCATTAGCGGGGCCGCGGCAAGGCTCGCGGTGTCGCAGCCGGCGCTCACCAAGAGCATCCGCAAGCTCGAGACGCGCTTCGGCGTTCCGCTCTTCGAGAGAATGCCTCGCGGGGTGGCGCTCACCGCCTTTGGCGAATGCCTGCTGCCTCACGCAAGGCGCATCGAGGCAGAGTGCCGCTTTGCGGAAACCGAGATGCAGGCGCTGCGCGGCGGCCGCACCGGCCGGCTGCGGCTCGGCGCCGGTCTATTCTTCGGAACGGCGCTGCTCCCGCGGGCGATTGCGCGGCTGCGCGGCGAGTTCCCTGACCTCCCGGTCGAGCTCGACGTGGGCATCAACGAGCTCACGCACCCGCGCCTGTTCGACGGGGAGCTCGACGTCGTGTTCTGCCGCCTCCCCGATGCGGAGGCTTTGCCTTCCTCGATCCTGCGTCGCGAATTCTTCGCGATCGATGCGCGCATTGTTGCCGGCGAAGGGCATCCGCTGCTGGCGAAGGCCCGCGTCGCGGCGCGCGATCTGCGCGCCTATCCGTGGGTCATCTACCAGCAGGACCGCGAGATGATCGCGCACGTCTTCGCAGCCGTTCGCGAGGCAGGGACGGAGCCGCTGCGCGTCGGAACGGAAGTGAAGTCGCTATTCGCGCTCATACAGCTATTGCGGATCGGGCCGTACCTGAGCTGCGTGGCCGATCCGCTGATCCGCGCTTATCCGTGGCTGGGAATTCACGCGGTCGGCTACGGACGCCCGATCTGGCGCTTCCCCGGCGGGGCGTTGATCCAGCGGGCACTCGAGAACTATCGGCCCGTCGCGAGGCTGGTCGAGCTCGTTCGCGGGGAAGCCGAACGGCTCCACGCCGCGCGGGCGTTGGTTGCAGTGCCACCGCCTCGTAAGCGCGCGAGGGTCACAACGCGACACTCATCCCGCCGTCGATGACCAGGATCTGGCCCGTGACGTAGTCCGAAGCGCGCGAAGCGAGGAACACCGCGAGGCCGGCGATCTCCTCCGGCCGGCCCCAGCGTCCGGCAGGCGTGCGCTTGCACACCCAGGCGTTGAACTCGGCATTGTCGATCAGCGCGCGATTCATTTCGGTGGCGAAGTAGCCCGGCGCAATCGCATTGACCTGAATGTTGTGGGCGGCGAGCTCGACCGCCATGCCCCGAGTCAGCTGCCGCACGCCTCCCTTGGCCGACGTATAAGCGATGACGGTCGGCCGCGCAAGATCGCTCAGCACGGATGCAATATGCACGATCTTGCCGCGCTGGCGCGAGATCATCCCGGGCACGACCGCCTGAGAGACGACGAAGGGGGCCGTGAGGTGCGTCGCGATCAGGGCATCCCAGTCCTCGCGCGGAAAATCGACGAAGGCGTGACGGCGCTGGATGCCTGCGTTGTTCACCAGCACGTCGATCGCTCCGTGCGCGCGCTCCGTGGCGGCGACGCCGGCGTGCACCGCGTCCCGATCGGTAACGTCGAAGGCAACTGTCCCCACCGAGAGGCCCTCGGCCTGGAGCGTCCGGGCGGCGGCGGCAAGCGTTTGTTCGTTGCGGCCGTTGAGCACAACTTGCGCGCCGGCGCGGGCGAGTCCTTGCGCGATCGCAAATCCCAGCCCTCGGTGCGCTCCAGTCACGAGCGCCACCCTGCCCGAAAGGTCGAAGACCGGCAGACTCACTGAGTCGTGGACTGCGCCTGGATCCGGCCGGCCCGGACTGCCGCGACGAGCTTCGCATAGTCGCGCTCGTTCTGATCCGCGTAATCGACGGCAAACGCGCTCATCGCATCCTCGAAGGCGTCGCTCTTGCCCATATAGGCTGCAAGGGTCACCGCGTCGCCGGAGCGCGTGTGCGCCCGCGCGAGCGCCCAGCCGCATGCCTTCGCGTATCGATACAGGTGTACCGGCTTCATGATCTCGACGACCGGCTTTATCTTCACGTCCGAGAGTTGCCGCAGATACATGTGTCGCCCATCCTCCCAGGTCGCCCAGCCGAGGAAGATGTCGCTCGCCGCCTGCATGATGTGCTGCCCGACGACGACGCGCTGTCCGCGATGCTTGAACGCGCTGCCGCCTGCGAAACGCTCTAAAACCGAATGGTGGGCTTCCTTGAACTGCAGGAACAGGGGTTCGCGGTTGCCGGACATCAGCAGGGCAACTCCGCATTCGGTGCCGACGCTGCCGACGCCTACGACCTTGATCGCTACATCGACGAGCTGGTAGCGATCGAGCAGGATGCGATGTGATGGAGGCAGTGTGGCCCGGTACTCGGCGAACGAGCGCTCGATGGCGCGGTGGTAGCGCTCGTGCGTGCGCAGGTCCTCCATGTGATAGACGAGCGGCGGAGCATCGGTGATGCGGGGAGCGTCGCCTTCCTGATGCGTGAGCTTGTGCAGTTCGTGGTGCTGCGCACGCGCCTCGGTCGATTCCAGCACTTTGCGGCGCGTGAAGGGCCGGAAATCGCGATCCGTCCCGGTAGCGACGAGGGCCTCGAGGTCGACCGCCGCATACCACGAAGCCAACACGGGCGACTCCGCGTACTCGGCCATCTGCTGCCGGTAACGTCGCGCCGCCCACCAGGCCGCCTCCCGGCAAGCCGCGCCGCGGAAGCCGTTCGAGCGCCCCGCGATGACGAAGCTCGCCACGAGCCGCTTGACGTCCCATTCCCACGGCGCGATGGCGGTTTCGTCGAAATCGTTGATGTCGAAGATGAGCTTGCGCTCCGGCGTGGCAAAGCCGCCGAAGTTCAAGAGGTGGCAGTCGCCGCAGGCCTGCACCTTCACGCCGGTGGCGGGGGTCTGCGCCAGGTCGCCCGCCATGATTGCCGCTGCGCCACGATAGAACGTGAACGGGGAAACCATCATGCGGCCGTAGCGCAACGGAAGGAGGTTCCGCAGCCGGCCCTTGTTCGATGCGACCAGCACCGAGACGGGATCCAGGCGACGCGCCGGCGGGCGCCAGCGCGAGTGCGCCTTGCGCGGACAACGCTTTCGCAGCGCGACCCCGAACGCGACTCGCTGTTCAGGCGGACGCACTTGCACCTGCTGTGGATACGCGCGTGTTTCTCGCTGCCTGCGGGACTGAACTGCCATCGCGTCGACCTCCCGCTACACGGCGGGCATCCTAGGCGGCAACCGGCAGAGCCGCTGGCGTCTCGGCAGGCTTCGCCGCTCGGAACGCTTCCACGAGAGAGGCCTGCCTCGTCTTCGCCGCCTTGAGGTGGCGCTCCTTGACGTGGCCGTAGCCTCGGATGTGCTCGGGAATGGTGGCGAGCTCAACGGCGATGGCGTGGTTGTGCGCAGCGAGCAGCGGAAGGAGCTCCTTGATCAGCGCCTCGTAGTCGGTGATGAGCTGACGTTCCTCCCTGCGCTCGGCGGTGGCACCGAAGATGTCGAGTGCGGTCCCGCGCAGTCCCTTCATCCGCGCCAGGATGCGGAACGCGCTCATCATCCACGGCCCATAGGCCTTCTTCGTAGCTTGCCCGGTGACGGGGTCGGGCTTGCTGGTGAGCGGCGGGGCGAGGTGGAACACAAGCTTGTAGTCGCCTTCGAACTGGGCGGCGACCCGCTTGGCAAAATTGCCGTCCGTGTAGAGGCGCGCGACCTCGTACTCGTCCTTGATCGCGAGCAGCTTGAAGTAGTAGCGCGCCACAGCCTCGGTCAGTGCCGTGCGGTCGCTGAGCTTCTGCGCTTCCGCCGCACGCACCATCGCGACGAAATCGATGTAGCGCTTCGCATACTTCGCGTCCTGATACGCCGTAAGGAATTGGGCGCGGCGAGCGATCATCTCTTCCAGCGAGGCCGAGAGCCGTTGCGAGTCCGGCTTTTCCTCGGGGATGGCAAGCTTGAGGACGCGCTCGGGCTCGACGGCGGCGAGCCTCCCCCAGCGGAAGCTCTGCTTGTTCGCTTCCACCGCGGCGGCGTTGAGCTCGATCGCGCGCAGGATCGCCTCTTCGCTCACCGGGATGAGGCCGCGCTGATAAGCGTAGCCGATCATGAAGAGGTTGGTTGCGATCGAATCGCCCATGAGGCCGGTGGCTAGCTTGGTCGCGTCGAAGAATTCGGCGTCGCCCGGCGCTACCGCATCGCGAATCTCCTGCTCCATCGAGCCCGTGGGGAAGGCGAGATCGGCATTGCGCGTGAAATCCGCCGGCATGACGAGCGCCGTGTTGACGAGCGCCTTGGTCACGCCCTTCTGCATCTTGGCGAGCGCCTCGTAGCCCACGCCGGTCAGGATGTCGCAGGCGAGCACGAGCTTAGCCTCGCCCGCAGCGATGCGCGTCGCGTGCAGCGCTTCGGGTGTGTCGGCCACGCGGATGTGCGTGACGACCGCTCCGTTTTTCTGGGCGAGCCCCGTCATGTCGAGGACCGATACACCCCGGTTTTCGAGGTGCGCGGCCATGCCGAGCAGCGCGCCGATCGTCACGACGCCCGTGCCGCCGATGCCGGTCACGAGGATGCTGTACGGATCGGTGGTCGAAGGGCGAGCCGGCTGCGGCAGATGCGAGAAGTCGACGCTGTCCGCCTTCTTCGGCTTCCTGAGACTGCCACCTTCGACGGTGACGAAGCTCGGGCAGAAGCCGTTGACGCAGGAATAGTCCTTGTTGCACGAGGACTGGTCGATCGTGCGCTTGCGGCCGAACTCCGTCTCGACCGGGGCCACCGACACGCAGTTGGACTTGATCCCACAGTCGCCGCAGCCTTCGCACACCAGCTCGTTGATCACCACGCGCTTCGCGGGGTCCGGGTACTTGCCGCGCTTGCGGCGCCGGCGCTTTTCGGCGGCGCAGGTCTGGTCGTAGAGCAGGATCGTCACACCCGCGGTGTCGCGGAGATCCCGTTGCACGCGGTCGAGATCGTCGCGGTGGTGGGTCGCGATGTCCGAGCTGAAGTAGCCCGACGGATACTTCGTCGGCTCGTCGCTCACCACGACGATCTTCTTCACGCCTTCCGCTGCGCATTGCTGCGCGATCATCTGCGGCGAGATGGGGCCGTCGACGGGCTGGCCGCCGGTCATCGCCACGGCGTCGTTGTAGAGGATCTTGTAGGTGATGTTGACGTTGGCTGCGATCGCCGCGCGGATGGCGAGGATCCCGGAATGGTAGTAGGTGCCGTCGCCCAGGTTGGCGAAGGTGTGCTTGGTGGAGCTGAACGGCGCCTGGCCGATCCACGGCACGCCCTCGCCGCCCATGTGGGTGAACGTCGAAGTCGACCGGTCCATCCAGATCGCCATCACGTGGCAGCCGATCCCGGCGGTCGCGCGGCTTCCCTCGGGCACCTTGGTCGACGTGTTATGCGGGCAGCCCGAGCAGAAGTACGGGATACGGTTGAGCGTGATCTTCGGTCTGGCGAGCGCCGCTTCCTTGGCGTTGATCCAGTCCACGCGGCTCTGCAGCTTCTCCATCGTGCGCGGATGCAGGTCGAGCCGGCGGATGCGCTGCGCGATCACGCGCGCGATCATTGCCGGTGTGAGCTCCGCGTGCGGCGGCAGCAGCCAGTCACCGTGCGGCCGCACCCACTCGCCCTTCTCGTCGAACTTGCCGACCACGCGCGGGCGCACGTCGTCGCGCCAGTTGTAGAGCTGCTCCTTCAGCTGGTACTCGACGATCTGGCGCTTCTCCTCCACGACCAGGATTTCGTCGAGACCCTCGGCGAAATGACGCACGCCCTCCGGCTCGAGCGGCCAGGGCATGGCGACCTTGAACACGCGGATGCCGATCTCGGCCGCCTGCGCTTCGTCAATGCCCAGATCGTCGAGCGCCTGCCGCACGTCGAGATAGCTCTTGCCGCTGGTGATGATCCCGAGCCGCGCGGGCTTGCCCGCGCCGATGACGATCTCGTTCAGCTTGTTGACGCGGCAGTAATGCAGGGCCGCGTAGATCTTGTAGTCCTGCATCCTCGCTTCGGTGGCGAGGAACGGGTCCGGCCAGCGGATCGACACGCCGTCCGGCGGCAGCGGGAAGTCGTCGGGAACGATGATGTTGACGCGCGAGGGATCGATGTACACGGAGGATGAGCTCTCGACCGTGTCCGCGACGCACTTGAAGCCGACCCAGCAGCCCGAGTAGCGGCTCATTGCCCAGCCGTGCAGTCCCAGGTCGAGGATCTCCTGCACCGACGAGGGATAGAGCACCGGGATCATCGCCGCGGAGAACTGGTGGTCCGACTGGTGCGGCAACGTGGAGGACTTCGCCGCGTGATCGTCGCCGGCGAGCACCAGCACCCCGCCGTGCTTCGATGTGCCGGCGAAGTTCGCATGCTTGAACACGTCCCCGCAGCGATCCACACCGGGGCCCTTTCCGTACCACATGGCGAACACGCCATCGACCTTCGCGTCGGGGTACAGGTTGACCTGCTGGCTGCCCCAGATGGCGGTCGCGGCGAGGTCCTCGTTCAATCCCGGCTGAAACTTGATGTTGGCGCGATCGAGGAACTTCTGCGCCTTCCACAGCGACAGGTCGAGCGCACCAAGCGGAGAGCCGCGGTATCCGGAGACGAAGCCTCCCGTGTTCAGTCCGGCGAGCTTGTCGCGCTGGCGCTGCAGTATGAGGAGGCGAACGAACGCCTGCGCGCCGTTCAGAAAGACGCGGCCGGAGTCGAGTTCGTACTTGTCGTCGAGCGTGACCTTGCGCAGCGCTTCAGCCACGGCTCGCCTCCTCAATCACGCTCTTGCGGAAGTGATGCTGCGGCGCGAATGCGCCGATCGAGGACGAAACCATGCGATGAAGCTCCAAGAAATTGTGTTTCCGGATGCCGCAGGTACCTTGGATATGGTACCCCCAACGACGGAGTGGGCGATCGTGTCGCCGGTCCGCAGGGCGCGCATTCTACGCCGGTTGCCGGGGTTGCGACAGGGGCGCCTAAGCTGCACGCGTCCCTGGATCGCCGGGCAATGGACGCCGTAAGACTCAGCGCCGATTGCCCTGGTCGGCCTCGACCTTGTCGAACCAGAAACGCATCCTCATTTCACGGA
>Ga0335079_10006119_pt1 | contig 13762 bp, 12 predicted proteins | sample Lox_Sample_33_FD_206719 | JGI IMG/M metagenome (GOLD analysis project Ga0335079, IMG submission 206719) | Soil microbial communities from Loxahatchee National Wildlife Refuge, Florida, United States - Lox_Sample_3.3 | ecosystem: Environmental > Terrestrial > Soil > Wetlands | place: USA... | reverse complement strand
CACCCTCGACTACATCGAGCAGGTCGCCGGCGCCGACGTGCAGCGGCTCGCGTTCTTCTCGATGGTCGACGCGCGCAAGCGCATGCATCGCGACGTGATGGACGCGTTCACGGCCGAACGACCCGAGATGCTGCACACCGTCGTGCCGCTGGCGGCCGACGTCGAGCGGATGGGGACGGCGCGCGCGCCGCTCGAGGAGTTCGCGCCGCACGGACGCGCGGCCGAGAGTTTCCGCGAGCTGTGGGCCGAGGTTTGCGAGCGGCTGGCGCGCCGCGCGTCACTTCACTGATTCATCACCGAATCGTCCCGGCGCTCGCCCATCATTCGGGGCCGAGGTCTTGTGCGGGGGCTCGCACACCAGATCGTGCCGCGCTTGTCGCAATCGGAGCTCGAGACGATCGCCCAGGGTCCGCCCGGCAGGCGCTGGCAGCTGCTCGAGGCGCCGCTGGAGGGACTCGACCACGCGTACACGCAGCCCGCCGACGAGGAGCTGCGCGCCCGCGGCTTCGCCGTCGTCGTCGCCCACGCCGAGCGTGCGCTGCGGTGGTCGGACGCCGGCTTGCGAGACGCTCGAGCGCGAGCTCGCGGTCGGCAGCGTCGTGCACATCAATGCCTGGTCGGTCGCCGGGCTCTACGGCGAGCCGGTGCGGGCGACCGCGCTGCGGCTGGTGCGAACCGCGCCGCGCGCGGTGATCGCGTCCGATGCCCACCGCGGCTCGCGCATGCCGTCACTTGGACTCGGGCTCGATGCGCTCGCCGCCGCCCGCGTCCCGGACCCTGGCCGGCTGATCGGCGCGGTCCCGGGTGGTCTGCTCGAGGACGGGCTCGCGGTCGGCTCGGGCTCGCTCGCCGCCTGATCGAGTCTCGGCCACATCTCCAGCGCCCGCTCGGTCAGCTGCTCGACTACGGTCTCGACATCGACGCGGCGCTCGAGCTCGACGAGCGGCTCGGGATCGGTCCACGTGACGGCGCGCCCCGGCGCCAGCAGCGTGCAGCAGTCCTCGTCGGGCAGGATCGAGGTCTCGAATGTGCCGAGCCGCTGTGCCTCTTCGATGATCTCGGACTTGTCGCGGTCGATCAGGGGACGGAGCAGCGGGAGCGTGGCCGCGCCCTCGACGACCTCGAGATTACGCAGGGTCTGGCTCGCCACCTGGCCGAGTGAGTCGCCGGTCACGAGCGCCTCGCACTGTTCGCGGCGGGCGAGGGCGTCGGCGACGCGCACCATCAGCCGGCGCCCGGCCAGGACCTGGAGGCGGCCGGCGCCGGAGCTCGCGAGCAGGCGCTGGGTGATCCCGAACGGCACCACGAACAGGCGCGAGCGACCCTGAAAGCGGCCCAGCCGGGCGACCAGCGCATACGCCTTGTAGGCCGACTCGGGGCCGGTGAGCGGCTGCCCGCTGAAGTGGACGAAATCGCAGCGCAGCCCGCGCTTCATCATCCGGTATGCGGCGACCGGCGAGTCGATCCCGCCAGAGAGCAGCACCATCGCCCGCCCGCTGGTGCCGACCGGAAGGCCGCCGGCGCCCCGCAGCCGGTCGACCGAAATGAAAAGCTCGCGCGTGTACGCGTCGACGTGCAGCTCGACGCTGGGATGGGACAGATCGACTCCGCGTCCGAGCCGCTCCTGGACGGTGGCGCCGACCTCGCGCGCGATGTCCATCGAGCAGACCGGGAAGCTCTTCTCGCGCCTGCGCGCGCGAACCGCAAACGAGCCGGGTTCGAGGTCCCGGAGCAGCTCGACGGCGGCCTGCGCGGCGCGGTCGACGTCTGGTTCGATCCGCAGCGCCGGCTGGACGACGCTTAGGCCGGGGAGCTCGAGCCCGACCTCGAGCGCGCTCGCCAACCCCTCGGGCGGTGGGGTGACGACGAACGAGGAACCGCGCCGGTGGAGCTCGACCTCGCCGGCTCGCCTCATCGCGCGTCGAAGGTTGCGCTCGAGCACCGCCGCAAACGCCGAGCGCCGGCGGCCCTTGAGCGCGATCTCGCCGAACATCAGCAGCGCGCACGGCGTGCCGCGGGCCGGGATCGAGGCGACGCGCAGGCGCGCGGCGGCTGTCTCTGGGACGGTGGCGATCATCGGGCTGGCCTGCGCTCAGGCTAGTGGGTCCGCGTGGGCGGATGCGACGGGCGGCGCGAGCCCGAGCCCGCGGGCGCGCTCGAGCGCCCGGGCCAGCACCTCGTCGGCGCCCTCGATCTCGCCGTCGCGCATCAGCACCCGGCCGGCGACCACCGTCGTGTGCACGACCGCGCCCGACGCGGCGTAGACGAGCGCCGCGGGGAGCTCGCCGAAGCTGAGCTCGGGGGCGCCGGCGCGGAGCAGCAGGAAGTCGGCCGGCTGTCCGACCTCGAGGCCGGTCGCGGCGCCGAGCAGCGGCGCGCGTTGCCCGGTTGCGATCTCCCACGTCTCGAGCGCATCGATCACAGCGGCGTCTCTGGCCGCATGCTTCTGGAGCAGCGCGAGCACCTTCATGTCGGCGAACATGTCGAGCGAGTTGTTCGAGCCGGGACCGTCGGTGCCGAGTCCGACGTGGACGCCGGCCGCTCGCGCGGTCGGGTACGGGAACACCCCGCCGACCGCGAGCTTGAGATTCGCGACGGGGTTGGTCACCACCACGGCGCCGCGCTCGGCGATCAGCTCGAGCTCGTCGTCGGCGAGCCACACGCCGTGGGCGAGAACCGTCCGCGTCGACAGCAGCCCCACCCGGTCGAGGTAGTGCGCTGGACGCTCGCCGTGGGCCGCGAGGCAGTCGATCACCTCCTGCTCGGTCTCGGACAGGTGGATTTGAACCGGGAAGTCGCGGTCTGCGGCGAGCTCGGCGATCCAACGCAGGCTGTCCTCGGAGACGGTGTAGATCGCGTGGGGTGCCAGCCCGGCATCGATCCGCTCGCCGGCGGCGACGAGCTCGTCGAGGCTTTGCCGTGCGGTCTCTCGCATCTCCTGCGCCCGGCCGTCGCTGTCGATCAGCGGCGCGGCCACGGTGGCGCGGATGCCCGCATCGGCGACGGCGCGCGCGGCGGCCGGCGCATGCCAGTACATGTCCCAGAAGCGGACGGTTCCGGTGCGGATCATCTCCAGGCACGCGAGCCGTGTCCCCCAGTAGACGTCTTCCGGCTCGAGCCTTCGCTCGATCGGCCAGATCTTCTCCGCGAGCCACCGCATCAGCGGCAGGTCGTCGCCGTAGCCGCGGAACAGCGTCATCGCGGCGTGCGTGTGACCGTTGATCAGAGGCGAGGACAGGATCGCCCCGCGGGCGTCGAGGTGGTCGTCGCCGGCGTGCGGATGGACGCCCGGTCCGAGTTCCGCGATCAGCCCGTTCTCCGCCCGCAGCCCGACCCGCTCGCCCTGGTGGAGTGCGCCCGTGACCGCGAGGCTCACAGGGTTGACCGTCCCGGGTCTCCCGGGATCCCGAGCGCGTGCTCCTGGAGGTCGAGCGCCGCCTGGATCAGCGGCGCCTCGTGACCGCGCGGTCCGATCAGCGAGACTCCGACGTTCCAGCTCACCGGGAGCGCCGCGACCGGCATCCCGGTCATGTCCCACAGCGCGGTCAGCTCGATCAACGGATCGCCGGGGCCGCCGGCGTGACCGCGGTCGTAGCCCGGGCCGCGTCCGTACGGGAGGATCGGCAGTGTCGGCTCGAGCACGAGGTCGACGTCGTTGTCCCTGAACCAGTCCTCCCATGCGGCCGTGCCTTCGACGCGACGAGCCTGGGCGGCGAGGTACGCCTGCGCGTCGGTGAAGTTGCGCGCGACCTCGACGAACTCGGCGATCGCCGGGCGGTGACGATTGTGCCGGTCGACCAGGTCCCCGTGATACGCCCAGACCTCGGTCAGCAGCACGAAGTTGAGGTCGTCCCACTCGAACGTCCATGGCGCCGGCAGCGCGATGATGTGTGCCCCGAGGCGCTGGCACGTGTGCACGGCCTCCTCGAGACCCCGGCCCACGGCATCCGCCATCGTGATCGTGTGGGTGCGGTCGGTGAGCGCGATCGTGACGCCGGCCAGCGGGCGGCCGCCGGACCGGGCGCTGATCGGTGGTCCTTCGATCCCGGCGGGCGGCGGCATCAGCGGTGTCACCGCCGGGCCGCCCGCGGCCATGCCGGCCAGCAGCGCCGCACAGTCGGCGATCGTGCGGGCCATCGGCCCGGCGTGGTCGAGCGAGGGGGCCAGTGGGACGATCCCGTCGATCGGAATGCGGCCGTGCGTCGGCTTGATCGCACACGTGCCGCAGCAGGCCGAGGGGATCCGCAGCGAGCCGCACGTGTCGCTTCCGAGCGCCGCCGGCGTCATCCGGGCGGCCAGCGCCGCCGCGCTGCCGCCGCTCGAGCCGCCGGCGATCAGGTGCAGCGCCCACGGGTTGCCGACCTGATCGGTCGTCCCGCCGGCGGCGAACTCGTGGGTGTGCGTGTGTCCGAGCAGGACCATCCCCTGCGCACGCAGGCGTTCCCACGCGGTGCTGTCGGCGGCGGCGACGTTGCCTTCGAGCACCCGGCTCGACGCGGTCACCGGCAGGCCGGCGACCGCGTACAGGTCCTTCACGCCGATCGGGATGCCGCACAGCAGCGGTGTCGCGTCGCCTTCGTTGGCGCGGCGCTCATCGGCGAGCGATGCGTGCTCACGGGCGAGCTCGGGATACACGCGAGCCCACGCGTTGATCGCATCGGGGGTGCCGTCGCGTGTGGGCGGCCCGCCGTTCCGCGTCTCGATCCGGCGCAGGCAGGCGTCGGTCAGCTCCACCGCCGACAGGCGCCCGGAGCGAAGCAGCTCGGCGGCCTCGAGCACGCCCAGGTCGGCGGGGTCGGCATGCTGAGCAGGCGCTGCGCCGGCGGAGACGGTCTCCGTCATGCCGCGAACGCTACTGCTCTGGCGCCGTTTGCTGGAAGCGAAGTCGGTGGTGGCGGCGTAGCGGCGGCGGCCGCTGGTCCGCGTGGCGGGGCGGGGGCGTGGCGCGGGTGGGCGTGGCGTGCGTGGCTGCGTGGGGCGGGTAGGGATCGGGGCGTGGCGCGGGTGGCGGGGCGGGGGCGCGGCTTGGCGCGAATGAGAGGATGCAAAACTGTCCAAGGCGGGTCCCCGGTTTCCGGCTGGGCGCAGATAAGCATTGTGTGGCTGCTTATGTGCGCTCGGCGCCTCTGGGCGGTGGCGCTTTGGTGAGAAATACATGGGGTCGCCGCCCGCGCCGGCGACCCCGGGGGGGTCTGACCGACCGGTGCCGGCGACCCGGGGTCTCATCGACCGGCGCCGGCGACCCGGGGTCTCATCGACCGGCGCCGGCGCGGAGCCACATGCCGAGCTCCTCCGCCGGCGCCGGCGCGGCGAACAGGAATCCCTGACCGCCGTCGCATCCCAGCTCGCGCACGACCTCGAGCTGGGCTTCGGTCTCGATCCCCTCCGCGACCGCCTTCAGCTCAGCGGCGCGCGCGACCCCGAGCATCGCGCCGAGCAGCCGCGCGGCGGCCGGGTCGCCGGCCGCGGCGCGCGTCATCGAGTTGTCGAGTTTGACCACGTCGAACGGGTAGCGCGAGAGCGCGCTCAGCGACGAGCAGCCGGTGCCGAAATCGTCGAGGCAGAGCCGTACCCCGAGCCGCTCGAGGCCCTCGAGCACCGCGCCGGCGCGGACGGGCTCCTCGTCGACGCTGGTCTCGGTCACCTCGAGCGACAGGCAGCTCGGCGGCAGGCGGGCGCCGGCGATCGCGCGGTCGACCGCGTCGAGCAGCGACGGCGAGCCGAGCGAGCGGGCCGAGACGTTGACCGACACCCAAACGCCGTCCGCCACGAGCCCGTCGCGGCGCCAGCGCGCCAGCTGCAGGCACGCCTCGACCAGCACCCACTGGTCGATCTGGCCGATCAGCCCGGTCTCCTCGGCGAGCGCCAGGAACTCGACCGGCGCCAGCAGCCCGCGTTCGCGGTGCTCCCAACGGATCAACGCCTCGAATGCCACCGGCCTCGGGTCGAAGTCGAGCAAGACGATCGGCTGGTAGTGCAGGCGGAGCTCTCCGAGCTCGATCGCGCTCCGCAGCTGATGCTCGGTCCCGAGCTCGCTTATCGCCTCGGCTCCCGTCGCGGTGTCGAACAGCTCGACGCCGCTCCCGAGCTGCTTGGCGCGGTACATCGCGGCGTCGGCTTCGCGGATCAGGTCCCGGGCGTAGGTCTGTCCCCGCCGCGCGCGGGCGACCCCGACGCTCGCCCGGACCTCCAGTTCGTGGCCGCGGACGAGGAACGGCCCGGCGACCGCCGCTCGCGCGCGCTCGGCCACGCGCAGCGCCTCGCGCTGCCCGCGCAGGTCCTCGCACAGGATCACGAACTCGTCGCCTCCGTAGCGGACGACGGTGTCACCCGGTCGCAGCGTCCGTTGCAGGCGCCGGGCGACCTCGACCAGGAGGTCGTCGCCGGCGTCGTGGCCGAGACTGTCGTTGACGTTCTTGAACCCGTCGAGATCGAGGAACAGCAGTGCGAGCGAGGTCGGTCGCCGGCGCGCGCGCCCCACGGCGACGTTGAGGCGATCGAGCAGCAGAAGGCGGTTGGGCAGACCGGTGAGCGAATCGTGCAGCGCCTGGTGCGCGAGGCGGGCCGCGGTCCGCTTGCGCTCGATCGCGTAGCGGATCGAGCGGTCGAGCGAGTCCGCGTCGGTCGCCGCATCGATCAGGTAGTCCTGGGCTCCCGCGTGGATGGCGCGCAGCGCGACCGCCCGATCGGCCGAGCCCGCGATGACGACGACCGGAACCTCCGAGGCGTTCGCTAGCACGGCCTCGAGCGCCTCCAGCGCGTCGTCGTCGGCGGTCGGGAGCCGGAGCACGAGGCAATCGATCGCGTGCTCGCGGAGCGCGCGGCGAGCGCGCGGCACCGTGTCGCGGGCGAGCACGTCCGCCTCCCCGCCGGCCCGCGCGCGCAGCTTGCCGGCGAGCGCCTGCGCATCCTGCGCCGTCCCGGCGACGACGAGCAGCTGTAGCCGCTCAGTGAAGTCCTTTTCTCCGGGTGGCCCCACCCCGCAAGATCCTGTCTCTTGACGTGGCCGTGTCGATTACGAGGCTAGCGCACTGAACCCGGCGGCATGGCCGCGGTTGGGTGCCCGCAAACACGATGTTCAGAATGCGCTAACGGCTGAGGACTGTGCTGTTTGTCGTGTCCCTCGGGGCCTGCGCTGTCTCGCCGGCGGCCGCGTTCGCGAAGACCGCGCTCACCGTCGGCGGCAGCGTGCAACAGGTGTACGTGACCGGCGCGCAACCCGGCGAAAGCCTTTGCTGGTGAATCGCCATGGCGCGCGCGTCGCGCAACTGCCCGCCGGCTCGCTCGGCGGCCAGGTTTTCCGCGGCCTGGCGCCCGCCCCCGGGTATCGGATGCGGCCCGCGGCCGCCGTCGCCGCGTCCCACAGCGTGACTGTGCTCCCCGATCGCTCGGCGCCACCGAGCACGAGGATCTACGGCCAGCGCATCCCCATCTCGGGTTACGGCTACCTGACCACGCGCGACGCCACCAAGCTCGCGATCGACGTCCGCCTGCGCGGCGGGCCGGGCCCGTACCCGACGGTTATCGAGTACTCCGGCCACGGCTACGCCGACCCGGCGGGGGCGGAGAGCGGGATCAGCCCGATCGCCACCCTTCTCGGGTTCGCGGTCGTCGACGTCAACATGCGCGGAACCGGCTGCTCGGGCGGAGCGTTCAGCTTCTTCCAGCCGCTCCAGAACCTCGACGGGTATGACGTGATCGAGACCGTCGCGCACCAGCCGTAGGTGCTGCACCACAAGGTCGGGATGATCGGCGTCTCCTACGGCGGCATCAGCCAGCTGTTCGTCGCCACCACCGATCCGCCCGATCTGGCGGCGATCACGCCGCTGTCGGTGATCGACAACACCACGACCACCCTGTACCCGGGCGGCATTCTCAACACCGGCTTCGCCCTGCCGTGGCGCAGTCGCGCGACTTCGACGCCGAGCCCGCCTCGCCGGGCCACGGTGAGGCCTGGGCGCTCCAGCGGATCCACCCCGGCGATCGCACGTGCCGGGCCAACCAGGTGCTCCACACCGCCGCGGTCAACGAAGTCAACGCGATTGCGGCCAACCGCTACTACGTGCCGTCGGTGGGCAACCCGCTGAACCCCGTCACGTTCGTGCACAAGATCCACGTGCCGGTGTTCCTCGCTGTCAGTGGACCGACGAGCAGACCGGAGGCCACTGCCCGGACGTCGCCGAGCACTTCACCGGCACGCGCCTGAAATGGTTCACGTTCACCAACGGCGCCCACATCGACTCACTCGATCCGTCCCACCGCGGTGCGCTGGTACGACTTCCCGTCACTGTTCGTCGCCGGCCACCTGCCGGATCTGACACCCGGCCTGCGGGCGCTCGCGCCCGCGCTGTACCGGCTCGCGATGGGGATCGGCGGGGTCCAGTTCCCCGCCGATCCGATCGAGAACGAGCCCGACTACTCCTCGGCGCTGGCGGCGTTCGAGGCCCAGCCGCCGATCCGCATCCTGTTCGACAACGGCTCCGGCAGCACCACGCCGGGCGCGCCGGTCGCCGGGTTCGAGCAGTTGTTCTCGCGGTTCCCGCTGCCCGGGACGAGCGCGGTGTCGTGGTACCTCGGACCCGGCGGGACCTTGCCGGAGCTCCGCCCCGGCCCCGTCGGGTGGACGCGTTCACGTGGTCCCCGCACACGCGCCCCCCGACGGACTTCAGCGGGAACACCGGGGCCGGCGGTCTGTGGGCACGACGCCGAATTACCACTGGACACAGAATCCCGCCGGAACGGCGCTGTCACACTGCTCGCGCCGCTCGCAAGTAAGACGGCCGTGGCCGGCGCCGGCGCGCTCCACGCGTGGATCAAGCCCTCGACGCCCGACGTCGACCTCCAGGTCACGATCTCCGAGGGTAACTATTCAGGTCTCCGGCGCGAGGTGTTTGTGCCGGTGGGCACGCTCAGCTATCAAGCTGCGGTCGGATAGTTGCCCTTGAGGATCGAGAGTAAGTTGCGGAGGTAGGCCTCAGGGCCGAGGTCTTCGATCAGCTTGACGTTGGCGGCAATCCATTCCTCTTCGCCGATGAATGGAGGGTGTGGCTCCGCGAGGACCGGGGCGATGCTGATCGCGTAGAAGGGATTCGCGACGATGCTGTTTATGTCTGCAGGGGTCCAGTCGGGCTGCATCGCTTGGTCAGGCGCTGGCCCAGCGGCGGCATGCGGCGAGCAGACGCGAGGTTGCTGGGTCTGCGTCGATTTCGATGTCGAGCAGGGCGATCTCGTAGCGATGACCAGTGCGCGTGCAGGTGGCGGTCAGCCCGCGGCGGTCATCGCCCGCGCTGATCGATAGCACCTCGACCGGCTCACCAACGACCTTGCCGGGGCAGGGGAAGTTGCCGTCCTCGTCGACGGCGCCCTCGAACCCCATCAGCACCTCCTCCTCGTCGTTGCAGTCGGCGGTGATCTCCCAGATCAGGGTGTCGAGGTCGGGATCGGCTTGACTGGCTGGGCTCATCGGAATCTCCGTGGTCAGGCGGACTGGCCCGTGCACGCACACTGTCGCGGTGTGCTGGCCCAGTTCGATCACGACGCCTTCGACGCCGCGCAGGTATTGCGGGCGGGTGTGGTGGTTGAAGCGCACCCGGTCGCCGACGTTGAGCATCGCCAGTGCCTTGGCGGAGTTGATCGTCTCCAGCAGCTCCAGCCGTGCGTGGATCGCGTCGGCGATCGCGGTCAAATGCGGATCCAGCTCGCCGGCGGCGATTTGATCGAGCAGTAGCCGCTCGGGGTCTGCCGGGACGGGCGGGAGCGTGGTGGTCGTCGGCGAGGTCGTGATCGGCCGCCTGGGCGCGGTGGTCTGAGTGCTGCGGGTTCGTCGTCGGGACCTTTTGCTCACCGCCGGAAGTATCGGCGGGCCGGCAGACGGACCAGCTCAGGGGCGGGCCGCTTGCGGTACTCACGGTCGCCCGGCGGCGAGCGCCGTGAGCACGTCGATCGGCCACCCGCCAAGAGCTCGCCCCCCACGGGTGCCTGAGGCCTTGTTTGCGGGCGGTGGAGAGGTAGGAGCGGATCGCCAGGAACCGCTCGGCGTCGCGGGTGGTGCGCCAGCAGCCGGAGATCTTCTGCTGGAGCTTGACCATCCGCAGGTCCCGCTCGGAGAGGTTGTTGTCGAACGGCACCCGGAAGTCGTGGGCGAAGCGCAGCACCTCGACCTCGCGGTGATCCAGGCGCAACAGCAGGTTCTGCGCCTTGGTCCGCTTGCGCTGGGGCCCATCACCGTGGTCGGCGAGGGTGGGGTTCTCCTCGTAGCCGAGCTTGATGACCTCCCGGTATGAGGCGTGCAACTCGCCCAGCGCCTTCTTCGACAGACGCTTGCGGTCCGGGGCCTTGGCCTGCTCGACGGCGTCCTTGGTGTCCAACAAAAGACAGCCCATCGCCAGCGCCCACGCCTGCCCCTGCTCCTCCGCGCAGATCAGCTCACGCAGGTGGTGCGCGCCGCACAGCGCGTGCAGGACGTCTTCGAAATTGCGGTACGGCGCCCAGTTGTCGTGCACCGCGCGACCCCGCGGGAGCCGGGCAGCACGCCCGCGGCGAGCATCGCCTTCACGCCGCGCTTGCGATGCACGGTCAACAACGTCAACGTGTCGGTCGAAGCGGAATGGATCCACTGAAGCCGGCCGTCGACCCTGCCGCCGGTCTCATCGAAGTGCGCCACCTGCGCGCGAGTGAGCTGGGAGCGGATCTCCACAAGGAACTCCTCCAACCCCTCGGCGCCCTGCGCGACGAACGCCTGCAGCGTCGCCACCGAGATCGACACGCCCGCCCAGTCCGACACGATCTCTGCCGCCCGCTTGTAAGGAAGGTGCTGATAGGAGACCAGGTAGATCCCCAGCGCCCGAATCCGCGGCCCGCAACACACCGGCGCGCTCACCCCGACCGGGAAACCCGAGCCGGTCAAGTGCCCGCACTCGCAGCGGCGTTTCTGCGTCCAGTGCTCCACGCACTCAAGCGCCGGCATCTCCGGCAAATCGAACACCTGCCGCGATTGGGACTGCTCGATCGGCGCCGCCGACAGATCCCGACCACAGCACTCGCAACTCTCCACCTCGTGCAGCACGGTGTCGTCGGGATCCTCACGCCGCTGCAGATGATGACCCTCATGCCCGCGCTGACCGCCGGGCTTGCGCCCCGACCGGCGCCGCAGGCTCCGCTTCTTGTTCTTCTCGGCCGGCTCCTTGGCGTACCCGTCCGACGACGGCGGCCTAAGAGTTCCGCGAGTTCTGATCAAGCCGCGCCCGCAACTCCGCGACCAACGCTTCGAGCTCAGCGATCCGCTGAGCCTGCAAGGCGACCAGCGCCTCCAACTCGGCATACGACGGGCGACGTGACACCTCGATCGCAGGCGGCACGCCCGCAACATTCCCTGCATCCCCCCGAGATCCTTCCCGGCCGCGCCCCAGACCAACGACCTCAGGCTTCAGGCACCTGAACGGTTACCTCCGAGGTTCGCCCAGACGGCAACGAGACGTTCGTGCAGAGCGGCTGGATCGACGCGAGCGAGCGCAAGCTCGACGCCGCCCACAGCACGCTGCTCGAGCCGGTGCTGAGCGAGCGCAAGGCCGACGCGGGGCCGCTACCGAAGGGACGTTCACCGAGGTGGTGATCCCGCTCTACTACGAGGGTCACGTGTACCGGGCCGGATCGCGGATCCGGATCACGATCTCCGCGCCCGGCGGTGACGGGCCGACCTGGGCGTTCAGCGATCTCAGGCCGAACAGCGGCGCCACGGTGACCCTGGCGCACTCCCGATCGATGCCGTCGCGGATCGTCCTGCCCGTGGTGCCCGGCGTCGCCGTTCCGGACCGGGCTGCCCTCCTGTCGCGGTCTGCGGCGGCGAGCCGTGCCGGCGGTACGTGCCGCTGGTCAACCGGTGAACAGGCGCTCGAGGACGCGAGCGACGCCCGCGTCCTCGTTCGACGCGGTGACCTCGTCGGCCGCGGCGATCACATCGGGGTGGGCGCCCGAGACCGCCACCGCGTAACCCGCCCAGGCGAGCATCGGCAGGTCGTTGGGCATGTCGCCGAACGCGATCACGTCCTCGCGGTCGATGCCGCGCTGCTCGCACAGCCGGCCGAGCGCCGAGGCCTTGCTGACCCCGGAGGCGGTGATCTCGAGCAGCCCGTCCGCCGAATTCGAGTGGCTGAACTCAGCCAGGTGGCCGCAGACCTCCCGGGCGCGTGACAGCAGCTCGTCGGCCGTGTGCTGCGAGTGCCGGAGCATCAGCTTGACCGCCGGCTGTGCGACCAGCGCGTCGACGACGTCGACTGTTGTTCCATCGGGCACCGGCCACCGCGGGACATAGCCGGGCTCGTGCCCGAACCCGCCGGTCCGCTCCACCGCCCACGCTCCGCCCGGCACCTTGGCCCGGAGCAGCGCGACCAGCTCCCGGGCGATCACCGGCTCGAGCGGCGTGGCTTCGACGACCGACTCGGTGTGGAGGTCGAACACCACCGCGCCGTTGGCGCAGATCGCCACGCCGTGGTGGCCGGTCTCCTGCGCCAGCGGCGCCATCCACCGGTGCGGCCGCGCGGTGCAGAACACCACCAGCGCGCCCGCCGCCTCGACGTCCGCGATCGCCGCGCGGGTGCGGTCATCGACGGTTCCGTCGGCCTTCAGCAGGGTGCCGTCGAGATCGGACGCGACGAGGCGCGGGCGCATCGACCGATCGTGACAGGTCGGGGTCAGGCCGAGCTGTCCGCGCCGATCGGCAGCCGCCCGGTCATCGCGCGCTCGGTGACGAGCCACATGATCAGCCCGAACGCGGCCGTCCCCGCGCCCAGCGCGCACACCGCCTGCCATCCGCCGCTCGAGTACAGCGCCGAGGTGGCGGCCGACAGCGCGACGCCCCCGCTGAAGTAGGCGACCATGTACGCCGTGGTCAGCCGGCTGCGGGCCTGTCCGTGCAGCGAGTAGACCGCGCTCTGGTTGGAGATGTGCATCGCCTGGGCCCCGAGGTCGAGCACGACGATCCCGGCGATCAGCGCGACCACCGAGCTCCTGCCGAGCGCGAGCAGGCCCCAGCTGATCAGCAGCAGGACGATCGAGCCGCTCATCGCCGCACGCCCGCGGCCGCGATCAGACAGGTGTCCGGCGACGGGCGCCGCCAGCGCACCGGCCAGCCCCGCGAGCCCGAACAGGCCGATCACCGCATTGCCATAGTGATAGGGGGCGCCCGAGAGCAGGAACGCCACCGAGGTCCAGAGCACGCTGAAGCATCCGAACGCGGTGGCGCCGAGGAGCATCCGCTGGCGCAGCAGCGATTCGTCGCGGATGAGGTGCAGCACCGTTCGGAGCAGCGCCGGGTAGGGCAGCCGCTCGGTCGCGGGCACTCTCGGGAGGACCCACCGCAGCACGCCCGCGAGTAGCACCATCGCGACGGCCGCGATCACGAAGATGACCCGCCAGCCCAGCAGCTGCGCGACGATGCCGCTGATCGTGCGGGCCGCGAGGATGCCGATCAAGAGGCCGCTCATCACCGTGCCGACGACGCGGCCGCGCTCGTGCTCGCCGGCCAGCGACGACGACATCGCGACGATGATCTGCGCGAGGACCGCGGTCACGCCGAGGACCGCGAGCGCGAGCGCGAACACCGCGAAGCTCGGCGCCGCGGCGGCGAGCGCGAGGCCGGCGGCGGCGATCAGCAACAGCGCCGCGATCAGCCGCCGGCGCTCGAGCAGGTCGCCGAGCGGAACCAGCAGGGCCAGCCCGACCACGTAGCCGGCCTGGGTGACCGTCACCAGCAGCCCCGCGGAGC
>Ga0335079_10006117_pt1 | contig 13765 bp, 10 predicted proteins | sample Lox_Sample_33_FD_206719 | JGI IMG/M metagenome (GOLD analysis project Ga0335079, IMG submission 206719) | Soil microbial communities from Loxahatchee National Wildlife Refuge, Florida, United States - Lox_Sample_3.3 | ecosystem: Environmental > Terrestrial > Soil > Wetlands | place: USA... | reverse complement strand
CAGCGGGACCGTGGGATAGTTAGACCCTCCAACCTTCAGCACGGCGACATCTTTGCCGTTCTCCGTGACCGGAGCGCTGTACTGCAGAATGTCGCCCTTGACGGTTTTGCCGTTGGCCAGCACCAGAGTGAGGGTTGGAGGGCTTGCAAGTTCGATACTCGCCTTCTCGGCCAGCGTCACAACGTCTCTGTCCGTGAGTTTCTTGCCCGTCTGCTTCTCGATCAGGGCGATCAGCTGGCGCAGGTTTTTGATGGCGTCCTTGCGGAGCTCGTTCTGCAGCGATTGCACCGCTTGCAGGTCCTTCATGTTGGCATGCTGCACCACATGGCCGTTGGTAATCACGTAGCCATCCGGGCGAAAGAAAAACCCGGTACCAATCTCGCCGTGAGGCAACTTGACAGAAATGTCCCCCAGGGTCCACTTGGTCTCAAACTGGACGACCACCAGTACTACCGCAGGCTTCGCCTCCAGCGCCCGCTTTTCCTCCGGCCTGAGCTGGCCGGCTGAAAGAAGAGATACGTACACTACCGCCACAACGATGACGGTCATCGCCAAACGCTTCATCATTGAAAAAACCTCCGAACGTACAGGCCTTGGCGCGAACCACGGCGTTGAAAGGAAAACGTGCTTTAATGCCCGGTTAGGGAAGGTCAGGGCATACTTCTCCCTGCCACAGTGGGTTCTGCAGCATGCGGTTGCGCTCCCAACGTCTGCGCTGATGCGAAAACCTTTTAAACCGGGCAGAGTTCCCGGTCAATAAAAAAGTTCATCGATGAGAGCTTTATAGCAGCCGCTGTCGGCTGGCCTAGGTGAATACCGATTTTGCATCGCCAGCGCCTAACCTGTATCTTTACATCCCGCTGTCATTCACCTAGGAGGCACTATGCGAAGCAACACTGTGTTGGCGGGGGCCATAGCAGCCGTGGCGCTCAGCTTGGCGCTGCCTTGCGCGCAAGCCAAAGGCGGCAAGACCATCGAACTGAAGGACGCCAAAGGAGAAAGCGTGGGCACCGCTACGCTCAGCGCCAAGGGCACGGGCGTCGAAATCAAGTACAACCTCCACAACCTGCCGCCGGGCGAGCACGCGATGCACATCCATCAGAACGCCAAGTGCGAGGCAGACCCCGCAGCGCCGGCAGACGCCTTCAAGTCCGCCGGCGGTCATTTCAATCCCGAGAACAAGCAACACGGCCTGGAGAACCCGCAAGGACCGCACGCCGGCGATATGCCTAACTTCACCGTCAAGCCCGACGGAACCGCAAAAGGAACACTCGAGGACCCGCGGGTAACGCTCGCCGAGGGCCTTCCCAATTCGGTATTCGCTAACGGTGGGACGGCGCTCATGATCCACGCCAAGGCTGATGACATGAAGAGCGATCCTGCCGGTAACGCCGGGCCTCGCATCGCCTGCGGTGTGATCACCAAGTAGTTGGGACGAGACTCAGCGGGCACATGGGGGATTTTTACAGCCGGTTCCTGCAGTCGGTCGAAACCTGGCCGGAGAACGTCGCAGTGGAGTTGCGCCACTCATCCGCTCCAGGCCAGGACGTTGCGGTCGAGCAGTATACCTACGCCGAGCTGCGGCGGATGGCCGAGTCGGTGGCGCGCTGGCTGCGCGATCAGGAGATGCCGCCCGCGGCGCGCGCTGCCATCTTGGCTGCCAACGGTCCGCGCTGGGTAGCTGCCTATCTGGGCACGATCGCCGCCGGGGGCGTGGCCGTGCCGTTCGACATCGCCTTCAACGCGGACCAGGTAGCCAAGCTGCTGCGCGACAGCGACAGTGGGTGCCTGTTTACCGACCGCAAGCACCTGGCGACTGCACAGCAAGCCGTCGCCGATCTGGACGTGTCGCTGGTGCTCCTGGACGGCGACCCCGAAGCTTCGCCAACGCTGGACGCCATGCTGGCTGCCGGTGCCGGCGATTTCAAGCCGGAGCAACCCGGCCCCGACGATCCGGCGGTAATCCTATACACATCCGGCACAACCAGCGACCCGAAAGGCGTGCTGCTCACGCATGACAACCTGCTGGGTGAGATGGATGCGGTTTTCCCGGTGCTTGAGGTGGGCCCGACCGACGCGATTCTCGGCGTGCTTCCTCTGTTCCACGCGCTCGCCCAGATGGCCAACCTGCTGCTTCCTTTCGCCCGGGGCGCGCGCGTCGTTTATCTGGAATCACTGAACGTCACCGACCTGCTGCGTGCGCTGCGCGAAAGCAACGCCACGCTGTTCTGTTGCGTGCCACAGTTCTTTTACCTGATCCACGAGCGCATCCTGAAGCAGGTGGAGCAGCGCTCGTGGCTGGCGCAGATGATGTTCCGGGCGCTAATGCGCATATCGAGGGCTGGGCGCCGCATCGGCATCAATCTCGGCAAGCTCTTTTTTCACCAGGCGCACCAGGCGCTGGGCTCAAGGATGCGTTTCCTGATCACCGGAGGCTCGCGTTTCGATGCCGCCATTGGTCATGAACTGCAGGCGCTGGGGTTCGACGTTCTGCAGGCCTACGGCCTCACTGAAACCAGCGGCGGCGTTACCGTCACGCGTCCGAAAGACAACGTCATCGGCTCGGTGGGCCGGCCGCTGCACGGGGTGGAAGTCAAAATCGTCGATCCTGAGCCGCGCGAGGAGGGTCCGCCAGCGGGCGAGATCGCCATCCGCGGACGCATCGTGATGAAAGGCTACTGGAACCGGCCCGACGCCACTGCGCAAATCATTCACGATGGCTGGCTGTACACCGGCGACCTCGGATACCTGGACGCTCGCGGCAACCTCTTCATCACCGGCCGGCGCAGGGAGATCATCGTGCTCAGCTCGGGGAAGAACATTTATCCCGAGGAGCTCGAAGCGCACTATTGCAAGTCGCCGTTCGTGAGAGAGATCTGTGTGATGGGCCTGGAGTCGCGCCCGGGCGAGCCGCAAGCCGAACGCCTGCACGCTGTGATTGTGCCTAACGACGAAGTGCTGCGCGAGCGAAAGATCGTCAATATCAACGAAGTAATTCGCTTCGATATTGACGGCCTCTCCGCTCAGCTTCCCAGCACTAAGCGCATCTTGAGCTACGAGATCTGGCAGGACGAGCTGCCCAAGACCACCACCCGCAAACTGAAGCGCCACGAAATCCAGCAGCGGGCCGGACAGGCCGCGAGCACAAGTGGCGCCAGCACCGCCAACCGCAAGTTCACCGATGAGGATCTCGCTTGGGCCGAGCAGCCCGCCGTTACGCGCGCGCTGGCTGTCGTCGCCGAGCATTCCGAGAACCAACGCGAGATTCATCCCAATGACAGCCTGGAGCTCGATCTTGGGCTCGATTCGATGGAGCGGGTCGAGTTGCTGGTAGCGCTCGAGCAAGAACTGAGTGCGCACGTGGGAGAGTCGGTGGCGTCGGAAGTCTACACCGTTCGCGACCTGGTGGATGCTGTACGCGGCGCCGCCGGGACTGGCGCCGAGCGCAAGCAATTCTCCGGCTGGGACGCCGTGCTTGCCACGGAGCCGGACGATCCCGACGTACTGAATCTCGCGCGCCCACCGGGTCTAGCCAGCACGCTATGGTTCGTGGTCTGGCGGCTTCTATATCTATTCTGCCGCGACACCTGCGAGTTGAAAGTCAGCGGCCTCGAGAAACTGCCCGAGCGGGGACCGTATCTCATCTGTCCTAACCACCAGAGCCTTCTCGATGCGCCCGTGGTGATGAGCTTGTTGCCGTGGGCGATCTACAGCCAGCTATTCCACCTGGGCACCAGCGAAATCTGGGGATGGGGATGGCGGCGCAAGCTGGCACGCACCCTCCGGCTGATCCCGGTAGACCCGGACACAAACCTGGTGGCCGGCATGCGTGCCGGGGCCTTCGGCCTGCGGCGAGGCAAGATCCTTATTCTTTATCCTGAAGGCGAACGCAGCATCGATGGCCCTCCGAAAAAATTCAAAAAAGGGACGGCGATTCTCTCCATCCACCTGCAGGTGCCCATCTACCCAGTGGCTATTGATGGCTTCCATGAAGTTTGGCCGCGGGGCAAGCCTCCGCAGCGCACCGGCAAACTGAGTGTGCGATTCGGCGACCCGATTGTGCCTCCGCAATTGGGCAACAATCCAGAAGCCGCCTATGCCGAGCTCACCGCCGAACTCCGCCGCCGCGTGGTAGAGATGTGGACGGAGATGCACGAGGGGCAAAGCCAGAAGAACCGCGCCAGAAGGCCGCTGCCGATTGAGCCATAACTATGGCGCTCCAGAAGGAGACGAATCCTGTCAAGCCTGCCGCGTTGAAAGTGTAAGATTCACCAGGTTTCATGGAGAGCAAGGGATGCGCGATCGCCTGATTTCGATTTTTGTTCTTCTAATCGTAGCGTGGCCGGCGAATTCTGGGGCGCAGCAACTAGCGCCGCAAGGCAAGACTGAAGCTTCTACCGCCGAAGCCAATCTGAGTGACTTCTTTCAATCCAAAATCAATACCGAATGGGAAGCCTTGAAGAACAAAGACAAAAAGACCTACGGGGCGCTCCTCGCGGATGACTATCAAGGAGTGGAGGTCGATGGCCGCGGGGAACGGAACAAGATCCAAGCTATTAACGAAGTGATGGATGGGAATGTTTACAACTACACCCTGTGGGGCTACAAAATGATTCCCCTGAACCCGGACGCCGCCTTTCTTATCTACGAAGTTACCCTGCAGTTCCCACCCAAATCATCCGTCCGCTTTTCACGGGTCTATATCACAGAGCTTTGGGTGAAACGCGCAGGCGAGTGGAAGGAGTTGCACTACCAGGAGACCCACGTCAAGTAGCCATGAGCGCCGGCATCGTTCCAAACCGCTAGATCATCTAATCGTGGGTGTACTCAGGGGACGAAACATGATGAAAGTCGTAGTTGTGCTCGCGTCGCTTTACATGGGTATTTTTGCGGCCGCGCAGGCCGTGGATGCAAATCAGTCGGATGCGACTCAAAAGCATCCTAAAGCTAAGGATCAGATCACGGTGCGGGGCTGCGTGAGCAAGCTGAACACGGATTACATCTTGACCCAGGCGGAGCGGGGCAACAGCTACCAGCTGCAGGGGAGCCGTAAACTGAGGATGAAGGCATACCTTGGGCAGCAAGTCGAAGTGACCGGCACAGAGTCGCCCTCGATGAGCACCAGCTCCGATTATCTGGCGCGATCAGGCTCTGCCAGTCCCGTGACCATCAGCGTAACTTCGATCAAAACCATCGCCAGCAGGTGCTCCGCGGACTGAAGGAAAGCGGGGGAGGGCCGCCGGAGAGTCAGTCGCAGTCCGGCGGCATCGACATGATCGCTGAGTAGGAGTCGCAGGCTGGTTTCTTCCTCGCGGGCTGCAGCATCCCCGGCCGGTTATAGCGGAGAATCCACAGGCCTTCATTGTTGGTGAGATAGATCAGGCCGTGATTGCCGTCGGGAAGAAGGCCGGTCACTCCATTGAACTCCTGAAGCGTCTTCGGATTGCGCGGCTCACTCAGATCAAGCACGCGCACGGTTTCGGTGGGATGATTGCTGCTGCTGACGGTGTTCGGCGTCTTCTCCGGGGTTTCCGCGATGGCTACGTCGGGGCTGACCATCTCCAAATTGCCGGACGTAGCCTGGTTGGACTGTACGGTTCGCTTGAGAAGGCTCGGTTTGTCGGGCTTGCTGACGTCGACCACCATAAAGCCCAGCTTGGATGCCTGCTGCACGTAGAGATACTGCTTACCGTTTTCCTTCTGCAGCAGCATCTGGTTTCCCGTGGCGTGAGGAAGCGGCAGGTGCGCGATGACCGTCGCAGGTACGTCCGTGGCCTTCGAGGACGACCCCTCTGTACCGTAGACGAGCCCAACCGCCACCACCGAAACCACGCCCGCCCATACAAGACAATGTTTTGACGCTCTGGCAAGAGTCGACATAAATCACTTCACCCACGTGAATTTGGACGAAACCTTATCACAAATCGATGCCTGCACCAATCTCGAGGCACTGTAGCCCATCGATCAAATCAATCCTCAGCCCTCACTGTTGCGCAAACACACCAATGCAACCGTTGCTGCTCTGCGTAGTGCACGGCCCACCTGACTGCATGGGGACAAACGCGTGGTTATTGCTTGGATCCACCGCAATGCTGTGCGAGTTGGAGTTGGTCGGAACATTCTGCAGCCAGGTATTGGTGGCAGCGTCGATCACGCCCATAACCGGTCCATTGGGCATATCTCTCGAGGCCGTGTAGTACTTGTTGTCGCCCGGGTTGTACCAAATCTCGTCCACGCCACCCACCTGGGTAATCTCAGCTATGAGTGTGAATTTCGCGCCCAAGACCGGATCGGGAGAAAGCGACACGACATATTCATTGGGCGGGAACGCTTCGCCGTCATGATCCCCGCATCCGATCAGGAAATTGTTGCCCGGCCCCTGCACCATGCTGGCCGGCATGCAATTCGGAGTGACGTACGAATTCACGACAATCGGCCCGTTGGGGTTTCCTAATCGGGGATCGATCACATCGATGCTGCCAATGCTCGTGATCGGGATGGAATTGAGATTAGCTTGCAGAAAGAAACTCTTACCGGTAGACGCGTCATGCCACCACGCGTTGGCTCCCAGCCCGGCGGGGGCTATGGCGCCGAGGCAAGTTCCGGCCGGGCTCGTCTGGTTACAAAAGGCTCCTGTGCCCTGGTCAACAACCGGCCCGTGATGGCACGGGATGGTGTAAGCCGTGCCGCTGGGAGTGGTACCGATGCCGGGAATGCCTGTTGCCGCTGAACCAGAGACTCCTCCGAAGGTCTGCGGATTGGACGGATCAGGACAAGGGAACGCTCCACCATTGGTGTCGACGGGAACGCCGGGAGCGAGGCCGATGATGCAACTCGGGGGATTGAACGAAGTGCCGCTAACGCCCGGAACCAACGGCGCCGAGGACAGGCCTTGCGAAGGGAAACCCGGGCCGGAGGGACCGTAAGGCGTCGTGGCATCGATAGGCAGACAATGTCCTGCCGGGCCCGGCGTCCTGTTCACGATACCGGATACGTCAATAAACGTAACAAACGGCAAACCAGGATCGCCGTTGATTACCCCGATTACCTTGTGAATCGGGTCATACGCCATTTCGTCGGCGCGGTCGTCTCCACAATCGGCGGCGGACCCGGCCTCGCCGTTCCAGGAGGCGACGCAGCCGGCAATCCCCGTCGGCCCGTCATAATCGGCAGAGACCCCGGTTGGAATGGTGGCGATCACAAGTGGTGGCGTGGGCGGAACGGCGCCTAACGTCGGAAGCATTGGAGTCAAGTCAAAAGCTACGACGCTCGCGCTGCCATTTCCCACGAACAAGGTCTTGCCGTCATCGGTCACCACCAGGCCATCCGGGCCGGACATAGGATTCACGCCGTTGGCGCGGGAAGCGCAGCACTGCGCGCCCGGGAAGCCGCCAAAAAAACCGTTGGCGCCGAATCCCGTGACCAGATGGAATGGCGCATTTCTGCATCCGAAGCGGGTGAAATTACCAAATACGTCGACGATAGGCGGAATGCTGGGATCGCATGCGGCGGCCTGAAATCCCGCGCCAGCCACGCTGTTGAAACCTTGAATGGCATTGACCGCAACATCGTTGATGGTGTCCACGACGACGACATCCAATCCGATGCGATCCGAGACATAGTCCACATGGTGGACCGGGTCGACCCAGCTTATGTCGAACGAGTTGAACGGCCCGCCGGGTTCGCCGGTGGGGTTGTGCTCCGGCACCGGAATGTTAACGATGTCGACATAGCCGCCGCCCGAGGTCGTGCCGCACGTCGGGCAGCCAGCCACGTTCCCGCAGCCACTCGCCATCACAAACAACACGGTGAGAACAACAGTCAGCAGAATGCTGGGTCTCATCGGATCTCCTCCTGCAATTTCCCTTTCGGACGAGGGCTGGCGCCGGCATGACGTCCTACCCAATTTGATGACCGCGACATCTCCAACACCATGTTCGAGTCCTCTAGAACCGGAACTGCAGTTCCTGCATTAGCACTGTGAAGTTCTGCGGTAGCTGCCCGGTGGTGCTGGGCTGCTTGAGCCGGTCGATGTTGACGTTGAACTGGTACTTCACCCAATAGTTCGGATACCAGTTGAAACCAAAGGTGAACTGGTCAGTGTGATAGTCGTACTGAGGCACGAAGCCTGGCGTGTACAGGTTCAGAAAGTTCGCGGAGGGCGCGTTGGCCTGAACGCCAGAGTAGCGGGCGGCCACTTCAATGGCTCCCCAGCCGCGGCCCGCTCCGCCCGGTGTGTCGGGACCGAACAGCGGGCGCTTCACGCGTGGAGTGCCGTTCTCGGGCCGCTTTTCGCCCGTCAGCAGATAGGTTGCCCCTAGGTTCCAGGCCCTGGCCCCGATCCCAGGCAAAGTCAGAAAACCCAGGCCGCCGACTTGCTCGGCGCCCGTGCCGTAGCGCTGCTGTTGCATCTGGACGTACTCGCCACGCGCCGCGAAGGCGTCCTTGATGTACGTGAACTCACCCTCATACCGCTCGATGGGACCGTTGATCGGGAGCGAAGGGAAGAAAGTGTAAGCGGCGTCGGGAAGCTGACCGTTAAAGCTCACGTCGCCCGAAAGCCCTCTTGAACGGCTATGGGAAACCGAGCCACCAAAAGCGAATTGTTTGAACAAGCTGTCTTTGCTCTTGCGCCAGGGATAGAAACGGAGCCTTCCTACAAACTCAGGCTCGTTGGTCGCGTTTGCGGTTACGCCGTTGCGGCCGTTGAACACTCCCGCCCAGTACTGCACAATGCCACCGTCAATGTCCCCGTGAATGGTCAGTCCGGGGCTGCGAAAGGCGGTGCCGACTGAGGGATACAGCAGTGCCTGCAGTCCGCGCTCGACGAAGTCCAGGTTGGTAGCGCCAATTCCGGTTTCCTGAGCGAACGGCTCTTTAAACTGGCCCGCCTGGAATTGGAACTCCGGCCTGATTCTGACGTTGAGGTACACGTCGCGAACGATCGCGCCGGTCGTCGAATTGGCGTCCGTCAGCAACGCAAAGTCGATATGCGAACCGTAGTTGCCCTGGAAGCCGAAGCGAGCGCGCCGCACCACAAACGTGTCGGGCGGGGCGCCATCTCCCTTGTAGGCGCGGTAGTCGGTGTCCACGTAGCCGTAAGGACTGATGCTGAACTGTCCATCCGGGCTGCGGATGAAGAAGTGCTCGCCGTTCCAGCCCGAAGTCAAGGGCGGCTCACCTGACTTGACCGCCGACTTCTGGGCGACATCAAGCGCTTCGCCATCATCCATCGGCTGCGGCTGGACGATGGCGGCATTGATGACGCGAGCGTCTCCCGGCTCCTGCTGCTTCGCCAGCTGCTGGACCATCGCCCGCAGTTCCTCGATGGTCTTCTGTTGTGCCGCGATCTCATCGCGCAGTTCCTGGACTTCCTCCTTGCTCGCGCCCGGAGAAACCGAAACAGTCCGGGGAGCAGCGGGCGCGCCGCCGGCCCCATCACCTTGCGCCAACAAGCTAAGGGAACTGGTCACGAGGAGAAACAGAGCCAGCACAACGGACGTGGTCAGGAAGCGTCGCATGTTTTCTTCCCCCAGATGATTTGGCGGGACAGACCTCTCCCCAGGTGCGCGGGGGAGCAGCTGGCACCGCCGGTTACCAACGCACAGTCAACCGGACCGGCTTATGCAGTTTCGACAAATCCAACTACAGGTATACAGAGCGGACCTTTAAAAAGAATGCGCGGTTTATCACGGCTATTGTGCCGTGTCAAGATATTTCTACTACGCGCAATAGTATTTGGACTGGGAAGAAAGCCGCGAGAACGGCGGGGCAGAACCGTGCGCCCAGCACGGGCCACATTCATTCTAGGCTGAGAAGGCAATTCTGCCGGTCGTACCAACCGAGACGGCGGCTTCCGCCGGCTTCGCGCAAAACACCTCTTCTACCGCGGCACGCAGCAGCTCGGCGACGCTCCAGGCCTGCGCGATGCAGCCCCGCGGATGATGCGGCGGGTCGCCATCCAGGATCTCCGATACTTGGCCCAGCCCGGCTTCGCGCAGATGTTTGCGGAAGGGCTCCAGCCACTGCGCGGCCTGCATTCGGGCTTTGGCAGTCCTGCCATTGACATTGACGTACGCGGAAAGAAATGGTCCCAACAGCCACGGCCAAACCGTGCCCTGATGGTAGGCGGAGTCGCGCGAGCGCACGTCGCCGGTGTAGCGGCCGACGTAGCGCGGATCGCGAGGAGCCAGCGTGCGCAGCCCGTAGGGCGTCAGAAGTTCGCGCGCAACCACCTCAACCACAGCCTGGGCACGTCCCCGCGCCAGCATGCTGTGAGGCAGGCTGACCGCCAGAATCTGGTTGGGGCGGATCGACGCATCCGGCGCTCCGCCATTCACCACGTCGTACAGGCATCCGGCATTCTCGTTCCAGAACTGTCGATTGAAGCTCCAGCGCGCGGCCTGGGCCATTCTGGCGTAACGCTTCTGAGCGGCGGAGTCGTTGAAGCGGGCAGCAAAGTCTTCCAGGATGCGCAGGGCGTTGTACCAGAGCGCCTGGATCTCGACCGGCTTGCCGTGACGCGGAGTCACCACCCAATCGCCGACTTTGGCGTCCATCCAGGTAAGCTGAACGCCGGGAGCGCCCGCGACGAGCAGCCCGCTCTCCTCCACGCGTATGCCATAGCGGGTCCCGCGAACATGCCAGGCAATGACGTCGGTGAGAGCTGCGTAGAGATTCTTGCGGACAAACTCGTAATCGCCCGTGTATTCAGCGAAGGCGCGGATCGCTTCGAAAAACCACAGCGTGCCGTCCACGGTGTTGTATTCCGGCGACTCGTCGCCCTGGGGAAAGCGATTGGGCAGCATTCCCTGATCAAGGCAGCCGGCGAATTCCAGCAGAATGCTGCGCGCCAGGTCGAAGCGCCCGGTGACAAGCGTCAGGCCGGGGAGAGCGATCATGGTGTCCCGCCCCCAATCGCCGAACCAATGATAACCAGCGATGACTGTCTTCCCTTCCCCACGAGCCACAATGAACTGGCTGGCAGCGGCGACCAGCGAGTGCACCAGTTCATCCTGTAACGGTAGGGAAACGGCGAGTTGGCGGCGCGCAATCTCGTTCTTGCACAATTCGGGCGTTTCTCGGACGTCGTGGCGCTCCGTCGATGCGACAACCGCGGCTGTCACCCTTGAGCCGAGATCAAATCGCAACACCAGGGGATTGAACAGGTCTTCGCGATAGTCCAGCCCGCGCTGCTGCTCGGCGCGGTATTCGAAGTTGCGGTACCACTGGCCCGTCGTCTCGACATCGCCGGCATCGTGCGCGACATAAAGCCGCGGCAGCCCTTCATAGGGCGCTGTGCTTAGGAGGCCAGGTTCCGACGAGACGGCTGGATCCAGCCCGCTGTTTTCGTGCTCCAGGTTGTGGTAGTTGCGGAAAGCGATGAGCGGCCGCACTTCGAGCCGCACTGAGTCATGAGGTGTCTTCAATTGGTACTGGACGACGGTCGTGTTCTCACCCTGCACCATGAATACTGATTTCTCGATCTCGACGCCTTCCACCTGGTAGGTGAACACGGGAAACGGGTCGAGACGAAAACCTATCTGGTACTCATAGCCTTGCGGATGGATCACGCCCGGATACTGGTTGGCTGAGAGATCGAAGCGCTTGCCGCCGATGATTAGCGTTTCTTCCAGCTTCGAGAGGAGGACCATCCTGCCGGCCGGAGGATGAACGGCAGCCACCAGCAGCCCGTGGTAACGCCGCGTGTTCAAGCCGGTAATGGTGGAGGAAGCGAAGCCTCCGAGGCCGTTGGTCTCGAGCCACTCGCGATTGAGAGCGGCGTCGAGATCGCGGCAGCCACCCTGGCCGAAGCTGATCATCCTTCACTCCTTACAGCGTTCTGTGAACACTCCCGATCTTTCAGTGACTACGGGAGAAGTGTTCGTGCACAATCGACCAGGTTTTACCGCGCTTCACAAAGACGTGGCTGCCACGGCCTTCGACCTTGTGTCCGGGCGCCAGTTCAACCGTCCAATAGAAGCTGGCGACGGCGGTTCCACCAAACACCTGCACGCGGGCCTGCCGGATGTGATAGCGAAGGCTGGGCGACTGGTCCAGATAGTGCTCAAAGGTCCGCTTCAGCGCAGTCCGACCGGCGACGCGATCGTGGCGCGTAGAAGAAAAACCAACACAATCGGAGCTGAATTGCGCCAGCAGCGCTTTCATGTCGCGGCGGTTGAAGTCGGACGCTTGCTCGCGCTCCAGCTCATGGATTTCCTTTTCCGCTCGAGTCATATGAGTTCCCTCTTCCGGATGCCCGGGAATTATCTGCGGTGTGAGATCCTATCACTTAGGACCTGCTACTGCGGTGATTGGCCGAGCGGTTATCCTTGCCGCGCCTGGCCCACCATCTCGACAAGCACCTTCCTGGCTTCCGAAGGATTGCCAACTTCCCGCAGAAAGGCAATGCGGATTCCTCGCATCCCTTCGCGGGTTTCAAGGCGCAGGTGGAAGCCGAGGCGGTCCACCGAGGTCATTGCCGCAGCCTGTGCTTCGATGCCGGCAAACTTCCTTGCCAGCAGGAGCAGCGCATCCTTGTGATCGATGTTCATGTGCTGCAGGATGTCACCCGCGGCGTCCGCCAGCGGATCCGGCTGCGCTTTGCTGTAATCGGACGCGGGAATCCAGCCCATAACACCGAAGCCCCCTACGTAGTAAATGTCGGCCACGTCCATGCGATAGAAGGAAAAGTCCTCGTAATCCACCCAGTGTCTGCTGTTGGCGTAGCTGGCCAGGTAGAGCGTGCGAACGGATTCGACCTCTTGCTCTCCGACCGCAAGAACTTTTCCCAGAACCGTTACCCGCGAGGAGCCCAAGGGATCTCTGTCGCCATCGGCCTGGGTCACCAGCAGGCTGGCCCGTGCGTCCGCCTGCAGGTTCTGCGTGTGCATCGCCATCGTGCTGATGAGGAAGATGGGCCGCCCGCGCTCGTCCACGGCATAGGGCATAACGGAGCCGAAGGGAAAACCAGGTTGCTTGCGCGACACCGTCGACAGGCTGCCGATGCGGCCCAGATACATCAGGGTACGGGCTCGCTCGGCGAATGCGGGCTCGGGCGCCGAAGGCTGATCGGCTGCGATCCCTGTCCTCGCGTGCTTGCCTGCGGATGATGATGACATCGCTGCTCTCCTGGAGTTTCCCGCCAGCATTGTAAATCGAGGCGCAGTACGCGAAGGCTTGCCACATTCCTGGTGCAGAAATACCTTGTTCTGATTTCAGAACAAAATCAAGACCCCCCTTGCTCTGGTGTCGGTGGCTTGCTACGGTTGCTGCCGTGGGAGGTCCGGACGCAGTTTTCGGACCGCAGAGGAACTTGTTGTCCTTGTCCGAAGGCAGTGAGTTTACGTTCTGCTTCTCGTGCTGCTCTGCTGTTCCTGAATCTCCGTCCGCAACCGAAAGGAGACCATGCCTACTGGAAAGCAACACGTTGCTCTTGTCGGCAGTGAGCGTTCCCCGATGGCGGGGGCTCGGGAAGTAGGTCCAGCCAACCCGGATGAAAGACTTGAGGTATCAGTCCGGTTACGGTCTCGTGCAGGGAAAAAGCCTGCCCTGGGCGCGGAAGCTCTGGCGCAACCCCTGGAACAACGAAAACTCCTGACCCGCGATCAACTGGAGAAGCAGCACGGCGCAGATCCTGCCAGCATCCGGCAGATAGAAGCCTTTGCGCAAGCCCATGGGCTGTCGGTGGTGGAAGCGAGCGCGGCGCGCAGAACGGTAGTGCTCTCCGGAACGGTCGCAACGATGAGTAAGGCATTCGGCGTCG
>Ga0335079_10006115_pt1 | contig 13766 bp, 11 predicted proteins | sample Lox_Sample_33_FD_206719 | JGI IMG/M metagenome (GOLD analysis project Ga0335079, IMG submission 206719) | Soil microbial communities from Loxahatchee National Wildlife Refuge, Florida, United States - Lox_Sample_3.3 | ecosystem: Environmental > Terrestrial > Soil > Wetlands | place: USA... | reverse complement strand
ACGTGTGGGTGACGGTGGGAAGCGGAGCGCCTCACCGGCTGATCGCGACGGCGATGGACGAGCCGGGATACGTGGTGAGCGACATCACGCCCGACGGATATTTGCGGGTGCAGCGGCTGCCGCAGGCACCGCCGAACGCGGTTTTCGATACGCTGCGATTCGCGCAACAGGTGTGGGTGGAGACGTGGAGCGGTAAAAAAGTGAACGGCGTGTTTGCGGGGCTGAGCGTGCATTTGGCACCGGGAAGATTGAATCCGCCGAAAATGGACCATCCGGACGAGATGTACGTGGACATTGGCGCGAGGAGCGCGGCGGAAGTGCGGGCGGCGGGAGTGGACCTGCTCGATCCGGTGTTGCTGCAACCGACGGCGACGAGGATCGGCAACAGCGGGTGGATGGGCAATGGGACGGGCGACCGGTTTGGAACCGAGGTGCTGCTGCGCATTGCGCAAGGGCTGAAGGAACCGAAGGCAAGCGGAACGACCACGATCGCGTTCGTGACGCAGCAATGGCTCGGAGGGCGGGGATTGAACCGGCTGCTGACGGAGTTGACTCCCGACGAAATGATTTTTGTGGGAAGGGTTTGGCCGGGGAAGGAGGCGGAGGAGAACGCTGCGGCAAAGCCGGGATCGGGAGTGCTGCTGGGAGTGACGGGAAAGCCATCGGAAGCGAACGGGCTACCGGGAGATCTGAAGGCGCTGGCGCAGAGAGAAAACATTCCGCTGAAGGAGATGCAGGCAAAGGCGCCGCGGCTGGCGGGATATGTAAAGGGGGCTTCGCTGCCGGAGAATTTCGCGGAATTGGGCGTGCCGACGCAATATCCCATGACGCCGGCGGAATTTCTAGCGTGGAGCGATGAGGGAAAGCTGCAAAGCCTGCTGGAAGCGTATTTGAATCTTCCGAACTTGGCGGGGGGAATCGGCGGCGGAGCCGGAGGCGGACATTCGATGTCCACGATTGAAGTGCTCACGGAGGCGTACGGAGCAAGCGGGCACGAGGAAGCCGTGCGGGAAACGGTGAAGAGACTTTTGCCCGCATGGGCGCAGAAAAAAGTGGAGACGGACGCAGCGGGAAACCTGATTCTGCACCTGGGAAATGGAAAGAGGAATCCGAAGATTCCGAGCGTGGTACTCGATGCGCACATGGATGAGATCGGGTACGAAGTCAAGAAGATCGAGGACGACGGGAGTTTGCTGGTGACGGTGCTGGGCGGCGGGTACACGCAATACTACCTGGGGCATGTGGCGCTGGTGCATGAGGCGGACGGAAAAAGCGTGGGCGGCGTGATGGACCTGCCGAAAGGATGGGACACACCGGTTGTTTTCGGGAAGCCCGGGTTCGAATGGCCGCAAGGTTTTCGCTCGATGGACGAGCCGGTGCATGTGCTTGTGGGAACGAATTCGAAAGAAGAGACGGAAAAGCTGGGGATCAAGGAAGGCGACTTCGTGACCATTCCGAAAAAATACCGGGCGCTGCTGGGAACGATGGCGAACGCGCGAAGCTTCGACGACCGCGTGGGAGACACGGCGCTGATCGAAGCGGTGAAGGAGCTGGGGCCGGATTTTGCGGAGAAATATCCGGGACGCGACGTGACGTTTGTGTGGACCACACGAGAGGAAGTCGGATTGGACGGCGCGGCGGCTTATGCGGCAGAGGCGGCGAAGGAGGGGCACGCGCCGGACTTCGTGTTTGCAATTGACACGTTCGTGAGCGCGGATTCCCCGCTCGAAACGAAGCGGTTCGGCGATGCGGAGGTGGGGAAAGGATTCGTGGTGCGGGCGGTGGACAATTCGAATATCGTGCCGCTCGGGTATGTGGAGCGGGTGGTGAAGCTGGCGCGGGAAAACAAAATTGCGGTGCAATATGGCGTGACGGGCGGAGGAAACGACGGCGCCGTGTACACACGATTCGGCACGGTGGACGTGGCGCTGGGATGGCCACTGCGCTATTCGCATTCGCCCGCGGAAGTGATTGATACGCGGGATATGGACGCGCTGGGGAAGATTGCGGCGGTGCTGGCGAAGGAGTGGTAGGCGCTGATCGTGACTTCTAAGTTGTGACTCGTGGTCTGTGGTGGGAGGGAGGATGGAGTTGCATGCCACGCATCTCGCTGTGGGCTCAACGTGGCTGGGGGGGAGTTTCCTGGGTGAGCGTTCCATTTCCAATTGTGGGCTTCCGATCTCGTAGATCAGAACTGCGCGCTAAAATAGGCGGCCAATGAGTAGTCTCAGCCCCAAGCCTGCCACGGCTGAAACGACAAACGCGGTCAGCTGCGGCATCTCGTCAACCTCATCGAATACCATCACCATGACACACACCCAAGCGATACCGGCGATTAGAGTTCCGGCCACAGGTATTGCCTGAAGAACGTAAACGAATGATACAAGCAGCAGTGGCCGAAGAATTTGAACGAACCGTCCATCCCCGCCGCAGAAATACTTTGCGACCAGATGGACTATGCCCACTTGGATCAGTCCAAGAATCGCTCCAAGGACCAGTGCGGCCGCGAACGACACGAGGAGTTGCGTGGGCCTCAGAGCGCTTGGCTTGTTGGCCCACAAAAAAACAATAATGAGGTAGGGAATAGCATTTGCGAGAGTCCAAATAAGAATGCCATAAGGCAGCACGCGGGGGTCATCTTTTACCCGCCGAATCGCCTCGTCGTCCCACCGAACAATTCGCAATGCCTCTCCCAAGTAATGGAACAGGGCAAAGCCCTCTGGAGCTCCACCGTGAGGTTCCGCAGCCGGCCCAGGGGGACCTTGACAGGAGTGCGTTGTGGAAAACTCATGACCACACGCTTCACATTTCATCTGGAATTCCCTTTACATCGTATCGGAGCATACTACACGAGCCGATCGCTTGGATGCTGACAATGTCCAGATGAAGGGGATGACCCGAGATCTATGATTGAGGCGAGTGAGCTGATCATCGGAGCGAGGCAGACCCGCGAGGAGGGGTTTGCCCGGTGTTTCCGCGTGGGGCTAGACGAAATAAGACCTCGGCGCGCTTTGGGTTAGTTTGGGTTTGAGGCGGTTTGGTCGGGAGGCTGGTTCATGAGGGCGTCTTGCTGAGAGGCGGCGCCCTTGACGAGATCGGTTTTCACTTCCAATTTTTGATCGGCGAGCAGGCTGACTTGGGTGTGGAAGGTGCGGTAGCCGGGCAGTTCGACGCGGATGCGATGCTTTCCGGCAGCCACAACCATGGAATGTAGCTTGCCGCTGAATTCGGCACCGTGGATGTGGCGCTGGGATGGCCGCTGCGCTATTCGCATTCTCCGGCGGAAGTGATTGATACGCGGGATATGGATGCGCTGGGGAGAATCGTGGCGGTGCTCGGGAAGGAGTGGTGAGCGGAAGAAGCAGCCGACCACGAAAAAGGGAATCTCGGCTCACCGGCTCACGGTGGGTGCAAACTTGCGGAGAAATTTCTCGAAGCGCTTCAGATTGTAGCTGTCACCCTCTTCGAGTTCTCTGGTGGACTGGGATTTGATCAGCCTGCCGTTCGAATCGAGTACGAATATATGCGGATATCCGTGAATGTACGGATAGCGGGATAGGAACGCCCGGTTGGGATTTTCCTGGCTCATATTCACTCTCATCGAAACATAGTAATTGTCCCTGAGTTTCTCGAGCTCAGGGTGCTCACGAAAGAATCTATCCAGGACTTGACACCAGCTGCACCAATTGCCGCCAACGACGACGAAGATATTTCTGTTGGACCTTTTCGCCTCGGCGCTGACTTGCTCGAAATCCTTTTGGGCATCACGGTGAGGATCATATCCATCAGCCTTCTCGCCACTTGATTTCGTCGCGGTTGGCTCTTGTGAGGGAAGTCTTGTGGCGGCAGCAAGTGGCACGAGAAATAGAGCTAGAGAAAGGGTTGCGACGACCCAAATGGCGGACCTGCAATCTCTTCCGGGAGCATGGCCTTGCGTGTGCATCAGTTCTCCCTCTTACTTTTCGATTTTCACACATCCAGATAAAAATGGATGGTGTGGCCACAACCCAGTGAAAAGCTCAATTAACAATATCGTGTGCTATAGCCTACATGTCCATTTGGCGACGAATCAGGCTCAGTCACAGATTACTGGAGATCGGGCAGCCAATCTGTTCATTCATGGAGACTTGCTGCCGGGGCTCTTGCTTTCAAGGCAACTTTCTCTCAGCGCCTTGACATCCAGCGCTTGGGGCACGGTAAGCAGTGGGTCGGCAGCGCCCTTCAGAATGTCCCGATCCTCTTCCTCAACTGTCCTCATCGCAGCCCCTAGGAATCCCGGCAGCGAATACCGGCGCAGCAATTCCTTTCTGTAGTCGACATCTAAGGTGATGTCAGCTGGCATTTTATCCCGCAGTCTCAAGCTCTGCGGGCCAAGGTAAAGGAAAGCATCGACAAGCTCGGCCATCGGTTTCTGCAGTTCCTTCGGGGAGCGTGCCTGTATGTTGCAATCCTTGTCGATTCTTACCGCTGGCACCGGGAAAAAATGACTTGCATCCAAGGCGCCGAGCCAAGTTCTTTTGGCTAGCGCCAACGACGGGACCGGCCAAGTAGTGAATGGGCTGCTGGACAGAGTCAGCAAGCCTGAATCAAAAGCCCCGAGGTCGCTGACCACAAAGGTGACGTTCGGATATTTCTTTTCATATATAGATACGGCGCTGGCATCAGCCCCCTGCACGGGTCCCCCGTGCACGAGATGAAGTATGCCGAACAACATGAGAGCCTTGCGATGTTTGGACAAAACCTCTTTCTCCATCACAGAGGTGATGGTGACGTCGCGAGGATAGAACTTCTGATAATCCTGGAAGCTTCTGACCTTGTCCCAATCAATGGGAGGATCACCCGCCAGCACTCGGAGTCGCTTTTCTGGAGGGAGCTTCTGATTTATTGCACGCACAAGCGGGAAGAATGTCTCGAAGAACGCCGAATTGCCACACATTGGCTGCGTTGTGTTCCGCCAAACCTTTTGGACTTCTGTGAAGGGTACATTTTCTCCATCTATGTAGCGATCTAAGATGGGTTGATAGAGTGAGTTGCCGCATTCCACCTCGATGTCATTCACCCTATCCAAAAATGCCGGATAACGGATAAGAGAGAGAATGAAATCATCCAGGTCTTTCATCCCATGGGCCTCCGGCAACGCGACGACCTCATATTTGTCGAAGGCCGCCAAGAGGGCAGGTATCGCAGGTCGAGGTGTCGGTTCTGAGCCGAGGCGAGACTTCCCGTGCCCCATCTGGGCCCAACAGAGAGCTGGGACCGATGTAAGGAGTAAGAGGATGGGGCAGCACAAACGAATTCCTCTGCTTAGAGCGGTTCTTTCAGGCTGGGCCTCGGAAAGCATTTCGGGAGTCGTAGACTCTTCCATGGTAAGTGCTCCTATCCAGAATGACGAACGAGAGCAAAGTGAGTGCACTTAGAATGCTACACAGCGGAGAGCGCAGAGACTAAAAAGATTGAAAAATGCCGCAGCTCCCGATAAACGCTTGCCGGACATCTCGGTACTGATTATTGCCCCCCATGATTTCATCATGTCTTAATGGCGGCTTCAGGCGCCCCAAATTGAATAACCAGTCAGAAAGATAGCGTGCGCGATTGGAGGGACAGCAAACGGCAGACGCTTAGGGCTGGCGGGAAAGCTCCTGGGATATTCCTCGCGATCCGGTTTGCGTTAGTTGGGGTTTGAGGCGGTTTGGTCGGGAGGCTGGTTCATCGGGGGGTCTTCCTGGGCGGCGCTGCCCTTGACGAGATCGGTTTTTCACTTCCAATTGCCGTGACGGCTCGCGCTCCTGCAAAGGTTGCGGTGGCACTGTAATCGTCAGGTTGATGAGTCATTGCTCAAGGAAGCCTATTTGTTAAACCATGCACCCAGCTGCGATACGCGGCGCATGGGGAAGCATAAATTAGCGCAGGTGTCAGGGTCGGGAGATCAGAAAAGAGATCGGGAACTCCAAAATCCACACTTGACATCGACAGATAATCCACTACCATATGGTTGTGGATAAGCTAGACACAACATTTGCGGCTCTGTCTGATCCAACCCGCCGGGCGATGATCGAACGACTCTCCCATGGGCCTGCCTCTGTGCATGGATTGACAGAACCGTTTGCACTCTCGCAGCAGATGATTTCAAAACATATTGCCTACCTGGTGCGGGCGCGGATTGTGATCAAGAAGAAGCGTGGAAGAGAGAGCGTGTGTACGCTCAGGCCAGAGGCGATCAAGACGGTCAGCGACTGGGCGACTAACTATCGGCGATTCTGGGAAGAGAGTTTCGACAAGTTGAATGTGGTGGTGAATCAAATGAAAAAGGAGGAGGTCAGAAATGACAAAAAGCACGGTTAACGAGAAAGAGCGGATGGTGGTCACCAGAGTGTTTGATGCCCCACGCGCATTGGTTTGGAAGGCGTGGACAAACCCGCAATATGTGATGCAGTGGTGGGGGCCGAAGGGTTTTACAGCGCCGTTTTGCGAGACGGATTTTCGCGTGGGAGGAAAATTTCTCTGCTGCATGAGAACGCCGGATGGGCAGGAGTTCTGGAATGCTGGGGAATACCACGAGATTGTTCCGCACGAGAAGATCGTTTACTCCATGTACTTTTCCGACTCGAAGGGAAACAAGGTTGAGCCTGCGCACTATGGAATAGAACATGAAGCCATAGACGATGCGCACGACGTGGTTATTTTTGAGGATTTTGGAAACGGCCAGACGAAACTCACCCTCATTGGAAATGAAACCATGGAGCAAGCAAAAGACAGCGGGCAAGTCGAGGGCTGGAATCAGATACTCGATAAGGTTGCTGAAGTTGTGGCGGGGCTAGCGCAGTCGAAATAAGAAGTTGAAGTTTTGATGATCGTCCCGCACGAGATACAGCTACGGCCGGCGGCGGAGGCTTAGTTAGGACGGGCTTCTCGCCGCTTGGCCGAACAGTCATATTTCCGGCTAAGTGGCCTTTGGCTTGACTGTTGCCTTCAGGCCAATGCGCTCAGCGACCAAGGTTTACCGAACTCAACATTAGTCCTGTGAAGCGCGCCTGCGGTCATTGATGGACCGATTCCCGGATTGTCGGCAACTCAGAACGAATCGCCTGATTCCCGATAGACGCGGTAACCTGGCAGGTTGAAAGTGGGCACGTATCCCACGAATGTCGTGCGGTCTCAATGCGGGGCCAGATCGCACGAAAGTTGGTAACGCATCAAAGAGATCGCGGATGCGGTTAGGAAGACGGCAATTACCCCGCGCCTTCGGCGGTTCGGAAATCGCCGGGCATGTTCCTGCCGATCCGGTTCGCGTTAGTTGGGGTTTGAGGCGGTTTGATTTGATGCCTGGTTCATCAAGGCGTCTTCCTGAGAAGCGCCGCCCTTGACGAGATCGGTTTTCACTTCCAACTTCTGATCGGCGAGCAGGCTGACTTCCGTGTGGAAGGTGCGGTAGCCGGGCAGTTCGACGCGGATTTGGTGCTTTCCGGCGGCGACGACCATGGAATGGAGCTTGCCGCCGAATTCAGCGGCGTGGCCGACGTAGCGGCCATCGAGAAAGACGGCGGCACGTTCGGGCTGGACAGTGAGCTTCAAGGTCGCGGTGGCGGAAGGCATTTCTCCACGGGGCGCTACTTGCATGGCCACGCGGACGGTTTGCTTTTCGCCGGGCTGAACATCAATTTTCCGGACGAAGTCCTGGAAGCCCGCGAGGCGAGCGGTGATTTCGTGCTCGCCGGGCAGGAGCAGAACTTTCTTGTCGCCCTTGAGTTCCTTCAGATAGCCGACGTACTGGCCATCAATCCAGATGCCGGAAGTCTTTTCGACTTTGGAAGCGGGATCGAATTGGACTTCGCCCATGATTTTGTTGTCGGCAAAGCCGGGAGCGGCGGCGAGAAGAAGAGCGATGGTTGCCAGGGCCGGGACGAACCAGGGACACCGAAAGCTGGACTTCGATTGAAGTGATTTGTTGGGTTGATTGAACATGGTTCCCCCTCAAACAATTCTGTCTACAAAGGAAATACAGGGCAGTTGCCGAGCCGCGGCAGAGTTTAAGAGTTCTGGCGGGAAGCTCAACAAACGGTTGAACTTGCGGTTACACGGCGAGAAGCGACCCGCGCAGAGGAGGCAGTACTAGGCCGAAGAAATTACTCGCAGGTCGCCATTCTCGCCGGCATTTGTTCGTTTTCGCTCCCCAGCAAAGAAAAAGAAAATCCAACGCAGGTACGACCACGCTTTTTTGTTGGGCGGTTGATTAGGGCCAAGGCGGACTAGGGTAGAATGGCGCGGCGCGAGGCAGGCATGCAGACAAGCGAGAAGGAAAGAGGAGAGTGAACATGGAACTGGGCGTCGTGTTCCTGGTTTTGATCATCATTGTGGGCATCTTCGTATTGAGCGTGGTGCTGGGTTCGTTCTTCACGGTGGAGACGGCGCAGGTGGCCATCGTGCAGCGGCTGGGAAAATTTGCGCGAGTTGCCGGGCCCGGGTTGAACTGGAAAACGCCGTATCTCGAGACGGTGGTGCGGCGGCTGAGCATGAAGGTGCAGCAGTTCGACGTGCAGGTGGAAACGAAGACGCAGGACAACGTGTTCGTGCAGATTCCGGTTTCTATCCAATACAAAGTGATTCCGGACGCGGTGGAGGCGGCGTTCTATAAACTGTCCGACCCGGTGAAGCAGATCGAGTCCATGGTGTACAACGTGGTGCTGGGGCACGTGCCGAAGATGAAGCTGGACGACACGTTCCTGAACCAGGCGGACATTGCAGCCGATTTGCGGGACAGCTTGGACGCTTCGATGAAGGAGTACGGCTACTCGATCGTGAAGGTGCTGATTTCGGATATCGTGCCGGACCAGAAGGTGAAGGCGGCGATGAACGACATCAACGCGGCGCAGCGGGAGCGGGAGGCGACGGTCTCGCGCGCGGAAACGAACAAGATGCTGCTGGTGAAGCAGGCGGAAGCGGAGGCGGAATCGAAACGGCTGCAGGGAGAAGGCATCGCGAACCAGAGGAAGGCGATTATTTCGGGATTGAAGGATTCGGTGGAGGATTTTGCGAAAACCGTGCCGGGCTCGACGCCGCAGGACGTGATGCAACTGGTGCTGATGACGCAGTACTTCGACACGCTGAAGGACATCGCGGCAAACGACCACAGCAACACGGTTTTGATTCCGCACACGCCGGACACGCTGACCGATCTCTTCGGGCAGATCCGGAACGCCATAATCGCGGGGACGGAACTCACGAGGCACCCGGCTGTCGTGCCGGGCGCGACGCCAGACACGCTGAAATAAGAGGCTCCGCCGGAGCTTGAGAGCCGCTTCAAGGAAGCCTGCCAGGCACCCTGGCGGCGGGAAATGCCATCAGACTTACTGTTTTTGAGCGTGACACGGGTGCTTTTCCCAAGGAAAGCCAACGAGCGCTTTTTCAGTGGCCGGTTGATGCCCACAAATCGCATGAGTTTATCCGGACGAGGCGATCAGCGCGCAGGCGGGAACGCAGCGCGGCGAAGGATTTTCTGCCCTTGGGGAGTGCTCCGCGGATTAGAGGGGGGATGGAATTCACAAGGTACGATGCGGGCGGCGCGGGCTTTCTGGCTCAACTTCATGCTGTTCTGTGCGGTTATTCCCGGAGCCGCAGCGGCTTCCAGCGATACGGCGCAACCCGCACCGATCATCCTGATTTCCGTTGACACTTTGCGCGCCGACCACCTGAGCGCTTATGGATACAGGAAAATCCGAACACCCCACATTGACTCCTTTGCCCAAGGAGGCACGCTTTTCAGTCACGCCGAAACGCAGATTCCGCTCACGCTTCCGTCACACATGACGCTTTTCACTTCAACCTATCCGTTTGAAAATCGGGTGGAAGAAAACGGCGAACAGGTTCCTCATGGCGCCGTGACTCTCGCTTCGATTCTGCGAGCGCGCGGTTATAAGACGGCGGCGTTCATCGGCAGCGATTTCCTGGATCGGCGCTATGGATTGGACGTGGGCTTCGATGTATACGACAGCCCGTTCGACATCGAGGCCGCCGAAAAGGCCAATCCCTTCACCATGAGCTTTCGGCGCGACGGCGCTTTAGTATTGCAAGCGGCACGGCGTTGGCTCGACGCGAATCAAGGGGAGCCCGTTTTCGTCTTTGTGCACCTGTTCGATCTGCACCAACCCTATACGTTGCCCGCGGAGCTGGCCCGGGCGCATGGCATTTCGCGGTATGACCAGCAGCTTGAATACGTTGACGAAATTGTGGGGCGGTTCCAGGAAGCGCTTATGCGAAGCGGCTGGTGGGAGAAGTCGCTGGTGGTGCTGCTGGCCGACCACGGAGAAGGCTTGGGCGACCACCAGGAAGCGGATCATGGCTATTTCATCTACGAAAGCACGCTGCACGTTCCGCTGATTTTTCACTGGCCGAAGGGCGGCCAAAGTTATCCGGCGATGGCGCGAACCCCGGCGGGATTGATTGACGTGGCTCCGACGATTCTGGAATTTCTGGGCGCGGCCGCGCCGGCGTCATTTGAGGGCAAGAGCCAGCTGGAGGCCATAAAGTCTGGCGCGTCCGAAGGCACCGGCGCGGTGTATAGCGAAAGTAGGTACGCCCATGATGCGTTCCGCTGGGCAGCGCTGCGCGCGGTGCGCGTGGGAAATTACAAATTCATCGAGGCGCCCAAAACGGAACTCTACGACCTGGAGAGCGATCCGCACGAACAACAGAATTTGATCTCGAAGAAATCCGCAGTGGCGGAAGAGATGCGCAGGCAACTTGGGCAATTGCTGGCGCGCTTCGCGCCGAGCGAGTCCGCGCCGAAACCCGCAATCTCGCCGGAGGTGCTGGCACAGCTTGAGTCTCTCGGCTACCTTGCGGCGAGGCCGCACGACGATCCGGAAAGCTCCAGCATTGATCCCAAAGACCGGTTGCGCGAATACGAGCTCTATCGAGCTTCGTTGATTTCGCTGATCGAAGGCCACGCCGCGGCAGCCGCGCCCGAGTTTCGGCGCATTGTGAGCGAGGACCCACAGAGCACACTGGCGCGCTTTCACCTGGGAGAATCTTACCTTCAAATCCACAAACCTATGGAAGCCGTTCGGGAATGGACCATCGCGTTGCGGCTCGATCCGTCGTATGCCCCCGCGGCCGAAGCTTTAGGCCAATACTGGCTTGAGCGAGGGGATTCTGCCAAGGCGCGCCTTCGCTTCGAGCAGGTTTTGGCCCTCACGCCCGCAAGTTATACCGGGCATTTCGAACTGGCCATGGCGGATGAGCGTCTGGGACTTCTTACCGAGGCCCAACAGGAGCTCAAAACCGCATGCCAGATCCTGCCGTCGGATAAGAAATGCGTTCGCGCTCTGAACGCGCTCGAAGAAAAAATCAAGTAAGGCTGCCAGTGGCGTCCGTCCAGGTAGCAGGCCTTGGGACGTTCCTGCGAGATCTGCCCTACTCGATGCGGAGGGCGTCCATGGGGGAAATGGACGCAGCGCGGGAAGCGGGAATGATGGCCGCAAAGAAGGAGCAGATGGCAAGAGCGGTGGCGGCGATCACGAGAGCGGCGGGATCCCAGGAGGCGACGCCGTAGAGTTGGGCGGAAATGAGCTTGCCGGCGCCGACGGCGAGCGGCAGGCCGAGGATGAGGCCAATGAGTACGCGTCGGAACGCGCCGGCGAGGACGAGGCGAATCACGTTCGGGCGGTCCGCGCCGAGGGCCATACGAATGCCGATTTCGTTGGTGCGCTGCGCGACGGAATAGGCGGTGACGCCGTAGAGGCCGATGGCAGCGAGGACCAAGGCGACGATGCCAAAGAGTCCGGCGAGGCTGGCGGTGGCGCGCTCCTGATCGAAGGATAGATCAATCTGCTGGCGCATGGTGCGGACGCTGTTGATGGTGAGGTTGGGATCGAGCTCCGCGAAGATGCGAGTGAGCTGGGCTTCGACGGCGCCGGGAGCCATGCTGGTGACCAGCATGATGCCGCCGATGAAATGCGAGCTTCGGTCAATCTTCTTCATCAATTCGTCGTCGTAGGGAGTGGACTGCGCCAGCGGCACATAAAACATTGGGAACGCGGGGCGGTCCAGGCCCCAGCCGGCGAACTTGGCGTCGCGCACGATGCCGACGATACGGAATGTGCCGTTGTACTTGGGCAGATCGAGGCCGAAGTGCTGGCCGAGCGGATCTTCGGTGCTCTTGAAGAAGCGCTTAACAAAAGCTTCGTTGACGATGGCGACGGACGCGGTGGTTTCATTGTCCGCGGCGGTAAAGTAGCGTCCGCGCATCAGGGACACGCCGAGATCTTGGAGATAATCGGCGCTGACGCGGTCCCAGGAGGCGCCGGACTCCTCGCTCATTTTGCCTGGAGGATGGCCGGCGACCATGATCATTTCACCCCAATTGTTGGTAAGCGGATTATACAGGGCCAGGCCGGAACCTTGGACGCCGGGGATGCGGTGAAGGCGTTCTTCCAGATCGCGATAGAGTGACTGCAATTGAGGCACCGTGTACGTTGCGGGCGGGCTGTTGATGTCCACCTCGACGCGGTTCCGGACCTGGTAGCCGAAATCCTGATGCTCGAGTTTGTTGAGGCTGCGCGCGAGCATGGTGGCACCGGCGACGAGCACGACGGATAGCGTGGCTTGCACGACGAGAAGAGCTTTGCGCGTGAAGGAAGAATGGTCGCGGGTGCCGCGGCCTGAAGCGCGCAGAGCGTCGGCGGGATCGGTGCGCGTGGCAAGCCAGGCGGGAGCCGAGCCGAAAATAATTCCCGTGAGCAGCGAGAGCGCGAAGGCGAACCCCAGGACGAGAAAGGAAGGCGCGACGCTGATCGGGAGGAAGTGGGCGCTGTGGAACGCAAGAGCCAGCAGGAGCCGCGCCGCAGCGACGGCGACAATCAGGCCGACGATGCCGCCACCGATGGAGAGCAAAATACTCTCCGTGAGCGCCTGGCCAATGATCTGGCGGCGCGTGGCTCCGATGGCAAGGCGGACGGCGGTTTGTCCACGGCGCGCGACGCCCCGAGCGAGGAGAAGATTCGCAACGTTGGCGCACGCGATGAGGAGGACGAGGCCGCAAACGGTGAGGAGGATTTGCAGGCTGCGGCCGTACTCCTCTTTCATCATGGCGACGCCGCCGCCAGCGGGAATCACGCTGATCACTTGTTTAGGAAGCATTTGGATGATGTCGGGCATCCAGTTGGCGGGATAGCCGGAATCATGTTGGAGCCACTGGCGGAGAACTCCCGTGAGACGCGGGGCCATGCCTGCGGTGGCTGCTGCAGGGCGCAGGCGGCCGATCATTCGCAGCCAGGCGGAGACCGATTGGTGCAGCAAGCTGCTGTCGCCGTCAATCATGGGTTCCTGTTGGACCGGAATCCAGATGTCGGGAGGATCGCTTTCCAGCATTTCGCCGTAGAAACCGGGAGGAGCGATGCCGGTGATGGTGAATGGATGCCCCTCGACGACGAAAGTGGACCCCACCACGGAAGGATCGGATGCATACGTGGTTTGCCAGACGCGGTGGCTGAGCACGGCTACCGGTGGAGCAGAGGGCCGGTCGTCATCGGCGGTAAAGAGTCGGCCGGCAAAAGAGCGCACGCCAAGCGTCTCGAAGTAGCTGCCTGTGACATATTCGGAGCGCAAGGGCCTTGCTGATTTTTCTACTCCCTGGCGGCGTACGCTCATGCGGCCACGGCCGGCTTGGAAGGCCGTGACCTCCTCAAATTCGGGCGTTTCTGACTTCAGGCGCTCATACAAAGGATAGGAGTACATGCCCCAGCGGTCCTGAGGACCGCCTTGCACGCAAC
>Ga0335079_10006110_pt1 | contig 13770 bp, 5 predicted proteins | sample Lox_Sample_33_FD_206719 | JGI IMG/M metagenome (GOLD analysis project Ga0335079, IMG submission 206719) | Soil microbial communities from Loxahatchee National Wildlife Refuge, Florida, United States - Lox_Sample_3.3 | ecosystem: Environmental > Terrestrial > Soil > Wetlands | place: USA: Florida... | reverse complement strand
GCAAGGCGGCCTCCACCAGGGTTCCGCGGCCGAGTTGCGAATCGATCTGGAGCCTGCCGCCGAGCCGCCGCACGCGTTCCTCCATGCCGAGCAGGCCCAACCCGCGGACGAAACGCGTATCGAAGCCGGCGCCATCGTCGCGCACAGAAAGTCGCACCTGCTGGCCCTGGCGTGTGACCACTACCTCCACGGTGCGGGCACTGGCATGGCGCGCGGAATTGTTCACGGCTTCCTGCACCAGGCGGTAGATGCAGGTCTTGTGCTCGTCGGGCAGGTCATCTGTGGTGTCGTCGGCCGACACCATGACGTTGAGCCCGGTCCGCTTGGCCATTTCGCGCGCGTGCCAGTTGAGAGCGGGCACCAGTCCGAAATCATCGAGCATGGAGGGCCGCAGCAGCAGCGCCAAGTCGCGCACTTCGTTGACGGTCTTTTCCGCGAGGGTGCGGATGGACGCCAGATGCTCACGGATCTCTACGGGCTCCTCGGCGCACGCTGCGCTTTCCGCTTCCATGAGGATGGCGGAGAGCGACTGGCCCACTTCGTCGTGCAGCTCGCGCGCCAGGCTGCGGCGCTCGTTCTCCTGCGTGCGCAGGAGCCGGGCGGAGAGTTCCCGCAGGTCGCCGCGGGCCCGCGCGTTTTCCTCGAGACGATGTTCCAGTTCGCGCTCCAGCCGCAGCGTGTGCCCGATGGTAACAAGCGCCAGCACCAGGCCGCCGGCCAGGGTGATGGCGAAAGTCAGCATCAATGATCGGCGCAAACGATCGGACGAAGCCGTCAGCTCGTCTTCGGCGCGGTTCAATCCGCGCTCGTTGACGGCCGCGATTCGATCGGCGATCTGCAGCATGGTGGTGCGGCGCGGAACCAGCTCGTCATAAAAGAAGGAGTAGCGGAGGCGGCTGCGCTCTTCCGGGGTCCAGGCGACGGTGCGGTCCAGCACGCGCCAGTATGCGTCGATTTCGGATTGCAAATCCTGGACGGGCTTGCGCTCCTCGGCCTCCATGGTGCGGGAGTAAGCATCCAACGCCGCGCGGGTTTCCCGCTCCAGGCCAGACAGGCGTGCGATTTGAGCCTGTGCCCCGCTGGAATCGGGCGACAGCAAAAAGTCGCGCACGTAGGTGCCGGAGAGGTAGATGCCCGCGCGGATCTGGTCGAGCGCGCCCAGGCGTCCGAGAAACGCCTGGCGCATGGTGGTTTCCTCCTGCCGAACGCGGTTGAGAACGAGGAGGGTGCCGGTGGCAGCCGCCAGGATGAAGAGCAACAGGCCTCCGAAGCCCAGCGACAGCACCAGCCACGGAGGCTTGCGGCGCGGCGCCCCGCTCAGGCGGTCGTCGGCATCGGCCGACCGGGACGTAGATTGCGGCACGCTGTCCCTCCAGATTTTAGTGTAGTCAAAGCGGCCTCAGCGAAGAATCCTGTCCGGACAGGATAGGATTCGCGGCGTGGAGAAGTTATCACAGAGAAGGAGGGAAGTTTCCATGAAGAGTTCTGAAAAGTCGGTCATTCTGGCAGTGGCCGTGGTGGCCCTGATCGCCGCGGGGTGCGCAAAGAAGAAGGTAGCGGCACCGCCTCCGCCGCCACCGCCGCCCGCGCCAACGGCCCCGGCGGCGCCCCATCAGCAGCCGGCAGCGCATGCGGCGCCGGTCGTCGCCAGGACGCCAACTCCAGCGCCCGTCACCCCACAGCCACACTATCCGAACGCCGTCACTCGCGCGCGGATCGATACCCTGCTTGCCCGGATCGAGGACGCCTATTTCGACTACGATAAGCATACCTTGCGTCCCGACGCCATCAAGGCCTTGCAGGCCGACTCCACGGAACTGCGCGACATCCTGAAAGACTATCCGGATTACAAGCTCACCATCGAGGGCCACTGCGACGAACGAGGCTCCGCCGAGTACAACATGGCGCTGGGCCAGGAGCGCTCCGAGGCCGCGAAAGATTACCTGGTTCAGGTGGGCATCCCCAGCGCGCAGCTCAACACCATCAGCTACGGTAAGGAGAAGCCCGTATGTGACGAGCACGACGAGTCCTGCTGGCAGCGGAACCGGCGCATCCACATTGCCGCGCTGGCGCAAAAGTAACACCACTCGGCCGCCAGGGTCGCGAACGAACGCGGGAGGGGAACGGGTCAACACTCGCGTTCGTTCGCGTTGCAATCGCGACCTGGCTGCTTTTCGACTTTTTGGCCTGCGCAGGCATCGGAACAGAAGTGGCACTCCTCCCTATTGCGGCTTTTCTGCTCGCGGCGCCTGCGTTCGCAGCGACACCGCGCGCCTGTGCGGGCGGATCTTCGCTGGGCACGTTTCGCATCGCGGTGCGTCGTCCTAAAGACCCGTCGGGGTTGCCCCTCAAGTCCGTCTCAGTGGTTCCCGCGGGTGCGCACCTGGTTTGGAATCCCGTTCACATTCCGGTGCGCCTGGCAGGCAAGGCCGAAATCGCTGCGCTTCTGGTTCCCAGTTCGGACGGCGATCTGATCGCGCTGAAACCGCGCAAGGCTGCGATCGCCGAGGAGTGGGCGATGCCGAAAAGCCCCGGAGTGATCGCGCTGATCTTCGGGCCACAAGGGCTGAACATGGGAAAGGTGAAGTCGCTGGTGAAGCGCGACCAGGGCCTTCTGACCGAACTGGCTGATTATGCGGAGCAGACTTCGGAAGTGGAGTCGCTGATCCAGGAACTCGCCGATGCGGAACAAACGGGTGGCGGCGCGGACGCTGCGCTCCAGGGTTTTTCTTCGCAGTACGGTGTGGCTCTGCCCAAGCTGAACAGCAAGGCAAGCAGCAACCAGCAGGCCACGACCCTGTTGAATGCCTTGATGCCATCCGCCAAGGCATACGACCCTCTCGCACCACAGAGCACACAGATGCAACAGTCCGGAGGTCTGGCAGCCTCGGTGGCCGGATTGTTTTTCGGCAGCCCGGTGGGTTTGGCGGCCGGAGGCACGGTGCTGTTCGAGAACCTAAAGACGGTGTTGTTTCCCGGCACGGAGTTCCGCTCGGCGTTCGCGCAGTCGGCCGATAAGGATGACCTCGGATTGTGCACCAAGAACCAGGCTTTCAAACCCAGAACGCACATCGCCTATCTGTGGGCGTATCGGGTGCCCGGCTTCAAGGAACCGGCAGCGTCGTTGGCAGGCGCGAGCCGGCTTCCACTGGGTGCGAAGTCCGCGGTGAAGCTTACGGCGGCGGAGGGATCCACAGTGAAGGAACTGCAGCGGGCCCGCGACTGGCGCATCACGCCGGTCGATGGCGGCGCGGCAATTCCGGTGACTGTCAGCGTGGCCGGCGCGGCCGATACCATCGAGATCGATCTTTCGAAGATCAACGCCAAGCCGGGCGACTATCGCTTGTCGGCCATTTGGGATTGGGACCCGCTGGCGGTGGCGGGAACGCTGCATCTCCAACCACCCGGCGATTTCAGCCACGTGCGGCTAGCGCCAGGCGAGCAGGACAGGCTCGTGGAAGGCCACGGCACGGTGAAGGTCAAGCTAACTGGAACGGACTTCGAATTTGTTGAAAAGGCCGCCGTGGAGAAAGCCGTCGCGCGCCCGGCGCAGCCGCCGGAAACCACCTTCGAACTCCCTCTGGGCGCGCGCGAGGGCGAGCAGGACTCGATCGAAGTAACCATTGATACAAGCGCGCGCGGTTCATATCGCCTGCTGTTGACTCAGGCCGACAAGCTCACCCACGAGATACCCTTCACCGTGCTTCCCCCCAACCCTAAAATCACCAACCTGCCGCTGCTTGTGAACGTGGGCGAAGCGCGCCGGCCGCTTCGATTGGAAGGCAGCGGGCTGGAGCGCGTGGAAGCCGTCTCCAGCGAAGCGGGCGCCATCAGCGGCGGCGCTGCGAAGCAGAGTTGGGCCGGTGAGATCCAATTGAGACCGAACGTGGCCGCTGGCCAGACCTTTCCGCTGGTCCTGCGGGTGAAGGGGCTGGAAAGTCCCGTGACCGTGCCGGACGCGATTGAGATCGTGGGACCCCGCCCCAGAATCAGCTCGGCGCGCAAGTCGGCCCCCGGGAATCTGAGCATCGAATTGCGGGAGGATGAACTGCCAGCCGGAACCACGGTGGGGCTGGTGCTGATGGCGGCGAATCTGCACGATACGGCGCGCCCCAAACTGGATTTGAACTGCGCCACGGGAGAACTGCGAAAGCCGATGAGCCTTGCGCCGGACGAGCAGAACGGCGGCGCGTCGCTGAGTTTTGCCGGCCCCGGCGCGCTGTACCTCTCCTTCGACCCCGGCACCGTAGGCTATCCCGGCTGCCGTCTGACCGCGGTCATACAAGTCGAGCCGGAAGGCCGCTCCGACCCGATCGAGTTGGGCAGCGTGATGCGCGTGCCGCGGCTCGACGAGTTCACCCTCACCACCGAACAGCTCGGGCCGGCAACCTACGCAGGCCAGCTGAAAGGCCGCGATCTGGAAATGGTGGAGAAGGCCGGTTGGGACGCCGAGCATGGGTTGCCCGTCGAATCGATTCCTGCTCCAGTTCCCGGCGATCCGTCGGAGCAAAAGCTGCGCATCGCTCTGCCGTGGCCGGCACCCGCCCCGCATGCGCCGTTGTTCGTCTGGCTGCGCGGCGAGCACGACGGCCGCAAGACGGCGGTCACTTACTGAAAGGTTCGGTAGCCTATGATATTCGAAGCGGAGGACTGCTCTTGGCGACCACAAACGGATCGGCCGGCGAACCCGGCCGCGCAGTGCGCTGGTTCGATTCCATCCAACTCCATGAGCACGAAGACAAAGTTCTGCTGGTTCTGACGCTGATCATCGGAGCCGCCGTGGGGCTCGTGGTGGTCGCGTTCATCCTGCTTACCGAAAATCTGGGCTCGCGTCTCTATCCGGCGGGCGGCGCCGCGTGGCGGCGCCTGCTGATTCCGGTTGCCGGGGCATTGAGCACGGGGTTTTTTCTTTCGCGCTACTTTCCCAACGCCCGCGGCAGCGGGATTCCGCAGACCAAGACGGCGCTCTTCATCCGCGACGGCGTGATCAGCCTCAGAACCGTTTTGGGCAAGTTCAGCATGTGCTCGGTCACATTGGCGAGCGGAATTGCCCTGGGCCGCGAAGGGCCGTCGGTGCAGGTGGGGGCAGGCATGGCTTCGTTGCTGGGCCGGCGCGTGGGTCTATCCCCCAGCAGCGTGAAAGCGCTGGTGCCGATTGGGGCTTCCGCGGCGCTGGCGGCCGCGTTCAATACCCCGATAGCCGCGGTCTTGTTCACGCTGGAAGAAGTGATGGGCGATCTGCACGCGCCGGTGCTGGGCTCGATCGTGCTGAGCTCGGCCACGTCATGGATCGTTCTGCACTTGCTGCTGGGTGACGAACCGCTGTTTCACGCGCCGGCCTACCAATTGGTGCACCCCGTGGAGTTCGTGTTCTATGCCGCGCTGGGCCTGGCGGGCGGCCTGGTGTCGGTGGCTTTTGTCAAGCTCCTGCTGTGGCAGCGCAAGTATTTTCTGGCGCTGCCGAAATCGACAGTGTGGTTCCAGCCGGTAGCCGGCGGCCTGATGGTGGGGCTGCTGGGCTGGTTTGTTCCGGGGGTTCTCGGGGTTGGGTATGGCTACGTGGGGCAGGCCCTGAACGGCCAGATGGTGCTCGGAACCATGGCCATTCTGGTGGCCCTAAAGCTGGTCGCGACCGCCACCTGTTACGCCTCGGGAAACGCGGGCGGCATCTTCGGCCCGAGCCTGTTCATCGGCGCGATGCTGGGCGGCGCGGTGGGTGGATTGGTGCACCTGCTACTCCCGGACTATACCGGCGGGGTGGGCGCGTACGCGCTGGTGGGGATGGGGGCGGCGTTTGCGGGTATCGTTCGCGTGCCGCTGACTTCGGTAATCATGGTTTTCGAGATCACGCGCGACTACGCCATCATCGTGCCGCTGATGATCGCCAACCTGATCAGCTACTTCATCTCGAGCCGGCTGCAGGAGGAACCCATCTACGAAGCGCTGCAGCACCAGGACGGCATCCATCTGCCGGCAGGGGCGCGCTCGCGCGAAGCGCCGATGCTGGTCATGAATGCGTTTCGCACGGACACCCAGGTGTTGGCGGCATCCGGCAGCATCAGGGAGGCTGGCGCTACGGTGGACCGCGAGCGCGGGGCCTGGCCGGTGGTGGATGCGGGCGGGCTACGGAGCATGGTCTCGCTGGAACAACTGGATGAAGCTGTGGCAGCGAATCGCGGCGACGAGACGCTGGGATCGCTGGTGCCGTCCCCCGGCCCCAGCGAGGAACTCGATGACCAGAATTTCCCGCACTTGCACGTGGATCATCCGCTCGATCTGGCCATGCAGAGAATGGCGGAGAGCGGCTGGAAAGTGCTGCCAGTGGTGAGCCGAGACAACATTCGCGAACTGAAAGGCACCATTTCGCTTCCCGACATTCTGGCCGCTTATGGAGTCGCCAAGACTCGGAAGCCCGCGGCGCCGGTGGCGGCTCAGGCGCCGCCCGCCCGCAAGCCCGCCACCGTGCTGGCCGGAATGCTGGGAGCTCTCACCCTCGTGGCTATCGTGGGGAGCTTTCTGAGCTACTACTACCGCACCGAGCGCGCCGGCAGGGCGCAGAACTTCTATCGGCAAGGCCAGAAGCTGGTCGCCCAGGATCGCAACGATGAGGCCATCGCGCAGTTCCGCAACGCCCTTTCGATTGCTCACGCGCCCGAATACCGCCTAGCCCTGGGGCTGGCGCTGGTGAAAGCCGGCCACTACGACGAAGCCGCGATCTATTTGAACGAGGTGCTGGCTACCAACCCGGGAAACGGCCCGGCCAACCTGGGGCTCGCCCGCATCCTGGCACGGGAAGGGCGGATCGACGACGCAGTGCTTCGTTACCAGCACGGGCTGTTCGGCTCATGGCCGGGGAAGGCGGAGGAGAATCGCCTGCAGACCAGACTGGAACTGGTAGAGACACTGGACAAAGCGGGCCGGCGCGCGGAGGCGCAGGCGGAACTGCTAGCTGCCGAGGCCGCGCTTCCCGGCGATGCGGCTGTAAAGAAACAAGTGGGGCGGCTGCTGACCTCGCACGGCATGCCGCGCGACGCCGCCAATCTGTTTGGCGAAGTGGTGGCGGAGAACAAACAGGACGGCGATGCATATCATGGGCTGGGCGAGGCCGAGTATGCCCAGGGCGACTACGCCGCCGCGGGGCGGGCCTTTCAGCAAGCCGTGCGGCTTGATCCCACCGATGCGCCGGCCAGGGCCAGGATCGACGTCTGCGAGAGAATTCTGGCGCTCGATCCGACCCTGCCAGGGATAGGGGCAGCGGAGCGTTACCGGCGCAGCCGGGTGTTGCTGGCCGATGCCCTCGACCAGGTTTCGCGCTGCGCGGGCGCCGACGCGCAGGCACTTAAAGACGCCATGCCAGCAGCGCAGCTTTCGCTGGCGAAGCAGCGGAGACCGTCATCTTACAGCGATGCCGCCGAAGCGAATAACGCGCTGACTCAGGGGCTTTGGGCGGAGCGGCTGAAGTCCTGCACCCCGGCTCCCTCGCCCGACGATGCGGTGGCCAGGGTCGTGGCGAAGTTGATGGCCCATTGATTCCGCTCTTGCGGGCTGTGCGTTGCCGCCATGCGTCGCGATGAGTCGCGACAAGCAAGGGTGCTTGCGCCACAGCGATCATCCGCGCAGGCGCATCACGAACCAGGCGAGGCCGAATGCCAGCAGCGCGGAGGCCGAGACCTGGACGGGCCGCAGTGCTCGCGTCACTCGCGCGAGGCGCGAGAAGAGCAGCGCGGTGACCGAAATGGCGGCGAGTTCCGCCAGCGCCGCGCCGGCCAGTACGTAGACGGCATGATAGCCGGTGGTTTGCAGGAACAGGTGAAAATACAGGCCGTGTAAAGCACCTAAGACGGCGGCGATGGCCCATCGCGCGCCGGCTTTCGGTAATAACAGAATCTCGACGGCCAGGTAGGCCACCGTGAGCGCGGCCGCGGCTTCAACAAACCGTGGGGCCGGCTGCCAGTTGGTGTGCGGCAGGATGAATACGGAGGCAGCCTGTCCCAGGAGGAACGTGGCGGTGAGCGCCAGCAACTCCGCGCGGCTGCGGGCCGCCAGCACCAGCGCGGCCAGGAACAGCAATTGCACTGCTCCGCCCAGCGCCCGCATCCATCCGGCGCCTGCTTCCATTATCGCGGTTTCGGTTGGCTTAGGCGGGCGGAATCGCAGTGTGGCGCGCGTGAAGGAAATGTCGAACAGGCCCTGGTCGTGCTTTCCCGCCATTTCCGCGCGCAGCAGGTGTACGTGGTTGGGAACTGTGACCGCAGCCAGGGTGCATTCGACGTTCACTTGTTCGACGGGCGCGCCGAATTGGTAGTCGGCTTCGCAGACGTAGAGGCCGCGCTCGGAATCAGCGGCGCAGTGCTCGTTGATGATGTGGGCGCCGGCAAAGCGGACGTGCTCCAACAGCGTCCGCTCGGGCGACGCCACGTGCGAGATTTCGTACAGCGGCATGCGAAGCTCGAAGTGGGCGCGCGCGCCGTCGATTGTGAGATCGCCCGAACTCATGCTGACGGCATGCGGCCAGGCCGCGGGAGCGAGCAGGATCAGCGCAGCCGCGAGTCTCCCACCCACGGCTTACTGCTTGGCCTCGGCTTCGATGGCTTCCAGTTCCTTGCCGGCGTCGGACCACTTGCCCTGGGCCATCAGCTCGTGATAACGGCGCAGGTGTTCGCGGATGCGCGCCAGGCGCGCGTCGGCATTGCTAGGCGGCGCGCCCGCCGTGGAGGCCGAGGGAGCGGAGGCCGTAGCCTGACGGATCAACTGTTGGGCACCGCCGGATAGCTGCGCCAGCGCGTCGTCGTAGCTGTCGGCGTAGATCAGCCGGCTGCCGACCGCCAGCACGATCTTCTTCAACTGTGGCATGCTGCCCTGGTTGGCCTGGATGTAGATCGGGTCCACGTAGAGGAACGTATCCCCTACGGGCAGCACTAAGATTTGCCCGCGCACCACGCGCGACCCCTGCTGGTTCCACAGGGTCAGGTCCTTGGAAATGTTCTGGTCCTGGTTGATGTACGCGGCCACGTTCATGGGGCCGGGAATCAGCTGCTGTTTCGAGAGCAGCAGGACCACGGTCTCGCCCAGGTGTTCCCCATCGCAACGCGCAGCCATGAGACTGATCAGGTTGTTCTTGCTGCGCGGCGTGAAGGGAACCAGCAACAGGAACTCGGGTTTGTCTTCCCCGGGCACGGTGGCCATTACGTAGGTCGGCGTGACGGGCGTGGAACTGTTATCCTGCCCGGAATGCTGGGCCAACTCCCACACGTCTTCCTTGTTGTAGAACGATTGCGGATCCAGCATGTGGTACGTGCGGTAGATTTCGGCCTGGACGTTGAACAGGGTTTCCGGATAGCGCGCGTGACGCCGCAAGTCCGCCGGCATCTGCGACGCCGCCAGGAACAGGTTCGGAAACAGGTTCTGATAGGCGGCGATGATGGGGTCATCGGGCGCGAAGACGTAGAGGTGGGTTTCGCCGTCGTACGCATCGATGGTGGCTTTCACCGCGTTGCGGATGTAGTTGATACCTCCGATATCGCCCACTTGTACCGCGCGCGAATAGGGATGTGCGTCCGAAGTGGTGTAGCCGTCCAGGATCCATACCAGGCGTCCGGAATCGGTGATCACCAGGTAAGGGTCGCCGTCCCATTGAAGGAACGGCGCCAGAACCTGCATGCGGTCGCGCACCTTGCGGCGGATCATCATGCGGCTGCTGGGAGTGAAATAGTTGGTCAGCATGATGTTGGGCTCGCCCTGGCTGATCGCCGCGGCCAGCCGCAGCCAGAAGGAGTCGATGAGGAATCCGCCCTGACCCTCATAGCGGGATGTCTCATATTTCTCGCCGGAGGGGTAGTTGAATTCCGCTTCCGCGGTGTTGACGAACACCGGCTCGTGGGTCACTTCGCCGTAGTAGATCTCGGGCCGCGTGAGCTTGAGACTCGGGGTATGCACCTTGGGCGGAGCGTCTTCGATCATCAGCACCGGCAGACCGTCGGAGGTCATCTTGCTCACTTCCGAAAGCACGAGGCCGTAGCCGTGGGTGTAGATGAACGCCGGGTTGATCCAGTTGGCGCGCGCGTCGGGCAGGTTGCTGATGTCCAACTCGCGCGGGGAGAGCAGCACCTGCTTGTACTGGCCGTCGATGGTGTAGCGGTCCACGTCGCTGGAGTGAAAGACGTAGTAGGTGCGTAGCGCCTGCCGCTGCGTGATGGTGTCGTGATAGGCCTGGTAGTCCCACAGCCTCACGTTGTCGAGCAGCGGCTTGTGATGCGCGGTGTCGATGGGAGCGTCCGGTTCGGCCTTGAACTCCAGCTCGTGCACGTGCTGCTCGAGCCCGTAGGCGGTGCGGGTAGCGTGGATGTGGGTTTGGATGTAGGGGCGCTCCAGCGAGATCTCGTTGGGCTTCACATACAACGCGGACACGGCGCGCGGCGCGACGAAGGCCACCACCAAAGCCAGCGCCATGGAGGCGGCCAGGATCCAGCGGCCCATTGCCAGCAGCGCCGCGGCGGCGAAGCAGGCCAGGATCAGCAGCCACTGCAGCGGCAGGCCGATGTTCAGGTCCACGTAATCCACGCCCACCAGGAACGTGCCGTGCTCGTTGTAGACCATTTCATAGCGGCCAAGGAAGAAGCGCACCGCCAGAGCAATGAGGAGGACCATCGCGGCGCCGCGCAAAAAGCGGGATTCCAGGCCGCCCTCCAGGCGGAAGATGGCCGGGTCGATCTCACGCATCTGCTGCGCGTCCGAGAGCTTGGAACGCAATTGCCAGGCGCGCGCGACGATCCAGTAAAGCAGGATGCTCACGATCACCAGGGCCAGCACGTAACTCCGCAGCATGCCGTAGAAGGGTAGATCGAAGAGATAAAAGGAGAGAGGCTTGTCGAAAACAGTGTCGTGCCAGGCGGTGGCGGCGGCGGGCAGACCGCGCGAACCGGCGAAGCGCACCACGGTCCACGTATCGATGGCAGCGCCGGCAATCAGCCAGCCCAGCAGCAGCAGCACCAGGGTGGAAATGCGCGAGTAAATGGGGTGTTGGCGCAGCGATGTGCCGGCGAATTTGAGCGCGCGTGCATGGCTGATCCACAGAACGCCAAATGCCACCAGGGTCGCCAGGGCGACCGGGGCGATGCTGTAGTACAACATGCTCAGCCAGGTGCGGAACTGGCCGAGTTCCTTCCACCATTGCATCTCGATGGCGTACGAGGCAATGGTACGGGCGCCGAGCAGCAGCACGACGAGGACAACGAGGAGCGCAATGCGGAAAGCACGCGAACGTGGCGATCCGCGCCCGGATTCGATTTGACGGGGCATGCCCCAAGCGTAGCACCGGGGACGCGGGGCGGCAGCGGGGAGCATCAAGGAAGGGCAAGGACCGGAGTCTCGGCCACACCACTTCGCGGTGAATATGCTGCGGCGCGCATGAATTTTTCACCGTTCCAGGTCGATTCATCTGTTGTTATCAGGTGCGAAATGGTGTATATAGGACTAAACGCAAGTGGGTTTGCCAGAAAAGGAGTCTGGTTGGATTATGCCGAAATCCTTTTGGGTGATCGCAGCCTTTTTGTGTGTTTCCGCGGTCCTGAACGGTCAAACCACGGCCCTGACGGGCACGGTCACTGATCCTTCGGGAGCTGTAATTCCAGGAGCAAGCGTCTCGATCGTCAATGCCCAGACGGGCGCGACGCGTAACGCGGTGTCTGATACCCAGGGCCGCTACAACATGCCGCAGTTGACGCCGGGAACCTATAAGCTGACAGCCAAGGCATCGGGCTTCGCCGACGTGGTGATCGACAAGCTCGAACTGTTGGTCAACCAGCCGGCCACGGTTCCGATTGCTTTCGAGAAATTGGGTGCGACTACCACCACGGTGGAAGTGTCGGCTGTTGCCACACAGGTGAATACGACCGACGCTTCTTTGGGCAATGCTCTTGGCGGCACGGCCATCGTGGAGTTACCCATGTTTGCCCGCAACGTGGTCGGCCTGCTGCAGTACCAGCCGGGCGTGACGGCCACTGGCGGTGGCGGCGAGCGTGATGGTGCGGTTAATGGAGGCCGGCCGGATCAGTCCAACGTTACTCTCGATGGCGTGGATGTGAACGATCAGAACGCCCGCGCGGCGTTCACCAGCGTCCTGCGGGTGACCCCCGATTCGATCGAGGAATTCCGCACCACGACAACCAACGGCGCCGCCGACCTGGGCCGCGGCTCGGGCGCGGATATTGCCATGGTCACCAAATCCGGCACGAATGAGTTCCACGGCTCGCTTTATGAGTACCGCCGCGGGCCGGGGACTGCGGCCAACAGCTTTTTCAATAACCGGGCCACACCGTGGGTCCCGGCACCCCGATTGCTGGTCAATGTTTTCGGCGGTTCGTTCGGCGCTCCGGTGAAGAAGAACAAGCTGTTCGTCTTCTTCAACTACGAGGGCCGCCGCGACGCCAGCGCCAGCAGCGTGACACGCACAGTGCCGACGGAGACTCTCAAGCAGGGCCTTGTCACCTATGTCGACAAGAACAATGCAGTGCAGCAGCTCACTCCCAGCCAGGTTCAAGCTATTGATCCCGCGGCGATCGGCGAAGACCAGGCTGCTCTCAAGGCACTGCAGAGCTTTCCCGTGGGAAACACCAGCGCCGCCGGTGACGGCTTGAACACCACCGGCTATCTTTTCAACGCTCCCACGCACAACGGCTACAACACGTACATTTCCCGACTGGATTATCGAATCGACAGTGCCGGCAACCATAACTTGTTCCTGCGCGGCAACCTCCAGGACGATAAATCGAACGGTACTCCGCAGTTCCCCGGGCAGGCCGCCAACTCCGTAACCCTCGCCAACAACAAAGGCCTGGCGGCGGGCTACACGGGCGTAATCAAACCGAACCTGGTCGCCACCACCCGGTGGGGCTTTACCCGCGCAGGTGGCGAGACCACCGGGATTCTAACCAGCAATTGGGAGTGGTTCCGCGGATTCGACACTCCCTACGGCACCAGCACCGGTTTGTCGCGTATTGTTCCCACGCACACCATTTCTCAGGACATCAACTGGAACCGTGGGGGCCACAATCTCCGCTTCGGCGCCATTGCACGCCTCATCTCGAACGAATCCAGCAGCTACCGGCATTCGTTCAGCAGTTCGACCTCGAACCCCAATTGGATCAAGGGAAACGGCTCCGATTTCATGCCCGCCTCCCTCAATATTGCCCGCAGCAACACCACATCCTACCTGTATGGGATGGCCGCAGTGCTGGGCCTGGAGAGCCAGGGAACCGCCAACTACAACTACAAGACCGACGGCAGCCTGTATCCCGTGGGTGCTCCTGTGCCGCGTGACTTCGTGAATCATGAAGGCGACCTGTACGCACAGGATACGTGGAAGGCAACGCGCAACTTCACGGTGACGGCAGGCCTGCGTTTCTCGCTCGAGCCGGCGGTTTACGAGGCCAACGGCCAGCAGGTGTCCACCAACATCCCGTTTGCCACGTTCATGAATACCCGCGCCATATTGGCGGCCCAGGGCCAGTCTCAGATGGGCGCCGGCCTCATCAGTTATGTCGCCGGTAACGGAGCCGGTGGAAGACCCTTGTATCCCGAGCATTACAACTGGTCGCCCCGCGTCGGTCTGGCTTACTCTCCTCACGCGGACAGCGGGCTCTCGAGGTTCTTCTTCGGCGGTCCGGGCAAGACAGCCATCCGGGCGGGCGCCGGCATGTACTACGACGAGATGGGCCAGCCGCTGGCACAGACTGTCAATGCCAACGCTTTTGGCCTTGCCACTACCCTTAC
>Ga0335079_10006109_pt1 | contig 13771 bp, 12 predicted proteins | sample Lox_Sample_33_FD_206719 | JGI IMG/M metagenome (GOLD analysis project Ga0335079, IMG submission 206719) | Soil microbial communities from Loxahatchee National Wildlife Refuge, Florida, United States - Lox_Sample_3.3 | ecosystem: Environmental > Terrestrial > Soil > Wetlands | place: USA... | reverse complement strand
TGGCTGGAGATTGGAACGTCTGCCCGCCCCCAGGGCGCTTGTTGCGCCACGGCGCCCGACAGCAGACAGAACATGGGTAACCACCGGATAGACTTCATACTAATGCTCCTTGCCTGGGTGTAAGGCGGGTGTCTGATCTGTTTTTAGCGAACTGGATCGATGCTGCTTTAGCCAAAGTTGCATTAACTCAATCTCTGATTGCTGATCGGTGATGATCTCTTGCGCCAGCCTGCGCATCTGCGGATCGGTGCCGTACAACAGCTGGGTCTTGGCCATCTCAATCGCCGCCTGGTGGTGTGGAAGCATCAGCCTGACAAAATCAACATCACTCTTACCTGATGGTTCTACCGATGCCATAGCCACGTGCATCTTCTCCATGTTCGCCATCAACTCGGACCACTCAGGGTTCGCGGTCGCGGTAGCGCTTTGCAAGTGGGAACCTCGTGGTTCTGCTGGCATGGGGAATGTCGAAATCCAGACCAGGAAAATCGCAAATCTCCACGAGCCTTTCATCAGAACTCCTTAAAGTTTCATCGTCGCGTGTTACAGACCAAGGTCGCTCAATCCCGGATGCCCGTCCGGACGGCGTCCAAGCGGCCAGCGATACTTGCGGCCGGATTCTTTGATCGGGAGATCATTAATGCAGGCCAGCCTCAATCGCATGAGGCCTTCGTCATTGAATTCCCAATTCTCGTTGCCGTACGAGCGGAACCAATTTCCCGAGTCATCGTGCCATTCATAGGCGAAGCGCGCGGCAATCCGATTTCCCGTGAAAGCCCAAAGCTCTTTGATCAGCCGGTAGTCCAGTTCTTTCGCCCACTTGCGCGTGAGGAATGCGACGATCTCCTGCCTGCCGGTGACAAATTCCGCGCGGTTTCTCCAGCGGGAATCTGCAGCGTAAGCTAGAGCCACCTTTTCCGGATCACGCGAATTCCAACCATCTTCGGCCAGCCGCACCTTTTGAACGGCCGTTTCAAGGGTGAATGGGGGCAGAGGAGGACGTGCCGATCGTTCTCCGGAAGCAGGCGGGTCGAGAAACGGCGTTTTCTGAATCGTCATGACCTCTCCTCTCTTTGTTGCGAATCCCACAAAGCCTGCGGGATCGCTCTCGGCCTCGCCAACGAGCCACAAGCGGGATTACTCCAGCGCGCTGTGGATTATCTTCAACAGCGAAGATCGGGTGAAGGGTTTTTCCAGGAGCGTAATGCCCGGCTTGAGTACGTCACGTTCTGCGATCAACTCGCCCGTGTAACCGGACATGTAGACTACCTTCGTCGCGGGGCGGAACTGATGTAATTGCTGTGTGAGTTCTGGGCCGCTCATGCTCCGCATGACGACGTCCGTCAGCACAAGATCGATCGGCGTTCTACTGGCCTCCGCAGCCACTAATGCAGACTTGCCGTCCTCAGCCTCGATCACCGTGTATCCGTGCTCTTCCAGCATCTGACGGGTCAGTCCGCGCATCACGCCGTCATCTTCCACTAGAAGAATCGTCGTACCATGACGCTTGGGCAGAACCGGCTCCGGTTCTGGCGCTTCGTACAGTCCAATCTTATGATCTGCAGAGGGCAGATACACCTTGAAGGTCGAACCCCGTCCCGGTTCGCTGTAGACGGTAATGAATCCTCCGTTTTGCCGCACGATCCCATAAACCGTCGCCAGCCCCAATCCGGTCCCTTTCCCCAACTCCTTCGTGGTGAAAAATGGCTCGAAGATATGTGGAAGCGTAGCCGGGTCCATGCCGATTCCGGTATCGCTGACTGCTAACTGCAGATGCCTTCCCGCCGCCATGGGTGGGTGCTCCCGGGCGAAAGCCTCGTCGAACTCCATGACTGCCGTCTCCAGGACCAGTTTGCCTCCACGGGGCATGGCATCGCGTGCATTGACGGCGAGGTTGAGCACGATCTGGTCGAGATGGACTGGATCCACCTCAACCAGCGCAGATGCGGACGCGGATGCGGACCTGGAAACGATGACCACCTCAACATCGTCGCCCATAAGCGGCCGCAGCAGCTTGCTGGTGTCCCTCAACCGTTCGTTCAGATCGAAAACTTGCGGTTGCACAATCTGTTTGCGCCCGAATGCCAGCAGTTGACGGGTGAGAGTTGCTCCCCGCTCGGCCGCCGTCCTGATGTTGTCGATGTACTGCGCTCCCGCCTCCTGAGCAATGCGGTCGCGAAGCAACTCTGTGCAGGCCGAAATGATCCCCAGGATGTTGTTGAAATCATGCGCGACCCCGCCGGCCAGCCGGCCAATGGCTTCCAGTTTCTGTGCCTGGCGCATCTGCTCCTCGGTTCGCTTTTGCGCCGTGATATCGCGCGCTATGGCGGACGCGCCCACAACTTGATTCGTCGCATCCCGGATGGGCGAGATCGAGATCGACATGTTCAGGTGGCGGCCGTCTTTGGTGACCCGGATCGATTCATAATGCGTAACGGTTTCTCCCCTTCGAATCTTCTCCAGAATTCCTGGAATTTCATCCGGCCGGCCGGGCGGGATCAGGATGGAGATCGACTTGCCTACCACTTCGTCCGCACTGTAGCCGTAGAGATGTTCGGCCCCCTTGTTCCAATCGGTGATGATGCCGTTCAAGTCTTTGCCCAGGATCGCATCCTCCGACGAATCGACAATTGCCGCCAACCTCGAGCGGTAGCCTGAGATTTGCTGGCTCGAGCTGCGATCGAGTTCATCATGTGCTTTTCGGAGCTGCTCTTCGATCCGTTTTCGTGCGCTGACATCGCGAATCGCGCTCAGCACCAGCATCCCGTCAGCTGTGGGCACTGGGCTCAGGCCGATATCGATGGGAAATTCAGTCCCATCGCGGCGTCTTCCGAACAGATCCAGCCCCTCTCCCATCTTCCGCAACTTGGGTTTCTCAGCGAAGTGGCTGCGGTCTTGATGGTGTTGTGTGCGATAACGTTCAGGAACGAGCATCTCGATTTTCTGCCCGATCAGTTCTTTTCGCGGGTAGCCGAACAGTGCCTCCGCCTGGGCATTGACGTGAACGATCGTTCCGGCGTCATCGACGGCAACGAACGCGTCCGGGACAGTTTCCAGAAAACTTAACCAGGCCCGATCTTTCCGCGACGTTTTTTTCGAGCGGCCACCCACCTTCGATTTCCGGGGACGGATTGGAGCCGGGCTCATGGGCGGGTCATGATTCCTGGAACGGCAATATTCTATATGCTGCCGCCAACCGCGAGCCTGCTATTTGAGGGCGAGTCTTTCGAGAGAAAGCGCGAAATCCGCTTGGAATCTGAGTCTTCACCCTTAGAGCTTGTTCAGGCCGTCGAGGGCCGCCACTTTGTAAGCTTCGGCCAGCGTGGGATAGTTGAAGACAGTATCGCGGAAATATTCGATGCCTGCGCCCATCGTGAGGACAACCTGGCCAATGTGGATGATCTCAGCAGCCCGGTCCCCGATGACATGGACGCCGAGCAGCTTGAGGGACTGCGGGGAAAAAACCAGTTTGAGCAGGCCCTGGTCGTCGCCCAGCATTTGTCCCTTGGCCAGTTCGGCATAGCGGGCGAGTCCGACTTCGTAAGGAATTTTTTCCTGGGTGAGCTTTTCTTCGGTATGGCCGACCATGGAAATTTCAGGGATGGTGTAGATACCGTAGGGAATCAAGTTTGGCGGCATCTTGCCGGGAACTCCAAACATGTGGCAACTGGCGAGGCGGCCCTGCTCCATTGAGGTGCTGGCCAGGGCGGGAAATCCGATCACGTCTCCCGCGGCGTAAATATGAGGCACGGCCGTTTGAAAATGCTCGTTCACTGTGATCTTGCCGCGTGCGTCCGCTGTCAAATTCGCCACTTCCATGTTCAGCAGGTCGCTGTTGGCCTGGCGTCCAATGGTGTACAGCAGGCCCTGGCCGTGAACGCTCTTTCCGCTCTCCAGCTTGGCGAACACCCGGTCACGCTCGTGGTCAACTCCAACGGAAACAACCTTCTCCCCAAGGCGGAACACAGTCCCCAGCTGCCGCAGCTGATAGCAGAGGCTTTCAGTGATTTCGCGGTCGACAAAATCCAGCAGTATGGGACGCTGGTCAAGGAGCGTGACCTTGACCCCGAGCGCGGCAAACATGGATGCGAATTCCAGTCCGATGATTCCGGCTCCGACGACCACCAGATCACGCGGGACTTCTTCCAGGCAGTGGACCTGGTCAGAATCGAAGATTCGTTGGCCGTCGATTGGAATATCAGCGCTATGGGCGGGGCGCGTACCGCAAGCGATCAGGATGTGATTGCCGCGCACCAGTTGGGAACCGTCGTCACTTTTGATCTCAACCGTGTGGGGATCAATGAAGCAAGCGTCCCCTTCCAGGGTCGTAATGTAATTGCGGCGCAGCTGGGCTTTGATGACCTCGATCTCCCGGGCCATGACGGCTTGGGCGCGGAACACCAGGTCCGACATCGCAATGCGGTCTTTCACGGTATAGCCGCGACCGTAGAACGAGCGCTGGCGGAGGCCGCTAAGGTAGAGCACGGCCTCGCGCAAAGTCTTGCTGGGAATGGTCCCGGTGTGCACGCACACACCACCAATGGTTTTCTTACGATCGATGATGGCCACTTTCTTACGCATCTTCGCGGCACAAATCGCGCCCTTTTGACCCGCTGGGCCACTGCCAATCACGACCAGATCGTATTCGTTGGCTTCCATGACTTGTTCCTCAACAGTGGTGGTCCACTAATTTATGGCTTCAATCGGCAGAAATCCAGCTTGCGTTAGTTTTCGGGGAAATCTCAGGCAATCAATCCAAGGGCAGAGAAAAGTAGAAAACCGAACCGTTCCCCGGCTGGCTGGTGACCCCGATGTGTCCGCGATGAGCCTCAACGATCGCCTTGCAGATCGCCAGGCCCATGCCCGTGCCTTGCACTTGCATCCGCTGATTACGGCCCCGGTAGAACTTGTCAAAGACCAGCGATTGCTCAAAGTCGTCAATTCCGGGCCCGCGGTCGGCGACGCTGATTGTGAGAGTCCGGTCCTTGGCTTCCGCGGTGATGCGAATCGGGCCGCCGGACGGTGAATACTTCGCGGCGTTCTCCAGCAGATGAACCAGAACCTCTTTAATGCGGCCAAAGTCCATGCGCACCGAGGGAAGGTTCGCAGGAATTCGAACGTCCACGGGATGCTCTGCGAGGGGCTGCTTCAAGTCCTCCAGGGCCTGGTTCACTACCTCTCGTACTTGGACCGCTTCGAGTTGCAGCTCCACCTTATGCGCGTCAAGTTGAGCCACCTCGGCAGCCTCGCCCACAAGCCGGTTCAGGCGGTCGCTTTCTTCGTTAATGATCGTCAGCAATTCTTCTCTTTCCGGCGCCGAAAGTTGGGAACCGCCCAGAAGAGATGTGACCGAGGCTTTGATGGCCGTCAAGGGAGTACGAAACTCATGAGTCACCGAGTCCAGGAGGAGCGAGCGCATTTGCTCGCTCTCGCGTGCGGCCTCGGCCCGGCTGAGCTTTTCCGCAGACCCGGCCCGTTCGACAGAGATGGCTACCAGGCTGCTGATGGCTTCAAGCGTCGGCATGGAAAGGACGGGACCGGCGATGCCCATGCTTCCCACCACGCGCATGCCCATGTGAAGCGGCATAAAAGCCAGCTGATTGGCCACATCGATGCGGGGCTCGCCTCGCAGACAAGTCAACTGAAGGCTATGTGAGTCCAGATTGTCGATGTTGGGGCCGGAACGATAGATGTCCGGCCGGTTGGAGAGAGAAATCGCAGCTGCACGCACCCCAAAAGATTCCACGATATACCGCGGAATGGAATTCAGCAGGTCGGCGACATTGTCACTGGAAAGCAAGTCCTGACTGAACGAATAGAGACGTTCCACCTCGCGGCGGCGGTCGTTTGCGTTGCGGGCCTCGCGGCGCACCCGCTCCGACATCTGACTGGCCGTCACCGCGGTCGCCAGGAACGCGAATAAGGCCACCCAGTTCTGAGGATCGGCAATCGTGAATGTGCCGATCGGTGGCAGAAAGTAATAGTTGAAGGCCAGCGCCGCGATCAGCGACATGAACACTGCGTGGCGCAGGCCCCAGAAAGCCGAAATCCCCAGGACTCCGAGAAGAAATGCCAGAGCAATCGTGGTGGGGTTGAGATGGACGAGGGAATGACCGACAACCGTGATGCCGCCAACCAATACTCCAGCCACCAGGTAGCCCAGGAGCGGTTTGTGAGCCAGTCCCACGAGCCGATTGTAGCTGACATCGACAATTGCGGACGGCTCAACGACAATAAACCGGATGCCCAAGACTCCCGACAAATGGCTGGAAGAAACCGCCCCGGCGAAGAAGGGAGGCGTGTTCAAACTATTTCTCGGCTATGCGCCGGGTGTCGGCAAGACCTACAACATGTTAAGCGAGGCCGTACGCCGCCACAGCCGCGGGGAAGACGTGGTGATTGGCGTGGTGGAAACCCACGGCCGCAAGGCCGTCGGCGAACTCATCACCCAACTGGAAGCTGTACCCCGCAGGAAAATTGAGTACAAGGGGGCGATCTTCGAGGAAATGGATGTGGATGCGATCCTTGCCCGCAAGCCGCAAGTCGTGCTGGTCGATGAGCTGGCCCACACCAATATCGAAGGCAGCAAGCATCGCAAGCGGTACGAAGACGTTCTGGAATTACTCGATGCGGGCATCGATGTGCTTTCGACGTTGAACATTCAGCACCTTGAAAGCATCACGCCAACTGTTCAGGCGGTGACCGGGATTCACGTGCGGGAAACCGTTCCCGACTGGGTTTTGCAGAGAGTGAACGAAGTGGTGATGACCGACCTCACGCCCCAGGCCCTGCAGGCCCGCATGCGCCGTGGTGACGTCTATCCGCAAGAGCGGGTCGGGCGCGCACTGGAGAATTTCTTCCGCGAAGGGAACCTGATCGCGCTGCGTGAACTGGCCTTGCGGCAGGTGGCTCAACAGGTCGATCAGAGCCTGGAGCAACACCGCGAAAAGCAGGAAACGGACCGGGCGGTCGCGATTCGTGAACGCATCGCGGTGTGCATCAGCTCCAATCCCGCGGCGCAATACCTGATCGCCCGGGGGGCGCGCATGGCGCAGGCCATTGATGCAGAGCTGTATGTCGCCTACATCGACATGGGACAGGACACGAGCGAAGCGAATCAGAAAAGCCTAAACACCAACATTCAGTTTGCCCAGAATGTGGGAGCGAATGTCGTGCAGCTGCAGGGAAAAACTGTGGCCAGCGCGGTGGCGCAGTTTGTCCGCGAACACCACATAACCCAGGTTGTATTCGGCCGGTCGGCGACTCGCGGCTGGAAGCGGTATTTCTACCTTTCCGCCATCCACCAGTTCCTGCGAGATGCGCCTACCGTGGACGTGCATATCGTGACCCAGGAACCCAGCTAATGCCCGCAGGCTCTGAACACAAACGCATCCTGGTGGTAGATGACGAACCGCAGATCACCCGAGTCTTGCGAACCTCTCTTTCCAGCCATGGCTATGACCTTCGGGTGGCGAATGATGGCGAGACTGCGCTTGAAATCATGAAGGATTGGGTGCCCGATTTGATCATCACTGATCTCTCCATGCCTAACATGGATGGCCTGGAGCTTTGCCGTCGGTTGCGGCCCGCCACCAGGGTCCCGATCATCGTGCTCTCGGTGCGGGGCGAGGAACGCACCAAGGTTCAGGCACTCGATGCCGGCGCCGACGATTACGTGACCAAGCCGTTCGGCATCGAAGAATTGCTGGCGCGGGTACGCGCCAACCTGCGGCGCGTTCCAGCGGGGGAAACAGAGACGGCGCCCGTGCTTGAAGTTGGCGACTTTCACATTGACATGGCGGCCCACAAAGTGACCGTCCGCCGCCGCGACGTGCACCTTACTCCCAAGGAATTCGATCTCCTCGTCTACCTGGTGCGCCACTCCGGGAAAGTGGTCACCCACCGGACTCTGCTAAGCGCAATCTGGGGCGGACAAAGTGCGGAGCAGGTTGAATACCTGCGCGTCTTCGTCGGCCAGCTACGCAAGAAGCTGGAACCCAATGCCTCTTCACCGCGGTACATCGTTACCGAACCCTGGGTGGGATACCGGTTCGAGCCCGGGAAGTAGTTACTTTGGCAACAATCTGCTTACGAACATTCTACAAAGTCTTTATTCAATCTTTACGCGCGGAATAATCAAATCTAGGGAAGTCGGGAGAGCAAACTGTCATGGTCGTAATGGCGTTGGTCAACATGTTGGTCGCGTTCCTGAGATTCCCGGTTGGCCTGCGCCCGCTGCAAGGCCGCTCAATCGCCAACCCATCAGGAACGGCGTCAGACCAGCTCCCTGGCCTGCAGAAAGGCAAGGTATGGCGTCAATTCAGAATGTATCTGCGGAAGAACTGGCAAAGCTTTTCCACCACTATCAGGACGCTCTGGCTCATGACTTCGACTGTCAGCCCGGGGACGCGGCCGCTTCCTCTTCCTGGGATCAAACACCCCAGAACGAGCGCAAATTGATGGTGGCGGCAGCGCGGTTGGCGCTGCTCGAACTAGAGGCGACATCCGAGCAGGAGAATCAGAACCGCCGCTATTTCGCCAAGCCAGGGGAAGCAGATTGGGGTTGCTAAGCAACGGAGATTTCAGATGGCAAGCACCTTGAGCATCAGCAAATTGGGCAATCAGTTGGAAAGGGTTGAACGGCCGGCATCGTGTGCCCATCATCATGAACACGGGGTCGTGGCCAATGGTGATTTTCGCATCGACCTCAACTCCCACCGCGTGACCATCAGGGGTCACGAGATCCCGCTGGACCATGAAGAATTCGAGATGCTGGTGTTTCTCATGGGGAACCACACCAACATCATTGCTCCGCAGACCCGGCTGAGCACAGGGTCAGGGCACATGAGTCGGGCTGAATTTCTCCGTATTCTGGCTGGTCTGCAGAAGAAGCTGGAATCGGTCGACGGAGGCCCCCGCTACATCCGCACCGAGCCATGGGTCGTTTGCCGCTTCGATCCTGGGGCGGGTTCCGGCATTCAGTGAGCGGCGCCGCGGACCTTCTCCGGCAGGCCCTTATGAAATCTTTATGAACCCTTAACCCGATCTTTACGTCCGAAGTTTTCCAATGGGGTCAATCGCGCCCATGTGAGAAGTGTGCCCAGGACGGTGGCCAATGAAGCCAGTCTTTGCATTGTTGTGCGTCGGCGCAGCGAGTTTCATGCTGCGATTTTTTATGGCTCTCATCCGCGAGAAAAAAGGCCCGTCGGGCCAGTCCTTCAAGGTTTATTTCGCGAACTTTAATCCAGTGAGACGACCGGGAGAACTTATCTTTATGAAATCAAGAAAGCGAACGTCAGAAACCGCGAAACGCATGGCGTTGCTGGTATTGATCGCCGCCTTGGCTGCCCCTTCGCACGGGCAGGAAGCCGCGACCCAGGCTCCTGCCGCCAGCGCCAAAGAAGTTCAAGAATTGCGTGAGCTTATTCTCCAGCTAAAAGCCAAGGTCGACCGTTTGGAGAGCGAACAGCAAAAGCAGGGAGCGCCGGCGACCCCGGGCGACAACGGCCCAACTCTGGCCGGCAACACTGCTGCGGCCGCGCCGACCGTTGCCATGGTCCAGGATCCGCTGGCAACAGCCCATGCGGCATTTGCCGCTCCGAGCGGTGGCCAGGCTCTTCCAGCTCAAGAGAAGCAACCCAAAGCCGAGCCATTCGCCTTTGCCGATTTCACCTGGTTGAACGGTAACGCCCGCACCAAAGAGGTGCCGCTCGATACCAAGTTCTTTACTCCGGAAATTCGGGCCGATATCGCCTATATCTACGACTTTAATCATCCCAAGGACGATACGATTGGCGGATCAAGCGAGGTATTTCGGGCGCAGGAATTCCAGGTCACCCAGCTCGGAGTCGGTGGCGATTTTCACTTCGACAACGTTCAGGCGAGGCTGATGACGCAGTTTGGCATGTATTCCGCCACCACGCCGCGGAATGACGCCAGCCCCGCGCGGGGCAACTGGGATCTCGATACGGCTTACCGCTATGTTTCCGAGGCCTACGGCGGATATCACATTAACGCTCTGCATGGAATCAACGTGCAGGCGGGAATTTTCATGTCCTACGTCGGCCTCTTCAGTTATTACAACTTCGACAACTGGGCCTATCAACCCTCTTATGTTTCGTCTAATACCCCGTGGTTCTTCAATGGGATGCGGGTGCAGATTTTCCCGACGGAACATTTGAAGATCGAGCCGTGGTTCATCAACGGATGGCAATCTTACGGGCGATTCAATAACCGCCCGGGTTTCGGGATGCAAATCTTGTGGCGGCCGAACGGCTCCTGGTCGATCCTGGGAAACCAGTACTTCTTGGGTGAGGACGCGCTGAACACCCCGGGTCGGGTACGCTATCACACCGACGACAGCATCGAGTACAAGTATTACGACAAGCCGGACAACTTCGTCGATAAGGCTGCCTTCTCGCTCACCGGCGATTTGGGTTGCGAACACGGCGGCGGAGTAAGTTGCTACGGCGATTCTGCGAAGGGGCCCAAGCAGGACTTCCTAGGTTTCATGGTCTACAACCGCCTGTGGTTCCACCGCGACCGCTACGGGCTGACGCTGGGCGGCGGCAGGATCAACAATCCAGGACGCTATCTGGTGCTGCTGCCTCCGATCAATGGCGCGACAGCCGCTTCCGGAACGCCCTACTTCACTGAGAATCCCGGCGACCCGTACAAGGCGTGGGACGCTTCCGGCACGATTGATTACATGCCCAGCCAGTACCTTACCTTCCGCTGGGAGTTCGACCATCGAGCGGCGAGTGTCCCGTATTTCACCGGGCCTGGAGGCATCACGCCCTCGGGCGGTAACAGCGGTCCGCCGGGATCGATCGTGCCCGGTTTCACTCCCGATCTGCGTAAGATCGAAAACCGGATCAACATGGCTCTGATGGTCAAGTTCTGAAACTGTCTGGAGACGTGATGCTCAGACCAGAATCAAGTCGGAAGACTTTCTCACGCGTGGGAGCTATAAGTGTGGGATATGAACCCCTACTTATCTGCTTCCCACCTCGGTGCGTGGCTTCGAAGCCGCGTCTTAAATGCATTGTGCATTCTCGCGTTGCTGCCCACCTACGCACCTCGCGTTCATGCGCAAGAGATGGCTTCCGCTCAGACCAGCGGGCCAGCAGCAACGCCGCAGTCGAATCAGGAATTGCAGCGGCGCGTGGATCAGCTTGAGAGGGATGTGAGCGACTTGAGGAAACTTGTGAGAGAGCTTCAGTCAACCACGGTGGCGCCGCAGACTGGTCAGGCTGCAATGAATGTTGCGGTCGCAGTCGAGCGCGAATCGCCTGCGGACCCGGCTCCTCTGCCAGCATCCGGCTCACGGGCCCAGACTGCGACACCAGTGCAGACAGTCGTGAGTGCAGAAGACCGAAAAACTCTCGATTATTTGCGCGGCACCACAATCGACCTGGGGATTGACGGCTATTACGCCTATAACTTCAATGCTCCGGTGGGGCGGGTGAACCTGCTGCGCGCCTATGACGTGCTCAGCAACGAAATCAGCTTGAACCAGGCCAGCGTGATCTTTGAGCATGCCCCCGACGTGGCCGGGGGACGCCGCTGGGGCGGCCGCGTGGACCTGCAGTTCGGCCAGGCCACCGACACGCTGCAAGGCAATCCCTCGAATGAGCCGCGGCCCGATATCTACCGCAACATTTTTCAGGTGTACGGCAGCTACGTTGCGCCGCTGGGGAAAGGTCTGAGCCTGGATTTTGGCAAGTGGGGAAGTTCCATTGGGCTCGAAGGCAACTACACCAAGGATCAGATCAATTATTCGCGGTCCTATTGGTTTACCTTCCTGCCCTTCTACCACATGGGCGTCCGCGCCACTTACGCCGTCAACGACTCACTCGCCCTGAACTATTGGGTCGTGAACGGCACCAATCAAGTGGAAGCCACCAATGGTTTCAAAGACGAACTATTCGGCTTTACCGCCAAGCCGCGAAAGGCCATTAACTGGACCGTGAACTACTACCTGGGTCAAGAGCATCCGGATCGAATTGTGGTTCCATCGGCCAGCCCGATTCCGGTCCAACCCGGTCTGAGTTTTCAGGCGATTCGCCCTGCCCCGGACGGACGGCTGCACATCTTCGACAGCTACGTGACTTGGCAGACCACGCCCAGACTGAGTTTCGCGCTGGAAGGCGATTACGTGATCGAACGGGAATGGCAAAATGCCGCTCCCGGACATTCATCAGCTCCTTCTCATACCGACGGCGGGGCGGCTTATGCGCATTATCAGCTCAGGCCCAAGTGGGCGCTGGCGGCGCGCGCGGAGTATCTGTCTGATCGCGGAGGACTATTTAGCGGCCTGAATCAGGCATTGAAGGAATCCACGGTCACTCTCGACTACAATCTGGCTGAGGGATTTCTGATGCGGTATGAGTGGCGGCGTGATTTCTCCAACCAGCCCTCATTCTTGACCGATGTCCAGGGCGTTCTCAGCAAACAGCAGAATACGGCAACGCTCGGGCTAGTCTGGTGGTGGGGTCGCAAGCAGGGTTCGTGGTGAGACGCAGTTTTTGGGAGGGGATGTGCAGGACATTCTCTTTATAGCAATTACGATTCTGTTTTTCGGACTGTCGGTTGCCTATGTTCGCTTCTGCGACCGGATTCGCTGAGCGGATTGAGAGGAAATGTCATGAGTTTGGAATCGGTCGTCATGCTGGCAGTGAGCGTTCTGCTGATGATTTATCTGCTGTATGCCCTTTTGCGGCCGGAGAAATTCTAGGCGATGACGGCGAATGGCTGGCTCCAGATCCTTCTATACCTCGCGCTGATCCTTGCAGTCACGAAACCGCTCGGTGTGTTCATGGCGAGAGTATTCAATCGTGAGCGCACATTTCTCGATTTTGCGGCTCGTCCTCTTGAGCGCCTGCTCTATCGCGTCACGGGAGTAGACGAGGACCATGACATGCGCTGGACAGAGTACGCTGTCGCCATGCTGTTGTTCAGCGGCGTCTCCATGCTGCTGCTCTACTTGATCGAGCGCCTGCAACAGTTCCTGCCTTGGAACCCACAGAAGTTTGGCGCCGTGTCTCCAGTCCACCTGGCGTTCAACACGGCTGCATCATTCACCACTAACACCAATTGGCAGAACTATTCGGGCGAAAGCACGATGAGCTATTTCACCCAGATGGCTGGGCTGGCTTACCACAATTTCACGTCGGCCGCTGTGGGGATCGCGCTGGCGATTGCTTTTGTTCGTGGCATCGCTCGCAGGGAAAAAGACACCATCGGCAATTTCTGGGTCGATATGGCGCGCGCGACGCTTTGGATTTTGCTGCCCATGTCTATCCTGGGCGCGCTACTTCTGGTTTCGCAAGGCGTGGTTCAGAACCTCAGACCATATGACACGGTGAAGCTAGTCGAGCCACAACAGGTGCAGAAAGCCGGCCCCGATGGGAAAACGGTGACGAGCACCGTGACCGACCAGACCATCGCGCAAGGCCCTATCGCTTCTCAAGAGGCGATTAAAGAGCTGGGTACCAACGGTGGCGGATTTCTCAATGCCAACAGCGCTCATCCGTTTGAAAATCCCACGCCTTTGAGCAATTACCTGGAGATGCTGTTTATTTTCGCCATCCCCGCAGGATTGACCTACACCCTTGGCCGAATGACCGGCTCACAACGCCACGGATGGGCAGTTTGGGCCGCGATGGCGCTGTTGTTCCTCGCCGGAGTGACCACGGCCTATTGGGCGGAAGCCGGCGGCAACCCGTTGTTGCACGGAGTGGACCAACACGTGAGCCGCGCCCAACCCGGC
>Ga0335079_10006107_pt1 | contig 13772 bp, 9 predicted proteins | sample Lox_Sample_33_FD_206719 | JGI IMG/M metagenome (GOLD analysis project Ga0335079, IMG submission 206719) | Soil microbial communities from Loxahatchee National Wildlife Refuge, Florida, United States - Lox_Sample_3.3 | ecosystem: Environmental > Terrestrial > Soil > Wetlands | place: USA: Florida... | reverse complement strand
GACACTTTCTGTGACCGCCCCGAGCTCCAGTTGGATATTCAAGGCGTTCGCCTGTTCTGCGATCAGCCCAACGTTGTCGAGAACCTTCTTCTTGAAGCCGGCCTTCTCCACCGTGACCGAATACCTGCTCGGAGGTAGTCCGGAAAAGTTGTAGATTCCATCCGCATTGGTCGTGGCGACCAGCGTCTGGTTCGTTTGTTGGTTCTTTAGTGTGACAGTCGCTCCCGAAACTACCGCTCCTTGCGGGTCCGTTACCACGCCCTGAATCGAAGCGCGATACTGTGCATGCGCCTCTGGCAGGAGGAAGCACAGGCACGCGAGAACTAAGACACCTCTACATACATTCCTCATGACGTTCATCGTTCACCCCTAAAATTGAGCTCAGGACGGTAACGTTACCTGGCTCAGCTAAATCGGTTAACTACTGATGTCCTGGACTATAGCCATCGGAATCTCTGTTGTCAACGATTCTTAATTTTGATACTTGTCCCTCGGCAAGTGCCGGGGAAATCTGTTTCCGGACGGCCGCTGATCCCCGCGGATCTTGCTGTTGATGGATGATCATGATGCAACGCCGGCGAATTTCCCGGCTGGGCTTCTTTCGAGAATTCGAGGCCCGATGATCAAGATGCTTCGTCTGCCTGTTTTGTCGCCCGATCCTTCGGCCGCCCTTGACTCCTCTCCGATTGATGCGAACCTCTCGTTCCAAAAAAACGAAAGGCGCCCGCTGCTCCGGACGCCCTTCCTTATGTTCTGTTGGCTGCTCGCCCTTAAGGTTTCAAATGTGGCGAGGCCTGCTGCAGCCGGTTGATCAACGCCTGCGCTTCCTGTGGCGCAAACGACTTGGGCTCGGCGATGATGTGCGCCACGCTCATGTCCTGCCCGTAGAGATTTTTGTTTGCCCTGCCGTCTGGCCGCAATGTCGAGCCTTGGAGCGAAATCCCCGCGAACACCCCTCTCGCTCGCGAATAGCTCAGCATCTCCGCCCGCATGTACGCGTCCGTATCCGCGGAAGCCGTGCGTCCCTTCGGCCCGGCCGCGACGGTCGCATCCGCGCCGAGCTGCACTTTGCTCCCCATCAGGCTGTCTGCTCCGCGGTTATTCATTACCAGGATAACGAAGTCCGTGGCCTCGCCGCCGATTTGGAAGCCGATGCTCCCGCCTTCCAGCGCGTACATCGCCGGCGCTCCCCATGGTCCCGTATAATCCTTCCCGGTGCGGCAGACCATCACGCCGCGTCCGTAGCTTCCGCCGACAATGAACGCCGCCTTCATCACTGACGGCATCACGACCACGCACCTCGCCTTATCCATCAGGTCCTGCGGAATGTCGTCCGGCACATCCAGGATTTCCTTCATCACCATTCCGGCGTTTACCAGCCGTGCTTTCTCATCGTTGGCGTTATCGGGCCGACCTGCTGCGGTCAGTCGGCCGGCAAAAGCCAGGGGCCCCAGAAGCAGCGAACACGCTGCCACTATTTTCCATCGCTTCATTGATCTTTCCTCCTCATCCGTTGGATGCTGTTTTTCTTCATCGTGCGGCGCTGGGAGGCCGAATTTTGGGCGGGTTGGGATCCTGTCAACCAGGCACGATTATATCGTGTATTGTATCGTATTGCGATAGAAAAATGTCTCTGCCTGCCCACTGCTTCGAGGCTACGGCGTGGTCCGCACAGGCCGGTCGTATCCAGTCATCTCCAGATAGCCAACGCCCGCGATTCTCTCTTGTCGTCGTGCGCCGCTCAGTTGGATCGCTCCTTCCCAGTAATTCGGCGCCAACCCGCTCGTTCCCGTCATCTCCTGCGAAGCCAGTGGCGTGGCCGCGTTCAATTCGAACCCCAGCTTCGGCACGGAGATCTTCCACTCGATCGGATAGATCGCCTGTGTCGCCGCGCTCGTCCATGTCCGTCCCGCGGGCCCCATCTGAAAATCGCTCGCGCTCAAATGTTCCGTTCTTCCGCTCGCCTCCACAAACGTTCCCGCGGAGAATCGGTCAATCGTTCCGTTTTTTCTTCGAATGCGAAACAGCATCAGTTCCGTTTTGTCGTCCAGTTGAATGCTCATCCAGTCCCATCCCGCCTGGTCCGCATCCAGTTGGTGCGTGAAAAATTCGTGATCCATCCACGCCAGCCCGCTCACCGCGAATTTCTTTCCGCGCAGCGTGATTTCGCCACTCGTGTCCAGCCGCGTCAATGAAATGTAATGCGAAGCTCGCCCCGCTCCTTCCGCCTTCTGGCTCACGCCGTTTACTCCTTCGATCACCGGCGGCTTCTCCGAACGCAGCGTGAAATGCAGCGAAAATTCATTGCTCACCGCTTCCAATTTCTGCTCCCCGCCTTTCCATGCGAGCTTCCAGTTGCCATTCCATATGCGTCCTTCTTTTTCGCTCGCGCCCGCAATTCGCGGCCCTGCGCGGTTCAGCCGCTCCGCGCGATAGAACTTTCCGCCGTCCAGATCGCTCAGCGCCAGATGCGCCAGATACAAATCCCGCACTTCCCATGTGCTCGGCTTCCCGGCCCCGCGGCTTACCCCTTCGCGGAAAAACGTCAGCTCGAATCCGAATCGCCTTCCGTCCGCCGTCTTCACATTTCCCGTCGTGTACCACCACTCCGTCTGGTAATCCGGATGATCGAAATAATCCCGTGGAAATTCATAGTGGTATCCCGGCAGCGCTTCCTTGTAATGCACTTGCCCTGAAGGCCCGCTCAACAACAACAGCACAATCGCCGCCGCCCTACTCCTCATGTACGGCCTCGAGCGGGTTCATCCGCACCGCCACGCGTGCCGGATAAAATCCCGCCACCACCGTTGCCGCGTAAACCACTGCCAACGCTCCCAGCAGCACCGCCACGGGCCAGTGAAACTGAATCGTCCATCCGAACGACTGCTTGTTGATCACGAAAATCAAAATCAGCGAAAGCAAAAATCCCAGCGCCACTCCCGCCGCGTTCGCCAGCAGCCCCAGCAGCGCCGCTTCCGCTAGTATGATCTTTCGAATTTGGCGGCCCGCCGCGCCCAAATATCTCAACAGGCCCATTTCGCGTTTCCGGTCAATCACCAGCGCCAGCAGCGCTCCCGCCACTCCCATCACCGCCACGAGCACCGCGATGGCTTCGAGCGCGTAAGTAATCGCGAACGTCTGGTCGAAAATCTTGATCGCCTGCGCCCGCAAATCCCGGTTCGAAAAAATCAGCACGCGATAATTCGCCGATACCCTCTGAAGTTCTTCCCGCACGCTCGCCGCCTCGAAGCCCGGCTCCACGTACACCGCCAAGTTCGATGGCGCGGGATCGGGCAAATACCGGAGCATCACGCCGCGGTCCATCAGGATGTACCCGCGCTCGCTCGAATAGTCGTAGCAGACGTCCGCCACGCGAAAACTCTCCACTTTCTCTCCCATCGCCACGTGTATCGTGTCTCCCGCCTTCACGTGATGCTTGTTCGCAAATGGCTCGCTCACAATCACCGTCTTCGTTCCGCGTAGCTCGCGCAGAACTTCCGGCGTAGGCCTTCCGGAAAGCAAATCGGACTCGTGGTGCAATTCAGGATTCTTCAAATCGGCTCCCAGCAATTCCGCCGGCATCCCCTCGTAGCTGATTTCGTACGCGCGCAACCCCTCTACCGCTTCCACGCCTTCCACGTGCGCGATCTTCTCCGCCAGTTCCGGCGATATCGTCGGATGCCGCTCCGCGCCCGGCGCTCCCGCTGGGCGAATATACAAATCCGCCGGCAGTTCGCTTCCCATCCACTGCACTACCGTTTCCCGGAAGCTCCCCACCATGATTCCCACCGCCGTCATCATCCCCACTGCCGTGCACAGCGCCCCGACAAGCACCGAAGTTCGCCGCAGCGAAGCACCCAGGCTCCGCGAAGCCAAAGCTGCTTCCACTCCATAAAGTTTTCTTAGCCAGCTTGTGCAGATCCTGGTGGTCGCATCCACGAATGCCGGAATCGCCAGCACCATCGCCGAAATCACCAGCAGCGCCGCCACATAGCCGAGCACCGGCTTGCCTCCGATTGCCGGCCCACGCGAAGCCGCTGCCGCGCTCGCCGCCAAAATCACGGCGATCAACAAATCGCGCATCTTGTGCACGCGAAACAAATATTCGCGTCTTCCCCGCGCCATCGCCTCCGCTGGAGGAATCAGTGCCGCTTCTCTCGCCGGCGAATACGCGCTCACCACCGCAATGCCGATTCCAATTCCCAGCGCTAGCAAAACCGCGCTCGCACTCAATGCAATCGCTCCCGGCCGGCTGCTCACATAAAGCGCATTCACGGTCGCGCCCATCAACCTCACCGCGCCTGTTGCCATCACTCGCCCCAGCGGCACTCCCAGGACTGCTCCCGCCAGCCCGATCACCGCTGCCTCTCCCATAAACGCGCCCAGAACAGCGCTGCGGCTCGCTCCCAGCGCGCGCACAATCCCAATATCCGCGCGCCGCCGCACCACGCTCACCGAAATCGTGTTGTAGATAAGAAACGCGCCCACCGCCAGCGCAATCGTGCTCAGCAATTCCAGGTTCCACCGGAACGCCGCAAGCATTTTCCGGTTTTCTTCCGTCGCCGTCCCTGTCGCGCGCACCGCGATTCCTGCGGGAAGAATTTCCTCGACACGTTTCCGCCATTCCTCCGCTCCTGGTCTTTCCGGTACCTTGAGCAGGATTCGATCCACGCGACCGGTGCGGCCCAGCGCCCTTTGCGCAACTTCAATGTCTATCACGATCGCCTCTTCGTTCCCTCCGTTGTCCGGGAACGTCCCCTGCACTGTGTACGTTTTCTCGCGGTCGTTGATCACCAGGTCGAGCCTGTCGCCTGCCTTGTGCCCCAGGCTCTCTCCAATCCAAATACTCTTCCTGTCGCCCAAGGCGCGCAAAAAGGTTTTGGAGGTTTCAGAATCCCCGTTCGCCTTCTCGGAATTCTCGCCTTCGAATAGCTTTTCTCCTTCCGCTACCACATCAATTCCAACCAGCGGCACGCTGCGCTTCGTTTCGGCAATCAACGCAGTGCCCTCGACTCGCGGCGAGACCTCAATAGGGAAGGGAAGCGTCGCCAGCTTTCCTACAATCTCTTCCGGGACTCCTCCCACCGCCGTCACTTCCAGTTGAGAATTGCCCGCCAGCGTTTCCATCGAGGTGTGAAACGATCCCGTTGCCGCCTCCCCCGCCAGCTGAATCGCCAACACCACTGCCACCCCCAGCGCCACCGCGAGAATCGTCAGTCCCGTCCGCGCCCGCTCTTTTCCGAGCGGCCTCACCATCAACCGGTAAAACAGCTTCCACTTCGCCACTTCCGCTCCTCTGCTCATTTCATCGCCGCAAAATCTCCGCAATCCTTCCGTCCCTCAACTTCACCACAACGTCCGCAAGCGCCGCGGCTTCCGCACTATGCGTGGCCATCAACGTTGCCGTCTTCTGTTCGCGCGTGAGCCTCCGCAGCAACTCCAGAATCGTTGCGCCAGTGGCATTGTCTAAATTTCCAGTCGGCTCGTCCGCCAGTAGGACTTTCGGCGAATGCACTAGCGCCCGCGCAATCGCCACGCGCTGCATCTCTCCGCCGGAAAGCTGATGTGCCAATCGGTTTTCCAACCCAGCAAGCTCCGCCCATTCCAGCCGCTCTCGCGCCGCTTCTCGCGCATCCGCTCTTCCCGCCAGCAGAAGCGGCAATTCTACGTTCTCCACCGCGGTCAGCGTGTGCAGCAATTGGAACGACTGAAACACGAATCCGATTTTCTCGCGTCGCAGTCGCGTCAGTTCTCCATCGTTGCTATTGGAAGTCCTTGTCCCGTCCACGATCACTTCGCCGCTAGTCGGAAAGTCCATCGCGCCCGCCAGATTGAGCATCGTGGATTTTCCGCATCCGCTTCGTCCCACAACGGCAACGAATTCCCCCGCTTCCACCCTCAGTGTCACGCTATCCAGTGCCCGGACTCTCTGCCCGTCGCTCTGGTACTCCTTCACCACGTTTTGCAGTTCCAGAATGGCCATTTGCTCTCGCTTTACCTGCCGCGAACAAGCGGCACTCTGATGTTACCTGCATCGCCCTGCATGCGCTTACAATGCTCCGGGAGGAATTCGCATGGTTCGGTATGCTCGACGTTTCGCTACGCTTCTGATTACTTCCGTCCTCTGCTCCGTCTCCGTTTTTGCCGAAGGTTGGCAGCACATTGGCAAAGTTCAGAAAGTGGAAAAGCTTCCCGACGGTGTCGAGCTGACCGCCGGCAAAACCAAAGTCCGCATCACCGCGTTTCGCGACGGCATCGTCCGCGTGCGCGTCGCTCCTACTGGAATTTTCCCCAAGGATTTCTCCTGGGCCGTGATCGAATCGCCTCAACCCCCTCCCGTGAAAATTGACGAAAGCAAGGAAGAAGTGCGTATGACTGCGGGCAGCGTCGTCGTGCGCGTGCAAAAAGCGCCGCTTCTGATTGACTTTCTCGACGCTTCGGGAAACGTTCTTCTCGCCGATGACGCGGCGTTGCCCATGGCCTGGGATGGCGACCAGGTTCACGTGTGGAAGGAAATGCCCCAGGACGAAAATTTCTACGGCCTCGGCGATAAAGCCGGTCCCATGAACCGCCGCAATCGCGCTTTCACCATGTGGAATACCGATGAATTCGGCTGGCAGGAATCCTCCGATCCGCTTTACAAAACCATTCCTTTTTTCATCGGCGTTCGAAACACGAAAGCCTACGGTCTCTTTTTTGACAACACCTGGCGCAGCAGCTTCGATTTCGGTAAGGAAGGCCGCGATTATTTTTCTTTCGGCGCGGAAGGCGGCGAAATCAACTATTACTTCATCGCCGGTCCGGAACCGAAAAAAATCGTCGAAGCCTACACTGCGCTCGTCGGCCGCGCGCCGCTGCCTCCGCTCTGGACCCTCGGATACCAGCAGAGCCGCTACAGCTACTATCCGGAATCGCGCGCCTACGAAATCGTCAAGAAAATGCGAGACGACAAAATTCCCTGCGACGCCATTTATTTCGACATTGATTACGAGCAGGGCTACGCTCCTTTCAGCATCAACCGCGAATATTTCCCTCATTTCGAGCGCATGATTAACGACTTCAGGCAACAGGGTTTCCATTCCATCGTGATCGTGGATCCGCACATCAAGAAAGATCCGAATCACGGTTACTATCCCTACGATTCCGGAATGCAAAACGACGTCTTCGTGAAAAATCCCGACGGCTCCGTCTTTGTCGGTTCCGTCTGGCCCGGCCCCAGCGTTTTTCCGGATTTCACGCTCACGCGCGTGCGCGACTGGTGGGGCGGACTGTTCAAGAATTTTCTTGGCATGGGCGTTGCCGGCTTCTGGAACGACATGAACGAGCCCGCGCTGTTTTTAACGCCTACGAAAACCATGCCGCTCGACGTTGTTTTCCGTCTGGATGACGGCACGACGATTCCGCAAGCGGAAGCGCACAACATTTTCGGCATGCAAAATGTCCGCGCTACTTACGACGGCGTTCGCAGGCTGCTCCCCAACGAACGTCCCTTTGTTTTGACGCGCGCCGCGTATTCCGGAACCGAACGCTACGCCGCCACCTGGACGGGGGACAACAGCAGCACGTGGAATCACATCAAGATGAGCACCCCCATGCTCCTGAGCATGGGAATTTCCGGCTACGGTTTTGTCGGCGACGACATTGGCGGCTTCGCAGGGTCGCCGCAAGCCGATCTGCTCACGCGCTGGTTCGAGGTCGGAGCGTTCAATCCCATCTACCGCGACCACACGGCAAAAGGGACGGCGAACCAGGAGCCGTGGGTGGACGGTCCGGAACAGGAAGCCATCCGCAGAAAATATATCGCATTACGATATACTCTCCTGCCGTACATCTACACTTACGTGGAAGAGATGAGCCGCACGGGAATTCCGCTGATGCGCCCCGTGTGGCTCGATTTTCCGAAGGACGAAGCCGCTTACGGCGACGACCGCGATTTTCTTTTCGGCCCCGATCTTTTCGTCGCGCCCGTCACCACGGAAATGCAGGACGCGGAAGAAATTCATCTGCCTCCCGGCGACTGGTACGATTTCTGGACGACCGAAAAACATTCCGACAAGAACCAGATTTCGCTGCATCCCGCGCTCGAGGAAATGCCGCTGTATGTGCGGGCGGGAGCGATCCTCCCCATGGAGCCGGTGGTACAAAGCACCAGCGACAAGCCGGACGGCCCACTCGAGGTGCGCGTCTATCCCGGAAGCGATTGTCACGGCTATCTGTACCAGGATGACGGCCATACGTTTCAGTACGAGAAGGGCGAAGTCCTTCGCGTGAGTTACGCTTGCCAGGCCACTGCGAGCGGCGTGAGCGTGATGAGCACGATCGAGAAGCAAGCCTACCAACCGTGGTGGTCGAACGTGGAAGTCACCGTGTACGCTGCGCCGCGGCTCCCGAGGGAAGTGCGCGTGGACCATTCGGTGGTTCACGAGTGGCGCTACGACGACAAACGTCACACGGTGATTGTCCCGGTTTCCGACGCGCTGCGGAACTGGTCGGTGCAGATTCTCTATTGAAAGATCGCATCTGCAACGTCAGTTGAGCGAATAAATCGTGAGCGATTCAGCCGGAGCGTTAATCTTCAGCCGGCTGGTTTGCGCCTCCAATCTTGCCGAGCCATACAGCAAAGTGAAATCCTGCGCGCCGGAAGCGGGAGTGAATTCGGTCGGAACGTCCAGGGCGCGAGAATCCTTGGAATTGTTGAAGATGACGAGAATTTTTTCTTCATCGGTTTGACGCAAAAAAACATAGCTCTGATCGTCGGAAAATAGGCTCCAGAGGCGTCCCGAAGAGAGCGCGGGATTGCGGCGGCGCACATGCAGGAGAGCGCGCACGGTCGCGAAAATATCCTGCTGCTGCTGCGTGCGGCCGGATTCGAGAAATGCGTCTTTCGGATCGCCCGGAAAGCCGCCGGGAAAATTGCGGCGATTATCTGGATCGGCGCCGCCGAGCATGCCGATTTCGTCGCCGTAATAGAGCTGCGGAATCCCCCGCAAAGTGAGGACGAGGCCGTAGGCGAGCTCGAGTTTTTGTGGAGAGCTGCAGGGAACGCTCGAAAAGCGCGGGACATCATGATTGCCGAAAAAATCCACGAGATTTTCCGGATGAGGGTAGAGGCCGTCCTGGCGAAGGATTCCCGCGATGCGTCCCGCGGGAGCGCCGAAGAGCAGAACGTCACGAAGGGCGAAAAAAAGCGGGTAATCGAAAACGGTGGAGAGACCGGTGTCCACGCCGTCCCAATCCTTCTTGCCCCCGACGAAAAAGGAAGTGATCTCCGGATTGGGATGGAACACTTCGCCGATCGTCGAGAGACCGGGATAGACACCATGAAGGCCGGCGGTCCAGCCGGACCAGAATTTGCGCGAGACATAGGGAACAGTGTCCACGCGAAAACCATCGAGGCCCGAGGACTCGATCCACCAGATGCTGTTTTGCAGAAGGTATTGCTGGACGACGGGATTTTCCGTATTGAGATCCGGAAGGATGCCGAAAAACCAACCGTCGGTGAGATTGCGGCGGAGGCTTTGCGGAGCGTGGGGATCGGCGAGCGCTTCAAATGGATCGTTGCCGATGGGTTCGTGTTGCTCGATGCCATAGAAGGAAGATTTGACGGGAGAGAACGAATCGAGATGTTTTTGCGGAGTGCCGTGAAACCAGTCCGGCAGCGGAGGATTTTCGACCCAAGGATGATGAGGGCCCACATGATTGGGAACGGCGTCGAAGAAAATCTTGATGCCCTGCTTGTGGGCAGCGGCGACGAGGTCCTGATAATCGGCGAGCGAGCCGAGATGAGGATCCACGGCGTAGAGGTCCACGGCGCCATAACCGTGATAATCCTGCGCGGCGCCATTCTTAACGATAGGGGTGAGCCAGAGGGCGGTGACGCCGAGATCCTTGAGATAGGGCAGATGCTCGCGGATGCCGCGGAGATCGCCGCCGTGATAGGCGCGGGGATTCGTGCGGTCGTAAGTGCCGGGAGCGCTGGGAGGCGGATCGTTCGAGAGATCACCATCGGCGAAGCGGTCCGGCATGATGAGATAAAGAGCATCAGAAGGCGAGAGACCTTGATAACGGCCAGCGATGGGCTGGCGCGGAGCGAGAGGCAATTCAAAGGAAGTTTTGCCGTGCGGAGTGTTGATGCGACAGACGAGCGTGCCGGAAAGAGTGGCATCACCGATCTTGAGCCAGATGAAAAGATAATCGCCCCGGCCGGAGGATTGGGTGTGCTCGACGATGACTTGGGGAAGATTGCAGCCGACGTCGATGGCTTGAAGATTGTGGCCATAGACCAGAAGCATGAGATCGGGTGTGAGATGAATCCACCAGTTGGGCGGCTCGATCTTCGTGATGACGGGAGCGTAGGGAGAAGGAGGCTCCTGTGCGTGGAGTGGCGACGCAATGATGAGCGAAGCCATGAGGAGAAGAATCGTAAGGATGACTTGGGAGATTTGGCGAACCGTTAGATTGCGCATGACCCAAGAAGGATAAAGAAAGAAGGAGCGGAGAGCCAAGAGGATACGAGCGTGCGGCTGGTGGGATGAGCGGGAACGAAACTGGTTAACAATTTCCGGGGGACGCCTCCTTTTTTCGGATGTGTGGCAGACACAAGCGTCATAAGTCCTTTGTTTTTGCATGTGCGGCAGGGCAAAAAACTCGCGGCGGCGTTTTGCGCAACCGAGGCAAGTATCGAAATTAGAGGTCTTAGGTTGAAAGTTGAAGGGAAGGAAACCCCCTCCCCGGCCGTCATGCCGGAAAGAGTGCGCAAGCGATTGAAAATGCAGAGGTTGTTGGTGCGCCGTCGCGCGCGAGAGTGCGTAACCCACTGAAGGAAAAGGAGTTGGATGGCAATCCCGCGATGCAGGAAAACCTCCTGCGGGACGTTGGAGGGAGAATTGACGCTTGGGTTGTTCGCAGAAGGGCAGGCGAGGACCGAATTTCATACACTACGATAGCACGTAAAAGTTACTTTGTCAATAGATTACTTTTATGGTACCGGTTCGAACAAGAACAGCGAGCAGGGAGGGGAAGAAATTGAAAAGATGGAACTTGCTGCGCCATGTGTCGTAGCTCGGAGGATGTGCGGAGCGGGCATTCATGGATGAGATGGACCAACCCTCAGAAGAGAAAGTGCCGGTCCGTCGCCTCAATGGACGGCCTGCGCGAGTGGCGGGCAGGGACCGAGGGGAAGAGGTCGTCGTGAACGAACGCCTTGACAGATGGGCGCGTTCGGGAGAAATAGTACATCCCAGAATGGCGCCCTGAGGGAAGGCGCCAGGAGCGCGGCGAACTACTTTGAAGAATTTGCCGTGATGGGACGGCGGCGCGAAGACATTGAACCGCCAGGAGGGGACAGATGGCGAACATTGCGGGATTTTGCACGAAATGCGGGAGTCCGCACGAGAGCGGGCAAGCGTTTTGCATGAAATGCGGGGCGAGCGTGGGAACGGGTTCACCGGCAGGTCCGGCCGCCCAGCAAGCACCGGCAGCGAGGCCAGCAGCGCCAGCAGCAACTCCTCCTGCGGCCGCGGCGCCAGTGAGTGCGGCACCCGCGATGGCGGCGCCTGCGGCGAAGAAGGGCGGCGGGACACTAATCAAGGTGCTGCTGGGGCTGGCGGTTGTGTTCGTGCTGTTCGTGGTAGCGGCGATCGCAGGAATTTGGTATGTGGGGCATCGCGTGAAACAGAAGATGGCAAGCCTGGGATTGAACCAGGACAATACGTCTCAGACCCAAACGAGCACAGTGGGAATGAACTTGTGCTCGTGGCTGAGCAATGCGGAAGTGAGCCAGGCGGTAAAGGCAGAGATCGTGAGGGCGGAACCGCCGGAGGGCGGAGATCCGGGATGCACGTACAGCGCAAAAGGTGATCCGGGAGACTTTACGGCAAAACATGCGACGCTTTTGATGGGGAAAAACGCGGACAAGAACGCGCAGGCCCAAATGGAAAATATGGGAAAGAGCTTCTTCCGGAACGAAGAGCAACAAGGAGGAGCGAATCCTTCGGAGCATCCCGGAGAAACGCCGGTGTTCCAATTCTCGATGGACACGAGCGGCAACGCGATGGCGACGATGAAATTGACAGAGAAGATGATGGGCGCACTAGGACCGGCAGGAGGGCAGATGGTTCCCGGGGTGGGGGATGAGGCGTTTCAGACGGGCGGAGTGATTCTGATGGTGAGGAAAGGGAACAAGCTGGTGAAGATCATGTACATGATGTGTCCGTGTACAACGGACGATGTGCTGCCGCTGGCGAAGAAGATTGTGGATTCGATGTAACCCCAGGAATCAGGCCGCTGCATTACCAAGCGACACAGGCGAGTGACGCAGAAGTTTGCCCGACGAGACGAACCGATCCTGGCAGTGGACTTTCTCGAAAGACCAGGATTCTACTCATTAAAAAAGCGCACGAAGCCTGCGGCATGCCCTGGCGATGCCACAAATCTAAACGAGTTCAGCGAAAAACCAATTGGCCGAAGGCGGAGGGGACGTGGAAGTCTGGTTGCGGAGTGTTGGTTGGACGCCAAGAAGAATAGAAGCGGGGCTCGGAGGCGCCTTCGACGCGGAAGAAATTGACGCGCCAGGATGATCCCGGATTGAAAGCAGGCGCGAGAGAAGGCATGGGGATGGCGAGTTCGGCGAACCAGAGTTTTTGCGCGTCGCTGCGATGGGCGCGGCACTTCATGCCGCTGTCGGGATCGAGCTTTTCGTTGGGGCGGATGTCGAGATCAATCCAGAAGCCGTTGGGGCTGACTTCGAATTCGAAATAGCGGCGGGGGACGGAAGGATCGGGTTGGAGGAAGACTTCGGCGACGTCGCGGTCCCAGAGAAGGTCGCGACGGCCGGAAGGATCGGCGTCGGGAAAAACAGTGATGGTGCGATAGCGGCAGCGGAAACGGAGAAAAAGAGTCTCCGGAGTCCAGAGAAGACCAACCTCGGTTTCGCGGTGAGGATCGGGATTTTTGCCTTGCCAATCCGTGTTGAAGAGGATGGCGGGAACAGAGTTCCAGGCAGGCGCGGGCGGAAAGCCTTCGGAGTCGAGCGCGTCTTTGAATCGAATGGCAGTGGCTAGGCCGTCGAGAGACATGACAAACGCAGGGAGATATTGCCATGGAATAGAGCAAGCGGCCAGCAAAGAAGAAGGCGCAGACTCTTTGCGCACGCGATGCGCGATGATTGGCCAGGGCGCGCGGGGCGCGTGCTAGGATGCGAAGGATAGCTCCGAAAATGCGCGGGAATTTCCGCGGAGGGCAGGAACATTGTGGATACACCGAATGCAGATGAGTATTTGACGCAGCGGCGGAAGCGGAAGCCGGAAGAATTCGAGTTCGTGAAGGTGAGGTTGGAGGATGGCGTCGCGCAGATGACGCTGAGCCGGCCGGACCACAACCTGCTGAACGAAGCGATGCTGCGGGAGCTGGCGGACGGGATCGAGTACATGGGCGAGCGGGATCAGATCAAGCTGATCCTGCTGGATTCCGCGTGCAAAGTGTTTTGCGGAGGGATCGAGGCCGGGGAGTACACCTCGCAGCGCGTGTTTCAGATGCTGGATGCGTTTCACGCGGTGTTCGCGGCGATGCTGGAAACGGCGAAACCGGTGGTGTGCGTGGTGAACGGGCCGGCGATCGGCGGCGGGGCGGAACTGGCGGCATTCGGAGACCTGGTGATCGCGACGCCAAAGGCGCGGTTCGCGCAGCCGGAGATCTCCATCGGCGTGTTTCCGCCGCTGGCGTCCACGATTCTGCCCTATTTAGTGGGGCCGAAAACGGCGCTGGAGCTGGTG
>Ga0335079_10006103_pt1 | contig 13775 bp, 10 predicted proteins | sample Lox_Sample_33_FD_206719 | JGI IMG/M metagenome (GOLD analysis project Ga0335079, IMG submission 206719) | Soil microbial communities from Loxahatchee National Wildlife Refuge, Florida, United States - Lox_Sample_3.3 | ecosystem: Environmental > Terrestrial > Soil > Wetlands | place: USA... | reverse complement strand
CGCCGCCGCCTTGCTCTTCTGCTGCTGGCCCGTCGCCGGATCGAACTTGACGACGCCGTGATATTTGTCCGCGGCCGCTTCGGCCGGCGCGTAGCCCCGCCCCTTCTGCGTCACCACGTGCACGAGCACCGCGCCGCCGTCTTCGCTCGCCCTGACGTTGCGCAGCACCGGCAGCAGATGGTCGAGATTGTGCCCGTCGATCGGGCCAACATAGAAGAAGCCTAACTCCTCAAACAGCGTGCCGCCGGTGACGAGGCCGCGCGCATATTCCTCGGCCTTGCGTGCGAGCGAAGCGAAGCCGCGCGGGAAGCGACGCGTCATCGCCGCGCCGATGTTGCGCAGGGACCGATAAGGCCGCGAGGAGAGCAGCCGCGAGAGATAGGCGCTCATCGCGCCGACCGGTGGCGCGATCGACATGTCGTTGTCATTGAGGACGACGATGAGCCGCGTCGGCGTCGAGCCCGCATTGTTCATCGCCTCGTACGCCATGCCCGCGCTCATCGCGCCATCACCAATGACGGCGATCACGTCGCGCCGCTCGCCCTTCATGTCGCGCGCCACGGCCATGCCGAGCCCGGCCGAGATCGAGGTCGAGCTGTGCGCGGCGCCAAACGGGTCGTATTCGCTTTCGACGCGGCGCGTAAAGCCGGAGAGCCCGCCGCCTTGGCGCAGCGTGCGGATGCGGTCGCGCCGCCCGGTCAGAATCTTGTGCGGATAGGCCTGGTGCCCGACGTCCCAAATGAGACGGTCATTGGGCGTGTCGAAGACGTAGTGAAGCGCCACCGTCAGCTCGACCACGCCGAGCCCGGCGCCGAGATGGCCGCCCGTCACGGAAACGGCCTCGATCAACTCGTGGCGAAGCTCGTCCGCGACCTGGCGCAGCTCACTCTCCGGCAGGGCGCGCAGATCCACCGGATAGTGGATGCGATCGAGCAACGGCGTCACGGTGGAGTTGTTATCAAGGGCTTCGCGACCTTGGTCGGTCATAGCCTTTCCCTCTTTGGCCCCCGGAAGACGACACTAGTCCCTCGGACGCGGGCTTGGCAAACGACGAGTTGAGCGCCATCTTGCGGTCGTCACGGGTGGGAGCGCGGGTGGTTCGAAAGCGTTTCCCGCTTATGTTTCGAGCCTATAATGTGCCTGCCCTTGCCTGAAATGAGAAGAGCATGCGGGTCGTACTAGCTCAACCGAGGGGGTTCTGCGCCGGAGTCGAGCGCGCGATCGAGATCGTCGAGCGCGCCATCGAGAAGTATGGTCCGCCGATTTATGTGCGCCACGAGATCGTGCACAACCGGCATGTCGTCGAGCGACTCCGCGCCAAGGGAGCGCGATTCGTCGATGATCTCGACGAGATTCCACCGGGATCCGTTACGATCTTCAGCGCCCACGGCGTCTCGAGCGGCGTCGAGGCCGAAGCGAGCGACCGCGAGCTGAGCGTCATCGATGCGACCTGCCCGCTCGTCTCCAAGGTCCACAGCGAGGGCCAGCGCTATGCCGGCCAGGGTCGCGAGATCGTCCTCATCGGCCATCACGGGCATCCCGAGATCGAAGGCACAATGGGCCGAATCGACGGCAAGGTGCATCTCATATCGAAGGCCGAGGAAGTGGCTTCGCTCGAGGTAAGCGATCCGACGAAGCTCGCCTACATCACGCAGACGACGCTCTCGGTCGACGATACGCGGGCGGTAATCGAAGCGCTGCGCCAGCGCTTTCCCACGATCGTCGGGCCCGACACCAAGGATATCTGCTACGCGACGCAGAACCGGCAGCGTGCCGCGCGCGAGCTTGCGCAATCGGTCGACGTCGTCCTGGTGGTGGGCGCCGCCAACAGCTCCAACTCCAATCGCCTGCGCGAGATCGCCGCGGAGCAGGGCGTGCCCGCCTATCTCATCGCCGATGCCGACGCGCTCGACCCGAAATGGCTCGAGAATGCGAAATCGGTTGGCATCACCGCCGGTGCCTCGGCGCCAGCGGAGCTGGTGCAGGAATTGATCGACCGCCTGAGCACGCTCGCCGAAGTCGAGCTTTCGACTCTGCCGGGCATCACCGAGAACGTCCGCTTCCGCATGCCGACCGAGCTGGTCGAGCCCGCGGCGGAGTGACGCAGAACTGAGGGGTAGGATCTTGTCCGTTCCGCTGCACCAAGCGATCCGCGTCGGCGCTTACGTGATGAAGCAGCGCCTCAAAGGCGTCGAGCGCTATCCGCTCGTGCTCATGCTCGAGCCGTTGTTCCGCTGCAATCTCGCCTGCGCCGGTTGCGGCAAGATCGACTATCCGGACGCGATCCTGAATCAGCGGCTCTCGGTCAAGGAATGTCTCGATGCGGTCGACGAGTGCGGCGCCCCGGTCGTCTCGATCGCGGGCGGCGAGCCGCTGCTCCATCGCGAGATCGAGGAGATCGCCGAGGGCATCGTCGCGCGCAAGGTCTTCGTCTATCTCTGCACGAACGCGCTGCTCCTGGACAAGAAGCTCGACCGCTTCAAGCCCAGCCCCTATTTCGTGTGGTCGGTCCATCTCGACGGCGACCGCGAGATGCACGACCGCTCGGTGTGCGAGGACGGCGTCTACGATCGCGCCGTCGCCGCGATCGGACGCGCCAAGGCGGCGGGCTTCCGGGTCAACATCAACTGCACGCTCTTCGAGGGCTCGGCACCCGAGCGTGTCGCCCGGTTCTTCGACGAGGTGATGGCGATGGGCGTCGACGGTATGACCGTATCGCCCGGCTATGCCTATGAGCGCGCGCCCGACCAGGCGCACTTCCTCAACCGGCGCAAGACGAAGGAGCTGTTCCGCGACATCTTCCGCCGCGAGCAGGCGCACAAATGGTCGTTCAGTCAATCGGGCCTGTTCCTCGATTTCCTCGCCGGCAACGAGACCTATCACTGCACGCCGTGGGGCAATCCGACGCGCAACTATTTCGGCTGGCAGCGGCCCTGCTACCTGCTCGGTGAAGGCTATGCCAAGACCTTCAAGGAGCTGATGGAGGAGACCGATTGGGACTCCTATGGCACCGGCAATTACGAGAAATGCGCCGACTGCATGGTGCATAGCGGCTACGAGGCCACCGCGGTCGTCGACGCGGTGAAGCATCCGCTGAAGGCGCTCCGCGTCGCCGTCAAGGGCGTGCGCACCGAAGGCGAGATGGCGCCCGAGCTTTCGCTCGAGCGGCAGCGGCCGGCCGCCTACGTCTTCTCGCAGCATGTTGAGCAGGCGATGGCGGACATCAAAAATCCTAAGCTGAGAACTGGCACGGCCTGAGTTTCAACGTGCTCGCGATAGTCGTCGGCGCAGTCTCACTATTGACCCGCAAACCTCGGCGCGTCGGATCGGGGTCCGCTTAGGGGGCGGACTTCCCTCTGCGGCCTGCGTTCCCGCACATCGCCCGTGCTGATCGTGGTATTATCCGGGGACTGCGACGTGACATTCGCACGATTTGCAGAATTTGCCTGATCTTCCCTGAGTCACTCGGGAAAACTCATGGCTCGTACGCCCTTGATGCACGCGCTGCAGCGGCTCGCCGCTAACCACCGGGCGGCGAAGCGGCTTGGCTGGCCCGTAGAAGCGGTCGAAGACCGGTGGCGCAGCATGGAGCAATTGCGCCGCTCGCGCGGTCCGTCGCGTCGCGATTTCCTCGCAGGTACTGCCGCTGCTACTGCCGCTCTCACCCTATCCGGCATTGCCCGCGGCCAGGGCGAGCCGAGAATAGCGATCGTCGGCGGTGGAATTGCCGGTCTCACTTGTGCGCTACAGCTCCGTCAATACGGCGTCGGCTGCACCCTTTATGAAGCTTCAAACCGGGTGGGCGGACGCATCCACTCCAACTACGCCTCATGGGAAAACGATCAAGGGACCGAGTGGTGCGGCGAGCTGATCGACACCTCCCATAAAACGATGCTGGCGCTGGCCAAGCTCTTTGAACTCCCCCTCGATGACGTGGTGGAGGCACAACCAAGCGATACGACCGACACCGGCAATTTTTTCGGCAAATATTATCGAGGATCTCAGGCGAATGAGGATTTCAAGCCGATCTACCAAAAACTGAGCAGGGATCTGAAGGCTGCCGATCCCGCCGCATACGATGAGAGCACGCCAGCCAGCGTCGCGCTGGACAACACAACCGTCTATGACTGGATCGAGTCGCGCGTCCCCGGCGGACACGCTTCGCCGATGGGGCTCCTGCTCGATGTTGCCTGTAACGTTGAGTACGGGGCCGAAACAACCGACCAGAGTTCGCTGAACCTTATCTATCTCCTCGGCGATCAGCCGGACGCGAGCCAATTTGACATTTTCGAGGCCTCTGACGAGCGCTACCACATCCGCGGCGGCAATGACCGGCTCCCCTTGGCGATTGCGGCGCGCGTCGGCGTCGATTCGACAATCCGACATGGCATGCGCATGGAAAAGATCGCGCTCAACTCCGACCGGGCTTACACCCTTTCCTTCGACCGGGGCGGCGGGCAAAGAGCCGATGTGACGGCTGATTTCGTCTGCCTGGCATTGCCATTTGCCGTGCTCCGGGCACTCGATTACGCCGCCGCGGGCTTCGATGCATTAAAGAACACGGCGATTCAGCAGCTTGGCCGAGGCCGCAACGGGAAGCTCCAGCTCCAGTTTGCCAAGCGCTCTTGGAACGAGGCCGGCCCTTGGGGCCGCAGCAACGGTGCTTCCTATGCCGATACGGGCTACCAAAGCACATGGGAGGTGACCCGCGCACAACCCGGCACGACCGGAATACTGGTCAACTATACTGGTGGGGACGTCGCCGGTGCGCTTGCCGCCGAGGATCCCCGGAGGGCGCCTTACGCCGTGTCGCCCGACCCCACCGTCATCACCGACGCACAACGCTTCTTGGCCACGCTCGAACCCGTCTTTCCCGGGATCGCCGGTTCGTGGAATGGCAAGGCCACGATCTCGGTGCCACAGCTCGATCCCAATCTAAATTTGTCCTACTCGTACTGGCGGACGGGACAAATGCACAGCTTTGCCGGATATGAGCGCCGCCGCCAGGGCAACGTCTTCTTTGCCGGCGAGCACACCTCGGTCGAATATCAAGGTTACATGGAAGGCGCCGCTGCTGAAGGAATCCGCGCCGGCAGCGAGATCCTGACTTCGCTCGGGATCAAGAATAAGCCGATTGCCTGAGCCGCTACATCCGATCGAGCGCTCCTGCTGCATCATGCCCTGAGGGCGCGCGCGTCGAGCCAGGCGCGAAGCGCGGTCTGAAACGGCGCGATCTGCTTGTATTCGAGCGTCGCCGGGGGTGTGTCGCGCAGTAGGGCCGCAAGCTCAGCCGCAGCGGCGGCATCGCCCAATGCTGCGTCGATTCGTGTGATGTAGGTCCGGATCGTAAACACCACTGCGCCGGTCGCCGGCAGACGGCGCAACGTCTGCCGCTCGACGCGAAGCCACAGATGTTCACCGGCGTTGTCCGAGGTAATCGGAACATGGCCCACGACGCGTTCCGGCTGGAATGGCGCTGGATCGTCGACGACGGTCCAATTAAGCCGCCACGTCAACCGCCCCGGCTTCAGATGCGTGAAGAACCGGTTCACCGGCCGTTCGAGCGTCACGGCATAGCCTGGCACGGGCGCGTGGATCTCCGCCAACGGCCTGCCGATCTTGTCCGCGAGACGCCAGCACGAGGGCGAGCAAAGTGTCGCACCGATCAGACGATACGTGCCGCCGTCTTCTTGCAGCACACAGAAATCCTCTTGGACGAGGCGGCCGCACAGGTCGAGTGGGTGGAGCGGGGACCGCGCGACATCCCAACGCTCTCCCGAGACCACGTTGTCGAGGAGACCGCCCGTGCGCCGGAAGATCCTTGGATGGTATTGCTGCAGATGCGCGACAAGCAGTGAGAGCAGCTCCGCAGCCGGCGCGGTTGCCATCGGAAGCGCCGCGAACACGTCGGCATGGCGCGTCTCAAGCAGCGCGCGCTTTGCCGCGAGGTCGCGCGCGAAATGGGCGTCGATCTCGATCTATCCCCCCGGCGCGAGCGGCATGAGCCCCATCGCCAGGCGGAAGCGCCCGCCATCGAACGGCAGGTACGGCGCAACTTCCGGCTCAACCACTGATCCGGATATCGTCGCGAGGGTCCATCACTCACCCTTTTCACGCCGCCTTCGGGCCTGCCGGCACTGACTCAGCCGTGCGGCATCATCAGCCAGATCTGGACAATGAGGAGTATGGTAATAATCCCATATCCGAAGATGGAGTTGACGCGATCCTCGCGGGCTAGATACATGTCAATCAGGCGCGTGTTGGAAATTTCATAATGGTCCAACGCGAACTGGACCGGGTTCTCCAACATTTCCACTCGATCGTAAAGCGAGGCGGCGGCGACAAGCTCGGCGAAAAGTCGCTTGGAAGGTTCGGTGGGCGCGGGATTCAATTGCTCGAGGCTTCTGCTGACGCGCAGCCACGCCATCTTCATGCGCGTCGTAACCTCCGTCATCTCGTTGACGTGCCGTTGCCTCTTATGCTCGTGCATCGTCAGCGCGTGAGTCAAAGCAGCGTCTGCCTCAATCGAAGCCCAGGTCGACTTCATTGTCGCTTCCAACGCGCGCGTCTCTTTTTGCGCGACGCTGAACCGGGCTATCGCATCGAGCGCAAAGCGAAGATCTTCCTCGTTTGCATAGATCACGGCTCGACTTTCACCCCACACCACCCGCAAGGTGCGAACCTCCGCTCGCACGTTCACGTCCTTTTTCTCCATGCCCGCGCCGCCCATCCATTCGTCAACGTCGCGTTCGATCGAGGTCGGCGTGTTGGCTCCCGGCGGCATCCAAATCACCGTCAATGCGCCGACAGTCTGCGGCCCAGCCTGTGCAAGCGCGTCGGACGGCGCCAAAGGGGACAACAGGGCCGTGACGTTCCGAGGCTCCGCGATCTCGATCGCCTCAACTCCATCCGGCAGGGCCTTCAAGCTTTCCACAAACTCGACGCGCCACGCGCGAGGCATGATCGCTATCTCAATGACATCCATGATCATTGTCCTCCAATTACTTTCGTCGCCTCGATATCCGCTGAGACATCGCCGCTCAGCCCAACCGAGACGAGGTCTTGTCGAAACAGCTTCGATTCTGCTGTGGGTGCTGCCTTGAGGCTGGGCGAGCCCCGCTTGGACGCGAGTTCGTAGACGCAATAAAGCAGGCTCTCCGAATCTTCATACCAGCGGCTCGGCCCAACTCCCCACGCCTCGACTTTCTCCCACGCCTCACCAAGGCGCGAGGGATCGAACAGTGCGTGCGCGAAACCGGCCGCATAGAGCTTCTCGGCCCAATCCCAGCGCGAGCAAAGGACTTGCGCATCCTCGAGCAAGCTGAACCGTTCAATCATCTCAACGGTGAGGTCTGTCGTCACGGAGCCGAGAATTACACCGCGCTTCGTCACGCGATGAAGTTCCGCGATCGCGTTCGCCAAGCTGTTTGGCGCCGTTCGGTAAAGCCCCGTTTCGATTACGGCGTCGAATTGCGCGTCCTCAAAGGGCAGATGTGCGAAATCACACCAGGAATTGTGCTTCGTCAGCTCGGCCGGGGTCGCAAAACTTGCCTCGCGATTGCACTCGACGCCCATGGCGTCAAAGCCGAGCGCCCGCAGCACGGCGACCATATGTCCGGCGCCGGAGCCGACATGAAGGAGCTTTGCACCCGGCTCGAGTCCCCACGTAGCTTTGAGGATGTCCCTGAGACACTCGACGGACATCAGGTCTTCAATATGACCCAGCGCCTCATTAGCCGCGCCGGCCGGAGATTGGGCAGCGATGACCTCTTCCTGCCGCTGGGCGCAGCGTCGCTTAACGACGTCAGCGAGTATAATGTCGCTGGCCGCCTCAGCAGAGTCCATCACTCCGTTGAGCGTCGCGTCGAACAAGTAGTCGCCGACCATCACAAGGCCGGGCGCGTGCACGGGATCCGGGTGATGGTTCGTCCTGCGCGAGCGCACAGGAAGGCCGCCAGGAATCGAACTCACCGACGCGACCCACCGATGGATCCGACGGTCCAGCAGCAGCTCCTTGCCGTGTGCGAGCTCGGCGGGCAAGGCGTCCAGGCACATCTGTTCTATGATGTCGTCGGAATCATTCGTCAACTCGAGAGCCGCGTTACCGGGAATGAGGAAGGCCAAGAGCCCATAAGGCCCATAGTCGTAACGCGTGCCTTCGTCATAGACGCAGCACCCGTCGAACGCGTCGAGCATCCACCAGTCGGTCGAAATTTTGTCGCGCCAGAATGGATGTTTGAATAAGAAGGTCGCGCGAAGGTAATGCCCTGGCCGGTCGAAGTAGCCGGCGTGCTTCTCCATCGCGAGCTCAAGAGCTTCCGAACGCCAATGAATGGTCGAGAGCGCGCTCAACGGCAGCGCGACGACAACGTAGTCCGCGATCACCTTCTCCTCTTGCCCGTTCACCTGCACTTCGAGCTGGTACGTGCCGTCGGCGAGCGGCTCAACTGCAGTTACATTCGCATTCAGGTGAATCTGAGCGTCGAGCTCCTCGACGAGGCGGGTCACGATCTGTTCGTTGCCGCCCACCACGGCGAAGATGTCCATGTAGCCGTCGACGTCCATCAGCACATTTTTGAGAAAAGTGAGCCCGTTCGTCTGATGCGGGGCCGCGGCAACGTCGCTGTGCGACATGGCTCGAATGTAGCGACGCGCGACATCGTCAGTGAATTCTCTCTCAAGCAAGTCGTCACCCCGAACTGACGACCACGGGTGAGCATTGTCCTCTCCCGCCACGGCGAGATAGTAGGATTGGGGACTGAGCAGATCAGCGCAGCGCTTGCGGAACGACACCGCCTCGTCACGGGCCCGTTCTCCAAAGAGCTGTGCTAGATCGTCGGTCTCGAGAACAATCTTGTCATCGAGCACGCAAGGGCCGCCTCGGATATACTTGATCTCGAGCCCCAGCTCCTTGACGATGAGATCGTGCAGAGGGTCGGGGCCTAAACGAGAGTAGTCGTAAATTTCCGCAACTCCGGCCTCATAGGGACCAACGTCAGCAAACTGTCCCGTCTCAATCTGCCCTCCGAGGCGGCCGCTCGCCTCGAACACTGTGATTTCGCAACTGAGTCCTGCTTTGGCGGCCAAGTGCCAAGCCGTGAACAGTCCTCCCGGTCCGCCTCCGATAATCGCAACCTTGAAAGGTCTTGGATTACCGGCGCTCATGTCGCCACCAGGCTCAAAAGTTCTTTTGTCCATGTCTGCTTCGCGACCCTTCCGCGCTGCACTAAGTCTGCGTCCTGACTCTCATTCAAGGTTTGGCGCCTTGCACTGGCGCAACTGTCCACTCGACGAATTGAACCGGCTGATCGCCGCCGTTTGATAAAGTGATCGGTTTTTCAGCGGTCGCCGGCGCCCATTCCATCGTGTCGAACGCGGACAGAACTTTCGGATCGGCGGCGGCAGAGCCTTCCGGAGTCGAGCTTAAGATCAGCTGCCCGTTCTCGACCATCCGCAGGGTGGGATAGTGATCCGTCGTAACGATCCGGGCGCCCGGCGGTATGGTGACGTTGCGGATGACAACCGTCATTGCCCCTGCCTTGAGGATTTCCTTCTCCACCCCGCCAAATTGCGCGGAGTTGACCTGCACTGATTTGGCAAGCCCATTCACCTTGAGGTAAAGATCGCCGGAATCTTCCATGCCCTCTTGCCAAGGGCCGCCGACTGACAGCCCCGCGAAAACATAGGGCTGAGTTCCGCGATTTTCCGTGCGCGAGCCGGGTAAGAGCGAATAATTGCAAACCTCGACATCGCCGGGATCCGTCACACGTTCCGAGCCCGCGGCCTGACGCCCGCCTGCGCTGAAGGCACTGCACATTGGAGTAGGGCCGCCAGTTACGACGGCCGAACCGTCGAGGGCCATTTCGACATACGCCCATTTCACGGCGCTTGCGGACTCCGTCACCGCCTGTCCCGGCGGCAGCGAGTACCACTCCGCCCAAATCTCGCTGCCGGGCGGCATGCCCTGGGTCGAGACAATGGCGGAACCGCTCACCGAAATGATGGCACCGGGCGATTTCGCGGGGGCCTGAGCCGACGAGACTGGCGGTAAGGCGACCATCGCACCGGCCGCGATCGCAACCGCGGCTACCGTAACCAAGAGATAAGCTTTCATCGAAGTCTCCTCGCTCTTCCACCTGCGCCGCAACGACCCGCTCCATTGAGGGCCATGTTTTCCGCATAACGCAGGACAAAAATATTGCGTGACCGAACTCGCGCTATGATTTAGATCAATCACTCGGATTGAATCATGATTTAAATCAAATTTCGAGAGAATTAGGGCCCTTCGGGCTCGTATTCGGTGTCCGGTGCTTGCCCTTCATCAAGGATCGAAGAATACAGGCCTGGTCTGTCGTGCGGATCCCTACATCTCCGAGATTACCGACCAGGAGGCGGCGGTTTTGGAACTGTTCACCCGCACTTTGTCGCGCGTCCTACGCCCAATGTGAGCCGCGCATCAGCACAGTGGCGGCACTTGTGGGCGTGCGTGTATATGATTCCAGTTTGCGCGGGAGCGTCAGACAATTGCGCATCTTTAGCCGTGTCGTGCAGCCAAAGGATGCTTTATGAAAATCAACAAGAAAGCGGTTGCTCTGCCCGTCCTTGCTATCGCCGTCTGCGGGCGCGGCCCGGCTGCGGCCTGGGCAGGCGAGTCGTCGGCCGTGGCCCCGGTTGGGGGCGCTGTGTCGAGCGAGCTCGCACAGACTCCGTTGCTCGCGCCCTCGCTGTTCCCGGAAATGGGCCCAACGCTCGAGGCCAATCCCAATCCAGCGAGCTTCGACCTTGGGCCATGGATCGGCCGAGTCTACGCCACGGGTGTCTTGAGCGGGCTGGGCTTCTGGCAGTCGAACCGCGTTCTCGGCAACAGCGCCGGCTATGCCGACATCAGCAACGGCATGGTGTTCGTCCAGAACGCCGCCGGGCCGGTCCAGTTCGTGGCGCAGGCCGGCGTCTATTCGATCCCGGCGCTGGGCGAGCCCTACACGCGGGCGAGTGATCTCAACGGCATGTTGTGGGGGCCGCTGCCGCAGGCCTACGTCAAGTTCGCACCGAACGACGCTCTCTCTGTCCTGATCGGCCGGCTGCCCTCCCTCCTCGGCTCGGAATGGGACTTCACGTTCCAGAACGACAATATCGAGCGCGGTCTGTTATGGGACCAGGAGAACTCGGTAAACCAGGGCATCCAGGTAAATTACACGATCGGACCCGTTGACTTGTCTGTGTCCGTCAACGACGGGTTCTTCTCGAGCAATTTCGACTGGCTGACGGGTTCGGCAACCTACGCCATCAACAGCGACAACTGGCTCACTTTCAGCGCCGGCGGCAATTTCGGCTCGAACAGCGTCAATACCTTCAGAACGCCGATCGCGCAGAACAACAGCGCGATCTACGACCTGGTCTACGACAGCGCCTGGGGCCCGTGGACGCTTGCTCCCTATGTCCAATACACCCACGTGCCAAACAACAGCGCCTTGAGATCGGCGGGATTCACGCACGACGCCTCGACCCTCGGCGTCGCGGTCAACGTCGCCTATTCGTTCAACGACAACTGGAAACTCGGGGCGCGCGGCGAATATATCAGTGCCTCGGGCAGCCTCGGTGACGGCGCGCCGGACCTTCTGACCGGCGGCCCTGGCGCAAACAGCTGGTCGATCACGCTGACCCCGAGCTATCAGTACAAGATCTTCTTCGCGCGCGCCGAATTCTCATATGTTGGGCTCAACAGCACGACCCCGGGCTTCGCCTTCGGCAAAGGGGGCACCAGCACCTCGCAAGTGCGTGCTTTATTCGAGACCGGGTTCATCTTCTAGACTTGGCACCGCCTGAGATTTCGCTTTCGCGCCGGGTCGTCTCAGCGTCCCGTTGGCGCCTCGCTCACGATTTCCCAGCTGCCGTCACTCGCCTGGCAGGCGAGACCGCGTACGTTCATCGCCCTCCCGACCACGCTGACGCGCGAGCCGAAAGTCTGGCAACTGCGACGGACGGGTTGCGGGAGCGGCCTCAGCGGCACCGCGGCGAAAGGCGCTGCTTGGAGCTGCCGCGCTGGTGCCGGTAGAGGCGCGGGCCTGGACGGCGGCGGTCGTGGCGCCTCCATCGCGACCTCGCGCGCGGGCGCACGCAGCTTCGATATGCGACGCAGCGGCGTGGCCGATGCGATCCTGGGTGCTGGCGGCGGCGCGAGCGCGACGCTTGGGAGAGGCGGCATCTCGGGCGACGCCATCGCGGCGAACTTCGCCACGGGCGGCGCAGACGGCGACACCTGCGGCAGCGATGGGGTCGCCTCGGCGACCTCGGGCAGCGCCGGCGCTTCGGGCACTGGTGCCGCGAAGCTCGGCGCGGGGGGAACTGCCCGCTCAGGCGGTGGCGTGGCGGTGGCGACCGCCGGGATCTTCTTTTCAAGCGGCGCGACCGCCACCTCGACTGTCGGCGATCGATGCGGCGCTTCAGCAGGAAGCGACAACACCGCCGACGCACTGGCGCCAAGGACGAGAAAGGCTGCGGCCAACTGCCAGCGCGGCACGCGCGGCGCGGGCCTAGGCCGCGGCTTTGGCACATCCTCGCGTGCAATCGCCGCCGCCTCGATCCAAGCCTCGGGCTGTGGACCGGCCGCAGCTGAAGGCTCGGCGAACGGCGCGGCGGAATCAGCGAAATCCGGTTCGGCCGCGTTGTTCGCAGAGGCTGATTCGCACTCGCCGCTCTCTTGCAGTGCCGCCTCGCCGGCCGGCGACTCGAACGAGGTCGCGCGCGGATCGCACGTGCTCACGAGCGCCGCAAACGCGTCCGGCCACTCCGCGTCGCCGATCGTGAGCGGCCGCTCGCGCGCGAACGCTTCTCCGAGCCGCTGCTCGAGGTCGCGGGCGCTGTCCGCGGCGATCGCAACATGGACGATCGGCAGGTCGCCGCGGAAGAACCGGGCAAAGGCCTCGCGCTCGAGGAGCGCGCGCAATGCCGGCACGGGATCGCCGGCCGCGGGCGCCTGATCGATGAGGGCGACGCCATGCTTCGGATGCAGGACGAGATAGTCGGACTGTGCACCACCCGCGCGCAGATCAGCCAGAATCATCCACGCGCTCGGAAGTTCGAGCAGCGCCGCTTCGAACAGTGCACGATCGCGCTGCTCGGCCGTCATCGCTCGGGGTGCGGCAACGGCGTCAGGGTCCAGCCGCCCTGTGCGTCACGGCACACGTCGCCCCAGGCGAGCACGTTCTCCCCTCCCATGTTCACCGTCTCCTGCACGCGACGGCAGACGCGCCCGCTCGGGCCCGTGAAGGCCGAAATCACCTCGACGTTCGGCGCGGGACTCCCGCGCGCCACGCGGATCGCCTCTGGGGCGTCGAGGAAGGCGCGGATCGCTTCGTAATCCGCCGCTGCGAGCCCGGCGCCGAGGATGAGCGCCGGCTCCACGCCGGCCGGATCGCTTGCGCCCGAACCGGCGGTCGTTGCGGGATGCGCAGCTGCCGTGCCCACCGTCGCGCTGGACGGAGCAGAGCCCGCGGCGGATGTTGCATCGCTCCCCGGAGGACCGCCGGCACTGTGCGCCGATGCGCCGGCGGCACTCGCGGCGCCCACTGCACCTGTTGCTCCTGTTGCGCCCGCTGGCCCCGCCGCGCCTGTAGCTCCGGTGGCGCCCGTCGCTCCGGCTGCACCTGCTGCACCGCCAGCCGGTTTTCCCGGAGCGCCGCCCGGTGCGGCCGATGCTTCCGTTGCGAGGATACCTCCGAGGCACATCAATCCAAGGCAAGCGATCCCCAAGAGAGTCGCGCAGCTCTTGCCCT
>Ga0335079_10006100_pt1 | contig 13782 bp, 10 predicted proteins | sample Lox_Sample_33_FD_206719 | JGI IMG/M metagenome (GOLD analysis project Ga0335079, IMG submission 206719) | Soil microbial communities from Loxahatchee National Wildlife Refuge, Florida, United States - Lox_Sample_3.3 | ecosystem: Environmental > Terrestrial > Soil > Wetlands | place: USA... | reverse complement strand
GTACCGCATGCCGCCTGCCTGATCGACGTATCCGTCACCGGTGAACGCCCAGCCCCGCTCATCACGGATCGGGTCGACGAACGAGATCCCGATCGCATCCTCGAGGCCCATCAGGCGGCGGACGATGATCGTGCGGTGCGCCCACGGGCACGCCCGCGCCACGTACAGGTGATACCGCCCGGCTTGTGGCCGGAACTCGCTGCCATCGTCGGCGGACACCCAGCGACGGAACTGGCTGACCTGCCGGCGGAACGATCCGTCCTGGCCCGTTTCCGGGTCGCGCGTGGACGCGGTCGAACTCACCGTCTCGACTCTACTGCGACGGCTCCGGCGTTAGCCTGGCCCGTATGACCAAGAATCAAGCCGACAAGGCGAACAGGTTCATGGAGCTCCACCGGCCGGGCGATCCGCTGCTCATGCCGAACGCATGGGATCTCGGCTCCGCCGCCGTGCTCGCCTCGCTCGGGTTCGACGCGCTCGCGACCACGAGCAGCGGGCACGCGGCGACACTGGGCCGTCTCGATGGGGGCGTGACGCGGGACGAGGCCCTGGAGCACGCGTCCACGCTCGCCCGGGGCACCGACGTGCCGGTGTCCGCCGATCTCGAGAACGCGTTTGCCGACGATCCTACGGGCGTCGCCGAGACGATCGGCCTCGCGGTGCAGGCGGGCCTGGCCGGGTGCTCGGTCGAGGACTACTCGGGCGCGGAGGGCGCTCGGATCTATGACCTCGGCCTCGCGCGCGACCGGGTGGCGGCCGCGGTCGAGGCTGCCCACGCCGGGCCAGTCAAGCTCGTGCTCACCGCCCGCGCGGAAAACTTGATTCGCGGGCGCGACGATCTGGCCGACACGATCGCGCGGCTGTAGGCCTATCAGGAAGCGGGCGCCGACGTGCTGTTCGCGCCGGGGCTCAACCGCCCGGACGACATCCGCCGCGTCGTCGAGTCGGTCGACCGGCCGGTGAACGTGCTCGCCGTGCGCGGCGCGCCGAGCGTCGCCGAGCTGGCCTCGCTGGGCGTCGCCCGGATATCGGTCGGCGGAGCGTTCGCGTTCGCAGCGCTCGCGGCGTTGTGCGACGCTGCGTCGGAGTTGCGCGACGAGGGCACGTACGGGTATCTCGAGCGGACGGCGGCCGGCGCGAAGGCGGCTCGGGGCGCGTTCGCGAGCTAACCGGGGCTCGCCTGTCAGGCGGCGGCGCGGAGGCTCCGCAACGGTGGGCGCTCGGCGGGCTCGGTGGCCGCCGCGTGTGGCGCGTCGGCGCCGGACGGGGTGAACGTCGATGGGAGCGGGCCGCGGAGACGGCCCTCGCGCTCGAGTCGGACAGCGACCGCTCGCAGCACGGCGTACGCCATCGGGCCGAGGTCGTGCAGCGCCTGGTGCGCGTTCTGGCGCGTGTCGAGGTCGACCTGGGCGATCGCGTCGAGCCCGGCGAGCGCGTACGCGTCGATCAGCAGCCCGATGTCGACGCCGTAGCCGGTCGCGAACGGCAGCTGTTCGAGCAGGTCGCGCCGCGCGGCGATCTCGCCGGCGAGCGGTTGGCGGACCGCGGCCAGATCGGGGTAGAACAGGTTGAGCAACGGGCGTGCGGTGAGCTCGGTCACCCGACCGCCGCCATCGGGAACGGTGACCTCCCCGACCCGGAATGGACGCCGGTAGAACCCCTTGACAAACGAGATCCCCGGCTCGCACAGCAGTGGACCGAGCACGCCGCAGGCGAAATGGGCGCCCAACCGCTCGGAGTCGGCGTCGAGGAAGCAGATCACATCGCCGGTCAACACGGGCAGTGCGCGCCACATCGCATCGCCCTTGCCGAGCACGGGGCCGTGCTCGGGCATCAGCTCGTTCTGGTCGTGGACCTCGGCGCCGAGGCGGCGCGCGATCTCCGCGGTGCCATCGGTCGAGCGATCGACGACCACGATCTGGTCGATGACACCGGCCTCGCGCAGCGGTACGAGCTGCTCGAGGATCGGGCCGATCGTGCGAGCCTCGTCGCGCGCGGGCAGGCAGACGGAGACGGCGCTCTCGCGGCCGGCGGCAAGCCGCGCGGGCGGGAACGCGCTGTGCGAATAGGTGTTGGCGCGATCCCAGGACCGCGATCGGACGGTCATCTCCGAAGAGGATGACACCCGCCCGGGCGAGGCCTTCCCGAAAGACGGTTGGCGGCAACCGTCCCGCGGGTAATCAAGCTGCGGGACCGCACCTGATACTGGAGTGAGTACGGATATCGCCTTGGTACTACGGACGGGTCCACTAGGATCGCCCTGGAGGTAAAACCGGTGAACCGGGTCCTGAAGATCGGCGCATACCGGCGGCTGCTTGCTGCCTACACGTTGAACGAGCTGGCGTTCATGGTCGGATCGCTGACGCTCGCGCTGCTCGTCTACCGCCGTACCGGCAGCGCCCTCGGGGCGGCCGCGTTCTTCCTCGCCTCGCAGTTCGTGCCGGCGTTGATCTCACCGCTCGCGGTCGCGCGTCTCGACCACCGTCCCCTGCGCCTCGTGCTTCCGGCTCTGTACTGGTTCGAGGCGCTCGTGTTCTTCGCGCTGGCATGGGTGGCCGGGCATTTCTCGCTCGTGCCCGTGCTGGCGCTCGCGCTCGTCGACGGTGTCGCGGCGCTGACCGCGCGAGCGCTGGCGCGCGCGGCAACGGTCAGCGTGACATCCGCGGTCGGACTGCTGCGGGAAGGCAACGCGGTGGCGAACGCCGGATTCTCGGTGTGCTTCATGCTCGGTCCGGCGATCGGCGGAGCGGTCGTGGCGGCCGGCGGGACCAGTGCAGCCTTGATCGCCAACGGCTGCCTGTTCGGCGTGATCGGGCTGACGCTCGCGACCGCGAGTGCATTCCCTCGACCGGCGCCGATCCGCGCTCCAGCCAAGGGCCGGGTGCGCGCGGCGATCCAGTATGCCCGCGAGCGGGTCGTGATTCGACGCCTGCTGATCCTCCAGCTGCTCGGCGTTCTGTTCTTCACGATCTCGGTGCCGGTCGAGGTCGTGTTCGCGGAGCATTCGCTGCACGCGGGCTCGGCGGGCTACGGCGCCCTCCTGTCGGCGTGGGGGGCCGGCGCCATCGCCGGCGCCGCAATCTACGCGCGCTGGCGGGCGCTCCCTTCGCGATCGTTGATCGTGATCGGCGCTGCTTCGCTGGGGATCGGATTTCTGGTGATGGCGGCGGCGCCCACGCTCGCGGTCGCGATCGTCGGCGGGGCGTTCGCGGGCGTCGGCAATGGGGTCGAGGCCGTGGCCGCCCGCACCGCGCTCCAGGAAGAGACCGAGGAGCGGTGGATGGCGCTGATGATGAGCTTCAACGAAGCCCTGTTCCAGTCCGTGCCCGGCGCCGGCATCCTGCTCGGTGGCGCGATCACCGCGCTGGGGAGTCCCCGCACGGCGCTGGCGGTGGCGGGCGTCGGGTCGGTCGCGGTCACGGCATTGGCCTGGTTTGCTCTCGCCTCGCTCAGCGCGGCAAGACCGCCATCCACCAGTCCGGGGCCTTCGCCGACCACCGACCGGCGGGCCCATCCGTCCGCGACCACCGCGGGTTCGCCGTCCACCCACCGTAGAGAGAGTCCGTCCGCGAACCCACGACCCCCGGCGTCGGAGAGTTCCGCCCCGGCGACTGACGCAAGTTCCGGTCCTGACCTCAACGGCCCCCGGCCCCACCACAACCGCGCCGACACGCCGTCGAATGGCGTGTACAGCGAGGCGCCGTCGGCGCCCGTCGGCGGACATCAGTAGAGTCCGCCGCGAGCGATCGCCGCCGTCCGCGCTCGGGAGTCACACGCCTTTCCCATCGTGCGCCGTGCCTGCATCGACATCGGCTCGAACACGACGCGGCTGCTCGTCGCGGATTGCGACGAGGACCGTCTGCTCGTGATCCACCAGGAACGGGCCTTCACGCACGTCAGGCGGGGCCTGACCGCAACCGCGGAGATCCGGGAGGACAAGATCGCGGACGTGGCGACGGTCGTCGCCGCCCAGCTTCAGGCGGCCCTCGAGCTCGGTGCCACTGACGTGCGCGGTGTCGCCACCGCGGCCGTCCGGCGGGCCGCGAACCGCGATGCGCTGATCATGGCGGTCCGGCGCTCGTGCGGGCTGGAGGTCGAGATCCTGTCGGCCGCAGAGGAGGCCCGGCTCGCGTTCGCGGGAGCCGCGCGGACGCTGGGGTACGACCCCGCCGGCCCGCTCGGCGTCGTCGACGCCGGCGGGGGATCATGCGAGCTCGTGGTGGGGACGGTGCCCGATCAGGTGAGCTGGTTCGCCTCGTCGGATGTCGGCTCGGGAGTGGTCGCGGACGAGTGCTTGGTTTCCGACCCCCCTTCGGCGGAGGACGTGTCCCGCGCCCGCGCGCGGGTGCTCGAGGCGCTCGACGGCGTCCGGCCTCCGGCCACCGCTCGGGTGGTCGCGGTCGGCGGCAGCGCGACGTCGCTGCGACGGATCGCCGGGCCGGTGCTCGACGCCGAGGCGTTCGCGCGGACGCTCGCGCTGCTCACCGGCGCGCGAGCGGCTGAGCTGGCGCGGCGGTTCGCGCTCGACGAGGACCGGGCCCGGCTCCTGCCGGCCGGGATGCTGATCCTCCAGGTAGCCTCAGAGCTGTTCGGGGCGCCGCTCGAGGTCGCCAACGGCGGGTTACGGGAAGGTCTACTGCTGGACGTGGCACATGGATGAGCTCGACGATTCCGCTCCGGACGTTTCGCGCGCCCAGGGGCGCGATAGGCAGCGGCTCCTCGATCCGCCGATCCCGCCGCGCGAGGCCATCGCGGAGGTGCGCGTGCGGGCGCCGACCCGCGGCAACCGGCGGCTGGAGCGCCTGCTCGACGCCGTCAATGCTGATCCCCACGTGAAGGCGCTATGGCACGTGTCGGCCGTGAACGCGACGCGGCGGCTTGGCATGACCGACCACAGCTGGGTGCATGTCCAGATCGTGCTCAACATCGGCCTGCGGATGGCTCGGCTGCTGTTCCGCCGCGGCATCACGCCGAGCGTCACCGCGGACTACGGCATGACCGACCACGACGCCGAGGTGGTCATCGCCGCCGGATGCCTGTTCCACTGCGTCGGCATGTCGATCCATCGCAACGACCACGAGCGTTACAGCCTGTTCCTGACCGCCGACAAGCTCGGGTCGCTGCTCGCCAGCGCCTACGAGGAGCCCGAGCGGACCGTGATCGTCTCGGAGACGCTCCACGCGATCATCGGGCACCGGCGGGACGGTGCTCCGTTCACGGTCGAGGCCGGGATCGTCCGCGTCGCCGATGCGCTCGACATGGCCCGCGGGCGGTCGCGGGTGGAGTTCGAGGCTGGGCGGTACGACATCCACTCGGTGTCGGCGTACGCGATCGAGGACGTGAAGATCTCGCCCGGTCAGGACCGCGCCGTCCGCGTCGAAATCGCCATGTCGAACAGCGCCGGCATCTTCCAGGTTGACGAGCTGCTGGCGACGAAGCTGCGCGGATCGGGCCTCGAGGAGCACGTCGAGGTGATCGCGCGGATCGACGCCGAGCACGAGAAGCGGCTGCTCACGGTGTTCCGGATCTGAACCGGTGCCCAGATGGGATCCGGCCCGGTGAACTGCGCACCCGGGTCTCCGTCGGGCCTGCTCGGGATCGGTCAGACCCCCGCCGCCGCTCGCGCGTCGTCGGGGTTCGGAAAGTGGACCATCTCGACGACCTTGCCGTCGCGGAACGTCGTCAGGTTCGCGACCAGCTCCGGCTCGCCGTCCTCGCCGGTCCGCCGCATGATCACCACGATCTTGTCACCGGCGTCGATCACGTCGACCAGCTCGGCCGGCGAGCTCCCCCGGCGCTGTTGTGCCTGTCGCATCCAGTGCAGCGCCTGCTTGCGATTCTGACACCCGTTCGCAGGGTCGCCGCCATGCCATTTCACATCCGGGTCGAGCAGTTCCCGGATCGCGTCGAGGTCGCCGCGCATGATCGCTCCGTAGCCGCGTCGGGCCAGCTCCACATTGGTCTCGGTCATCGCGAGATATGTTCGCATTCCACTAACCAGGGAGCGTTGCGACGACCGCCGTCACGTCGTCGTAGCGCTGGCCGGGAGGCTCGAGCAACTGCTCGAGGATGTGGTCGCACATCCGCTTCGCGTCTTCAGGGCCAGACGACGCCGCGCCGGTGAGGCGCTCAAGCCCCACGTCGAGCGATTCGCCTCGGCGCTCGATCAGGCCGTCGGTGTAGAGGACGATCATGTCGTGCGGGCCCGTCCGCTCCTCGTGGGTGCCGTAAACGTGGTCCTCGACCCCCATCAGTCCGTTGCCGCCCTCCAGGTAATGACAGGCTCCATCGGCGCTTCGCACCAACGGAGGCGGATGGCCGCCGTTGGCCCAGGAAATCGTGCCGTGCTCGGGGTCAAGGATCGTGTAGACAATCGTGAACAGGTGCTCGTCGCCGCCCTCCAGCTGGTGGCGGTTCAGCAGTGTGAGGACCTCGCCGGGGCTCCGGTGCCCGCCCTGCGCGAGCGCAAATGCTCGGGTCAGGGTCCGCAGCTGCCCCATCGCGGACGCAGCGCGGATGCCGCGGCCGGTGACGTCGCCGACCACGATCCCGAGGGAGCCGTCCGGCATCGCGAACGCGTCGTACCAGTCCCCGCCCACCTGGGCGCCGAGCCCGGCGACGTCGTAGGACGCGGCCAGGTCGATGCCGCTCACCTCGGGTAGGCTCTTCGGAACCAGGCCGCGCTGGAGCTCGACCGCGATGCGGTGCTCCTCCTCGTGCAGCTGGGCCCGGCGGATCGCCAGCGCCACGCGGTCCGCCGCGTCCTGGAGCAGCGATCGCTCGGTGGGGCTGAACGACCGACCCGTCGGCGGCGCCAGGCGCAGGTAGCCGATCGTCGTCCGCTCGATCACGAGCGGCGCCTGCCGCCACGGGTCCGTGTCGGCGCCGGCCGCCGCGCGCGGACCCGCGCCCACCTGGCCGCCGGCCGCGCGCACCACGCGCGGCTCGTCGTGCTCGCCGGCGATCTGCACCTCGGCGGCCTCGACCCCGAACAGCTCGGCCAGCTGCCCGGCCAGCTGCGGGAGGAGCTCGTCGAGCTCGAGCGGCTCGAGTGCGGTGGTGAGGTCCTGGAGCTTCGACAGCCGCTCGGCCACCGACTCCGCCTGCAGGCGCGCCGCCTGCTCGAGCATCAACTCGGCGCGGTCCTGCTCGGCGCGGCGACGGACGGTCAGATCGACCCATTGGGCCAGCAGCAGGGGCTCGGCGAACTCGGTCGCCTCGATCGGGGAGGCGACCAGGCCGACCCACACCTCCGACCCGGCGCCCGTTTGCAGGCGGAGGTCGACGCTCGGCTGCTCGGCGCCGACGCGGCCAGAGCGTGTCCGGGTGACCTCCTCGAGCGTCGCCGACAGCGCCGGCCGATCCTCGAACTCGCAAAGCTCGATCACCGCGACCCCGCTCAGGTCGCCCGGCTCTCGACCGACGAGCCGGGCGAATGCGGGGTTCGCGCGGACGATCCGGCCCTCGGCGTCGAGCACGGTCTTGCCAATCGGAGCGGCCTCGAAGGCGCCGCTCAACAGCGCCTCGGACCGCTTCAGCGCGCGTCGGCTCGCCTCGAGCTCGGCGAACACCGACACCTTGGACCTGAGCAGGTCCGGGTCGAATGGCTTGAGCACGTAGTCGACGGCCCCGACGCCGTAACCGCGGGTGATGTCGGACACCTCGTCACGCGCGGCGGTCAGGAACACGATCGGGATGTCGCGAGTGCGTGTCCGCTGCTTGATCAGCTGTGCGGTCTCGAGTCCGTCGAGCCCGGGCATGCGGACGTCGAGCAGGATCATCGCGAAGTCCTGCTCGAGCAGCATCCGGAGCGCGCCGTGGCCTGAGGACGCGGTGCGAAGCGGGTACCCGAGCGGCTCGAGCACCGCCTCGAGCGTGCGCAAGTTCTCCGGCTGGTCGTCCACGAGCAGGATCGGGAGCGCCCGGACCGCCGTCAGGTCCAGCATCGCGTCGGGATCGGCGAGTGGGGTGGGTGAGCCTTGATTTGTGTCTACGCGTCGAGCCACACGCGCATCATCGAGAGAAGCTGATCGACATCGACGGGCTTGGTGATGTAGTCCGAAGCGCCGGCTGCGATCGCCTTCTCGCGATCGCCCTTCATCGCCTTCGCCGTCAGCGAGATGATCGGGAGGTGCTCGAAGCGCGGCATCGAGCGGATCGCCCGGGCCGTCTGGTAGCCGTCCATCTCGGGCATCATGATGTCGAGCAGCACGACGTCGGTGTTCGGGTGCTGGTGGAGGCGCTCGAGGCCCTCGCGGCCGTTCTCGGCGAACACGACCTTCATGCCCCGCTGCTCGAGCGTCGAGGTGAGTGCGAACACGTTGCGGATGTCGTCGTCGATCACGAGCACCTTGCGACCGTGCAAGGGCGCATCGCCGGTTCGGAGATGGCCGAGCAGCTCGCGGGTCTGCATCGGCAGCGTCGCCTCCGCGCGGTGCAGGAACAGCGCCGCGCGGTCGACCAGTCGCTCGGGCGAGTCGGCGATCGTGATCACGGCGGACTTCGCCGCCGCGTCGAGCCGGGCGCGGTCGGCCTTGGAGAGGCCGTCGGCGACGAACGCGATCAGCGGGAGCTCCCGCAGCGCCTCGTCGGTCGCGGCCTCGCGGATCAGTGAGAACGAGGCGGACCGAGGGCGCCCGACCGCCACGACGCCGAGATCGAACGGCTCCTTTCGGAGCAGCTCGAGCGCCGTCGCCGGGTCGATCTGCTGAACGTCGATGTTCTCGTCGCCCGCGAGCAGCGAGCCGATCTGCTCGCCAAGCTCACCGCTCTCGGCGATCAGCGCGATCCGTCGTGTCGGCGCGCTCGAGATGCGCTCGAGCCTGCCGAGGGCGGCCCCGAGACCGGACTCGTCGATCGGATCGTCGATGTACGCCGCGGCGCCGGCGCGCAGGCCGTCGACGCGAACCGTGCCGTCCCCGACGAGCGCGACCGGGAGGTGGCGCGTATCGGGGTGCTTCTTCAGCTGCCCCAGCACCGATTCGAACCGGGGCTCCTCGACGGCGAGCACGACTGCGTTCGGGCGGTGCTCCCGGGCCAGGCCGAGCGAGGCGCTCGCCCGCCGCGCGAGGATCGCCTTCGCGCCCCGCGCCCGGACGGCCTCGACCATCGCCTTCGCCCGGTCGGCGTTGGAGTCGATCACGAGCACGACGCGGTCGCCGCGCTCCACCTCGTCGATCTCGTCCGCGAGCTGATCCTCGACTGCGAGCGCCGGAACGCCGTCGCTGAGCGCCGCGATCTCGCTGTCCAGATCGTCGGTGCGGGGGTCGTGCGCGGCGCCGGCGTCGGTTTCGATCATGGGGAGGAACAGGGAGAAGCGGCTGCCGCGCCCGACGCCGGAGTCGACCTGGATCTCCCCGCCGAGCAGCCGGGCGATCTCGCGGGAGATCGAGAGCCCGAGGCCGGTGCCTCCGTACTTGCGCGAGGTGGTGCCGTCGGCCTGCTGGAAGGCCTCGAAGATCAGGTTGAGCTTGTCGTCGGGGATCCCCACGCCGGTGTCGGTGACCGAGAACCCGATCACCCGCTCGGCGTCTTTGAGCTGGTCGTTGCGGAGCGCCGTGCGGTCCTGGAGGTACCCGATCGCGAGCGTGACCCCGCCGTCGTGGGTGAACTTGAACGCGTTCGAGAGAAGGTTCTTGAGGACCTGGCCGAGGCGCTGCTCATCGGAGATGATCGAGGCGGGCAGCTCGGGGTCGATCTCGACCGCGAACGACAGGCCCTTCTGCTCGGCCACATGCCGGAACGCGCGCTCGGCATCCCGGTAGACGTCCGAGAGCGCGACCGCGGCGAGGTCGAGCTCCATCCGCCCGGCCTCGACCTTGGACAGATCGAGGATGTCGTTGATCAGCGACAGCAGGTCGTTCCCGGCGGAGTGGATCGTCCGCGCGAACTCGACCTCCCGGTTGGTCAACGAGTCCTCCTCGTTCTCGGCCAGCAACCGCGACAGGATCAGCATCGAGTTCAACGGCGTGCGCAGCTCGTGGCTCATGTTCGCCAGGAACTCCGACTTGTACTTCGATGACAACGCGAGTTGCGCGGCCTTCTCCTCCAGTCCCCGGCGCGCGAGCTCGATCTCCTCGTTCTTGATCTCGATATCCCGGTTCTGCTCTGACAGCAGCGAGGCCTTCTCCTGCAGCTCGTCGTTGGTCTCCCTGAGCTCCTCGGACTGCTTTTGCAACTCGATCGTCAGACTCTGCGACTGCGCCAGCAGCTCCTCGGTGCGCATGTTCGCCCGGATCGTGTTCAGCACCACGCCGATCGTCTCGCCGATCCGCGCGAGGAAGTCGCGGTGGACCTCCGAGAACGGGCGGATCGACGCGAGCTCGATCACGCCGAGCACCTGGTCCTCGAACAGCACCGGCATCACCAGGATGTCGGCCGGCGCGGCCTCGCCGAGGCCCGAGCCGACCTTGATGTAGCCGGGGGGTGCGTCGCTGAGGGTGATCGTCTTGCGGTCGAGTGCCGCCTGGCCCACGAGTCCCTCGCCGATAACGAACCGGCTGCGCATCTCGCTGTGTCGGGGCGTGTAGCCGTACGACGCCGCGAGCAGCAGCTCGGGCGCGCCCTCGTCGGCCGCGGGCTCGGCCAGGAAGAACGCCCCGTGCTGGGCGTTCACCATCGGCGCGACCTCGCTCATGATCATCTGCGTCACCGCGGCCAGGTCACGCTGCCCCTGGAGCATTCCGGAGATACTCGCGAGGTTCGTCTTCAGCCAGTCCTGCTCCGCGTTCCGTTGAGTGGTCTCGCGCAGGTTGGCGATCATCTGGTTGATGTTGTCCTTGAGCTCGGCCACCTCGCCCTGAGCCTCGACCGAGATCGACCGGGTCAGGTCGCCCTGCGTCACCGCGGTCGACACCTCGGCGATCGCGCGGAGCTGGGTGGTGAGCGTGACCGCCAGCTGGTTCACGTTCTCGGTCAGCCGCCGCCACGTACCCGAGACGCCCTCGACCTCGGCCTGGCCGCCGAGCTTCCCCTCGGTGCCGACCTCCCGGGCCACGCGCGTCACCTCGGCGGCGAAGCTCGACAGCTGCGCCACCATCCGGTTGAGCGTCTGCTTGAGCTCGAGGATCTCGCCGCGGGCGTCGACGGTGATCGTCTGGGTCATGTCGCCGTTCGCCACCGCGGTCGCCACCTGGGCGATGTTTCTCACCTGGTCGGTGAGGTTCCGGGCCATGAAGTTGACGTTGTCGGTCAGGTCCTTCCAGGTGCCCGCGACGCCCGGCACCTGGGCCTGGCCGCCGAGGATGCCCTCGGTGCCGACCTCGCGGGCGACGCGGGTGACCTCGGCCGCGAACGAGTTCAGCTGGTCGACCATGCGGTTGATCGTCTCGGCCAGCGCCGCGACCTCGCCCTTGGCGTCGACGGTGATCTTCTGGCTGAGGTCGCCGTGCGCGACCGCCGTGGTCACGCCGGCGATGTTGCGCACCTGGGTGGTCAGGTTCGACGCCATCAGGTTCACGTTCTCGGTCAGGCCCTTCCAGGTCCCCGACACGCCCTCGACCTCGGCCTGGCCGCCGAGGATGCCCTCGGTGCCGACCTCGCGCGCGACGCGGGTGACCTCCGCCGCGAAGCTTCGGAGCTGGTCGACCATCGTGTTGATCGTGTCCTTGAGCTCGAGGATCTCGCCGCGGGCGTCGACGGTGATCTTCTTGGACAGGTCGCCCTGAGCGACGGCGGTGGTCACCTGGGCGATGTTGCGCACCTGGTCGGTCAGGTTCGAGGCCATGAAGTTCACGTTCTCGGTGAGGCCCTTCCAGGTGCCCGAGACGCCCTCGACCTTGGCCTGGCCGCCGAGCTTGCCGTCGGTGCCGACCTCGCGTGCCACGCGCGTGACCTCGTCGGCGAACGCGGACAGCTGGTCGACCATCGTGTTGACCGTTCGCTTGAGCTCGAGCACCTCGCCCTTGACGTCGACGGTGATCTTCTGGCTGAGGTCGCCGTTGGCGACGGCGGTGGTGACCTGGGCGATGTTTCTCACCTGGTCGGTCAGGTTCGGGGCCATGAAGTTGACGTTGTCGGTCAGGTCCTTCCAGGTGCCGGCGACACCGGGGACCTGGGCCTGGCCGCCGAGGATGCCCTCGGTTCCCACTTCTCTTGCGACGCGAGTCACCTCGTCGGCAAAGCTTCGGAGCTGATCGACCATCGTGTTGATCGTGTTCTTCAGCTCGAGGATTTCGCCCTTGACGTCGACGGTGATCTTCTGGCTGAGGTCGCCGTTGGCGACGGCGGTGGTGACCTGGGCGATGTTTCTCACCTGGTCGGTCAGGTTCGAGGCCATGAAGTTCACCGAGTCGGTCAGGTCCTTCCACGTCCCGGCGACGCCTGGCACCTGCGCCTGGCCGCCGAGCTTGCCGTCGGTGCCGACCTCGCGTGCGACTCGGGTTACCTCGGCGGCGAAGCTCGAGAGCTGGTCGACCATCGAGTTCACCGTCGTTCCGATGCGGGCGAACTCGCCCTTGACCGGCCTGCCCTCGATCTCGAGCGCCATCTTCTGGTTCAGGTCGCCCTCGGCCACGGCGACGATCACGCGCGCGACCTCGGTGGTCGGGCGGACGAGGTCGTCGATCAGGCCGTTGACCGAGTCGACCGCGGTGTTCCATGCACCGCCGGCACCGTGCAGGCGGGCGCGCTCGGTCATGCGGCCCTCACGGCCGATGATCTCCGCGACCCGGACCAGCTCGGCCTCGAGCGCGGCGTTCCGGGCCGCCAGCTGGTTGTAGGCCGCCTCGAGCCGTCCGATGTCGTCCTTGCGGCGCGCCGGCAGGCGAACGCCGAAGTCGCCGGCCGCGGCTGCCTGAAGGGCGTTCTCGAGACGGGCGAGCGCAGGATCGTCGACGCGCGCCCGGCCGTTCTTGGCGGAGGTGGTCGCGCCGTTGGCGGCCGTACGCGAAGTCGCAGGGGCATTGGCGGCCTTGCGCGCCGCGGCCGCTCCGTTGGCCGTCTTGCGCGAGGTGGCTGCTCCGTTGGCCGCTTTACGCGAGGAGCCAGCCCGGACAGTGCCTCTCTGGTCTACCGCCCCGGTCTTCGCCATGCCTGCGCCTCCGATTCATTTGCTCCCGCGAGCCGCCCCTGCTGGCCTCGCGATTGCCCGTTACCGACCAGAAAGATTATCGCCGGACTGTGTCCAGATCGCGGCAGTCGACGTTGGTTAGACACCTGTTCTAGGACGAGCGTCCACGAACTCTGGGCTCGCCGGGCGGACGGAGGCGCTGGCGGGGGGTTTGGGTGGGTTGGTCGGCCGGTTCGCTACCAGCCGCCACGCCAGTCGGCGTTGCTCGCGCGAGCCTTGGCGGCGTCCATCCGGGCGTGCTTGCGCTTGTCCAGCCGCCACTGGATCAGCGAGAAGACGACGATGACCGTCGGGAAGAAGATGATCGTCATGAACATCGCGTTCGTGATCACCGTGTCGGTGGTCTCGCCGTACCAGCCCTCGCCGCCGTGAGAGACGCCGCTCGCGAGCGCGGCCGGGGCGGTGGCCAGCACCAGGAGCGCGACGGTCGCTATCGCGGTGATGATCCGGGCGCGGCGCATCTGCCCCGTTAACGGTACCGGACCGCGCGCCGGCCGGGGCGGGGGCGCCCGCCGCGCCGGGCTTGGGCGCGCGCACCAGGCCCGGGGGTGCCGGCTACGCCACCGCGGCGCTCTCGCGCCGGCCCCCGACCGCCGTGAGCGCCTGGAGCAGCACGGGGTTGTAGGTCTTCCCGTTGGTTGTGACGTCGAGGTGGTCGATCGGCGCCTCGAACACGTGCGCGCCGAGCGCGGTGGCGGGCTCGCGCTGCTTGC
>Ga0335079_10006098_pt1 | contig 13785 bp, 13 predicted proteins | sample Lox_Sample_33_FD_206719 | JGI IMG/M metagenome (GOLD analysis project Ga0335079, IMG submission 206719) | Soil microbial communities from Loxahatchee National Wildlife Refuge, Florida, United States - Lox_Sample_3.3 | ecosystem: Environmental > Terrestrial > Soil > Wetlands | place: USA... | reverse complement strand
GTGAGCGCCGTTACAAATCAAGGTTTGGGAAGTTTTCATTGCAGAAACCACCAAACCCTACGGCCTCACCAAACGTCAATCGCATCGTTCCGGCTAAGGTGCGTGGAGTCCTTCAGTCCTTACCCGTGTCGTGACGGGTGTTCGTTGAAGACGTCGCACGAATCGTCCAACGCTTCGTCGCCGAGGTCGATCGGCAGTTGGGATTGGCCGCGGGCGTGGTCGAGGATGGCAGCGATGCGTTTGACCGCACGCACCGAATAGAACCGCACCAATCCGAGAGTGGTCTTCGCGCCGAAGACCGTCACGAGTACAGCATCTTCGTTTATGGCGGACATGAAGATTTGGCACTCTTTGCCCTGCTGATGGAGGGCGGAAAACTCGGCCTCGCCGACGCGGAGCGCCAACTCCCGCGTGGCTGCGAAGCTACCGGCAGCCAGGGCGGCTACAATCGTCGGGTCAATCGAGGTGGGAATCTCGCCGTGCTGCCCGAGGATCGCGCCACCGCGTTCGATGATCAACGCGAAAGCGGCCTCCGAGCTCTCTAGGAAGTCCTGCAGCGTGTCGAGCAAGCTCTCGGCAGCCTCAATCGTCAGAATCGGCATCGCGTGCATCTCAGTTGCTCGCGCTCGAGAATTGTAAATGGTTGTTTGGCGCGTGGACGTTCTCAACGACGCGCGGCTGCGGCAGCGATTCCCGAGAGCGCCGTGGTCGCGGGCGGCAACGAACTGCGTTGCTGCTGTTTGGCGGCAGCGGCCTCGTTCTCTCTCGCGAATTTCTGAAGCAAGAGCCGCGAGATCGCGTTGAGCGTGGCAAACACGCCCTGGCCAGTCGTGGCGACCGCTACGAAACTCGGGACCCGGACCTTGCGGTTGTTGAGAATGAAGTCGAGGTAGTGAACGGGCGCAGGATTGGGCAGGTCACGCTTGTTGTACTGCAACACGTAGGGGACTTGATCGAGGCTGCTGCCTTGGCGTGCGAGGTTCTCCTCGAGATTCTTAAAGCTCTCAATGTTCTCTTCCATCTTATCCCACTGCGAGTCGGCTGTGAACACGATCCCGTCCACGCTGCGCAAGACGAGTTGCCGCGTGGCGTTGTAGATCACCTGGCCCGGAACGGTGTACAACTGGAATTTGGTCTTGAATCCTTTGACTACGACCGCGTTGAGCGGGAGGAAATCGAAGAACAAAGTACGGTCCGCTGCCGTGGCGAGCGAGACGAGTTCACCCTTATGGGCGTCGGCGACTTGGCCGTGAATATACGTCAGGTTCGTAGTTTTGCCGCACAGGGCGGGGCCGTAATAGACGATCTTGAACTGGATTTCCTTGTTGACGTAGTTGATGATCGACATGGTTGGTGCTCCTTACACAACGGCCCGCTGACGACAGAGACGGGCAATTTCTTGGCTGATGCGCTCGCAGCGGCGCAGCAGCGCCTTACTGAAGTGACGAGGATCGTGAACGACGACGAGGAAGATGTCACCCGCGTGGAAGATACTCAGCGGCTGTTGATCGGTGAACACCGACAGGCGCGTGACTTGGCCGACGCACAATTCTTTCGTGTAGCGCGCCACCTTCTTGAACAACTGCGGGGCGAAAACGCTGATGGTTTCCTGGTCCAAATGCGGCGGCAATTGCCCGGTCAGGAGCACGCCGTCGGACATCGCCAGGATGCAACCGGACACGCCTTTCATCTGACTGGTTAGCCGCACGATTTCCTGCAACGTCAACTCTTCGTTGTGCTCGACGCCGAGCAGGCGATTGAGCGAGCGCGGCGTGGGCGCAGCGAACTCGCGAAGTGTCTTGCGGGTGATGCCTGGCACGTAGTGCAATTCCCTGAGGGACTTGAAGCCGCCCCGCGCGTTGCGGAATTCGATGATCCGCTGCGCCAGCACTGGCCCGATGCCTTCGATTTTGGCGAGATCCTCAGCTGTGCACTTGTTCAGGTTGACCAAGAATTGGCTTTCGCGCGGCCCACCGCGAGGACTTGTCACCGGCGACGTAGCGCTCGGCGCCACAGCTGCCTCCTCCGGCGCCTCCAGCTCGTGAACGACCTCGGGGGCTGCTGGCACTTCGGCAATCGGGGACGGGGCGGCTGGCGTTTCGATGGCGTGTTCCACTGGCGCCGTGTGCTGCTCGACCGAACTAGGCGTTTCGACGGTGGCGGGCGCTTCCGGTACCGACGGTGCAGGCGGGACAATCTCCGCAATTGGTTCGACGGGCTTGGTCTCGGCAATGGGCTGTTCCACTTCCGCCATCGGCGGCACGACCGTCCCAGGTCTGGCAACTACGGGTTCAGGGGCCGCAGTTTTCTCCGCGAAAATAGACGCCTCCTCGTCGGCAAGCTCATCAGCCGTGATCTCAAACACTTTCGGGCCAATGTCGGACTGATCCGCAGTACCCACAGGGCTGAGACGGGATGGCTCGGGAACGTTGATGTCTGTTGAATCCGGTAGTTTCACTTCCTGCTCGGAAGCCGCAAACAGTTTTTCCTGAAATGGCATCGGGATCTCGCTTTCGCTGAAATCGAGTGTTTCCTCTTCGGATTGCGTGGCGACGCTGGCAAAGAGTTGCGGGGGCAGTTGCGATACGACTTCCTGCAGAGCCAGTGGTATGGTTTCGTCTCCAATCGGCGGCAGGGGGGAGGCGAGAATCGATGTCGGCATCGCTTCTACGGCGACGGCTAGCGGGATGCGGATGCGCGCCGTTTGGAGTTGGGACAACACGGCATCGCGTGGCAGCGGGACCCGCGAGTCCAGATTGACGCGCCGCCACAGTTCGGTGCGCGGACAGGCAAACACGTGATCAGGCATCACTGCAATCAAACTGCGGAGGGTGACCAAAACCTGGTTGTCGGCAGCGGGCCGCGGCGCCGGTGAACCAGCGCTCGGTAGCGGATCGGCGGGCCGCGATAGCGGTGGTAGCGACGGAGTAACGATGGGCGTTGGAGCTGGCGGAGGCGCCGGTGGTTTCTCGGATGCTTGGGTGAGCGCGGCCGGCACCGGTTCGCTGGGCCCGGGCGCCGAGGTCGATTTTTCCGATGGAGCAAGGCGTGCCAAGTCGGCGTCGTCAAAAAGCTTTGGCAATTGATCGAACTCGGGCGCCTCGATGTCCAACGTGCTTTGGTTTTGGTGCTTGAGCAGATCGGCGGGCAATGCGGTCACCACTTGCTCGAGCGACAGCGTGATCGGATGCAGGCTATTGAACACGGGGAGTGGGTTGCGCAGCACAGTCGGCGGCAGCAGCGGGAGCAATCTCGCCATTGGGAGGACGACTTTGCCGGTGGCCAGTTGCGACAACGCCCAGTCTGCGGGCACTTGGATCTTGACTTGGGCAGCTTGGTCTTGCGCGGTCGGTGAAAGGAGTTGCGTGGGTAATTGCGAGAAAATGGAACTCAATGGAATGGGGATCGACGCCCCGTTACCGGCCGGTGCCGGGGGCGAGCCCGTCAGCGACTCCGGAGCGGAGGGCCTCGATTGGCCACGCTTCGAGCCGGTTTGAGACTGCTCATCCTCGGGGACAATAAGCTGAGTCTCGGCCAGTTGCGTGCGCGGTGACGGACGTGGAGGGGCAACGACGACGTTCGCAGTATGGGTGGATTCAGTTTTCGAACTCTTAAAAAACGGCAATCTCATGATCAGGTTCCCTGGTTATCCCGAACAACTCGCACGGCCTACTGAGCACCCCGTATGCCATGAACGCGTGGTGGGCGGAAGAAGGCAAAGGCGTTGTCGGACGCGCCAAAGTCTCAGGATTGCGAGGCGAGTGCTCGCGGAGGCGGCCCGCGGGTTAGAAGTCGGTGCCCGTCACGCGCAACACCTCATCGAGCGAGGTGAGACCCGCTCTTGCCTTTTCGAGGCCGGACATGCGGAGAGTCTTCATGCCTTCTTTCAGGGCGAGATCCTTGATAACCTTGGCGCTGGTGGTGTGGAGGATTTGCTCGCGGAGCGCATCCGTGACGGTCAGTATTTCGAGTATGGCCATGCGACCGAGGAAGCCTGTATCTTTGCAGCGCGAGCAGCCGCGCCCGTGGTAAAACGTGTTCGAATTCACATCTCCATGACTCAGACCCAGGCGTGTCGTGACGTCTTCGGGCACCTCCAGCGCTTCCTTGCAATGGGGGCAGATCTTGCGGACGAGTCGTTGCGCGCAGACCATCAGCACGGATGAGCTGACCAAGAACGGCTCGATACCCATGTCCACCAACCGCGTGATGGAACCGGGCGCATCGTTGGTGTGCAGCGTCGAGAGCACCAAGTGACCGGTCAGGGCCGCCTTGACGGCAATGTCCGCTGTCTCCGAGTCGCGGATCTCACCAACCATTACGATGTCGGGATCCTGTCGCAAGATGGAACGCAGACCCCCGGCGAACGTCAGTCCGATGTCGGACTTCACTTGCACTTGATTCACGCCAAGCATCTGGTACTCAACGGGGTCTTCCACGGTAACGATGTTCACGTCACTCGTGTTGAGTTGACTCAACACGGCGTACAAGGTGGAAGTCTTGCCCGAGCCGGTGGGGCCAGTCATCAAGATCATTCCGTGTGGCGCATCGATGGCGTTCTTGAATTTTTGCACGTCGTCGGGCGGCAGGCCGAGGCTTTCCAAGCTCAGCCCCAGCGTGCCCTTATCCAGCACACGCATGACAATTTTCTCGCCATGGACGGTCGGCAACACCGAAACGCGCAGATCGACCTCGCGGCCTGCCAGCTTGATGCGAAACCGACCGTCCTGCGGCAGCCGACGTTCGGCAATGTCAAGGTTGGACATGATCTTAATGCGCGAGGCGATGGCGGACTGCAACGCCTTCGGTGGCGCAGTTGAGTCGTAGAGCACGCCGTCGATCCGGTAACGGAGTCGAAGCTGTTTTTCGAACGGTTCGATATGGATATCACTGGCCCGGTCCTTGATCGCTTGCACGAGCATGAGATTCACAAGCTTGATGACGGGACCTTCCTCGCTGCTCTCGACGAGTTGATCGAGATTGATCTCCTCCTGCTTTTCCTTGGCGAGTTCAACGTCAGAGACATCCACGTCCTTCAAAATCTCGTCGATGCCGCCGCTGGCCTGCGTCTGGGCGTTATTGAGGAAATCGACGACTGCCTTTTCCGTGCTGATCAGCGGGATGATCTGCAGGTTCGGGCGGACGCGACGCAAGTCGTCAAGTGCCAGCACATTGAGCGGGTCGGCCATGGCCACGAAAAGCTTCTTCCCAAGGCGGGCGACGGCCACCATCTTGTAGGTCTGGGCGAGGTCTTTCGGTATCAGGTCAATGACGTCTTGCGGGACGTGCATTTTTACCAGCGTAATGGGCGCCGTCCCGAGACACCGGCCCATGCTGACCATCATGTCCTGTTCGGTTACGAACTGTTTGTCGAGCAACAACTTGAGGAGGCGGCCGCCCTGCTTTTTCTGCAGCTCGATCACCTCGGCGAACTGCTCAGGCGTAAGCAATCCGTCGGCAATCAATGTGTCGGTGATGCGTTCGCCGAATGATTTCATGACTTGCCTTAGAGACGAACACCTTGCGGTTTGTTGGAGTCGAGGCCGTGAGCGCGCCGCAAGGCCGCGTAAATATCGAGGGGCGCGGCGACGTACCAAAAGACGTTGTACGGAAGCATGCCTTCCGCCTGACTGCGAGTGGGCGCATCCAACGGATTGGTTATGGCAAGGAGCGCCGAGCGACTGATCACGTCGAACGGCACGACACTGTTGGCGAAGCAGAACTCACGCGGAAGCAAGCACGCCGCGTCGCGATCCACGTCGTAGACTGACAAAGGGAGGTACGGTAGCCCACTGCGGTCGACCAACACGGATATGATGTCATCGAGTGTGGCGATTTGGTCGTCAACGAGCAACTGTACGAGCGTGAGTGGTTGGGTGTTTTCACCGTTGGCCGAACGGCTCGCCGCCAGCCGTTTCAGCAACGGCTCGACGGCTTGCGGCGTAATCAGCTTTTCGGCAATCAACAACTCAGCCAGCGCCTGATTGCCGTCCTCGGGTTTGAGTTCCGACGAAGAAGAAGGAAGGGGCGCCGCGGCCCCGGCGGCCAGCGTCGGAGCAGGTGATGTTGGCTTGGAGTCCTCACGCAACGACGGCGCCCCAGAGGGTTGACGGACGGCAGAAAGCTGCGAAGTTTTCGACTCGAGTTCCGCGAGGACCGCGACGACCTCGGGCTCGGCCGGGTGTTCCTGTAGAATGCCTTCGTACTCCAGAATGGCTTGGGAGATTTGGCCCAGTGTAATGTGGGCTTGCGCCAGCTTCTTCGACGCACGCAGGCTATCCTCGCGCCGGCCAAGCTTGTTGTACGCCTCCTTGAGGATCTCCCACGACTGGTAGTCTTCGGGCTGGGATTCCGTAATGGCTTCGAACATTTCGATCGTTCGAAGCAACTGCTGGATTTCGTCTTCCGAGATGCTGGCCATATGGTTGCGCTCCAAGCTCACAATCTTGATAAAGCACACCATATGCCATTGGAAGCCGAGGTGGAAAAGTTGGCTGCCCGGCCTGGACTCGAACCAGGAAATACGGCTCCAAAGGCCGCTGTGTTACCAATTACACTACCGGGCAGTCCCGCGCGTTGCGCTGGGCCGGGGTCGCAACTTGGCAAACTGCGTCACCTGTGTCCAAACACCTGGCCCGAATTGTCCACGAATCTGCCGCGCTGATTGCTCCGCAACCTCTGCGCTCGCGAACAACCCAAACACCGTAGCGCCGCTGCCACTCATCATCGCCCCCGCTGCGCCGCCCTCGCGCAGTGCGTTCTTGATCAACTCCAACACGGGGAATTTCCGGATCGACGGAGCTTCCAGCGAGTTGAACATGCCGTGCGAGACGCCGGCCAGATCGTCCTCTGCCAGGGCGCGCAGCAGCAGACTAACTTCTGGCGGTTTGACTGTCAACCGTGCCTCGGTGCTCGCCTTGGCCCAGTTCTCATAGGCCCACTTTGTCGGAATACCGAAGCCGGGATTTGCCAACAGGATCGCGCCGCTGAATTTGCACGCGATCGGCTCGGTTATCTCGCCCCGGCTCCGACAGAGTGCGGCGCCACCAATCATGAAGAAATTGATGTCGGAACCGAGCCGGGCGGCGATCTCGTCCAACCTTGCGCGGGGTGCGTCCAGGTTCCAGAGCCGGTTCAACCCCATCAATACCGATGCCGCATTACTGCTGCCGCCGCCCAGACCGGCGGCCAACGGCGTGCGTTTCTGCAGCACGATTCTCGCCCCCTTCTTCACCGCAAACGCCTGGGCCAACGCCTTTGCGGCGCTCAATGCCAGGTTTGAATCGTCCGTCGGGAGATTCGGGTTGTCGCACTCCAGCGTCAGGTTGGTCCCGCGCAACTGCAACGTAATCTCGTCTCCGAACGCGAGCGGCAGCATCACACTTTCCAGTTCGTGGTAGCCGTCGGGCCGCTTTCCCAGAATCCGCAAGTACAAGTTGATCTTGGCCGGCGAGAAAACTTCCAACGGCGCGGCCGGACGCCGCGGTTGCGCTTGTGTGGTCACGAAGTTTTCCCTACCATGCGCCTCCAATGAAATCAAAGCTTATCGTGGCACTGGACGTCGCGGATTATCAGGACGCGACCGCCCTGATTCGCACGATGCGCGACATGGTGGACATCTTCAAAGTCGGCAGCCAACTGTTCACACGCGTTGGTCCACCGATCGTTCAATTCCTGCGTGATCACGGGAAGCAATGCTTTCTCGACCTGAAGTTTCACGACATCCCGAGCACGGTCGCGAGGGCGGTCGAATCGGCCGCCGCTCTGCACGTGCGCATGCTTACCGTGCACGTGAGCGGCGGCACAGAAATGCTCCGAGCGGCTGCGGCCGTTCCCAATCGTCCGCTGCTTCTTGGTGTTACGGTGCTGACCAGTGTCGCCGGCGAGGTGCGGGACGACGTGCGGCGGTTGGCGGAACGGGCGAAGGACTGCGGTCTTGAGGGCGTGGTCGCCTCTCCGCGTGAGGCCCGACTGATCCGGGACACGCTGGGCGCAAGTTTTCTCATCGTCACGCCGGGAATCCGTCCGGCATGGGCGGCGGCGGAAGACCAAGAACGAGTGATGACTCCTGCGGAAGCGGTCGCTGCCGGGGCGGATTATATCGTCCTTGGACGGCCGATTGTCGCCGCGACGGACCCCGTCCGAGCTGCCCGGCGCGTCATTGAAGAAATAACTGCCGCAGGTGGATCAGCTTGAGCGGCGACGCAATTGCAGCACGCCCTCTTTCAGGTCGGCCAGTTGTTTCAGGATGTCGTCCTGATTCTTAAGGATCTTCTCATTCTGTTCGATGAGCTTGTCGATCCGCGGATCGAGGACGGCAGATTTGCTTTCACTTTGCGCCCGGGCAACGAACAGGCTCCCCGCAATCAATCCGGCCACGAGAGCGAAGAGGGCCACTAGTCTGATGTTCATGTGCGACATTCCTCCGATTTGTTTGGATGGACTACGCCAACAATTCCACCAACTTACGTTCCCGTACAAAATGGCGGGCGATCTCACATCCGTCAAGCAGGATGACCGGAATGTCGTTGCCGTAACGCGCGAGGAGTTCAGGGTCTTGGGAGATATCCACGTCCTCCAACGAGAATTGAACGCGCGCCTGTACGCGGCGCAAACAATCCTTCGCTCGCTCGCAGAGATGGCAACCGGGCCGGGAATAAATGGTTACGACATGATTCATCGTGGATGGTTCATGAACCACGTTCTATGAACCATTCCGCCGCTACGTGCCTTCTTCCCAACTCGACAGGTATTTCTTCTGGTCGGCGGTCAGCACGTCGATCTCCACACCCATCGCCTTGAGCTTGAGGGCGGCGATCTTGGCGTCGATGTCAGGCGGCACGGGGTAAACTTTCTTCTGCAGTTTCGCGTGGTTCTTGACCATGTACTGGGCGCAGAGCGCCTGATTGGCGAAGCTCATATCCATGACCACGGCCGGATGGCCTTCGGCACTGGCGAGGTTGATGAGACGACCCTCGCCAAGCAGGAAGATTTTGCGGCCGTCCCGCAGCGTGTGCTCTTCAACGAACGGACGGATCGTGCGCTTGCGCTTTGACAGCTTCTCCAACGCCGGAATATTGATCTCGACGTTGAAATGGCCGCTGTTGCAGACGATCGCGCGGTTCTTCATCGCCTTGAAGTGTCCTTCGTCGAGCACGTGCTTGTCACCGGTGACGGTGATAAAGATGTCGCCGGTCGCGGCCGCTTTCTTCAGCGGCAACACCTCGAAGCCGTCCATGACCGCTTCCAAAGCCTTGAGCGGATCGATTTCGGTGACGATGACGTGTGCGCCGAGTCCGCGGGCGCGGGTGGCGACGCCGCGGCCGCACCAGCCGTAACCGCACACCACGACCTTGCTGCCCGCGATCAACACGTTCGTGGCCCGGATCACGCCGTCGATGGTGCTTTGGCCCGTGCCGTACCGGTTGTCGAACATGTGCTTCGTGTTCGCCTCGTTGACGGCCACGATCGGATAACGCAGCGCACCGTCGGCGGCCATCGCTTGCAGGCGAATCACCCCCGTCGTGGTCTCTTCGGTGCCGCCGATGACGTTCTTGATAAGATCGGTGCGTTTCGTGTGCAGCACGCCGACCGTGTCCGCACCGTCATCCATCGTCAGCGTCGGTTTCGCGTCCAACGCCGCAAGGATGTGATTGTAGTACGTCTTGTTGTCCTCGCCCTTGATGGCGAACGTCGAAATCCCGAAATCTTTCACCAGCGCCGCAGCCACGTCATCCTGTGTCGACAGGGGATTTGAGGCGCAGGCGAACACCCTCGCGCCGCCTGCCTGCAGCGTGCGCAGCAAATTCGCCGTCTCAGTGGTGATGTGTAGACAGGCGGCCAGCGTCTGGCCTTTGAGCGGCTTCTCCTTCGCGAACCGCTCGCGAATCAGCGCCAACACAGGCATGTAATTGTCAGCCCACTCGATCCGCAGCCGCCCACTCGCGGCTAATGAAATGTCCTTAACGTCGTGTGGAATTTTGATTCCCATGGTTCCGTCCCGGGTCTGATTACCTGATGGCCTTCTTGAGCGCGTCCGCCTTGTCGGTGCGCTCCCACGTGAACGTATCGCCATCCACCTTGCCGAAGTGGCCGTAATTCGTCGTCCGGCCGTAAATCGGACGCAGCAAGTTGAGTTGTCGGATGATATTGGCGGGCTTGAAGCTGAAGATCTCGAGCACGGCCTTCTCGATTTTCTCGTGCGGCATTTTGCCCGTGCCAAACGTCTCCACGAGGACGCTGACCGGTTCGGGGTAACCGATGGCATACGCGAACTGGATTTCGCACCGCTCGGCCAGCCCGGCGGCGACGATGTTTTTCGCGACGTAGCGGCCCATGTACGCCGCGCTGCGGTCCACTTTGCTCGGGTCTTTGCCGCTGAACGCTCCGCCCCCGTGCCGGCCCATGCCGCCGTAGGTATCCACGATGATCTTGCGACCCGTCAGCCCGCTGTCACCCTCGGGACCACCGATAACAAACCGGCCCGTCGGGTTGATGAGGTAACGCGTGTTCTTGTCGAGCAGGTTCTTCGGAATGGTTTTCTTGATGATCTCCTCGATAAGCACTTCGGAAATCTCCTTGTGCTTCACATCAGCGGCGTGCTGGTTCGAAATGACGACCGTGTGAACCCGGACCGGTCTGTACCCGTCGTACTCGACGGTAACCTGCGTCTTGCCGTCGGGACGCAACCACGGAATGCGTTTGCTCCGACGCGCTTCGCGGAGGGCCTTGCCCAGGTTGTGGGCATACATGATCGGCGCGGGCATCAATTCCGTCGTCTCCGTGCAGGCGAAGCCGAACATCAATCCTTGATCGCCCGCGCCTTGCTCAGCGGTGGCTTTGCCTTCCGCGGCTTTCTCGTCAACGCCCTGCGCAATATCAGGGCTTTGCTTGACTACGGCACAGAGGATCTGGCAATCCTCGTCGTTGAAAACCGCGCTGACATCTTTCGTGTAGCCAATCTCGCGGATTGCGTCGCGCACGATCTTGCAGTAATCGAGTTTGGCAGTCGTCGTGATCTCACCCGCAACGACCACGAGATTGGATTTGGCCAGCGTCTCGCAAGCGACCCGGCTTTTCGGATCCTGCGTGAGGCAGGCATCCAACACCGCATCGGAAATTGTGTCGCACACCTTGTCGGGGTGACCTTCCGTCACCGATTCCGACGAGAACAAATAACGCTTTCGCTCCATGGCTTCTTCGTGCTTCGCCCTCCAAATTCGAGGGGGGGACTCTACTGGAAGGAGGGCCAAATCACAAGACGTTTCCGGGACGGCGCCCCTGCAGCCCAAAAGAAAAGAGCGACGCGTCTTGGCGCCGCCCTCAATGACCCGTGTATGCGGTTCTTCTTACGCCTGCTGCGATTGCAGTTCCGGCTCAGTTTCCGTGTGTGGCTGCGGTGGCACCGGCGGCTGCGCTGGGGCATCTGCTTCGTTCCCGGTCCCACCGTTCTTGCTCTTGTGACCAGCACGGTTGCAGACGATCCAGCGGGCAGCCTCGTAGGCGCTGTAAAAGGCCGGCTGACTCGCGCGGAAGGCCACCATCAAGTTATCGAGTTTGCCCGATAACAGTTTGTCGGCCTCGGCGAACTCCGTTTCCAGCGATGCGCCGGCGGCCTGGTTGTGACTGCGGGCCGAGCGCGGCTTGCCCACCGTGGCATTGTAGGCCTCGATTTTTTCTTTCAACGAGGCCAATTTCTCGCTGGTCACGCCAAAGCCAGCCAGCGCCACTTGGTGATCGCTGGCGGCGGCGACGATGCCGAGGCAGATCGTAGCCACTTCGCTATCGCGGGCCCGGCGGAGGTCGCTATCCGAATAATCGACCTTCGCCTGCAACTCGCCGCTGCCAATGTCGACGGCATACGCGGCGACTGCACCGGCGACTTCCAACGCCGCCCTGGTCATGGCATCGCGAGCCGCTTGTTTATCGGCAGTGACGCCCTTGGTGCTGGCGTTGCGCGCCCGGACGAGCGTGTTGATGTTGTTGATTCCGCTCTTGAACCCAGTAAAGGCGGTACCGAACGCGGGCACTGCCTGCCAGATGTCCTGGTTTTGCTCCAGAACAACTTGAACTGCGAGATACATCGACAACTTGTTCTCTTGTGTGGCGTTCATAACGTTGGTTTCGGATAGCACGGCTGGTGCCGCGGCGAGTGAAGATGCATGCCGGAAGGTTTCGCTTTACATCCCACGGCCTGAGTTTCCGTCGACGTGACTTTTACTTTACATGGTGCACTCTGAGTCCTTCATGACGCATCGCGGTTTCCATGACGCTCTACCGTAAACGCCGTTTGCCGGGCGACGCGACCAACCGTAAGCGACAACAAACGTCTGCTTCAGATGTGAAACGCAACGCTCAACATTGAAATGGCAATGACAAGGCGGTTGACACGCACATGCTCAGCCCAGTCAAGCAATTTAGGGCGCGGATTATGCTCAAATAGCAGAATCTGCTGTGGAAACGCTAATCAGCCAGCCGCCCACCGAGTTTGCACCTGCGACCCGTGCCGAGGGCGAGGAACTCCAACGCCACATCGCGACTGCGTCCCGCATTCCCCAGTTGAACGAGCTTTATGACGCCGTGGCCGACATTGTGGTCATCCTGAACCGACATCGGCAGATCGTTTATGCCAATAAAGCTTTGGCAGATGCCTTTCACCTTGATGACCGGACAGTCATCTACGGACTGCGGCCCGGCGAAGCTTTGAATTGCCAGCACTGCGCCGAGACGCCCGGCGGATGCGGAACAACGCGGTTCTGCAGTCAGTGCGGAGCCGTGAAGGCTATTCTCTCGGGGTTACGGGGAAAGAAGGCATTTGAAGAGTGCCACATGCTGCGCAATCCCGCAGGGGACGCTCTGGATCTGCGCGTGGTTTCCACCCCGTTTGAGTTCGAGAACCGGTCGTTCGTTATTTTTGTCGTCACGGATATTAGCCACGAAAAAAGGTTGCAGGTGCTGGAGCGCACCTTCCTTCATGACATTTCCAACACCCTCACGGTACTGGCCGGCGTGGCGGGTCTGGCGGCAGAGACCGGCTCGCTGGAAGACGCCGAGGTGATTCAGGAACTCAATATCGGCGTGCAAAGAATGACCGACGAGGTGAATGGGCACAAAGAATTACTGGCAGCAGAGAACGGCGACCTGCCCATCCATCCGTCCTCGGTCCATTCCCTTTCTGTTTTACAGGAGGTTGTCGCCCTGTACCGCGGATTGGAGATAGCCCGCACCAGGACGATTCAGATCGACGCATCATCGGCTGACGTCACGTTCAGCACCGACAAGACGCAACTGACACGGATTCTGGGCAACATGTTAAAGAACGCATTGGAAGCCTCTCCCTCAGGCGAGCGCGTTCTCGTGGGCTGTGAACGCGAAGGCTACACGGAAGTCAGTTTCTGGGTGCAGAACTTTCAGGTCATGCCTCCCGAAGTGCAACTTCAGGTATTCAATCGCTCCTTCTCAACCAAGGGCAATGGACGCGGCATTGGGACGTACAGCATCAAGTTGCTGTGCGAACGGTACCTGAAGGGGAAAGCTTCTTTCGTCACCTCCGCCGAGCGAGGAACGATCTTCAAGGTGACGCTGCCCCTGGCGCTCGCCTAGCCGCTGCTGCGGGCCGTCTGTCGCTTCACGGCAAATCTCCTTTCACGACTTGTCCAGAGTACTGAGTTGACCCCGGCGATCCGCTCGTACCCCGCGCAGTCGGATGTGCCGGGGCAGTTGCTCCCACAAGTCCAGAAAGAACGCCACCGCGTTGTTGCCACAGGACGCATTGCCCGGTCGCAA